>OKVN01000200.1_pt1 | contig 29623 bp, 25 predicted proteins | sample 1606961 | NCBI WGS metagenome assembly OKVN01 (sample SAMN03281020, study PRJEB24777) | human gut metagenome | isolation source: fecal sample PR170 from 1 month old male Malay infant, vaginal delivered... | place: Singapore | collected 2005-12-29 | reverse complement strand
ACTTCTATCGTGAACGTCGGGATCTGTTTGTGGCGGCGCTGAGCCAAAGCCGCCTGGAAATTTTGCCGTCTGAAGGAACCTATTTCCTGCTCGCCGACTACAGCGCGATTTCCGATCTGGACGACGTGAGTTTCTGCCAGTTGTTGACGAAAGAGGTGGGAGTGGCGGCCATTCCGCTGTCGGTGTTCTGCGCCGATCCCTTCCCGCATAAGCTGATTCGTCTTTGCTTTGCGAAGCAGGAATCGACGCTGCTCGCTGCGGCAGAGCGTCTGGCGACGCTCTGACTATTTCACCGTCCAGGCTTCTGAAAAACGACGGTCTGCGAAGAGTTCGAGCAGACCGTTGATCTGCTTCAGACGCAGCACTTCATCGCTGTCCATACCCAACTCCTGGCCAATTTTCTGCTCACTCCAGCCCATAAGCACCAGTTCTCGCACGATTTCTGACATGGCGTTGATCTGGTGGCGTCCACGCGCGCGGTTGTGACGAATAGTTGCAGCCATGCGATCGAACTTTTCCTGGCGCGCTTTACGCAGGCAGGTAACAGGGAGGTAACCTTTAAGCTGGCGCTTCAGGATCGCCCGGTTACTGCCGATATCATGACGGTGAAAACCATCGACAATTTCGTAGTGCTGTGGCGCATTTTCCGTCACAACGATAGGTTGTGTGAATCCATCCAGCTCCAGTGACTTGCTGAGCAGCCGCTTTTCCGGCGGCGCGACGTTATTTGGGTTGTAATCGTTAGCGGTGATGTTTGTCTTTTTTATCCACAATACGCAATCGACGGGCTGATCGCGAAAAGGGCTGATTTCATGTAATGCCTGACGAAACGCATTAATAGCGGCTATTCGTTCTTCTTCTGAAAGTGCCTGAAGGTACGTTTCCATTTCGGTGATTATTCGTTGTTGCATAAAATCCCCCATTCCTTGCGTTTTGCTTTCACTCTGTCGCTGTAGCGCTGATAGTGTTTGGGCTTATTTGGGCTAAACGAAAGTGCCCGGCACCAATAGTCATTGTTGAGTAAAACCTTACAAATGCGTCGCCAGGAAGGGATATCTTTTGCACCAATGTCACCCTCCTGCGTGTCGGGAATATCGTTCATGCCTCGCTTTTGATACCAGTGGAGATAAACCGCGATTTTGTTGCGGTAATGTTCCGCCGTATTTTGCGGCATGCTGTCGAGTAACAGCATGGCGTATTCGCGCCAGCCGAGATGGTCTGGTTTCAGGATCTTCCGGTGGCCATAAAAATGGTTATCGTGCCCGGCATAAATACCTCCGCTTCGCACGCCGCAGGCGCGTTCACACATCGCCGCCCAGCGTTCGGGTTCAATGACATGATAGAGCCACAAGCCCTGACGCTGTTCCGGGCCAAACGGTTCGCAGATGCGCATATAACGCGGCGGCACCCCCGCCTTGTACATCAGGTCGTATAACGGGTTATAGCAACATTTTGATTTCGCGAACCACGTCCAGATGTCGGCGGTTTTCCAGTCGTACAATGGGTAGATATACCAGGCGTGCCCACCCGGGGCGACGGTCGTCCAGGGTTTATCGTCAGAAAAGCGCTGCTTACGCGCCGACGCGATAGCCAGAAAGCGGTTGTAAGATTCATCGGCGCGGATCCCCACCATGACGGCGGCAGGACGTTTTTGTGCATACCATTCGGCAAACTCGCGCACGAAGGCTTCAAACGTCATTCCCTGCTGATAAAAATCGAAATAGTGGTAATCGGTAATGGCGTCTTCCGGTGGCTGGCGAACCCAGTTTGTCCCGGGTTCCCAGCACTGCCATTCAGGTTGAAACTGTGACAGGGCGTTCTGGGTCGTGAGCGGAAGCGCTACCCACCAGAACTGATGGATAACATCCCGATACAGCGTTCTCATCGTGTCAACATGCTGAATGGTTGAGGAGAATTGCGCTTCCCAGTCCAGAAAGATGACATCTATTTTTCGCTTTAATTGCCGTGCTTTCTGGGCAACGAGATGCAGCATCACGGTAGAATCTTTTCCACCGGAAAAGGAAACGCAGACCCTGGAGAAATTGTTAAGCGTCCAGTCTATGCGTTCCGCAGAAGCGTCTAAAACATTTTCCTGTAAAGGGATTTTATAGATCGACATGATTAATCGCGTCCTGCGTGTTAAATGTCTGGAAAAAAACAAAACGATATTATGGAATTATTTGTCCTTAATTTCACGGGGGCATTTTCTTCGGGTTGCCTTATTTGCATTCACCATGCAAATGTATTTTACGCAGACGGCGGAGAAACGCAGAGCTTATGCATTTTTTCAATGAATGTTGAAAAAACAGTGCTATTCAGTGATGAACGGCTGTAGAGCATATAGATCTTTAATTCAGGCAGCTCAAACGGTGGCTCAAGCCTTTTTAATTTCAACGGTTCTTTATATGTTTCATAGATCGACACGGGGATGAAGCCTAACAGATCAGATGAACAGACCATGGAGATGAGAGAGCTAAGGGAGTCCGTACGAAAAGCAATATTTCTTTCCGGAAACGCGTCATTTGCGCGACTCTGAAACTCTTTTACACCCGGATGAGCACTCTGGTAAAAAGTGAATTTCTCCTGGTATAGCACTTCCAGCGTGACTGCGTCAGCGAGCCTTGGGTGGTCTGCTCTACAGATTAAGGCTATCGGCACCGTGGTGAAGTGGGTGCAGACCACAGAGCGATTGTGGATAGGTGCGATAGAGAAGATGAGATCGGCCTTACGATAGGCCAACAAATCTTCCGCTGATTCGGAGGAAATGAGCATGTCTCTTTGCTCTATCTCATAATTCTCTTCAGATATTAAAAGCTTCAACGGTTCGAGCATCGAACCAGGAGACACCATTTGAGAGCAATAGATAACAAACTTTTTTTTGATGTCCGAGTGATGCATCATGTTGATCGTCTGCTCAAGCTGATTGAGATTTTTTTCCAGATGATGATGCAGGTTGGTACCTACCGTGGTTGGCGTAATTCCCTTCCCTGAACGGATAAACAGGGGGTCATTAAGCTGACCGCGCAGGCGTTGCAGCGACTGGCTGACGGCGGATGGCGTGATATAAAGCGTCTCGGCAGCCCTACTGATACTGAGATGTTGGTAAATGCATTCGAAGATGACTAACAGATTGAGATCGAATTTTTTTAGGTCGTAGAGGTTTGCCATGTTTCGTCCTGAGTGAGTTGAGTTTGCTGTCGTTATCCCATCCTGGAGTACGACAGAGGGAAGTTACCCTTTACAATCCGTGTGAATAACTCGCTTAATTTAAAATTTAAGTGATCTTAATATATCACGGCTTTGGATTATTGAAACATAACTTCAAGACTAATTAAGATAATTTTATCTTTAAAGTTTGATTGAATTATTTGAATGAAAAGTGGTGTTTATATATAGCGTGAAACCCATAATGAAATTAAATTTATAATCTTTCAGAGACCTCTTCGATACTGCCTATCACAGCCATAGGCAGGACTATCCCTCTTATGCATTGCTCAATGCGCGCAGGGGTGCTGTAATCAAAGCGCTGTTACGGCCTTGATACAAGGTATGTAGAGCGCAACGCAACGCCAGCTTCGGCTGGCACTGAATGTACCTGCGGGGAATTCAGGTATCAGGGCCGCCCGTTGAGGCGGCCTTTTTACTTTCAGGCTTTCCTGTAAAAGGTTCACCTTGCTGTCTTGTTGCTGTTGTAAGGTTTGGCTGATTGATTTGATAAAGCATACGCATTAGCCCCGATGGATAAAGTTGGTTACCTTACATCTCAACGAAAACACGGAGGAAGTACAGATGTCTTTGATTAACACTAAAATTAAACCTTTCAAAAACCAGGCGTTCAAAAACGGTGAGTTCATCGAAGTAACCGAGAAAGATACCGAAGGTCGCTGGAGCGTGTTCTTCTTCTATCCGGCTGACTTCACCTTCGTTTGCCCGACCGAACTGGGCGACGTGGCTGACCATTACGAAGAACTGCAGAAGCTGGGCGTAGACGTTTACTCTGTTTCTACCGATACCCACTTCACCCACAAAGCGTGGCACAGCAGCTCTGAAACCATCGCGAAAATCAAATACGCGATGATCGGCGACCCGACTGGCGCCCTGACCCGTAACTTCGACAACATGCGTGAAGATGAAGGCCTGGCAGACCGCGCGACCTTCGTTGTTGACCCGCAGGGCATTATCCAGGCTATCGAAGTTACCGCTGAAGGTATCGGCCGTGATGCATCTGACCTGCTGCGCAAAGTGAAAGCGGCTCAGTACGTTGCTTCTCACCCAGGCGAAGTGTGCCCGGCGAAATGGAAAGAAGGCGAAGCGACGCTGGCGCCATCTCTGGACCTGGTCGGCAAGATCTAAATTTCCGTCGTTTTTCACGCCATAGCTGCGTTGGCGTCGCCTGCTCACCCCGGTCACTTACTTTAGTAAGCTCCCGGGGATTCTCAGGCTAGCCGCCTTGCTCTGACGCGAAATACTTTGGAAATTGTTTCAGTCATGGGCGCTCCCCGCGCCCATTTCATTCCAGCACCATGATGCAAGTTGCATTCAGGCAGCCCGTATAAGGCGGCTTGCATGATGACGTTTTAAGAGAGGGAAGAATAATGCTCGACACTAACATGAAAACCCAGCTCAAGGCCTACCTTGAGAAACTGACCAAACCTGTTGAGCTGATTGCCACGCTGGACGACAGCGCGAAATCGGCAGAAATCAAAGCACTGCTGACAGAGATTGCTGAGCTGTCGCCGAAAGTGACCTTCAAAGAAGACAACACGCTGGCAGTCCGTAAGCCTTCTTTCCTGATCGCCAACCCAGGGTCTGACCAGGGGCCGCGTTTCGCGGGCTCTCCGCTGGGGCACGAATTTACGTCCCTGGTGCTGGCGCTGCTGTGGACCGGTGGTCATCCGTCAAAAGAAGCGCAGGCGCTGCTGGAGCAGATCCGCGATATCGACGGTGATTTTGAGTTTGAAACCTATTACTCGCTCTCCTGCCACAACTGCCCGGACGTGGTGCAGGCGCTGAACCTGATGTCTGTCCTCAACCCACGCATTAAGCACACGGCGATTGACGGCGGTACGTTCCAGAACGAAATCACCGAGCGCAACGTGATGGGCGTTCCGGCGGTTTACCTGAATGGCCAGGAGTTCGGCCAGGGACGCATGACGCTGACCGAAATCGTCGCCAAAGTGGATACCGGCGCAGAAAAACGCGCGGCGGAAGAGCTGAACCAACGCGATGCTTATGACGTGCTGATTGTTGGCTCAGGCCCGGCGGGCGCGGCGGCAGCGGTCTACTCCGCACGTAAAGGGATCCGTACCGGTCTGATGGGCGAGCGTTTCGGTGGTCAGGTTCTGGATACCGTAGACATTGAAAACTACATTTCCGTGCCGAAAACCGAAGGCCAGAAGCTGGCCGGTGCGTTGAAAGCGCACGTCAGCGACTATGACGTGGATGTCATCGACAGCCAGAGCGCCAGCAAACTGGTTCCGGCGGCGGTCGAGGGTGGTTTGCACCAGATTGAAACGGCGTCCGGCGCGGTGCTGAAGGCGCGCAGCGTGATCATTGCCACCGGCGCGAAATGGCGCAACATGAACGTGCCGGGCGAAGATCAGTATCGCACCAAAGGCGTGACCTATTGCCCCCACTGTGACGGCCCGCTGTTCAAAGGTAAACGCGTCGCGGTGATCGGCGGCGGTAACTCCGGCGTGGAAGCGGCTATCGATCTGGCGGGAATTGTGGAACACGTTACCCTGCTGGAGTTCGCTCCGGAGATGAAAGCGGACCAGGTGTTGCAGGATAAGGTGCGTAGCCTGAATAACGTCGACATTGTGCTCAATGCCCAGACGACAGAAGTGAAAGGCGACGGCAGCAAAGTGACTGGTCTGGAATACCGTGACCGCGTGAGCGGCGATATCCACAGCGTAGCGCTGGCAGGGATCTTTGTTCAGATTGGCCTGCTGCCAAACACCACCTGGCTGGAAGGCGCCATTGAGCGTAACCGCATGGGCGAGATCATCATCGATGCGAAATGCGAAACCAGCGTGAAGGGCGTATTTGCGGCGGGCGACTGCACCACCGTGCCGTACAAACAGATCATCATCGCTACCGGTGAAGGTGCGAAAGCGTCGCTGAGCTCGTTTGATTACCTGATCCGCACCAAAACTGCATAATAAAAGAAAGCAAGACGACACCTGCAATGCCAGAGGCCACCTAAAGGTGGCCTCTTTTTTTATCTGACGACCATCACCGGAATGTGGGTGTGGCGGATCACGCTGGAGGCGTTCGAACCCAGCCGGTGAGTGGTGATGGAAGGGTTACGTGAACCAATCACTACCACGTCGGCATTTAATTCCCCGGCAAGCTCATTAACGGCGTCGCGCACGCTACCGAACCGGACGTGGGTTTTGATGCGGGAAGGATCGATGCTGAAGTGCCCGACCATGGTTTGCAGGCGCGTCTCGGCTTCGTGCTGTAAATGCTCTTCAAAACGACGCACATCAGCAGCGAAACGATGCAGGCTCAGGCTGGCAGAGCCCGGCAAAACATGCAGAAGATGAATAATTCCGTCCTGCTGCGCGAGAAATTCCGCGTGACGTATAGCCTTATCACTCAGTTCCATTTCAAAAACATCAACCGGCATAATGATTGTTTGATACATAACCGTTTCTCCTTGTTAATAAACGCTGAAATCATTCAACCACAAAATATAAATGGTTTCTGTAATCCCGACAGCACTTTTTTATCTCGCCAGGATAAATCTCAAAACAGCCGGATTCCGGGGCAGATCCCGAGAGGTAGCTACCCTTTTATAAGCTTACCCACACCCTTTCGGAGGTTGCATGAAAGCTCTCACCTATCACGGTCCACATCATGTTCGGGTCGATAATGTCCCCGATCCGGGCATCGAACAGCCTGACGATATCATCCTGCGCGTAACGGCCACGGCGATCTGTGGTTCTGATTTGCATCTTTATCGCGGAAAAATTCCCAAGGTCCAGCATGGCGATATCTTTGGTCATGAATTTATGGGCGAGGTGGTGGAGTGCGGGAGCGAAGTGAAGAACGTGCAGAAAGGTGACCGGGTGGTGATCCCGTTTGTAATTGCCTGCGGTGACTGCTTCTTTTGCCAGATGCAACAGTACGCGGCCTGCGAAAACACGAATCGCGGGCAGGGCGCGGCGCTGAACAAAAAGCAAATTCCCGCCCCTGCCGCGCTGTTTGGCTACAGCCATCTTTACGGCGGCGTGCCGGGCGGACAGGCGGAGTATGTGCGCGTCCCGAAAGGCAACGTGGGGCCGTTTAAAGTGCCTCAACTGCTGTCTGACGACAAAGCGCTTTTCCTGTCAGATATTCTGCCTACCGCCTGGCAGGCGGCGAAAAATGCGCAGATTCAGAGAGGCTCCAGCGTCGCCGTATTCGGGGCCGGGCCGGTGGGGCTACTGACCATTGCCTGCGCGCGGCTTCTCGGCGCAGAGCAGATTTTTGTGGTTGATCATCATCCCTATCGACTGCGGTTTGCCCAGGAGCGCTACGGCGCGATCCCGATTAACTTTGATGACGATAACGACGCGGCGGAGAAAATCATTGAGCAAACGGCCGGACAGCGCGGAGTGGATGCGGTGATTGATGCCGTCGGGTTTGAGGCCAAAGGCAGCACCACGGAAACGATCCTCAGTAACCTGAAAATTGAAGGCAGCAGCGGCAAAGCCCTGCGCCAGTGCATTGCTGCGGTGCGGCGCGGAGGCGTGGTCAGCGTGCCGGGCGTGTATGCCGGTTTTATACACGGCTTCCTGTTTGGCGATGCCTTCGATAAAGGGCTGAGCTTTAAGATGGGGCAGACCCACGTCCATGCCTGGCTGGGAGAGCTGCTGCCGCTTATCGAAAAAGGGCTGCTTACACCGGAAGATATTGTCACCCACTATCTTCCGCTGGCTGATGCGGAGCGCGCCTATAAAATCTTCGAAAAACGGGAGGAGGAGTGCCGCAAGGTGATCCTGGTGCCTGGTGCAGACACCCCGGAGGCAGCGCAGCAGAAAGTGAAGGGACTGGTGAATGCCTTCCCCGGCGGCGTTGTGTGAGGTTCCTCACTCACCAGTGGCGCTCAAGGTATAGCACGGCCACGACGAGGATCGCCAGGATGATGAGAAAAACCAGTGTGATAACAAGTATCTCACCCATGACCGTCCCCACGGCACCACAACAGAGTAAGCGTGGATTAAGCGGTTTTTGTCCGATATAACACAATCGGGTGAATTTGCGGAAAGAGGATGCGGGTGCATCCTCTGTGCAAAGCGGGGTCGCTTGTTCAGAAGGGATTAACGCAGGTAATCGCCAGCGGCTTCGGGCTGGTAGAACAGCTCAAGCACTTCCAGGTGAGCTGAGGCACCGCCCGGGAGTTCCCAGTGGATAGTATCGCCTGTGCGCAGTCCAAGCAGCGCCGCGCCCACGGGTGCCAGCACCGACAGTTGCGTGCTGCTGTCGGTCATCTGCGCCGGATAGACCAGCGTACGGGTGAGCTCCTCGCCGGTGGTCAGGTTGCGGAATTTCACCTGGCTGTTCATGGTGACCACATCATGCGGCATGGTCTCAGGCGTACACATCTGCGCCCGGTCTAGCTCTTCGTTCAGCGCATCGGCTACCGGCAGCGAGGCGAATTCTGGTTTCTCCAACAGTCGGTCAATACGTTCTGCGTCGAGTTCATTGATGATAATCGTAGGTCTGGACATTTTTACTCCATGTCGTTAATGCTGCGTGTAACGCAGAAACCAATCCAAAAGAAAACCCTCGCCGTCTGGCAGCGAGGGTTTAACTTAGCTGATGATACTGTTTGAAACCGTAAGTTTGAAGTGATGAAGGTCACAATCATGCGCCATATGAATTTTTGGCAATAAACCCGGCGTCCCGATTCACGCTGAACGGAAATTTCGTTACGCTGGAAAGACTGAACCCGGGCAATGCGCGTTGCAGCCCCAGCGTAGAGAGAGCGATATGTACTTTTACCAACCTTCTCAGGGGCACGGCCTGCCGCACGACCCGCTGAACGCCATTATCGGTCCACGTCCAATTGGCTGGATCTCATCCTGTGATAAGGCCGGTCAACTGAACCTTGCCCCGTACAGCTTCTTTAACTGTTTTAACTATCGCCCACCGATCATTGGTTTTTCCAGCAATGGCTGGAAGGATAGCGTGCGGAATATTACCGAAACGGGGGAGTTTGTCTGGAACCTCGCAACGCGCGATCTGGCCGAGGCGATGAATGAAACCTCCGCCACGCTCCCTCATGGCGAGGATGAATTTACCTTTGCCGGCCTGACGCCCGTAGCCAGCCAGCTTGTGAGCTCGCCGCGCGTGGCGGAAAGCCCGGTGAATTTCGAGTGTCGATTGTCACAGTGCATTCAGCTTACCGGCGCGGATGGGACACCGATTGATACCTGGCTGGTGCTCGGCGAAGTCGTGGGCGTCCATATCGCCGAGAGTTTGCTGGAAGAGGGGATTTACCAGACCGCGAAAGCGCAGCCCATTCTGCGTGCGGGTGGACCGACGGCCTACTATGCCATCAGTGATAGCCATCGCTTCGACCTGGTACGCCCGGATGCGCGCAGGGGGTAATATGCGCGCAACCCTGTTGCCCGCCGATCAGCAGTTTTTTGCCGATCTGTTGAGCGGCCTGGTGCTCAACCCACAGCAGTTGGGGCGAGTCTGGTTTGCTCATCGTGGCGCGTCTGACGCTGTCGGAAGCGTGAGCCGCGACTGGCCACGGCTTGACGTCGTTCTTCGCGGGGAATATGGCAACAGACTGGTTGCCGGGCAGCAGCCCCTCCACCAGGGGGAAATGCTGTTTCTTCCCGCCCAGGCCGCCAGCGTCCCGGTGTTTGAACGACCGGTCATGCTGCTGAGCATTCTTTTCGCGCCGTCGTGGCTGGGGCTGGTGTTTCATGATACCCGGCACGGGCGATCCGTGCCTGCGCAGCGACACGTGGAGCTTCCTCACCCTGAACGAGGTGAGTGTGCCGAGATGCTGATGGCCCTGACGCACCTGAGCGCTTCCCCGCAGGACCAGGCTATTATTCAACCACTGGTGCTGAGCCTGCTGCACTGGTGCCGTAAAGTGGTGTCGTCGCTGCCTGAACCGGGAGTGTCGCGCGGGGATTTCCTCTATCAGAGCATTTGTAACTGGGTGCAGGAAAACTATGCTGAACCCCTGTCGCGGGACAGCGTCGCTTCGCTGTTTAATATTTCGGCTAACCATCTGTCACGCCTGTTCTCTCAACAGGGGACGATGAGTTTTGTGGATTACGTTCGTTGGGTGCGTATGGCGAAGGCGAGAACCATCCTGCAAAAATACCACCTGCCGGTGGGGGAAGTGGCGAAGCGCTGCGGCTATGCCGATAGCGACTATTTTAGCCGTCTGTTCCGGCGCCAGTTTGGCCTGACGCCGGGGGAGTATCGCGCACGCTTTCAGTGACAGTCAGAACGTGATTTCTGCGTTCAACAGATCCAGGATACTTTGCGGCGTCGTTGCTGCAAACAGCGACTCGCGAAACGTTTTATTGACCAGCTTCCGCGCCAGCTGGGAAAAGACCTTCACGTGATTAATCCCTTCCTGAGCGCCGAGCGTCAGCATGATCACCAGCTCGACGTCGCCCAAATCCGACTCCCAGTCAATCGCCTTGTCCAGACGGGCAATGCTGATGCTGGAGTGGCGTATCCATTGCGATTTGGTGTGAGGGATCGCCACGCCAAACCCGACGGCGGTGGTGACAATCTCTTCGCGCTGCCAGAGATCTTCTTCAAGCTCGAGCGGGTTTTCGGTCCTGCCATGAATCGCAAGATTTCCGCATAAGAATTGAAGCACCTGCTCTTTTGAGGTCAGCGGCTCATTGACCACGATAGTCTCCAGCGCCAGCAATGGACGCGGCGGCGCTTCCGGTGTGAAATCCGCCAGCAGGGCTTCAATCTCCTCTGCGCTGCGGCTGTCGCAGGCCTTATCTGCCAGCGCCCGGCAGGTCGCCATGTCCAGCTGACGCAACTGGGTTTTTACCGCAGGGATGCGCGGCCCGCTCATGCTGAACTCATCTAAGCCCAGCCCAAGCAGAAGAGGGAGGTAGCGCTGCTCTCCGCCAAGTTCCCCGCAAATGCCGACCCATTTCCCGTGACGATGCGCTGCGGTGACGATCTGGCGAACCATGCGTAAAAAAGACGGTGTGATGGGGTTATACAGCCCCGAAACGCGCGGGTTGTTGCGATCGACAGCGTAGAGATACTGAGTCATATCGTTCGAGCCGATACTGAAGAAATCCACCTCTTCGCAGAAGTGATCGATGATAAAGCAGACTGAAGGCACTTCAACCATGATCCCCAGCGGCAGGCGCGCGGTGTGACGTAACCCCTGTGAGGCCAGGGCGTCACGAACGTTTTGCAGCTCCTGTTTGATCCATAAAATCTGATCGAGGCTGTGCACCATCGGGATCATCAACAGCGCATTGCCACTTGCGCCTGCGCGTAAGATCGCGCGCAGTTGGGTGCGGAAGAGATCGGCAAATTCGGGATAAATGCGAACGGCGCGATAGCCGAGGAACGGGTTTTCTTCCTGGGGAACGTTCAGGTAAGGGATCTGCTTATCGCCGCCGATGTCCATTGTGCGAAAGATGACCGGCTTGCCCTGCGCGGAGAGCAACACCTGCTGATAGGCTTCGAATTGCTCCTGCTCGTCCGGCGCGGTGTCTCTGTCCATATACAGCATTTCAGTGCGAAACAGCCCGATACCCTGCGCGCCGCAGGTAAACGCCCCGGGCGCTTCCAGCGCGCTGCCGATGTTGGCGGCAATCTCTACCGGTACGTTGTCGCGGGTGAGCGCTGGAAGACCCGCATCTTTGATCTGCTGCTGGTGGCGTCGGTCGGCAAGGCGCTGCGCCACGCTGTAGTAATCATTCACCGCGTCGTTGGGTTCAACGACCAGCACGCTACAGATGCCGTCCAGAATGACCTCTTTTCCCATCAACGGCGCCAGTGAGGCGACCGTTAAACCACTCAGCACAGGCACGGAGCCCGCGCGTGCCAGGATCAGCGTATGCGACGTCCGGCCTGTTTTTTCAAGCACCATGCCTTTCAGGTACTGCGTGTCGAGGCTGAGAAACTGGCTGGGCGTCAGATCTTCCGCCACCAGAATAGTGGGGGCGCTGAGGGTGAATGCAGAGGTTTGCTGCAACTCCGGCCAGGTAATGTTAAGAAGCTGCTCGCTGATGTCGCGAATATCGCTGACGCGTTCACGCAGGTAGTCGCTGGCGGAGAGTGACAGCTTGTCGCAGATCAGCTCCATATTACGAATGATCGCCTCCGCAAGGCTTAGCCGCTCCTCGGCGATCAGTCGGCGTATGGTGCCGCCAAACTCCTCATCCTGGATCAGCGAAAGATGCGCGCTGAGAATGGTTTTACTCTCGCCGTCCAGCCCGCGCAAGCGGTGGTTGAGCCGTTCGGCCAGCGTCGCCAGGCTGTGTTCCAGGCGGGTAATATCTTCCGGCGAGGCGGGGATCTGACAATAACGTTTGAGGTTATCGCTCTGCCAGCCTCGCAGAGTGCCAGCCCCGATGCCACTGGCGAGCGTAATGCCGTGCTGAAGATGGGGAGCAAGCCTTACAAGCGAGCGGGGCAGGGGATGCGCAACGTGCGGCGCGTCGCCGGAGGGAATACTGTCGCTGTCGATAAACGCGCCGGTGAGATACGCCTCCAGCACGCGTCGGGCCTGCTCCTCGTCGCTGCCGTTAATTTCCAGCACGCAGCTGTCATTAAACAGCGTACCGGTACTGATCAGCGCCAGCGAGCTTTTGGCATCCGCGTGAGTGTGAAGCCGTCTGTTGATAAAACGGATGTCGCTGCGCCATGCGCTGCACTGCTCTTTTAACGCCCAGGCCGGACGCGCATGCAGGCCGTTGGGCAGTGGGCAGAAAAATTCAATTGAAAGCATACTTCCTCCTGGCCGCGTGAGATCAGCATCTGAAGTCCGTCAGATGATCCACGGTCTCACGGTTCATGCCTGCCACAAGCGCGACAAGCAGTTGTTGGGTGTGATGAATGTCTTTTTCGTCGGCAATGGATGCCGCGCAGTGCCCGTGTCGGGTAGGGGGACCAAGCACAAGAGTCGGCACGCCAGTGCCGAAGAGATGGATCGCCCCGCCGTCCGTTCCGCCGTTGCTGAACATGTCTTTTTGCAGCGGGATCCCCTGCGAGCGCGCGATTGTCTCAGCCAGCGCAATCAGTTTGGCTGGGGCGATGAGCGTTTTGTCGTACAGCACCAGCATCGGGCCCGCACCGATCTGGCGATGGTTGGCGCTGCCATAATCGAAATTTTTTGACCAGCAGGCGGTATCCAGCACCAGCGCGATATCAGGATGAATGGCGCGCGTGGCGGTCTGGCCGCCGCGCAGGCCGACCTCTTCACTTGAGCTGGCCACCAGCCAAAGCTCGCAGTCGAGCGGCGTCTGGTGCAGCTCGCGCAGCAGCGCGATCAGCAGGTAACAGCCGAGACGATCGTCGAAGGCTTTACCCATCACCCGATTGTGGGGAAGGATTTGAAAGGGTGTATCGAACGTCACGCGGTCGCCTGCGTCGATACCGGCGGCGAACACCTCCTCCGCCGACGTCGCGCCAATGTCGACACGCAAATTGTCAACGTTTTCTCCTTTCAGATCCCCATCCAGCAGTCCCGGTATTTTTTTCCCGTTACGCGTGGTGATGCGCACCGGCTGAAGGGTACGGGCCATCATGCGCACGTTGCCGATGGGCAGGACATCAATGGCCCCTTCGCGCGAGACGCTACGCACCATAAAACCGACTTCATCCATATGGGCGCAGACCATCACCTTCGGGCCCCGGCTCTGGTTGACGCGGATAAGCACGGAACCCAGCCCATCAAACTGAACCTCTTTATTGTATTTTTGCGCCTCACTGAGCAGGATGTCGCGCACCTCTTGCTCTGAGGCCGCAATGGCGTCTGCTTCGCTCAGGGCGCGCAGTAAATCTCTGTCCACTCTTGTTCTCCCGTCAGCAATAGCCGTTTGTCGAGGGTATAAAGCACCTCGGCGCCCGTTTCCGTCACCAGCACCACATCTTCAATTCGTACCCCGCCCAGGTGTTCAAGGTAGATCCCCGGCTCAACGGTCAGCACCATGCCCGGCTCCAGCACGCGCGAACGTTCCGGACCGTATGCCCCGACGTCATGCACATCCAGCCCCAGCCAGTGGCTCAGGCCGTGCATAAAGTACGGACGGTGCGCCGCTATCGATCTGATGACAGGAAACGCCGGGGCGGATGGCATCAATAGCTGCCTGTTGTGCCGCCAGAACGATCTGGTACACCGCATAGAGAGGGTGTTCCTCCGGCGGCGTGTTTTGCCCGGCGACAAGAAAGGTCCTTGTCATATCCGAGCAATACCCCTGGTGTTGGGCGCCGAAATCAAGGGTGATCATCTCGCCAGGCATAATCACTTTGTCAGAGGCTTTGCCGTGGGGCAGCGCACCGCGCGGCCCGCTGGCGACAATGGTGTCGAAAGAGGGCTTGTCCGCGCCCTCCTGCTTCATAAACCACTCCAGCTCGGCAGCGACTTCACGTTCGCGCATACCGGGCTGAATGAAACGCCGGATGTGCTGTGCGGCGCGGTCGGCAATGCCGCATGCTGCACGGATACGGTCGATTTCGTCAGCGGTTTTTATCTGCCGCAGCGCGTCAAGCGAGGTGCTGCAAAGGGCGGTATTCAGCGTATCGCGCCACAGCACGCCTGTTTGCCAGCTCACGTATTCACCCTCAAAGCCAAGACGGGTGAGAGCTTCCTTCGCAATAATCTGGTTCACCGCCTGCGCAAACGGGTTCTCCGTGTTAAGCAGATGCATCTCATAGCCCGCCGCTCGTGAAGCGATATCGCTGTAGTAACGGAAATCCACCAGGATATGTGCCGCGGTTTGTGTCACCAGCACATATCCCGAACCGGTTGAAATGCCCAGGTGCGGCTGTTTATTCTGGCGCGAAGAGATGAGCACGCCGTCCAGTTTTTCCGCAGCCAGCCAGGCACGAAGCCTTCTCAGTAATTCCATGGTTCACCCCGTTACAGCGTGTCGATAGCGAGTTTCCCGCGCTTGTGCAGACTGTTACGAATAATCACTACCAACAGCGCGGTGATCGCCGCCCCGACCACAATACTGAGCATGTACGCTCCCAGATTGGTGACCAGTGGCCACGCCCAGATCGCCGATTCAGGGAACCACTGCACGGCACCGAGCGCGGTGGCAGTCATTGCACCGGCGATCGCGCCCGCCATATACGCCGGCAGCGTCGCAAGCGGATTTTCCAGCAGGAACGGGATGGCCCCTTCACTGATGCCCATAAAGGCGAGGAACATGGCCGTTTTGCCTTGCGGATAAAGCTGCGGACTAAACAGGCGTTTGCCGGTCAGACGATGGTCAATCAGCGTGGCCAGCCCCAGACCAATGGGCGGAATAACAATCGCCACGGCGCGGGAGGTGATGGGCAGGACATGATCGGTTGTCAGCCCCAGGCCAACAAATCCCGCCGCTTTGTTAATGGGGCCGCCAAGATCAATCGCCGTGGCCGCCGCCATCCCGATGGCGTACATCATGGAGCCCGCCTGACCCGCCGCCAGCAGTACGGTCCGCATACCTGCATTCAGCCAGCCGCCAATCGGCGTGATGATGTAATACATCGCCAGCATCACAAACAGCGCCGAGAGGATTGGGATCAGAAAGGTGCTTTTAAAGGCCAGCAGATACTGTGGAACGTTAATGCGGCTATTCAGCCATTTGACCAGATAGCCTGCGGCTATGGCGATAATCAGCGCGCCAATAAACGTGGAGGGCACGGGTTTGGTGGCAAGCCAGGTCAGTTTTTCCGCATCAAAGTTCAGCACCAGCGTCGGCTGCGTGGCGACAAGGCCACCGATAAACCCGGCCGGGAAGGCCAGTTTTCCGCCGATAGAGTTGGCGACAAAGGCGGCAAACATTGGGATGGCGAAGCTGAACAGCAGCCCGCCGAACGATTCAGTCAGATAGCCAAATTTCAATAGCGAGAGATGGGAGCCGGTGAATTTGCCTGAGTTAAGCGCGGCGAGAATACCGGGGTCAGGCGGGATCTCCAGCCAGACGTAGGCGATGAGCTGTGAAATGGCGAGGATAACCCCGCCCATGATAAGTGTTGGCACCATGCGGGATATCCCCGACATAATGTGCTGTGGAAGCTCTTTCCAGAAAGACGCACCGGCGGCAACCGGTGCGGATTTGATGGCAAGTGTGTCACCCTCGTGACTGTCCGGGCGAACCGCGCTGCGTTTTTTAATAGCCATGACGAAAACCCCTGGATGTGAAGATTATTATTGTTCTGCTGCAATCATCTCTTCGATCTCTTTCAGGGTGCCTGCCGCGTTTTTAATGGCGTCCTGAAGCGTAATCTCATACACGTCGCGCGTTTCGAAGCGTTCATTGTCTTCCGGGGTGATCGCGATGGCGTGGATGATAATGTCAGCGTCGGCAATATCCTGCGGGGTCAGGCGATTCTGGATCCCGTCCGCGCCCTGGGTTTCAATTTTTACCTCATAACCGGCTTCCGTCGCCGCGTCTTCCAGCGCCTGGGCTGCCATGAAGGTATGTGCCAGGCCCATCGGGCAGGCGCACAGTGCAATCAGTTTTTTAGCCATGTGAAATTCCTCCTGTAGATAACGCCACGATTATGACGGGGAGGTTTCAGTGATGTTTACCGGATTAATAATGCTTTTGCTGGAAAAATGATGCGTGTGAGCGGAAGTGTGAGGTTAATCGTCATATCACGGAAACCAATGAAAACCGGGCAAAAAGTTGCCCGGCGCAGCATCAGTAACCGGCTTTATCAATGACAAACTGTTTGCCGCAGTTGCCCGGATGCGGCTGTGGCGCAAAGGAGCCGGCAGAGAGTGGGTTGTTGATGGTGCTGGCGTTCAGCGAGATCTGCATTTCGGTCAGATAAGCCGGATTGCCGTGGCAGGTAAGCTTGAACGCTTTTACGCTCTGTTTTCCCCAGCTTTTGGCCACGGCTGCATCGAAGTCGCTGCGGCGGACGCTTTTGCCATAGTTTTCCGCCAGAAATTTTCCTGCCGCGCTGTGCTTCACTTCCTGGTTCATGCGCACCATGGTGCCGAAGTAAGCGTCGGGATCAAAACCAAAGCAGACGCCGTGTTTCGCGTATTCATAACGTTCAAGGCAGGAGTTGCCGCCCGCGCCGGGCATCACGCTGTTCAGCTTCGCCGCGCCCGTTAGCGATAGTCCGGTCTCTGCGGCGTCACATTTGCGGCTGGCTTTTGCTTCCGGCATATTCGGAACCGGACGAGTGGCGCAGCCGAAGCGCATCCAGCGGCGTTCATCCACTCCGCGAGCGGCAATCGATTTCGGCAATGCTGGCCATAAGCCGTGGACGGTCAGAAAATCGGTTTTGTTGCTGCTCTCTTTTTGCAGGCGACACTCTTCCGGTTCGTCACGGTTACGTTCGACCATGCTCTGGCAAAACCCGGTTTGCCAGGAAAGCGCCAGAACGTAGCGATCGAAATCGCCGTACTGGGTTGGCTTAAGCGGATCTGCCTGAATTGAGAAGACACAGAGTGCAAGCGCTACTGCGCCAGACGGGATAACGATATCCTTCCTGAACATTTGCTTTCCTGATTGGTTGGGCGCGATTAATTTCTGGGGGTTATTAAAGCACAAAAAGCGCCCGCAGGCGCTTTTTGGAAATCAGGAATTTCGCTTAGGCAGCGCCGGGAACCAGTACTTCGGTGGCGATAATAACGATAATCAGGCCAACCAGCACCGGCACTGACGTGCGTTTTACCACTTCAAACGGAGAGATTTTCGCCATCCCCGCAACCGCAACCACCACGCCCGATACCGGAGAAATGGTACGACCCAGGTTGGAGGCCTGAAGCATTGGAATGGACAGGTAAGCCGGGTTGATGCCGGAGGAGTGTGCCAGCTTAGGGATCATCTCAACAAAGGCGTAGAACGGCGCGTTACCGGAGCCGGTGGTCATCGCCGCCAGCATGGTCAGAACGACCAGCACCAGCATCAGGATAATACTGGCCGAGCCGAACGAGGTGGCGATAGAGATCAGGCTCTGGATAAAGCCGATGGTGCTCAGCCCCTGGGCAAACACCCCCGCGGCAACCAGCAGCATCACCACGCCAGCGAAGGCATCCGCCATACCGCGGAAGGCAACTTCCAGACCCGTGAACACTTTCTGGGTGTTAAAACCACGAACGAACTCCAGGATGGCCGCCAGCAGCATACAGATCACCAGGATAGTGATGATGTGCAGCTGCGGGCCCCATTTGCCGTCGAAAATAAGCACGCCAATAATCGGCGTGAAGGGCAGGATGGAATAAAACGCCGGGGCGGTAGTGGTGATTTCGCTGACGTCCATCATTTCGTGGCTGACGTTCTCTTTCTTATCGAGATAGCGCTGCCAGAAGAAATGCGCCACGCCCATGCCGAGAATAGCGGTGATGGAGATCGGCAGTGTGGTTTTGAAGGCGAAGTCAATTAGCGACATTTCCGCGGCTTTCGCGGCCAGCACTACGTCACCGGAAGTAGGGGAGAGAATAATCGCCGCCGGAGAGGCGCAAATAGCCGCCGCTGCGCCACGGCTGATCCCGACGTTAACCATTACCGGGAATAAAGTTGCCATTAACAGCACGCCAAGGCCCGTTGCTGAGGAAACGGCTAATGACATCAGACAGGCCAGGAAATAGGCCGCGACCATCAGCAGATAGGGGGAGTTAATATATTGCAGCGGCTTAGAAGCCAGCTTTACCACCATATCATTCGCGCCGATATGGGTCATATAGGCAGCAAATCCGCAGAGCATCATGATCATCATGCCCAGATCGCCGCCGCGGCTCATCAGCAGAATTTTTATATATTCAACAATATCGGTAGCGGTATATCCGGTACTGGCTTCGCTGGCGGGTAAAACCTGATGACCCATTAGCGCGCTAATGATCAGCAGCGTCAGGCCGCCGACAAATAGCACGCCGGTGGCTGAGTAACCTTTAATGATGTAGCGTGCTACACCGACAATGACCACGACTCCAATGAGGAGTTCGAGAAAAGTAAGCATGATTTCCCCTGTTTCCTTGCTGCCCGAGAGACAAATAATCAATAAAAAAGAAGCTGAAATGTGCCGAATAAATGTCCAGTCCTTGCTGATTAAAATCAAGAAAGAGACTACTAAAGGCACTGATGACGATATTTTTGCTAGCCCTGCGTCATTTATATTAAGACGTTATTGACCTGATGAATAGATATTATATGTCATTAAATTGATGGTGAAGTGTTAAGGTTTTGAGTATTACTTGCCGACAATCGATTTAAAACGTAAATCTCTTTAAAACCACTTCTCTTTCATTCTTTTGCCTGCTTATACTCGGTTCACTTTCTCCTGTCCGACGATCTCAATATGTACGCCAGCTGGACATATCGCCTGCGCTTTATCAAAAAACATCTGCTGATGTTTTTGCTGGCGTTTGGCTGGCTGTTGATCCAGACTCAAGTGGCCGTCGCGTCCCATCAATGTTCAATGGATTTGCGCGGCGAGGTGGCCACCATCCAGCATATGGAGATGATGGCGCAACCGGGGCCGCATTATGCTGCCGGTGCTTCACCGCTGTGTGAAAAACATTGTGTGCCGGATCAGGTACAAAAAGATCCTGCCCAGCCGCATCTGGTGGCGCTGCCTGCCGCCATGACCCTGACCTTAACTCCGCCAGAGTGCTCGTCTTCAAGCCATTCTGCGTGGTCCGTTACCCCTCCTGCTGTGGGGCCGCCGGCAACGATCCGCTATTGCCGGTTTCGGGAGTAAAAACCTGTTAATTCGTTGATTTTATTTACTTAACGTTTAACAGGAGTTTTATCATGCGTACCGTATTCCTTTCCGCGCTGGTTGGCGCGTCCGTCTCTTTCGCTTCTTATACCGTTCAGGCAAACCAGACCTGGCAGGGCCGCGGCGTGGTTCAGTCGATCTCTGACAGCGCCGTCATGCTCCGGCACGAGGCCATACCGGAACTAAAATGGCCAGCAATGACCATGCCGTTTACTTTATCTGCCGGCGCTACGCTGAATGGCGCCAAACCGGGGGATGAGGTGACCTTCACGCTTCAGCGTGCGGGTGACGGTTTCCAGATTATCTCGCTGACGCCAGCGCGCTAAGCGAGGTCACCATGAAACAACACACACTGAGCCTGTGGCTCGGTGGGGTGTTGTTCGGCCTGTTAACCTCCGCCGCGCAGGCGGAGCCGTGGACGCTCGAACACACCCTGACCGAAGCCCAGCGCTACTCGGCAGAACTCTCCGCCAGCCGTAACGAAGCGCAGGCGCTGGATGCAATGGCGGTTTCCGCCACGCAATTACCTGACCCAAAACTGAAATTCGGCATCGAAAACGTGCCGGTACAGGGCAGCAACGATCGGCGGCTGACGCGCGAAGGGATGACCATGCAGAAGGTTGGCATCATGCAAAGCTACGTCAGCTCAGAGAAGCGGGAACGTAAAGCGCAGACCTTGCAGGCGCAGGCGCGAAGCGTGCTGGCAAAATCCGAAGCCGTCCGCGCCGCGCTTCAGCGTGATACCGCCCAGGCCTGGCTGGATCTGGCGCTGGCCCAGCAGGCACTGAACACGGCCAGAACGCTGGTCCGTGAAACGGAACGTCAGCGCGGCGTGCAGAAGGCGAGCGTCGGGGCGGGAAGCGCAATGCCGGACAGCGTACTGGCCCTGCAAATGATCCTCAGCGCCATGCGCGACAAAGAGACGCTGGCGCAGCGGGATGTGCAGCTGGCGCAAAGCCGCCTGCTGGAGCTAACGGGGCACGCTATAACGGAGGTTCGCGGTCCGCTGCCGCGCTATCAGCGTCTTCCTGCCAATGAAAAAACGTTGCAGGAGGGGATCGTCAGGCACCCGGAAGTGGAGGCCGCGCGACGTGAAGCAGAGACCGCGAAAGCGCGTTCAGCGCAATCTGCCGTGGCGGCGATACCCGATGTGGATGTGGAGGTCTATTACGCCCACCGCGCTGAAGGCTATGACGATATGGCTGGCGTGATGTTCAGCGTGGATCTGCCACTGTTCCAGTCAAAACGTCAGGACAAGGATTACGCCGCCGATGTTTCCCGCTCTATGCAGGCGGTGGATCAACTGACGCTGCTCAAGCGCGAACACATTGCCCAGGTGCAAACGCTGGTGGCGCAGTATCAGGCTGCGCAAACGGTGTGGCAGCGACAGCGGGACGAGGTACTACCGTTGCAGCGTCAACGGCTGGCGGTACTGACGGCGCAATATCGCTCTGGACAGTCGGCGCTTCCGGCCCTGCTGGAGGCGCGTCGTGGCGTACTGGATACGGAACTGGCGGTGAACCAGGCGGAGCGCGAAATGGCGCGAACCTGGGCTGCCGTGAACTGGCTGATCCCGCAGGAGCTGGCGCAATGAAAAAAACAACGTTAATGGCGATTGCCATCGCGATAGCTGCCGCTGGCGGCTATTTTGTCGGACAGAAGCAGACGCATCAGCCGGCTGCGGCTGCACAACCCTCTGAACGTAAGGTGCTTTACTGGTACGACCCCATGGTACCCGGTCAGCGCTTCGATAAGCCGGGTAAATCCCCCTTTATGGATATGGATCTGGTCCCGCGCTACGCTGATGAAGCGCAGGCGGCGTCAGGCGTGGCCATCAGCACTCAACAGCAGCAAAACCTGGGGATGAAAACCGCCAACGTTGAGATGCGCCAGCTGGTTTCGCCGTTCTCGGCCTTTGCCACGGTTGCAACGGATGAACGTAACGTCTCGGTGGTGTCAGCTCCGGCCAATGGCGTGGTGTCAAAATTGTTTGTTAATGCACCGCAGCAGCAGGTGAAAGCCGGAGAGGCGCTGGCGCAACTGTGGATCCCGCAATGGACCACCGCCCAGCAGGAGTATCTCGCAGTTCGTCAGCTTGGCGATGCCGCATTGACCCGCGCCGCACGCGAGCGGCTGGCGTTGCAGTTTATGCCGGAAGAGGTCATTCGTTTGCTGGAGCGTAGCGGCAAGCCGCAGACCACGCTCATCCTGCGCGCTGACCGGGCCGGCTATGTGGTGAAGCTGGACGTGCGGGAAGGGGCGCAAATCACCGCAACGGCGCCGCTGTTTGAGATCGCCAGGCTCGATCCGGTCTGGCTGGTGGTCGATTACCCGCAAACGCAGGCGCAGTCTCTGGCAGTGGGCAGCAACGTGGTCGCAACGTCAGAAAGCTGGCCGGGGGAGCAATTCCACGGCACGGTCAGCGAATTGCTGCCGCAGATGGAGACGACCACGCGAACCCTGAAAGCCCGTATCGTGCTGGAAAATTCCGCACATAAGCTGAAGCCGGGTATGTACCTCTCCGTCAGGCGTGCGGAAGAGATGAAAGGCCCGCCGGTGCTGGCGGTGCCGGAAGAGGCGGTGATTAACAGCGGAGAGTCTGCGCGTCTGCTGCTGGCTACCGGGGACGGTTATTTCCGGCCTGTGACGGTGACAATCGGCCTGACGGCGCAGGGCTGGACGGCGATCCTGTCCGGGGTCAAACAGGGCGATAAGGTGGTGACGTCCGGGCAATTCCTCATTGATTCCGAAGCCAGCCTGCGTAGCGTGATGCCGGAGGTGACGCCATGATTGCCGCTGTGATTCGCGCCTCGTTGCGTAACCGCCTGCTGGTGATCCTGGCCGCACTGATGATGGCCAGCTGGGGCTGGTGGGCGGTGCAGCGCGCGCCGCTGGACGCGTTGCCCGATCTGTCTGATGTGCAGGTCATTATCAAAGCGAGTTACCCCGGGAAAGCGCCGCAGGTGATTGAAGATCAGGTGACCTGGCCGCTGACAACCTCCATGTTGTCTGTGCCGGGCGCCAAAACCGTGCGCGGTTTTTCAATGTTTGGTGACGCTTATGTGTATGTGCTGTTTGAGGATGGCACCGATCTCTACTGGGCGCGATCCCGGGTGCTGGAATATTTAAGCCAGGTACAGGCGCAGTTTCCGCCGGGCGTGAAGGTGTCGCTGGGGCCGGATGCGACGGGCGTCGGCTGGATCTACGAATATGCACTGATCGACCGTAGTGGAAAACACAGCCTGGCAGATCTGCGGGCCCTACAGGACTGGACGCTTAAGTTCGAGCTTAAGACGGTACCGAATGTATCTGAGGTGGCAAGTATTGGCGGAATGGTGCGTCAGTATCAGATCGTGGCGGACCCGGCGAAAATGCGCGCGCTGAATATTACCCACAGCCAGCTATCCGGCGCGGTGCAGGCCGCCAATAAGGAGAGCGGCGGCGCCCTGCTGGAGATGGGCGAAGCGGAGTATATGGTGCGGACAACGGGCTATTTGCGCTCGCTGGAGGATTTTCGCAATGTGGTGATCGCTACCCGCGATGGCGTACCTGTCCTGCTGAAAGATGTCGCCACCATTGGCATTGGCCCGGAGATCCGCCGGGGTGTGGCGGAGCTTAACGGTGAAGGGGAGGTCGCTGGCGGCGTGATCGTGATGCGCTACGGGCAGAACGCGCTGGAAACGCTTCATGCGGTAAAAGCGAAACTGAGCGAGCTGCAAAAAACGCTGCCGCAGGGCGTCGAGATTGTTCCGGTCTACGATCGTTCCACGCTGATTGAGGACTCGGTCAAAACGCTGACGCACAAGCTGCTCGAAGAGTTTGCCGTGGTGGTACTGGTGTGTGCGCTGTTCCTGTTCCACCTGCGCTCCGCGCTGGTGGCGATGGTCTCTCTGCCGCTGGGGATCCTCGGGGCTTTTGTGGTGATGCACTATCAGGGCATTAACGCGAATATGATGTCGCTCGGCGGGATCGCCATTGCCATCGGGGCGATGGTGGATGCCGCAATTGTGATGATTGAAAACATGCACAAGATGCTGGAGCAGTGGCGGCATGATAATCCGGGCAAGGAGCCCGCGCCGGGGGAATACTGGCGTCTGGCGGAAAAGGCGGCGGTTGAAGTGGGACCGGCGCTGTTTTGCAGCCTGTTAATCATCACGCTGTCATTTATACCGGTTTTTTCGCTGGAAGCGCAGGAGGGGAGAATGTTCTCGCCGCTGGCGTTCACCAAAACCTGGTCGATGGCCGTGGCCGCCGGGCTTGGGATCACCCTGGTGCCGGTGCTAATGGGCTTTTTCATTCGCGGGAAAATCCCGGATGAGAAGGCAAACCCGATCAACCGCCTCCTGATCCGCCTGTATGAGCCGCTGCTGGACAAGGTACTGACCTTCCCGAAAACGACGCTGGCACTGGCATGTCTGCTGCTGATCGCCACGCTCTGGCCGCTGAGCCGCCTGGGAAGCGAATTTATGCCGCCGCTGGATGAAGGAGATTTACTCTATATGCCCTCCACGCTGCCGGGGATCTCTGCTCGCGAGGCATCACGGCTGCTTCAGCAGACGGACCGCTTGATCAAAAGCGTCCCGGAGGTGGCGAGCGTGTTTGGCAAAGCCGGTCGGGCAGAGTCGGCAACCGATCCCGCGCCATTAACCATGCTGGAAACAACCATCCACTTTAAGCCCCGCGAGCAGTGGCGGCCAGGAATGACGCCGCAAAAGCTGGTGGAGGAGCTCGATAAAACCGTGTCGCTGCCGGGCATTGCCAATGTGTGGGTGCCGCCTGTCCGTAACCGTCTGGACATGCTGGCAACCGGGATCAAAAGCCCGGTCGGCATTAAGGTGAACGGCAATAATATTGCCGACATTGAGCGTGTGGCCCGGCAGATTGAGCAGGTGGTGAAGGACGTTCCGGGCGTCTCCTCTGCGCTGGCGGAGCGTCTGGAAGGCGGGCGCTACGTGGATATTCGTATCGATCGGCAAAAATCCGCGCGCTACGGCGTTTCCGTCGATGAACTGCAAAGCCTGGTCTCCACGCTGGTCGGGGGCGATAACATTGGTGAGGTGATCCTGGGACGCGAGCGGTATCCCATCAACCTGCGTTTTCCCCGCGATTTGCGTGATAACGTCGACGCGTTGCGGGTGTTGCCGGTAGTGACCGCCAGCGGTAGCCAGGTGGCGCTGGGGGAATTGGCCGATATCGTCGTGACGGAAGGCCCACCGATGCTAAAAAGTGAAAACGCGCGCCTTTCCAGCTGGATCTATGTTGACTTGCGCGGGCGCGATCTGAAGTCCGCCGTGGATGAAATGCAAAAACGGGTGGGAGAGAAGGTGGTATTGCCGCAGGGCGTGTCTCTCTCCTGGTCCGGGCAGTTTGAATATCTGGAACGGGCGACCGAGAGGCTCAAAATAGTTTTACCTGTCACGCTGATGATTATATTCGTCCTTTTATGGTTAACCTTCAGGCGGATATCAAATGTCCTGATAATAATGGGGACATTGCCGTTCGCGCTTATTGGGGGCGTGTGGTTATTGTGGCTGCTTGAATATAATTTGTCAGTGGCGGGGGGCGTTGGCTTTATCGCCCTCTCCGGGGTGGCGGCAGAATTCGGCGTAATTATGGTTCTTTATTTGAATCATGCGATCGATAAATATCACAGGCTGGAGCCAGAAGGGGGAAATACGGTGCTGATGCGGGCGATCCACGAAGGTGCCGTGCTGCGCGTGCGTCCGAAGGTGATGACGGTCGCCACTATTATGGCAGGACTGCTGCCCATCATGTGGGGGAGTGGGAGTGGCTCGGAGGTGATGCAACGTATTGCCGCGCCGATGATTGGTGGCATGGTAACGGCACCGTTATTGTCGATGTTAGTTATTCCCGCACTCTACAAATTGTTACATCAACGTTAAATATGTCAACTGCATGTGCTTATTCAGGCATGCAGTTTATGTATCCTCAGATTATTCCCAGGAACGGGATGGTAATTAGGAATAACACCCATGCTGTTAAGCGTTCATTCAAGTATTCTGTGTTAAGGTCTGCACCGAATACTAAATATGGTAATGGCATTGTGATTGTACGAATTAAATTCCCCCTGATTTTGTTGTTTATTATTGGGCAGTTATCGTTTGCGTCTGCTGTTAATGCAGACAGCAATACAGCGGATAAAGGCTGGTTCACCACCTTCACGGATAACGTCGCGCAAACATGGAATGAACCTGAGCATTACGATCTCTATATTCCGGCCATTACGTGGCATGCACGTTTCGCCTACGATAAAGAAAAAACAGACCGTTATAACGAACGTCCGTGGGGGGCCGGCTTCGGTCAGTCTCGCTGGGATGAAAAAGGTAACTGGCATGGCCTGTACCTGATGGCGTTTAAGGACTCCTACAATAAATGGGAGCCTATTGGCGGTTACGGCTGGGAAAAAACCTGGCGTCCGTTATCAGACGACAACTTCCGTCTCGGGCTGGGCTATACGGCAGGGTTTACAGCGCGTGATAACTGGAAATACATTCCTGTTCCGGTACTGCTGCCGCTTGCCTCCATTGGTTACGGTCCGGCGACGTTTCAGATGACCTACATACCGGGTACCTATAACAACGGTAACGTTTACTTTGCCTGGATGCGGTTTCAGTTTTAACTGAGTTTTTCTGCTAAATCGGCCAAAAAATGCACAGGCATGGAAATGTAAAGAATAAAAATCGGACAGCGAAAATTAACGCGACTTTAGTCACTTTTTATCAAAGATCCGCTGGACAAAACGCCTCACAATTGTTGTACTGGTAACCGACACAGCATTTGTGTCGTTTTTTAATGTAAAGGTAATTTTGATGTCTAAGATTAAAGGTAACGTTAAGTGGTTTAATGAGTCCAAAGGATTCGGTTTCATTACTCCTGAAGATGGCAGCAAAGACGTGTTCGTACACTTCTCTGCAATCCAGTCTAATGGTTTCAAAACTCTGGCTGAAGGTCAGCGCGTAGAGTTCGAAATCACTAACGGTGCCAAAGGCCCTTCTGCTGCTAACGTAATCGCTCTGTAATTCAGACGCGTCAGCAAGAATTTCAAAACCCGCTCAATGAGCGGGTTTTTTTCGTTCTGAATCAACCGATAAGATAGATCTTCAGGAAGCTGGCGACGATCGCGACGCTTAGCAATACCATACCCACGCCTAAGAGATTTTCTTTCATGCTATCACCCTCGTTCAATATTGAGCCAAGAGTGACAGAGAAAAATTAAGCCAACATTAAGGTTGCAGTGCTTAATGTCCGCTGGCGGAGGAAAATAACCAGAATGCGATCGCAGTCATCGCAAACGAGCCAAGCATGTTAACGGCAATGTTCGTCAGCGCCCAGCCCATCCGGCCTTCCTGAAACAGAAACACCACCTCCGCAGAGAAGGTAGAAAACGTTGTTAAGCCGCCGCAGAAACCGGTTGTAATCAGAACCTTCCACATAGGGTCGATATTGGTCATGCGATTAAACCAGGCCAGCCCCATCCCAATAATAAACGCCCCGATCAGATTTGCCGCCAGTGTCCCCATCGGAATGGCCTGATGCAGAGGGTTAAACCGCATGCTTAAGAGCCACCGCGCAACGCTACCCGTGCCTCCACCAATAAAAACGGCTATAAGTAGTTGTAACACTGTCAATACCTGCTATTTGCTGTGTAAGTGCGTCGAGTGTAACGCTGTTTTTGACCGGGAGACAATTATGTATGTTGCAGTAGGGCAGTTCGCGGTGACGCCGGACTGGAATGAAAACGCGGAAAAATGCGTCTCCCTGATGCATGCGGCGAAGCAAAAGGGGGCGTCGTTGCTGGTACTTCCCGAGGCGTTACTGGCCCGTGATGATGGCGATCCGGACCTGTCGGTAAAGTCTGCGCAAACGCTGGAAGGGGGGTTTCTGAAACGACTGCTGGCCGAAAGCGTTGGCAACACGCTCACCACCATATTGACGGTCCATATTCCGTCCTCGCCGGGGCGCGCGGTGAACACGCTGGTGGCGATACGTGAGGGTGCCATTGTCGCGAGCTACGCCAAACTTCATCTGTATGATGCGTTCAGCGTTCAGGAGTCGCGCCTGGTCGATCCGGGGAGTGTAATTCCGCCGCTGATTGAGGTGGAGGGTTTTAAGGTTGGCCTGATGACCTGCTACGATATCCGTTTTCCCGAGCTGGCGCTGAACCTGGCATTGCAGGGGGCGGAGGTGCTGGTTCTGCCCGCCGCGTGGGTCAAAGGACCGCTTAAGGAGCATCACTGGGCGACGCTGCTGGCAGCACGCGCGCTGGATACCACCTGTTACGTGGTAGCCGCGGGTGAATGTGGTAACAAAAATATTGGGCAGAGCAGGGTTGTCGATCCGCTGGGGGTGACGGTTGTTGCGGCAGCGGAGACGCCTGCGTTATTGCTGACGGAGATAATTTCAGCCCGAATAGCGCTTGCGCGGCAGCAATTACCTGTTCTTCGCAATCGTCGGTTTGCGCCACCGCAATTAATGTGATGTTTTTTTCAACAATGCTTGATTCACCTTGTTACAGATTGCTATTGTGTGCACGCGCCAAATGACCGTTAATACGTTCAGGTTTTTTGGCGGAATGCAGCCTGTTTCATGTAAAGAAGGTATTTATGGGTGAGATTAGTATTACCAAACTGCTGGTGGTTGCCGCACTGGTCGTCCTGCTGTTCGGTACCAAGAAGTTACGCACGCTGGGTGGAGACCTGGGTGCTGCCATTAAGGGCTTTAAGAAAGCAATGAACGATGACGACGCGGTAGCGAAGAAAAGTGCCGAAGATGACATCACTGCACAGAAGCTTTCACACAAAGAGTAATGGCAATGCTGCAAGGCTTGCATAAAAAAACCGGCTCACGAGGCCGGTTTTTTGTTTTACTGTAAATAAATTTTACAGCTTTATTTCACTTCTTCGCCCTTCGCCTGCATATCGGCGTGATAAGAGGAGCGAACAAACGGACCGCACGCGGCATGGGTAAAGCCCATCGCCATCGCTTCGGCTTTCATTTCATCGAACTCATCCGGGCTTACGTAACGCTGTACAGGCAGGTGGTGACGGCTTGGCTGGAGGTACTGGCCCAGCGTCAGCATGGTGACGCCGTGGCGGCGCAGATCGCGCATCACTTCAATGATCTCAGCGTTGGTTTCACCCAGTCCCACCATCAGACCAGACTTGGTTGGAATAAGCGGATGGGCTTCTTTAAAGCGTTCCAGCAGCTTCAGCGACCAGTTGTAGTCTGCACCGGGACGTACCTGACGGTAGATACGCGGTACGTTCTCCAGGTTGTGGTTGAACACGTCTGGTGGCGTCGCGGTCAGGATATCCAGCGCGCGGTCCATACGACCACGGAAATCCGGCACCAGCGTCTCAATCTTAATGTTCGGGCTTTTTTCGCGGATGGCGGTAATACAGTCAGCAAAATGCTGAGCACCGCCATCGCGCAGATCGTCACGGTCAACGGAGGTAATAACAACATAACGCAGCGCCATATCGGCAATCGTCTGCGCCAGTTTTTGCGGTTCGTTAGCGTCTGGCGCAACGGGACGGCCATGGGCAACGTCACAGAACGGACAGCGGCGGGGGCCGGGGGGACCCAGAATGCCAAAAATAGCGGGACCGGGAGTCGAAGATAAACAACAGGTTGGGCTCACAGGCGACTCACATAAAGAGAGGAGAAGAATCATGACAATCGCAGCCTTGATGCCCCGGAGACCAGA
>OKVN01000196.1_pt1 | contig 29933 bp, 35 predicted proteins | sample 1606961 | NCBI WGS metagenome assembly OKVN01 (sample SAMN03281020, study PRJEB24777) | human gut metagenome | isolation source: fecal sample PR170 from 1 month old male Malay infant, vaginal delivered... | place: Singapore | collected 2005-12-29 | reverse complement strand
TTCTGCGTCTGAATCACTACAACCCGCAGCCGCGGATCCACCGCGCGCAGTCGCGGATCCAGCAGCTGGAATACCGGCTGGCGGAAATTATGCGTGGCCGCCTCAGCGAGCGGCGTGAACGGTTTGGCAACGCGGTGACCCATCTGGAGGCGGTGAGCCCCTTAGCCACCCTGGCGCGGGGCTACAGCGTCACCTCGGTGAGCGACGGTACGGTGCTGAAGCAGACAAAACAGGTCAAAACCGGCGATCTGCTCACCACCCGCCTGAAAGACGGCTGGGTCGAAAGCGAAGTGAAGCAGATCGCGACGGTGAAAAAAACGCGGGCCAGAAAGCCTTCGCCCACTAAACCAGCGGAATAAATTCCACCCGTTTTTTCGAGATAAGGCCATGCCCATGCTGGCAAAAGTAATCCACCGCGCCGCACGCCTTCAGCACCTCCAGCGGCTGGTGGCATTCCGGGCAGCGGGCCTCAAGGGTAAATACCCTTTCGCACTGGGCGCAATGCGCGCTACTGCCTTTGACATCTAACGGCGCGTGGCACAGAGGGCAATCAAGTTCCATAACCATTCCTTTCAACGTTTATCTGCACCTATTTTATCATGTTCCGGGTTTAATGCGGGCCGCGTAATTGCTGCTGCAACCTGAGCAGCCATTCCACTTCCTCAAGCCTACGCTGCGTTAGCCCGGCCACGCTATCCGGCGCCCGGATAAACAGATTATCAGCGCCGAGGATCTGCTCATCAAGACAGTGCGTATAGATCGCCCCGGGCCGGGTCCAGCGCTGCACCCGCTCGCCGTCCTGTAGCGTCACCACTTCGCCCTCAGGGGCGCGATCGAAGCTAATTATTCGCCCGTCCCGCAGTCCTATCCGCATTCCCTTTTGCCCGCCCGCGGGACCCGCGTATTTGTTGAGCCAGATATTGAGCGGGATAGTGCCCAGGGTTCCCTGCAGATGCGCCTCCCCCTCGGCAGTGCTCGTATCCCCAGGAGCAATGTCATGGCCGAGGCGGTCTTTCGCCACCCGAAGGGAAAGGCTCAGCGCCGTATCGCCTCCGCTGGCGTGCAGGGTTTCGCGGAGCATCGCCAGGACATGGGTGCCGATATCGAGGATCACCCCATCAGGGTGACGCAGCTGCCGGGTATCCAGCTCCCCGGTGGCAAAATTGAGTGCGACCGGCTCACCAGCGCTGTTAAAGCCGCTTGGCTCCTGCAAATAACCTTCGATCCAGACGATATCCTGCGCTGACAGGTGCGGCGGAGGCAGGCCGCTGGCCTCCCCTTCCGCCCGCCACAGCGGGCCAGGAGCGTTCAGCGCAACGCCTCGCGCCATCCAGTGGTCAAGAGCCAGCACCCGCGCGGCCTGCTCAGGCGGCGCCAGCAGCGCCCGCAGCCGGGCGGCCTGCTCAAGGTTGGCCACGATCGGCTTTTCCACCACGATGCGGGAAATGCCGCTGGCTAACGCCCTCTCCAGTACGGGCAGATGCTGAAGTGATGAGGTGGTAATGAAGAGCGTATCCAGGGGTTCGGCCAGCAGCGCCGACAGCGAACTACAGCGCTGGATCCCCGGCAGCGCTCTGCTGCAGTCCAGGTCATAGCCCTGGCAGCGGTCGATGACGTCCCCCAGGCGACGCAGCGCCGGTAAATAGGCGGTTTCCACCACCGCGCCGAGGCCGATAAAACCAATCTGCATAGTAAGTCCACCTTTGAGCCGCTCTGTTCCCGGCGAAGTATCGCGGGATTATGGCGGAAGGTTTTGACATTTACCGGCATGGCGGCCACAAAAAACCCGCCGAAGCGGGTTTAATGATTATTTGCTTTTCTTGATGTGAAAGACAACAAAACCCGTAAGTACATTGATATTTATATATATTAAAACTGATATTTTGTTTTGTGTACACCCTTGTGTACGCGAATTTAAGAGGTGCTCACTTTGAACTAAGCACTATCCGTGATAAAGATGGTGGGTAGTTGTCGGCTGGCGCTTACCATCTCAATCCATCATCTTTTTGTAGCCATCGGCGGCTTCTTGCGGGCTAAGTCCTGTAGCCTGGGTCTGAGCAGTATTGCTGCTTTTGCCAGCATACTCCACGTTCAGCCTGCTGGTGTACACTCCGCCAACCTCTTTCGCTGCCTGTTCCAGAATATCGGCCGTCATTCCGTAGTTCTTCATTCTCTCGGCGTTTACAGCCATGCGGTCGAGGACGCGCAATCGGTAGGCCTTGTTGGCGATCGGAATGTCCGATGTTTCTTTTCTGAAGCGCTCGCGGGTGGCGTTGAATATGTCTACCCATTTTTGAGCCAGCCCATTGCTGCTGACCTTCGTCGGATCGTGTGACTCGACCTGCTGGCGGGTTATTTCAATGCCAAATCTTTCCCTTACGGATTCCACAACCTGAGTAGGCGTTTCGTAGCACGCAATGGATTGGACAATAAATATTTTGCACTCAGCCTTTAACGTTGCCATATTCCCCATCCGTCCAGAACTGTCCAGAATTCTCACAACCGCCAGCCAGCAAATCGCTCATCTGGCGGGTAGACGCTTTTTAATCCTTTGCAGCTCCCGTTTCGCATAGGCCCGACCAGCCTTCGCTTTCATCAGCTCCAGTCTCATGATGCGGTCGGTATGCAGACCCATCATCCCGTAGAGAAGTGTCATTTCCCGCCATGCCTCTGTTCCGTACTCCGGGTCGCTTTGTATGAGCAAGCCGAGATGTTCAGCCAGCATCAGGTTGCGTATCCGGTTTTTTAGCAACGGAGAAAATTCGTCAGCGCCTTCAAGCGGGAAGAATGCACGACGGCTGCGTTCGCCGTGCTTAACCGCGTTCGTGTTTCCGTAGGGTGCCCCGGCGCCGGCACGCTTTCCACCCCATCCGGATCTTGATTGTTGGTCAGGTTTTTTCATTCTGGTTCGCCTCTGAGCGGCATAAACGGTACATTCCGATACAAATTATTGCGCAATTGAACGCTGAAACCCTGCGTTTTCTTGCGCATAAAACTGCGAATTCCCCCTAATCAATCACCGAAAAAGCCAGTGGTGTCGAGGGGTGCAGGCCGATTTGCGCAGAAATTTCGAATTGCGCAGTTCACAAATTAACTGCGCAGTGTACGGGGTTTCCACTGGAAACTTTCCACTGAGTAGAAACCTCGCTGGAAACCCCATCAGCTTTTCAATGGTACGCACTTTATTTTTTGCGTACCGGCTTGCGTACCACTTTTGCGTACCTGCGTACCAGTCTGCGTACTTCCGGATGTACCCTGGTGGCGTTCTGTTAATGTATGATAGCACCATCCTACATTAAGGAATCTCCCACCATGAGACTGACCAGCCGCAAAAAGACAATACTCAGCTACTTTGAGCCGGAAAACCGGGAATGGGTGACGGTCGAGATCGGCGCACCTCCGCTCGATGTGTCCGGCGTAGCATGCCTGCTACATGGTATGGGTCTCAAAGATAACCGGCATTGGCTTGAGTCCACCAGGCGAACGCTGGAGGCTATGGTGAAAGACGGGTTGCTGGAAAGGTACCGTAGCCGTGAGGTGCGGAGTATCGTTCTGGGCGGCGAGACGACCGCTACAGTCGTCCGTTATGGCCTTCCGGGTACCGTTTCAGTGGTGCACGATAAAGATGGCGCTGGTGGGGCGATAGAAGGCGAATTTACGCGTGTGTTTTAGCTACGCGGATTATCCGGCTTCTTCCACTGGTAGGCTGGGGCCGTCATCCGCCGGCGGTGGCGCTCCTTCGCTGCGAGCGTACCGGCCACTCTACAACGTAGCTCCAGCATATCGGCGGCGCTCAATGCGAATCCCTGCTTCGTGACCATCTCAGCAATTGCCGACTCAATGACATCAGATTTAAGCATGTTAGCCACCTGTTTCCGGAAAGGGAGAATTTCGCCAAGACGTTACTATTTGATCCTATCAGTGGGGCAGCATTTGAGAAATGCCTGAACACCAACATTTGTAAACATTCTGCTTGCAGAGTTACGGATCACCAGCCGAGTAAACGTCTATATTTGTCGCTATTTGACCCTGTTTGAGCATGGGGAAAACGTCGCAATTTGTCGCAATGACGCGAGCAAACCAAACCAACATTCCGGCACCAAGAAATGTAAAGATTCGCCCACCAGCCAGAGGGTCGGATCTGAAATCCTGCCCTTATCCACTGTCCGACCACCGTTGGCGAGTGAACCCAGAACGGGGCTAATGCCGTTTGCGCTGTGAACTGGGTTACCCTCAGTAATTCCGTTAACACACCCGATAATTTCGGGGCTGTTTTGCATAACTCTTAATGGGTTGCACAAAGGCTCCCCTCTTAAAGAGGGTTGGATATCCGACTCGCTCAGAGATAGTTGGTTAACCTCGTGACTTTGAGGTACTACCCTCTCGTAAGCCAAATCTGGATTACGGTCCAACGCTGGACTTTGTTGATTTTCCTCATGATGGCTCTTTCCATCATCTTCACAGCTACCGGCGAATTCGTCGGAACCTCTCAACTACGTTTAACGTTGTTTTGCCCATATACAGATTGAGTCCGATTCACACCTTTGGCAGTTTTCGGAATAAACAATGGGTTGGCTATTCGCCGGGGTAGAGCTGGTGGTTGGGGTCTAGCCACACGACGTAGAACACATTGCCAATGAAAAAGCCGTGTATACGCCCGTGCTCATTGCGAGATATGGCGAACTGATAAGGCGTATAGCTCTGGAACTGCTCGTTAAGGTGAGTAAAGCCGTCAGGCTCGGAGGTAGCTTTCCACTCGATACAGTGCGATTTGAGTGCCGCATTTCGGTTTGTCGTAAACTCTAGCGGCGTCAGGCTTGATATATCTTTAAGGCGCTCCAGCACTTTGCAAAAGTAAGCGGCCGCCTGTCCTGCAAAACCGAACTTAGCATGGGCTGGATCAATGTACTGGAAAGAGAAGCTAAGTGTTGACGTGGTGGGGTTGGGCGTTCCGGCGACGATTTGATTGCCCGCCACCGGAATCTTACTTGCTTTAATCTTTCCTCTACCCACGGTCAGGCATCCATCATGCCGCGGTAGAATTTAGCGGTGACGCCTTTGTCGATATCATTTCGACACGGAGCATCAGATGGCATCCCTGCGCGAGCCAATAGCCACGGCTCTTCCTGGTGGGTCATCTGCTCCAGCTCATAAGCCGAGTAACCGCCAAAGACTTTATAAATTTCGTCCAGATGCTCGGTAACGTCCTTAGTGAGTTCCGGGCATTTTATTTCACCGGTGATCGGCTGCCACTTATAGTCAGCAAACCGGATGTACAGCTCCCTTGCTACGGGGCCATGTACCCACGCCTCAAACCGATCGGCGATCAGCTCTTCGCCATCGTTCAGAGCCATGTACCAGGCATCGGCATAAAACACCATTTTTTGCAGTTTCAGCGGCGTCATAACATCCCCGTGCTCCTGAGCAAAGCACAGCAGATAGTCCGCCACGCTATTTAGGGTTGTAACTGCCATGATCCAATCTCCTGCTGTTTATTTTCATCTAACGCCATCTACTGTCGTTAATAGTCGCATATAACCCAGAATAATGCGCGCTGTAAAGTGCGGCCTGATGACTGCTGGTGATAGCTCACAACTCATCGTGGGTTTAGTCGAAACCGATAGCCACCAGCCCGGGCAGAAATAGCACTCAATCACACCGGTTCAGGCAAGCCGGTTAGCTCGGCAGCGGCTATCTGGTTCTAACGAATCGTTATAACCACGCGTTATCAGCCAGCTGTGCGAGCACCTGCGATGCAGGTTTTCGAAAGAATCAGAGGGTTAGCCATTTATCGCGAATCGCGATAATCGACTCTATCAAAAGGTTACGATGTCCGTACGTTAAACGTACGCAGCTGATTGGCGTGTACGAACTGCGCAGGCGCAAAGTTGTGAGCCACTGCCGGTGGCGCGCAAACCTCGTTTTAACCTTACCAATTCTTACCAATGAAGGCGGTAGCGCATCCCTGTGCCTGTCGCTGGTGGCCAGTATTGCCAGCCAGAGGAAAATAACTTACTGCGGCTCTCCTGTATTCCCACTGCCAGTCTCAACCCCGCCATGCTTGTGGGTCATAAGGCTCTTGCCACCTGCAGTCACGTCGTTGGTTACGGTAACCGGTCCGCGCATCGTTGCTGTGCCGCCACCGTCTCCCATGCCCTGCGACAGGTTGCCGTTAATCGTCACATTGCCGTTAAGGACGATTTCCGGGGCGTTAATAGTCGCGTTGCCGGTCGTGGTGGCCGTGATATCCCCTCCGGCGGACAGCTCAATGAATGCGGTGCCGTCATCGGTACGCAATTGCGCGGCCGTAGTGCTGATACCGCTGATTTTCTTCGCCTGCGACTGCGGGCCGGGGATAACAAACGCATCCGAGTAATCGTGCATTCTCCCCCTTGAGCCATTTTGCACCCCGCCATTCTGCCACCAGAAGTCGATACAGCGATCGGCGAATATCACCAGGCACTCATCGCCGGCACTAATGGGAAACGTTAGCGTACAGCCGCCACCGCGGGGAAAAATAACCGGCGCATCTAAAATAAGCGGGTAGAAAACATTGTCCTGCGCCAGCCGGTCAATGGATTTGCCTTCCGCTGACTCTGGCTTAGGGATATATATCGAGACTTCCACAACGCATGTAACGGTTTCCGGGTCAAAAGACTTAATAACCCCCGGCATTGACACACGAATTGATTGTTTCGCCCCCTTCAGGATGGAGTCATACACCTCGCGATCTTCAATTGGTCTTGCTGTGGCCATGCTTCCCCCTCAACTCTCAACACGTTTGCACATAAACGTACCAATAATCCTCGGCTGATCCATGCTACTGCGGATTAACTCAACATTTAGCCAACGCTTATTGCTGCCGTCAGGATGAACATATTCGAAGCCGTAGAAATTACCGTCTTTAGCAGATGTGAGGGTCATATCTATTTTGGCTCCACGCTCCCCCAGCGACGCTATTTTTTGTGAAGTTACATACTCGCCGTTTATCTTCGACATGGAGTTTTCGATTATCTCAAACCGAAAGGCTCCGCAATCATACCGATGCGTTAAGGGCGCTTTCGCGCTGCACGCCATTGAAGCAACCATGCCAATAATGAGAATTGCTTTTTTCATTAAGAATCCTGTTTGAGTAAGTAAGACGATGAGGGAACGTCAGCATTTCCTCGGGCTTCGCAAGCTAAATCCATGTACCAGTCCTGCCCGCGCGTATCGCCTCGATATGAGAGGTAGCGGACGATATAAACACCGTCTGTCGCAACACTCGCCGGATTCTCTCTCTGCGCCAGACCACTTGTGACAAGGTTGCCGTTAATTTCCTGTTCCGGCGCAATACCACCAGCCTGTAAAACCTGCTCATTGCTCAACTGTGCACGATACACTGACGCCTGATCCAACTGAATAAGCCCGTGTAACTGAATGAAGGAATTAATAAGACACGTAACATTCACCCCTCCGCCAATGGTCTGCTGCGGCATGCCCACCAGCCCGGTATCAGCGTTCAGGACGATTGCACGGTGTTTCGCCACATCCTGCTGAATGAAGTCAACCTTTCCAAAGCTGAATTGCCATGTCGCACGAAGGTCATCAGCCAGTCGGGAAAGATAGTTGTTCACAAGGCCGTGGTATGACGCAGCTCGCGGATAGACTGTACCAGGGAAAACCGGCTCAACCCCCTTACGGATACCGAACGGTTCAAGGTGCTTCATGAGCAAATTGTACTCATCGCTCAGCGTATAGCCGGCGGCCAGCGAGGTGCTGATCTGCGCTTCCATAAAGGCCTTGTCGCCGTCAAATGCCTGTATACGGACGTACCGATCGGTAATGTTGTCTTTGCCTTCCACAGTGAAAGCAATATCACCGCTGAAAATGACACCGTAATTTGAGCCATCAGGGCTATTTATGGTGTCATTTGTTACGTAGCGCACCTTCCCTACCTCGCTGGCGCTTACGGTATCAGAGGAAGCACTATCCAGCCCGTCATAACCCGCTATCAGGGTTATCTTGCTGTATTCACGGCGCATGATACGGTTCTGGGTTTCGGGGGCAAGGTTATAGATTTTGACCAGCGCCATAGCTGGCCATCGGTTATCGTTTCGCTCTACGCTAAAGGTAACTTTAAAGTCGCTAAGGCTGATACCCTCGCCGTTATCGTCGATGAGCTGTAGTTCAAAATGTCGGTTCCAGTTTCTTGGCATCGTTAATCCTCAGTTTTCGCGTACAGGTGGCTTTTAATGCCAAGATCAAACTGCGTTGGGTTTTCGCTGGCCGGGTCATCACAGACCACATAAAGCGAGAACCCGAGGCCGAGATAATGGTACTGCGCCAGCAGATTAGTGCCGGTGATCAGCGGAATACCGCCAATCATCAGCGTACCGGTACTGTCCATCAGGTCGAGGAACCAACATACCCCGCGCCAGACCACGCGCATTTGATAATCAACGCCAGCTAGGGTGATATTAAAACTCTGACTATCGGGCGCTAACGGAATTTCCGATACGGACATTTAACCTCCAAACACGCTGGAAAGAATGGACTCATTTTTCGGTACTGGCGTTTTAGTTCCGGTGTTAATTACGGCTGAGGTGTTTACGCCATATTTCATATCGGCTTTATCAGCCACCTTGATGCTTTTTGTCTGAGTGATAATGACTTCGCGAAGTGTCACTGTGGCCGATAATACATTTTCAGTAGTTCGGTCAGTGGTAACCTCCAGAGAGCGGATCAGCATATTTTTGTACAACCGCTTGCCCGTGGTGACGTCGAGCAACTGCTTACCTTGCTGCATATTCAGCAGCTCCGCATAAACCTCTTTCGGGCCCATGCTGTTGAGCGGCGTCGACAGTCCAATATTTCGGGTGTCGTAGAAATCCAGCAGTGAACCACCACCAGCAAAGCCAATTTCCATTACCACTTCAGAGGGTCGGCGATACGCATGATCAGCAATAAAACCAGCCCCAGCAGATGTGGGGCGTTCAACGGGATGCTCGGTAATCTCCAGCATGTCAGTGTGTTTTTCAGAAACAACAACGCTTGGCACCATTAACCCGATTCTGCGGCTATTTTGCTGAAACAGCGTTGAAAGAATATCCATCAGTTACTCCTCCCCAGATCCTGGGTTGCCCGATTGTTTACAGTGTTCTGCCTTTCAACCACCAGATTGGCCGCCTCTCGCGGATTATTGACGCCGTGAATATGGATATTGGTTTCCTGGTTCAGCGTTGCCCCGCTGCCCGGCATATTGCTGAGCACTTTCGGGATATATTGACGGGTCTCCCCGGGCATCAGCGCCATGCCGTACTTCTGCACATTACCGATGCCCCAGTTATAGGAGGCCAGAGTTTTATTCAGATCGCCGCCGTTCTTCTGCAGGAGCATCGAGAGATACCGCGCCGCCGCTTCCGCCGCTTTCATCGGGTTAAACACATCGTTGCCGCGCAGGCCCATATCGCGGGCAGTACCCGGCATAAACTGAAACATTCCCTGTGCGCCAGCGCCAGACACAGCAAACTGATTGCCGTTTGACTCAGCGAGAGCAACACTACGGAGCAGGCCCGCAGGGAGGTTATACAACGCCTCCAGTTTACCCATCATCGGAGCCATCCAACCCAGCAGCTGAGCGCCAGCTTTAGAGGCCTGAGGTCGTTTAACAGACTGCCCGTATTGAGTAGCTTCACCACCAAACCAGCCAGTAACGGCTTGACCAATACTGCGGGGGTCAAACCCGGTTTTATTCTGAATCCAGTCCGCAGCGCTATTGGCGCTGTCTGTCACCGCGTTTGATGGTGTCGGCTCGCCGCCCTGATTCAGCAGTTGTCTGGCGTAAGCTGCCGCGTCTGACCAGCGACCTTCATCAATCGCATTGAGAAGCTTGCCTATGGTATCCAGCATCTTGCTCAGCTCATTGAACTGCTTCTTCAGACTGTCGAATTCGAACTTAATCGACCATGTTTTAGGGTCGATACCGAAAAGTTTAATCAACTCGTCTTTAAGACGCTTCACACCAGTCCATAGTTTTTCAATGGCAGTCAGCGCAAAGTTTATCGCCGGCTCCCACTTATCCCAGTCAATGAGGCTTTTACCGCCTTCTTTCCACGTCTTGTAATCGTCATAGAGCAGCAGAAGCGCACCAGCAAGCGCCAGAACCAAGGTAATCGGAGAGGCGAGCATAGCGGCATTCAGCAGTCGCCAGGCCACCAGCATTCCACCCAGCGTGCCGATGAGTTTCCTGGAGTCTTCATCAAGCCCTTTCCACCAGTCCCGGATATCACCCGCGGCCTGTATCAGACGATAGACCACCCGTCCGACGGCCTCCCCCATCCAAAGAATACCCTTCACCACTGCGTTAATGGTGCGCTCTATTTTCGGGAAGTTATCGAGGATCTGGCGGCGAAGGTTATCAATGGCGCCGGCGAGACCACCAGCGAGGTTAGAGCCGATTTTGTCGCGTGCCATGCCGGCCATTTCGCCGAACGACCGCAGCGAGGTCATAAACCGGTTGGATGCCGCTGCTGCCTGATCCGGGTTAAAACCGATGGCCTTTTTCATGGCGTTGTACTGGCCCATGTACTCACCAATACCGCGACGCATTGCCAGCAGCGTGTTTTCATCCATGCCGAGCATCTGTGCGTACTGGTTCGCGCGGTAATACGGCATGCTGCTAAGACGCTGGCCGACGCCGGTAAAGATCGTCGCCATATCCCGCATGTTGCCGCTGGCATCGCGGGTCTGAACGCCAAGGCGATTCAGGAAACCCTCGGCCCCGGGGCTGGTACGGATGAACTGAGCCAGGCTTTCGAGAGAGCCGCGGGCGGCATCCACACTGCCGCCCATCTGGCTGACGGCAAAGCCGATCTGCTTGATGCCCTGCACCGTTGCGCCAGTGCGCTGAGAGGCCCAGTACAAGTTATCGAGACCGCTGGCGACTTTCGCGGTAAAGGCCACCACAGACGCAGCGGCCAGCTCTACTTTGGTGCCGAGCTCGATCGCCTTGAGTGTCGCGCCGGTAACGATGGCATCAAATTTTCTGGCGCCGGCGTCATCTACTTTGAAGCCCAGGCTAATTAAAAAGTCCTTCAGAGTTTCAGCATTCATACTTTCACTCCGTCGGAGAGAGACGCCAGCGCTTTATCCATCAGACCGCGTGCAATCTCATGGATAGTTGGCGCAACGCCGATACTGGATGTTTTGCGGTGCTGCTCCTGAATGTCACTCAGCGCCTTTATCTGCTCGTGACTGAGTAATACCGGTTTTACGTTTACGTTTTGTCTGGACATATGCCACCCCCTGATATTTATACAGTCATTATAATTGCATAAAATGAAATGATCATTGCTTATATTGCAAAAAATGAAAGAGTAAATTTGATCGTGAGCACAAAGGAATTTGATTGAAAACCGGGCATGTCTGACGGGTGCATGCCCTGACGTAGTTCGCTCTGACGGGGGTTGCTGGGGTTACCGTTTATAGGCTCTGAACGCCTCCCCGCCGGTCCTGCCCAGCCCCATGCGCTTCTGGGTCTCTTTTGCTGCTTCGCGCAGATCGGCAAAAACAACCTGTTTAGCTGGTGGGCGCTTCGCTTTCTCCAGGCATTCATCGCAGCGACGCTTTGCCTGTTCTCGCTCTTTATCATCAGCGCACAGGTGCATAACCTCTGACCACCTGGCAGCGGCGCGTCGATACAACCCTCTGGCTTCGAGCGATTCCGCTTTACCGTCCTTTATCATCAAAATCCTCTTTATCATCTTCGGTGCTGTTGGCGTCTACGTTCCGACGTGAGTTCGCTATAACTGTCGAGGATGTCAGAAGCCATCATCAAACGGCGGCGTCTGGTCAAAATCCTCATGACCGGTCGCTGGTGGGTGTTGCTCATGCGCCCGGCGAAGGGCGTTAGTGGCCTGTCCCTGCTGCCCCACCTTACCGCCGGGGCGTACCGTTCTGGCGCTGATCACACTGTCTGCCAGTACCTGATAGCCCTGCTGGGTACCGCCATCCTGCCCCGTCCACTGGTTAAGCTGCATATTGCCCGCCACACTCACGAGATCGCCTTTCTGGTGTTTGGCCAGCGCATCGGCCTGCTTCCCAAAGGCAATGACGCCCAGCCAGAAGGTAGCCTGCCCGTCCGCTGCGGCATTGCACGGCAGCGATACCGCCAGCCGGGCCATAGCCATGCTCGTACCTTTTCCCGTTGTCCGGGTCTCAGGGTCGGCCACCAGCCGCCCGTATGCTGAAATTTGTGCTGTCATGCTCACCTCTCTCTCGGCCAGTCTCTGTTTTTTTTCTGATAATAAACAGAAATAGTGTTGGTTCAGTTGGTTCAGTTGGTTCACTGCCCGCCAGCCCGCGCCGTTACTGGGTTTTCCTGAACCAACTTCAGCAATTTTGCGTTGGTTCAGCGGGGCATTCTGTTGGTTCACCGCCTGCCAGGGAAAAAACTCTACGCGCTGGCGTTGGTTCAAAACAGGCATTTGTTGGTTCAGTGTTGGTTCAGATTCATAATTAAAATTCTTATAAAACAGTAACCTTTAATTACTGAACCAACTGAACTGACTGAACCAACACTTTTTACTCGTATGTGAGAAATACTATTCCTCTGGCTGGTTGTAGTCCTCCGGCAGGTAGTTGAGGACGTAAACGTTGATCTGCCTCCCCTGGATACGTGGAGACTTGCGCTGATATCCGCGTCCGCTGCTCGGCGGCGTCAGCATTCCCGCTCTTTTCAGTACTTCGGCAAACTGCTTGTGATTAAAGCCCGCGGCGATTTCCTTCTCGAACGTTGCCGGGAATGTATAGAACGATATCGGGCTCTCGTCGTGTTCCCCCTGGCGCCGCCGGTAGCCGGCTAGTTCTTTTATTGGCAGGTCGGCCGGGCTGTAAGGAAACGGTGCAAACCGGCTCAGGCCGTAGGCGTTAAGAAACGCCTCCGTTTGCTCGATGATCTGCTGATGCTCTTTGTTGCCGGTGCCGAACTCCCGCAGCCAGGCGTTATAGCTGTGCTGTACCGCATCCCGGCAGGTCTGTGCATCCCAGCCGGTGATGCCGGCGCTCAGCAGCAACGCCGCCTCCAGAATAGCGAACCTGGCGGCTACGCGATGTACCTGTTCGCCGTAGTCTGCAGGTATCAGGCTGCGCCAGCGGGCCTCACACTCCCGGACAGCTTCTGTAGCCTGCTGCTGGTGGTCGGCCAGCCACTTAATCCACAGCCGCCCAGCGGCGCCGTGGTGGTGCTGGTATGCCTCCTTCAGCGCATCCGCATGCTGCTTCCCGTTCCGGTGCTCGTGGAAGTGAACCGCCTTACTCAGCGGGATATTCAGCAGCCGCACCAGCTGCCCGGCTTTGGTCCTGCGGCCGGCGCCCGCGATGAAGGTTTCCAAATCCATCTCGCCGGTGCTGATTGCCACGGTCCGCCAGCGCTTTAAGTCCCGGTTGCCGCCCTCCTTCGCACCCTGCAGCTTCCCCACCCCGTTAAAAAGCGCATAGGCAGACTGCGACACGCTTACCGGGTCGGATCCCTGTCCGACCTCATCCAGCGGCATCAGGCCGTCATTGTGTGCGGCGGCTTCGTTCGCCAGCCCCAGCGCCGTGCCGTACCACGTCAGGCGCAGTAAATCCGGGTTGCCGTAGAGGCTGCTGGCAATGTTTGCCGTGGTGGTCTTGCCTGCGCTGGACTGCTCATAGAAGTGAATGCCGAAACCGTCAGCGCCCGCCAGCCCTATCAGCGGCGCAGCCAGCGCAGCGGCTGTAGCCGTCATCATCGAGTAGTTGCCAGCGACCAGGTGCGCCACGTTTCTGCGCCAGCTATCAGGCGTTCCCTTAACGGTATACCCGGCAGCGGCAGAACTGCGACCGTTGAACAATACCGGATGTTCGGGCGTCCCGATAATTTCACCATCTGGCATGATGTACGCCCCGCACTGCCAGCCTGTCGCATGGGCCACGCGCCAAAGTTCACGCGCACCGCTGCGCTGAAGCCAGTCGGCCAGAATTGCCCGTAAGCTGCTTTTGGTCGTGACGTTAACGCCACCATTTTTCAGGGTGCGCCATCCCTCCCGCTCTCCAATGTCAGCCAGCGGGATTGCTGCGGTCGTCAGCGCATCGGCGCCGAATGCCTGCCATCGCATAATCAGGTACTGGTCTTTATCATCCCGGCCGGTACCAACAACATCCAGCGGGGAGCATAGCCAGGCTTCGTGGCTAATAATCTCTCCACTGTCTTTGTCCATCTTCGGTGTAACCCAAAAAATTCCGTCTGCGCGGCTCTCGATGCGCGGTTTAAGCCGATCACTGTCTTTGTCAGAGACTTTACCGCCGTCGATCGCCTTAAGTTTTACAACCACTTCTTCGCCCTCCGGCTGGTACATCGAATCGTTAAATGCTGCTGTAGCCGCTGCAAGCCCCTGCTGCTGGTGGCAGTCGTTCCAGTCGGCCTTTTCCTCAGATTGAGGTAAAGCCACCCAGCCAGAGACAGCCTTTGCGGCTTTCTCCGCAGCATCTTTGCCTGTGTTTGGCTCTCCCGGCTTTATGTCGTTATCGGCAGCGATAATGATCCGCGCCTCCGGGTATCGCCGGCGCATAACCTCCGCCACGGGCAGCAGGTTCCCGGCATCAACGGCAACGACCGCCAGCGCATCGGGCCGCATCAGGTTAACTGAGAGCGTGGTTGCCAGCCCTTCAGCGATAACCACCGTTTCCGGCGATTCAACGGAATTAACCACACAGAAGGAGCCTTTCTTCACCGTTCCGGCCACCAGCCGCTTATTGCCGTCTGGCTTAATCCCCTGTGCGCCGGTGACAGCGCCAGCGCCGTTTTTCAGCACCATCAGCAGCGACCCGTCAGGCATCAACGGGAAGGGGCACTGAAGCCCCTTTGATGTGAGATAGGCTGACTGTCCGGACGCAGCTTTAGCGGCCATCCCGGCGACTTTCCCGGCGATATCCGTTTGAGGCTTCTCTCTGGCCGGCTTCGGTTCCGGTGTCCGGGCATCTACACCCAACACAGAGGCCACCTTCTGCGCCGCTGCGGTTATGGTAATACCGTGCGCTCTGGCGATGAGATCCAGACCGTCGCCGTGATTCGGTTCGTCACACTGGCGACAATGCCACTCGCCGCCGCTGTGGTCGTCAATAAAGTGAAAGCGGTCAGAACCGCCGCAGATGGCGCAGGGTCCGTGACGACCTTTCGGCGGAACCGTCACCCCGCACTGCGGCAGCACGCTTTCCCAGCGTCCGGCAGTCCGGCGCTTCACTTCGTGGATAAGCTCAATTGCACGCTTCATACGCTTAGTGCTCCGTTGGCATCGCAGGAACACCACTGGCGTGAATGGTGGCGATAAGGTTGTCGTGCAGATCGGAAAGAATATCCCGGCCATGATCTGACAGGCAGTAAATGCCATCACGCCATTCGAGCATCGTCTGGTAATGCTGGATAGCCAGATCCATACCCGTTGTAGGCCCGTATTTCTGTAAAGCGTACCCTTCAACCTGGCTTGCAAGAGCAACACGCTCAGCTACCGGATAAACGGTTATGGCGCCGCATTTCCCGGCATAGAGAGCGACCTTAACTTTGCGGCCATCTTCGCCTATTACGTCGATATTTCCGTTATTTTTCACTTGTTCCTCGATAAATACCGCCGCCACAATCCACCGCCAGAGAGCAGCATGTTGTTCTGGCGCTGCCGCGAACCACGTCAGGGCCACGCCATCCAGCGCAGCGCAGGCAAGGCCCATGCCTTCCTCCGGGTTGCGGTCATAATCACCGCGGCTAAGGCTTTCCGTTACCGAAAGAAAGCCCACCAGCCCGGCTCCGGTAATAACGCCTTCAGGGCCGGCTTCTGGATAAGGTTGTTTATTCATGGCCTGCTCCCTGTATTAGTGAAAACTCTTTGATAAACCGCTGCTCTGGGTAAATACACGGCGACTGATAGCCTTCGCGGTAAAACTTAACCCTGTTGAACTGGCAGCTTTCGATAATTACCCGTACACCGCTTTTATCTGCCCATTTATCGCCGTGGAGGATTTCAGGGTGAGCGAGACCACTGGCAGATGAGCCAGAATTATTTTTCACCATGATTTTTATTCCTCGTTAATACCGGCTGCTTTTTTAAGCCAGGTCAGAGACTCACACACAAGGCTGTGAACCGCCGCGATACGGTTCGCTTCGGTATCGTCTTCAATGCCCACGCTATCCAGCCATAGGTCAAGAACCGCCAGCACCTGGTTGGAGTAGCCAATGGCATGCTCAGCATCAGTGATGACCTCGAAAACATCTCTTTTCATCGTGATTTTTCCGCTCATAAACTGGCCTCTGCATCAATTCGGGTTATATCGACAATCGCCAGAACTTTACTCAGCCAGCAATACACGATTTCGGCCTGTTCATCGTTTAGTTGAGTGGCTAAATCAGTCATAACGTGAGCCAGCCCATTGCGGGCGCGGGTCATGCGTTCTGCTGTTCGGTCTGCCAGCGTAAAATCATCCGGGTATGCTTCTTTACGAGATAGCATCGATTCGGCTTCCAGCTCTGCCGGGTGGCGGTAGATGGTATTTGTGTTCATTTGCCCGCCCTCCCTTTGGCTTCTTTTTCACTGATTGAGCGCAAGAATGCGGCGTTTGCAGCGCTATCATTCAGCGCCTGCGCAACCTCTCCGATACGTCCCAGCATTGCGCCTAATCTGTACATATCAGCTTTAGCGCCTTCCTCCGGGTAGTCATCGCTATCAGCCGCCCAGAACATGAGGCTACCAATGGCACTGACGCCCAGCATTAAATCACTCGCGGCATCACTGGCGCGGCTCTCAATTCCTTTCAGATCATCAGGTGTACAACCATCAAAGTTGCCGGACACTAAATCGTTATACAGGCTCATGCTGCCACCTCACGAATGCGGGTAATCTGGATGTGGGAAAGGCGTTCATTTCTGGCCTGATTTAGCGCCTCAGCTTTGGCGCTGATCGCGCTGCGGGCGTCAACGATATAAACGAACTCGACTAATTCGCCGCTCCGGGCGGTGGCGCATCCTGCAACACGGAAGTAATTAAGCATGTGCGCCCCCTGTGCGAATACGTCCGGCGAAAAAGCAAACGTGATCCCGCGCCAGAATGCGGCGGGCTTCCTGCTCAGTTTCAGCGGCGATATGGTGAATTTTGGCGGTAATTGTCGGCATATCGCGGCGAACTGCTGCGATTAACCAGATAAATGATGTTGGCGGCTCGCCATTATTCAGGGTGTAAGAATCCCGCCCTTGCGGATGTGTGGTAATATCCATTACAGCTACCTCGATACTATTACTATCGGTGGTGGTTAGACGCCCCGTTAGTGTTAGCGCACTGCGGGGCTTCGTTTTTCTATTCGATTGCAAAAAACGGCGTGTTACGATGTAATTACAATCTAGCCCTGATAATATGAGATATGTAATTACAATGTCAACTGCAAAACCAAAGTCTGACCAATACCAGCTACGTCTGGCGCACGATTTCCGATCCCAACTTGAAGCTGAAATGAAAAAGGACGGCGATTCATCTTTGGCAACATGGATTAAGCGGATACTGCGTAAAGAGCTACAATCTCGCGGCATCGAACCGAAAGGCTGATAACAATCTGCTTCAACTTGAAGGGTGGCGGTCGTAACGCTGCCCTTTTTTACATAGTCCGAAAACTCCCCAAGCGGGCGCGTAATGCTCCAAAAACTCAATACAACGGAATAATTTTCCACTGGCGTAGTGTTGTCAGAAAAAACTTTCTCGCGCGTACTGGTCTCGAAATGCGAAAAAAACTTAGGATTTATTAGGATTCGCAGCCCAGAAAACGCCTCTAAAATGTCGTCATTTGTCGCAACGGCGCGGCGATGAATGTCAGGTTTTGACAGGTTGTAGATGTCAACATTTGACAACATGCCAGCCAGTGAGACGCCCTTACTCTGGAAGGCTGATTTACGCGGTATCACGGTGCTACCTCCCGAAATTCCTTCATGAATCGCTCAATAGGCTGTACGCACGGGTGCTGATATCCGTCGCGGTAGAACGTCACGCGGTTATGCTCGACGCGCTCAACGGTCACTACAGCCCCGTGAGAATCCTTGTAACGGCTTCCCGGCATCGGATTATGGTTACGCATGGTTTACCCCCATACGCTTCGCCAGCCAGCGCTGAGACAGTCGTATTAACTCAGCTTTGCGCTGGTCGTAGTCCTGCCCCAGCTCAATTAGCGTGATATTGGTGCTTTCCAGATAGGCGAGGTGTTCAAGCTGTGCGGCGTTCATGCTGTCCCGTGGTTCGCCAGTAATGCTATTCGCCTGCGCCCACTGCTTCGCCGTCATGCCACCCAGCACAATACGGGCGATCATGTTGCTTTCGTTGCTGTAGTGGCGGCCTTGCGTCTCTTTCCCCTGTTCTGCGCGAGCAGCATCCAGAGCAGCGCACATCGGCTTAAAGAGGTTGGCAGCACCAATGCGGGCTTTGAGGTGACGGCGGTACTTCGCGGCGATTTCCGGCGCACTGAGCCGTAACGCCTCCTCGCACTGGATGAAATAGCGGCGGACGGCGCGGCCCTGTTCGTTGCGCTCAACCATTGCCACTTCTTTAGCCATGTTCAGCGAGAGAAGATAATCATGCTCGATTTGCTGGCGAAATTTTGCGCTCCCCGAAACGGGTGAGCTCAAATTTTCAACGGTGATGTAATCTACACCTGCAGCAAAACCATACTGACTAATGCGCCCTTTAATCCAGGTGGTGAAGTCTCGACCCACGCCCAGCGCTTTATGCAGTGCTCTGGCGCTCGCCATATTGGTTTCGCGCCCGCCAATCTGACCGGAAATAACAGGGACAACAGCGGCAAAGTCGTTACCGTTAATTACGCCCTGGTTAACGTCAGGTTGAGGGGCGGCCTCCGAATTGAATCGGCTTTTTTCGATTTTCATTTGTCAGGCTCCGTTATGCGGCGGTGAGGTTGTCCGGGTAGAGGTTCAGAATGTCGGTAATATCCTGCACAGAAAGCCCACGGTGCTGATTAATAGCGGCCATGTGGTTAACGAACTGGATAACCTTCATCACATCGTTGCGGCACGCAAAGCGGTAACGCATATGAGCACCGATCCCATCCGGATTTTTCTCTTCCAGACGTTCCAGGCAAATACTCAGTTCACGTTCAAGCTCTGTGGCGTAGTTCCGGCCAGAAGAAAGCCGGCAGTAGCGCAAGATATCGTTCTCTGTCCATCCCTCAACGCCGGTACGCAGCATATAAACGCGGGCGCGATGCTTCTTCGGTGTGCGTCGTGGGGCTTGTTTGTAGCTGGTGGCTGGCGTAACATCAGATCCGAGAGTATCTGTGTTAGCCGCCTGCTGTCCGGGGCGGTTTTCTTTTTTCATCAGGCCACCTTCCCGCGGCATTCTGCCAACCAGTTATGAATCTCCACCGCGTCAAATGCGGTAATCTTATCCCCCAGTTTCACCGGGCGCGGGAGTGAGCCGTTGCGCACTTTACGGTCGATAGTGGATACGCTAACGCCCAGCAGTTCAGCCAGGCGAAAGCGGCGGATATAACCAGAAACTGGTAATGTTAGTTGTGTAGAAGATTGCCCTTTCATGCTCACTATAACCTCTCTTTGCTCTGTCTTGCGCTGATATGGAGGTATTGAACATGAATTTATTTTTGAGTTGGGGGAGTTTTCCAAAAATCATCGTGAATTTTAAAAACTCACTTAACTGGAAATTTTTCTCTCCACCTTGCCCAGGTATTCTTATCTGGCGGGGAAAACGGGACACCTTGAGCTGCCGCCTTTTGGGATAATAATTTATTTATCTCGCCTGGTGATGCGCTGATTATATCTTCATCACTGATATCTAACATTCTTAAAAGACCATAAATAAAAGAGAACTGATGCACAGTTAACCTTTCTGCTTTAATTATATTCCCTGATTCTTCCGACTGCCTTACTTCGCCAGTGATATGACTTGGCATCACATCACCAACGCAGTTATAAAAAATTTCAACTTGCTTTTTTGTTAAAAACAAATCAGCCATAGTAAGATTAATAATCTCATGTAACCTGCTTATATCCAAGCCATTATCTGGATATAAAAACTCTGTTTTTGGTGATGCCGTAACGACATCAGAATTAACCTCCACATCAGCTTCTTTAAAATAGAAATCCAATGGGGACAAACTAACACCTGTACAGGATGATAGTTTATTAAAGAAAGCAGAACCCAGCAACGCCGAAGGTTTTATAGCCCATAATCCATATAACTTAACAAGTGGTTTCTTTAGTCCTGGAGATTCATTATATTCATACAAATACTTGGGTTTTTTTTCTGAATCGATGTGCGTTTCATCCTGAATCATAGGGGAAAAAAGACTAATACGGCTGTTCACATGATATTTATTAAGAAAATAAGGGAATTGAAAATTATCCTCCCATAAATCATCCCCTCTAAATCTTAGTGGTGATGTCAATGATGCTTCGAATCCCTCAAGTTTGGCAGAAAGTTCTATGCCTCCTATTTCTGCGAAATGCAAAATATCTTTTACTTTACAACCTAACAACTCTGCCGCCCGGACTACCGAGCAGTACTCGAGAGCCGGAATATTATTTTTAAACCATATAGTTTCACGAGTATTATTTCCCATTACGTTACCTTTTCACGCAATACCTTAGAAAATTGAGCCAGGCGGTAAGGCTTCCGCTTTTCACCCCGTCGGATTAGGCTCAACCCGTCCATTTAATTCGTTTTTCTTAGCGGTGTTACGTTGTAATCTTCACCGCTTTCCAATGCCACTAGCAGATCAGCCCATTGAGCCAAAGCCGCTTTACGCTCATCAAAATACTGGTGACGGTTATAAATACCCTCTATGCCAGGTATTTTGTGGTTTAAGCAGCGCTCAGCTATTACTGGGTCAATACCTATTGCCGCCATCTGCGTACGCATGGTGCGCCGTAGGTCGTGGATACTGAACGACTCTACGTCAGCCATTTCTTTCAGCACAGACGGCATAACCATATTCAGCGTGGCACGGCTAACGTGGGCCGTTGTTCTGGCGCGCCTGGCCGGAATTAACCAGCGACTATCACCGGCGAAAAGTCGAATCTCTTTAATCCATTCGATCACTGGCGCCGGCAGCGGGATATCGATGTCATCACCATTCTTTGCCCGCGAGCCAGGGAGATGCCAAACCTCGTTATCAAGGTCGAACTCCGACCATTCGGCGGCACAGAGCTCCATTTTGCGCACCCCAAGCGCCAGAATGATCTTGAAGGTCAGCTCATTTTCTCTGCTGATTCCACGCCCGCGGCGTAGAGCTTTGAAGAACATAACCAGCTCATCACGGCTTAACGCACGTTTGCGCCCCTGCTCTTTGCCGCCAGCGTCTTTAGCGCCAAATGATATGGCTGGGTTAACCTCTATCATTCCGCGTACCACAGCGTAATCAAACAGACGTTTGAGCATGCGAAGTACATCATTAGCTACCGTGGGAGACCCTCGCTCTAAAACATCCTGTAGGACGCTATCAATGTGCCGCGGGCGAACGTCCTCTACCTTCATCTTCCCGATCAGGGCTACGATATTCTTCTGCAGGCTGCTGCGGAAAAGCTCCGGGTGTTTGTAAGTGGTTTCTATCTGGCGGGCGTAATACTCAGCTGCGAGCTCTGAAACGTGTATGGCGTTCTTCTCGGCCTCAATCTTCGCTATTGCCTCCGCTTTGCGCTCCTGCTTCTCTGCGGCTACGTCATACCCGAGCGCTACCCGTGCGGATAGCTCTTTCGCTATATCTCGGGCTTTTGCCAGTGAAAAATCGGAATAAGAACCGATCATCATGGTGCGGGCCTTCCCCACCAGCTTGTACCGATACCGCCAAAAAGGAGTTTTATCCTCTTTTCGAAACCTCAGATATAGGCCGTCGCCATCGGCCCGCCCCTCGAATCGTTCGCCGCTTTTAATCCACGCGCGGATCTGCATGTCTGTGAGTTTTGGCATGTGCCGACACCTGTAAAACCTTACTGTTATCCGGCTGGGTACACAGTGAAAGGTACCCAAAATGATTGGAGGTATACCCAAAATCACAGATTTTCATTATGGGCACACCTCTGTGTACACGCCAATCATGCGCTTTGTTGCGTCTTTATGATAGCCCATGATAACAAAAAAGCCCGACATATGCGGGCTTTGGGGGGTTCGTGCTGGTGGGTGAATCGTCCTGATATCTTATTTGCTTTTCTTGATGTGCTTGATCAAGCGCTTACGTTTACGCATCTGGTTCGGCGTCAGGGTGTTACGCTTGTTAGCGAACGGGTTTTCCCCTTCCTTGAACTGGATCCGGATTGGCGTGCCCATCACGTCCAGGGATTTACGGAAGTAGTTCATCAGGTAGCGCTTGTAGGAATCCGGCAGATCCTTGACCTGGTTACCGTGGATCACCACGATAGGCGGGTTGTAGCCCCCGGCGTGGGCGTATTTCAGCTTCACGCGACGGCCACGCACCAGCGGTGGCTGATGATCTTCCGCCGCCATGTTCATGATCCGGGTCAGCATCGCGGTGCTTACGCGGCGCGTAGCGCTGTCGTAGGCTTCGCGTACCGATTCAAACAGGTTGCCGACGCCGCTGCCGTGCAGGGCGGAGATGAAGTGCACCCGGGCAAAGTCGATAAAGCCCAGACGATAGTCGAGGGTCTCCTTCACCTGCTCCTTCACTTCCTGACTCAGGCCATCCCACTTGTTAACGACGATCACCAGCGAACGGCCGCTGTTAAGAATAAAGCCCAGCAGCGAGAGGTCCTGGTCGGAGATCCCTTCGCGAGCATCGATCACCAGCAGCACGACGTTGGCGTCTTCAATCGCCTGCAGCGTTTTGATCACCGAGAACTTTTCCACTACGTCGGTGATTTTCCCGCGCTTGCGCACCCCGGCGGTATCGATGAGCACGTATTCGCGCTCGTCACGCTGCATCGGGATATAAATGCTGTCACGGGTGGTGCCCGGCATATCGTAGACCACCACGCGATCTTCACCGAGGATGCGATTGGTGAGGGTTGATTTACCGACATTAGGACGCCCGACAATCGCCAGCTTGATCGGCAGATCCTGCGGATTGAAGTCGTCTTCCAGCTCTTCTTCCGCTTCGCCATTCTGCTCGGCTTCGAATTTCGCCCAGTATTCGGCGTCTTCATCCACTTCTTCCTGCGGATTAACCTCATCTACCCATGGCAGCAGGGCCTGCTCCAGCAGGCTGGTCACGCCGCGGCCGTGCGAAGCGGCAATCGGATAGATATCGCCCAGGCCGAGCGACCAGAAGTCCGCCATCGCCTGGTCGACGTCGATGCCGTCGGTTTTGTTAGCCACCAGGAAGGTGGGCTTTTCACGAGAGCGCAGGTGTTTAGCGATCGCGATGTCCGCCGGCATCAGGCCCGCGCGCGCATCGACCATAAACAGCACCACATCGGCCTCTTCGATTGCCAGCAGCGACTGCTCCGCCATCCGGGTTTCCACGCCCTCTTCCGTACCATCAATACCACCGGTATCGATACAGATGAATTCGCGGCCTTCGACTTCGGCCCGACCGTACTTACGGTCACGAGTCAGCCCCGGGAAATCCGCAACCAGCGCATCACGAGTGCGCGTCAGGCGGTTAAAGAGCGTGGATTTTCCAACGTTAGGGCGCCCGACAAGCGCGACCACAGGTATCATGTTAAATGCCTCATACAATCACTAAGCAACATCGTCTTAACGACGTTTTTAAAAAAGTCAAAACGGCCCCTGTCTGCCAGGGGCCGTTTCTTAATCACTCACGACAGCGGTAATTAACGCGTAATCGCGTACAGCGTACCGTCTTTCGCCTGGATCAGCAGTCGACCATCGGCAACCACCGGGTCGGTCAGGAAGCCGGAGCTGTCCACTTTCTGCTGCGCCACAAAATGGCCATCTTCCGGATTAACCCAGTGCATGTAGCCTTCGCTATCGCCGACGACCAGATTGCCATTATACAACACCGGCGCGGTCAGCAAACGGTGCAGCAGATCGCTTTGCGTCCACAGGGTTACACCGCCGTCGGTGGTCAGCGCCAGCAGGCGATCGTTCTGGTCAACCAGGTAGATACGGTTACCATCGACGATGAAATCATTCACCGAACCCAGCTCGCGTTTCCACATAATCTGGCCGCTACGCAGGTCCAGCGCGGTCAGGTTGCCGTTATAAGCCAGCGCATAAACCACACCGTTAACGATGATCGGCGTCGTGTCGACGTCGTTCAGGCGGTCAATTTCCGTCGGGCCGGTGGCCGTAGAAATACGCTGCTGCCAAATCATCTGCCCCTGCTGCATCAATACTGCACTGACGCGGCCGTTGTCGCCGCCGACGATCGCCGCGCCGTAGGCGGTCGCAGGCGCAGACTCGCCGCGCAGGGAGAGCGCCGGCATATCGAGGTTAACGGTCCACTTCACGGCCCCATCGGTCTCGTTTAGCGCCTGCAGCTGGCCGTTGCTGGTATGCACCAGCACCATGCCATCGCTCACCACCGGACGCGACAGCGCCTCGCCGGCGACACGGGTTTGCCAGGCCACGGTACCATCGCTGGTATTCAGCGCATAAAGCTGCGCTTTCTCGCTGCCGATATAAACATGGCCGCCAGAGACGGTCACCCCGCCAGAAAGCAGCGCTGGCGTGCGCGAGAACCAACCATCTTTCTCCGCCAGATTCACCGACCACACCTCTTTGCCGTCGTCGGCGTTCAGCGCTTTGACGGTGCCTTTACGGTCAGCAGCATACACTACGCCGTCGGCAAAGGCCGGATGAAGGTTAGAGTAAAATTCGCCGATACCATCGCCAACCGAGGTGCTCCAGGACGTGGACGGCGTAAACTGGTTTTCTACCGTCGGCAGCGGTGACATTTTCACCACATCTTCTTCGCTATTAAACAGCGAACACCCGCTCAGCAAGGTAACGGAAAGCAGCCCTGGCAACAGTAATTTACGCAATTGCATCGAGTCCCTCTCAGATGGACAAATTATTCATTTTCATACGCATCATTTCGCTGAGCGCAGGAGAAGCATCGCTTTTCACGCCAGCTTCCCACGCCGCACGGGCCCCTTGCTTATCGCCTTTGCTCAACAGAATTTCGCCGCGCAAATCGGCCACAATGGCGGTCCAGCCCTCACCTTTGATGCTGTCGAGGGTTTTCAGCGCCGCATCAGCCTGTTTCATTTGCAGCTGAACGCGGGCCAGACGCATACTGATAACCGATTTCAGATTATCATCAGATGCGGCCGCCAGCCCCTGCTGCAGCTGCTTTTCAGCGTTCGGCAGATCGTTCTGTTCAACAAAATGCTGTGCCAGCTCGAGAGAGGCGAAGGCGCCGTAGGTATTTTTATTGTCAGCCGCGAATTTCTCTGCCCCTGACAGCACTTCTGGCGTATTCGATTTCAGCGCGGAAGTCGCCTTCTCGTAAGCCAGCGACGCGTCTCTGGCGGTATCCTGCTGATGGGAGGTCCAGTAGCGCCAGCCTACCAGCGCGCCAATCCCTAAAATCACCCCGACCGCCAGCGCTTTGCCGTTTTCGGCAAAGAAGCGCTTCAGCGCATCGACCTGATCGTTCTCGTTGTTAAAAGTTTCCACGCAGTCCTTCTCCTGACTAATAATTCCCGGGAGATTAACCCAGAAGTGTGCGCAAATGCGCGGCAACGCTCTCCTGCGTTACGGTAGTTTGCTCACCTGAGCGTAAATCCTTCACTACCACGTTTCCGTCAGCAATCTCTGATTCACCGACCACCAGCGCGACGCGCGCCCCCCACTTGTCAGCGCGGGCGAACTGCTTCTTAAAGTTGCCGCCGCCGTGGTTGGTCATCAGCTTCACGCCGGGCAGCGCATCGCGAACCTGCTCAGCCAGACGCATTGCAGCAGACTGAGTATCGGTCCCGGAGGCTACCAGGTATATATCGACAACAGGATCGGCTTTAAATTCCGGATTCACTGCCTGGACCAGTAAAACAAGACGTTCCAGCCCCATGGCAAAACCCACGCCCGGGGTAGCGCGACCGCCCAGCTGCTCAACCAGGCCGTCGTAACGACCGCCGGCGCAGACGGTGCCCTGGGAACCAAGGCTGGTGGTCACCCACTCGAACACGGTGCGGTTATAGTAATCAAGGCCGCGCACCAGGCGCTGGTTGACGGTGTAGCGGATCCCGGCATCGTCAAGCAGCGCGCACAGGCCGGCAAAGTGGGCTTTCGACTCTTCGTCAAGATAATCGCCGAGCGCCGGCGCGTCGTTGAGCAGCGCCTGAACGTCCGGGTTTTTGGAGTCCAGCACCCGCAGCGGGTTGGTATACATCCGGCGTTTACTGTCTTCATCCAGTTTATCGGTAAACTGCTCCAGGTATGCCACCAGCGCGTCGCGGTAGTTGGCGCGCGCTTCCAGCGAACCGATGGAGTTCAGCTCCAGGCTGACGTGCTCGGAGATGCCCAGCTCACGCCACCAGCGCGCGGTCAGCATAATCAGCTCCGCGTCGATGTCCGGGCCCTGCAGGCCAAACACTTCGGCGCCGATCTGGTGGAACTGGCGGTAGCGACCTTTCTGCGGGCGCTCGTGACGGAACATTGGCCCGACGTACCACAGACGCTGTTCTTGATTGTACAGCAGACCATGTTCGATGCCGGCACGTACGCAGCCCGCCGTCCCTTCCGGACGCAGCGTCAGGCTGTCGCCATTGCGGTCTTCGAAGGTATACATCTCTTTTTCAACCACGTCGGTCACTTCGCCGATCGCGCGTTTGAATAACGGGGTCTGCTCTACAATCGGCAAACGGATTTCGCTGTAACCGTAGCTACCGAGCACCTGCTTCAGTGAGCCTTCAATGCGCTGCCAGAGAGCGGTTTCGCCCGGCAGATAATCGTTCATGCCACGGATGGCTTGAATGTTCTTTGCCACGTTTATTCTCTTTATATATACAAAAATGAACCCCGGCGCCTCGCGCCCGCAGGTTCAATCATACACGGGAAGCGTATCGCTTCCCAACACGTTATTTTGCTTCAACCTGTTGAACGTCAATCCGACGGGCTTCATCGAGCATCGAGGCTTTGGCGCGGATCCGCGCTTCCAGCTGGTCGATCATGTCGTTGTTGTCCAGGCGATCTTTACGCACGCCGTCTTCATACAGGCCGCTTTTCTTGTTGCCGCCGGTGACGCCAAGGGTGGAGACCAGCGCTTCGCCCGGGCCGTTCACCACGCAACCGATGATCGAAACATCCATCGGGGTGATGATATCTTCCAGACGCTGCTCCAGAGCATTCACCGTACCGATAACGTCAAACTCCTGGCGTGAACAGGTCGGGCAGGCGATAAAGTTAATGCCGCGGGAACGAATACGCAGAGATTTGAGGATATCGAAGCCGACCTTGATCTCTTCCACCGGATCCGCCGCCAGCGAGACGCGCAGCGTATCGCCGATCCCCTCGGACAGCAGTAGTCCCAGACCGATCGCCGATTTTACCGCGCCGCTGCGCGCGCCGCCCGCTTCGGTGATCCCGAGATGCAGCGGCTGATCGATCTGTTTCGCCAGCAGACGATAGGATTCCACCGCCAGGAAGACATCGGAGGCTTTAACGCTGACTTTAAACTGATCGAAGTTCAGACGATCGAGATGATCGACATGACGCATGGCGGATTCGAGCAGCGCCTGCGGCGTCGGCTCGCCATATTTTTCCTGCAGATCTTTTTCCAGCGAGCCGGCGTTGACGCCGATGCGGATCGGGATGTTTTTATCGCGAGCGCAATCTACAACCATGCGGATGCGCTCTTCGTTGCCGATGTTGCCCGGGTTGATACGCAGGCAGTCGACGCCATATTCCGCCACTTTCAGCGCAATACGGTAGTCAAAGTGGATATCGGCGACCAGCGGGACGTTAACCTGCTGTTTGATAAGTTTGAACGCCTCAGCAGCGTCCATCGTCGGAACAGAGACACGGACAATGTCCGCGCCTACGCGCTCTAACGCTTTGATTTGATTTACGGTCGCCGCCACATCGGTGGTGCGCGTATTGGTCATTGACTGAACGGCGATGGGAGCCCCATCGCCAATTGGCACATTACCAACGTAAATACGTTTAGATTTTCTACGTTGAATCGGAGCCTGGTTATGCATGAAAAATCTCCCGCGTTACCCGTCTGTTACTGCGCCGGTGATGATTCGGCATTGAGGGTCAGACGCGCAACCTGGTTAGTTCTGATAAAACGACTTAAATCGACAGGCTTGCCCAGATACTGGACCTGTACCGCGGCCGGGGCGCCAATTTTCAGCTTATACGGCGCCTGACCGCTCAGGTTCAGGTTACCGCCTTTACGCTGCAGGCCGCTGAACAGTTTTTTACCGGTGGCATCGCTCACTTCCAGCCAGCAGTCGGCGGAAAAGTTCATCACCAGATCCTGCGCCGACGCCGCCGGAGTCGTGACGTTCGCCTGATCGGTCGGCAACGGCGAGGCTGGGGTGGTAGCCGGAGCTGCCGGCGTCGTCCCCGCGGTATCGACATTGGCCTGGGAAGGCGCCACGACAGCGTTATTATCTGCTGGCGTCTGGGCCGGCGCGCTGGTGGTCGGTGCGCTGGCGGTATCGGTTGGCGCGCTGTTCGCGGCGCTATCGGCGGTCGGGGCTGCAGGGGCGCTGGTATCCAGCGGCACGTTCTGGCTGTTGGCGTCGCCGCCGTTCAGCTCTGCGGAAGACTGATCGGCCATAGTCGAAATCTCTTCCTGCTGCGCCTTATGGTCTTGCCACCACCAGGCGCCGCTCAGACCGATAACCACAAACAGCACCAGCCAGGTGAAGCTCATCAGCCAGCCGTCGCGCTTTTTGCGGCGCTTGCCTAAAGAGAAACTCTGCATTGGCGCGACTTTCGCCGCGCGGATGGGCGCCTGCTTGGCCATCATCGGCAGCAGCTCGTCTTCTGGAATATGTACGAGGCGAGCGTAGGAGCGGATGTACCCGCGCAGGAAGGTGGAGGCGAGGTCGGCGGGGGCCTTATCGTCTTCAATATCACGAACCGTGGACACCTTCAGGCATAAGCGTTCGGCCACCGCTTGCTGGCTAAGTCCGAGTTGTTCGCGGGCGTGACGCAGACGCGCGCCCGTGGTGTTTGCTTCTTGATGATCTTGAGTGGCTTCAGTATTCATTCGCTACAACTACTGGTACGTGAAATTTAAAGTTCAGCGCGGGAAAAAGCCGGCGCCGCGAGACATCTGTGCTACGTCAGCCTCACAGTATAGGACTGTCAGCCGCGCGATCACAGAGACGAATCAAAATTGAATGCTAAGCGGTTGTTGTGCCGCTACATACTGCCTCAAAGTCGACAAAAACGCACCGTAATTATTAACCGAATCAGCGTATTTCGCCTGGCTATCGGCCATAAATATGACCCGTGCCGCCTGCGCTGCACGGGTCATCATTTGTCAGACCGCTTTTACGTCAATCGCTTCGCCCTGCATCCGCTTACGCAGCGTACGCTTGGTACGGTCAATGACGTCGCCCGCCAGCTGGCCGCAGGCGGCATCGATATCGTCGCCGCGCGTTTTACGCACGATGGTCGTAAAGCCGTACTCCATCAGGACTTTGGAGAAACGGTCGATGCGGCTGTTGGAGCTGCGGCCATACGGCGCGCCCGGGAACGGGTTCCATGGGATCAGGTTGATCTTGCACGGCGTATCTTTCAGCAGCGCCGCCAGTTCATGGGCGTGCTCGGTGCCGTCGTTGACGTGATCCAGCATCACGTACTCGATGGTCACCCGGCCCTGGTTGGCGTTGGACTTCGAAATATAGCCGCGCACCGAGTTGAGGAACGTCTCGATGTTGTACTTTTTGTTGATCGGGACGATTTCGTCACGAATGGTGTCGTTCGGCGCGTGCAAGGAGATCGCCAGCGCAACGTCGATCATATCGCCGAGTTTATCCAGCGCCGGCACCACGC
>OKVN01000148.1_pt1 | contig 38969 bp, 38 predicted proteins | sample 1606961 | NCBI WGS metagenome assembly OKVN01 (sample SAMN03281020, study PRJEB24777) | human gut metagenome | isolation source: fecal sample PR170 from 1 month old male Malay infant, vaginal delivered... | place: Singapore | collected 2005-12-29 | reverse complement strand
GTACCAGCGTACGGCCCACAGAATGATGTCACGCTGAAAATGCCGGCCTTTGAATGGGTTCATGTGCAGCTCCATCAGCAAAAGGGGATGATAAGTTTATCACCACCGACTATTTGCAACAGTGCCAATCGGAATGATAAAAATGAACCACCCGGTTGCGATGGTCTTTGACTTTTTTGAATACGTCGATGGTTTCTTTAGGAAGAGGGTGTTCCAGAACATCAGCTAATCGCTGACATGTTTCATCGTATGTCACCGACTGGAAATCACCTGCAAGGTACCTTGCTCGCTCTATTTTCCTGCCGGAGCACACCAGACTCCAGTGCTCATGTAACAAAGGTACCTTCAGCAGGATCTCGACCGCTGTCCAGAAACTGACAATCGAAAATTTGGGCATGGAGTCCTGCAATTCTTCACGCGCCTTATCCAGAAACACAAGTCCGTTGTCGATCAGAGTCAAAACATCTTTAGATACAAAGGGATCGTCATCACTCTCAAATCTGTATTTGGTTTTTTTCATGGGAACTCAACTTGGTTATCTATTTTATACGCAGTAGCTGCAGCGCATCCTGTGTATCGAGGGTGAAGCGCAGCTGCTGACTGGCAGCCACGTCGAGCGCAAATATTTTCGTATAGACCTCAGTACTCTCAAACTTCTCATGCCCCAGCAGACCCTGGAGTACCTTAGGGTGAACGTGGCCATATAAAAGGTGCATTGCAAAACTGTGCCGGAAGGTATGGGGGCTGACGTCGATGCTCAGTCTGACGCCGTCACGATCCGCGGCATCAGTAGCCCGGACCAGCCAGTTACGCACCGTCCGGTCGGAAACATTCCACACCGGTTGCGCGCGACGTTCGCCTGTAATCGGATCATCTTCAAACTGCTCCTTCGTGCTGGCGAACAGCCGGCGCATCTCATCGACATAGGCCGGGTCCGATAACGGCACCACCCGGTTGGCACTTTTTCCCTTACGCGGACGGCCGCCGCCGGCACGCCGCTGTTTGGCGGTGCGAAGAACGACATGCGGAATGCTCTCGTTAAGGTGAAAGTCACGCCGTCTCAGGGCAAGGCCTTCGTTCAGGCGTGCCCCGGTATTCCATAACGTATTAAAAAAAGCGTGCTGACCCCAGTCCTGAACAAAGTGCAGCAGTCCGGCCACTTCCGGAGCCAGCAGATATTTTGGCAGCTCGGTGTAGTGCCGGGCCATTTCGCGTAGCGAAAGCGCGCGGCCGTAGTCCAGGCCAGCCGACTGGCCTGTCGCCGGCAGGGCAGGGGAGGCGTTAATAAAAGAGGGCAGAGTCATGGTGTCCCCGTTGGTCCGCTCACGCTACGTAAATTCTGTCGGGTTACACCCCTGCAACCCTGCCATTTTTCACGTAGCGCAATCTGATGAAATTCTGCTGTCATTTTCGTTGCTCGCGACCGCGACTGCCACGGAAAAAACCCGCAGAGCGGTGTGCACTGAATTTCCGCTTTCTGGATATATACCATAAATCAGAAACAAATATTTTAGCGTGAGGAGAGTATGGGATCGCAAAAGGATCGAAAAAGGATCCTTTTTGCCTGGATGATGGGGTCTGAAGGGGAGGGAAGGGCTGTATGTTGTGTTCTGTGACAAACTGCCCTCAGTTGGGCGACCTTTCCTCAAATAGCGGAAATCGGAATGCAGATTTTGCAGGGAATGCAGGAAGTACAAAAATTGCACTTCTTTAAGATTTTGTGTATTCTTAAGTCATGGAAATCTTAAACACCCGAGACGAGGCGACTATGACAAACATCAGTTATGCACCTAATAAAGCCCGTGCTCACCTCAAAAACCGTGAGCAAACTGAAATCCAGCTGCTGCAGACCCGCATTCAGAATGTGGGAAGCAAGTTCGTTGAAGCACTGCATGAACTGCCCCACGAGAAGTTACTGGAACTGCTCACGCTGCAGGATGAAACATTCTGGGCTGAATTAAAGAATCAGGCTCAGCTGCAGACATTAATTAATACCATGACACCTGAAAAACAGGCCCAGGAAGATCTTGCTGAAGCGAGAGAAGTATTTCTTAAGTCGCTGGAGAATTCAGGCGGAGTGCATAAATCAACGGCCGTTATAAAAATACTGGCAACCACGCCGCCAACCCTGCATAAAAGAGGAAACCGTGGTGAAGTTATTCAGATTAAATGGGGTTCTGAAAACCTTTACCCGGTATTTCAGTTTTGCACACGTGAGAATAATTCAGAAGGCGGTATGCTGGCCGGCATCCCGGAATTATTATCCCTGATTAAACACAAGGTCAGTGCTGTGCGGAAATGTCACTTCTTTACCCGTAAAGTTGATATTCCGGGAACTGAAACACATGTCTCTATTGTTGACGCGCTGCGCCGTGGCGCTACGCCTGAAGAGATGACCCACTTCAGAATCCTGGCAGAAAACTTTGGTACCAACCATACCATGTAAAAAAATGGGCCTTTTGGCCCATTTTTAATCTCAGAGAGTAAGAATACCCAGCTTTGATTTTAAGATCGCCTGCGTACTTTGTCCGTTGAGACTGAACTGGATTAACGGAGTGACTGAGATGTTCTTCAGCATTCCGTTTCCATCAACGGTGTCAGACCACAACGCGATACAGGTTTTGCCGGTGTGTTGAGACAAATATTCAATACCATCAGCATAATGAGAAAGCACTTCTGCCAGCCACTGAGTATCCTCATAGACAGCTTTAGAGCCCATCAAATAACCTAACGGAGTTTTCAGATGGGGCGCCAGGGCAGCTAAATCAATAATCTTGATTGTGCGTGCTGCCTGAATTACCGCCATACAGTTTTTCTCAAGATCCTCAGTTTCAACAAGCGGAGCATCCTGATAAAACTCTTTCAGCCCTGTAAATGCCGTGGTGGCCAGATACAATACACCTTTGGATTTGCTACGCAGTGAAAAGCGGGTTTCTGATTCAGAGTTGAAATAGATACCATTTCCACCGTAATACTGGTCCTGCACCTTGTAAAAATCAGGTTCAATAGTTAATTCTTTGAAAATTTCACTATCAGAGATTTCTGCGCCGGCTAAGATTTGAGCTACTACATTATGTAGGTCCTCTGTAAATTGGTTCATGGATGATTCCTTCTGTAAAGTTTATATATCGAATTCTTTGAGTTTCCATGTGGAATTCCTCTCAGATTTACGTGTGTGTTGCGCCTGTTATCCAGACGTAACGTGAGGTAGTTGCCCGTTAAGCTGACAACTGAGTTGATAATACATCACCTGGCGCTGGATGTATTAGAACGATCGGTAAAGGATGAACTAAATGATATAACCAACTAATTTTGGTAGGTTTCCGTGTAATACCGGCTGAAGAATTGAACATTTAATTAGCTTTTAAGTGAAATTACGCCGAATACAAATGAACTACTTTTGTAATTCATTTGTATTCGGTGCCGATGATATGCACTTACAGTCTTTACCGGTTCTGGCTGGCGTTGTTACTCATTCTATTGAGTGAGAAATCCTGACCGTCCTGGTTGTTACCGCATCAAAATATCTCCCACAGGTATCAGCCTTCTTTCGACATCAGTTTGCACGTTGATTTGACAAATATTGAACTATAGTTCAATTTATCATTATAAAATCAGTTGGAGTCTAAGATGAAGCTCAGTGTCAGATTGATTGAAGGGTTTAAAAAAACATATCTTCCTCTGCAGTTCAGAGCCTTCTGGGATGATGAGGGATTTTGCTATTTAAAAGTTCAGATCGTTAACGGGAAGATAATTTTTTTCTGTGCTCAGTTGTTAAATTATTATAACACTTCAATTACCAATGCTGTTGAGAGTGTACGGGCATCAGCTGTGAATGCACTCATTAATGACGGTGCAATTAAAATACAGAATCAGCAAGGGATTTTTGATTTATTTAAATCACAGGAACGTAAAAGTAAAGAAGTGATATCAATTCTGTTTGAGTATGTTCGTGAGAATTCTGTATGGGTAGAACATTACGAATCTCAAATCAGCATAACCCAGGATGACCGATATAGTCTGGTTCACTTCAACCAGTACCAGGAACCTAACTGGTCTTTTATTTCTAAAGAAAAACTTGAAGAGACATATCCTGAATTTGATTTTCATGTTTCCAGAAAGTCTCTTGAAAACTGGAGTAATGCCCGATTATCAACTCAGACGATTAAAAAATTATTAAAAGAAAAAAACTGGACCATGAAGGAAGTTGCTGCTCGCTGGAACCGTTCGGAATCATGGATGAGTAAAGTTGTTAATGATGAGGAAAGGGAACTCTACTGGGAAGACGCTTTTAAAGGGCTCCCTTCAAAAATACACGAAAAATGAAGACAGAATCGCCAGTTCTTAATGTTAAAATCCTGTACCCATCAGTACCCTGTTTTGCTTAAAGAAGAACTTGAGATAATTAAGCAACTGGACAAGATGGCCTGCTGATCCCGCAGGCCAGACTGAGCAGGAAAGATGTCTGAAGATGAAATACAAATGTATTTCATTTGTATTGCTAAATGTTCTCTTTAATCGCCTTCAGAACTTTTTCTGGTCCTGCTGACTGAGCAAGGTACAGCCCTGCACGAAGTAATGTGGAAACCGTAATGTTCTTGTGCGTAAGTGCCTGGATCTGCTCAACCAGTTCCTGCGCCAGCATCTTTTCCGCAGGTGTCATGCGTATAGTTTTTGGTGTTTCGCCTGTCGTATTTTTCTTTTTAGCCGCAATGTTAGTCAGGCTACTTTCTTTTCTGGCCCGTTCAGGTTTTTCCATTATAGGTCGAACAAGTTCTTTAGACATTATGCTGCCTCACTGCTGATAATTTCTTCTAGCTCACGGGCAAGTTTGCCGTAATCCACTAAAGCCATTGCACTTTTCTGGTAGTAGTACAGAGGAAGACAAGCCACCTGAGACTGTACTATGGCCTGATCAGTACGAATCCGGCTTTTCAATAGTCTCGGAGAAATTCTCTCGTGCGAGCCCAGGGCGGTTTCGATATAAGTGTTTATTTTCTTATTTGCACCATTGTAATTGTTCCGGAATACACTGAAGCGTGCATAATCTTCCTCAGAGATCTCATCCATATAGTCCAGCATGATTTCAAGACCACTCAGAGAAAAACTCCCGCCATCGACAGGTACCAGAACATGATCGGCGATAAAAATTGCATTGCCGGTTGCGATATTGAGCCCAGGTGCACAGTCAATAATGATGTAATCATATTCAGTGCGAACTTTCTCGAGATGACGGCCCAGGATTTTTTCGCGGTGACTGCGGGTAAGGGTCTGTTCAATAATTTTTTCGAACGTCGGGTCAGACGGAATCAGATCCAGGTTAGGGATAGGAGCATCACCGGCCATCGCGGGGATGATGACATCGCGGATATCAAATCGAGAATTGCTGTAGAGATCGCAAATAGTTGGACCATACATGGAATAGTACTTTTTACCATTTGCGGTGACTTCTGTCGTATTGGCCTGCTGGTCCGAGTCAATCAACAGCGTCCGCTTCCCTGATCTGGCATAGTGAACAGCCAGATTGGTAGCCGAACTGGTCTTACCAGGACCACCTTTATTGTTCATTATCGCAATTATGCGAGCATATCGTTCCTGTAGCTTGTTCATCATAACGGCTCCAGATTATGTTTATCAGTCAGGAGTAGTTGTAATCCATTACGCACACATTGGCAATACAAATGTAATACAAAAGTATTTTTATACTGATTGATATTTTGTCTTGATATGCAGTTTTATGGAATAGTTAGTGCACACTTAAAATTTCTGAATAGACACTGAAAGGTAAGTTATGACGATTGAAAGCTTTTTCATCGGCACTCGCATGTCAGGAAAACGTTATGGACCTCAGAGTAAAGACATGCAGGTTTCTGAATTCATAGCACTTATATCTCCGAAAAATGAACCAGAGAAATTTGTCCTACCCGATTTCTCCGGTCTGGCACGTCGGATTGACGCCCAGATCCGGAATCAGTTTATTCAGCAAAAAGAGGATGACTATTACCGTCGATACCGACAGCTTTCGGACCGGTGGTATCAGGCCGGCTCTATCAGTGACAGAAACAATCGCAGCCAGCGTTTTGAGAAGGTCATGGATGAGTCGCTTGAGTTTTTGGTTTACAGTCATGATGTTATGCCCAACATCAACCCATATAATCTCAAATACGATGATCGCGTTCAGGTTAGCACGAAAGGCAAAATGTACTGCGTAGCGCTTCTGTTCCATATTATCGCTCGAGCGGCCTATGAGCCAGTCTCTGTAGGTGCAGATCCTACGCTGCAAAGGCATTGCAAGTGGCTGAAGGACTGGATTAATAAAACGTTAGGGGATCATTTTTTAGAGGGAATGATGATTACTTTCGCCCTTTGTTATCCTGACCACTTTCCTGCCCTGCAGCGCCTTAGCGGAGAGTTAGAAACACGTGATGTTGACACATTCCTGGCTGACGAAGTTCGTAAGGCAAGGCAACACACAGAGGAACAGGTTAATTATCATAACGGCCGGTACCGGTTGAAATTCGAGTACACTCACTTTCACCAGGAGCAATTTGATTTTTTAGCCGAAATGCGTGATCTCCATTACCGGATAGATCGTATTGAACAGCTCCTTCAGAAACTGATAGATAACCCGGTAGTAGATTTCAGTGAAGCTGCTGTTGCAGGGCAGTGGATTGACGAACAAGTACAGCTGCTTGAAACAAACGAAACGAAGCTAATACTCCCATAACTCTAATCAGCCTGGCTGGTTTAACCCTTCGGTACCTGTCCATCAGGTGTCGTTTTTTTCCGTAAGAATGTCTATAGATGGCGCTCCGCAGAAAGAGGTGGGTGTTACGGTTATTCTGCCAGAAATCCCGTTGTGTTCAGGCTGTGTCCTGTCGTTCCGGCAGGACACTTGGCTGTGACCGGCGTGTAAGAAACCCGTCTAATCCAACCCCGCTTTCTTACCGGCCGGGTCTTATCGACTGCAGAACGTATCGATCACCTGTTGCACAATGATCAGAATTACAAACAGCAGCATCAGTACTTTTTCCAGCACAGTTGCACACTGAAACTTCTGAATGATTTTCAGAAAATCAGAGAAAGGCATGTGAATCTCCGGAGATTGGGTTAATCAGTGTTCTGATTTTATGGAAAGTTACATTTCCGGTTTTGCTGTCTATTGAAAAATGTTTTGCACATCTGCTCTGAAACTGAATTGCTACAGATAATGTTGAATCGTCGCAGCCTTCTCCGCGCCCTCAGTTCGAAGATCTTCGAACAGGCCTCTTCGTGAGGACATAAATTGTCTTCTGTCGTGGGGTCATTCCAGCCAAAGCAGTGGTAACTAGCACTATTTATCTTATGAGCAAGATAGTTTTCGCCTTTCGTATCTTTCGGGTCCAGGCATAACAGTATCAACATTTTATGAATCATGCCGATACTGACAGAGCGACCACCAATTATTGATAATGGATAAAGGACATTTAAATTGAACAGAATGACAGGACTCGCTGTTTTATGCCTCTCGCTGATGGGATGCAGTGCCGTGCCATCAGAAAACAGTGCGCAGTACCTCAGAACGGAAATGCAGTCGCCAGTATCAGGGGCAACCATAATTACCGTAACTGCGGACAGCCTTATGAAACAAGACAATACACATAACGCTATACTGTATGCACTTCGACCGATGCCTGGAAAAGCATTCACCTCTGAGCTGGACAGAAAATTTGCCGCAGCGACGATGTATATTGATTTGTCTCCGGGTGAAAAAAGCAGAACGGCCGAGATCAGTGGTGAGATAAATTACTATGATCACGAGCGATACGTGAATGCTCGCCTGGTAGGAGACAGTATCAGGACAATACCGATTGCACCAAAGACCATCCCGCTTACACTGAATAAACCATTCTCAATCAATCTGCCACAAGGTATTCACTATTCAGTCATGCTGACGGACAGCCAGCCTTAAACCTTCATGATTGTCTCATGACTTCCTTTCAGTTTTCTGTAGGGTCAGCAGGGAATATAAATGGGGAAGAGAATGAATTTCATCAATAAACGTCCCACAGGCGTTCTGTCAGAGACCGGGTTTACTCTGCCTGAGATGACTGAATGTTCAATCTCCAACCCATCATGATGGATGGGTGTGCCCTGGCTTTCACTGCGTGTGCAGCAGGCTGGTCGGGAACGTCCTCAGCAAAATGTCTTCCGTCGCCACCTGTTCTGGTACATGAATGAAGCACTGTTCTGGCGGGAGGCGGACATCATCCGGGTCGCCAGGTAGTTGCCTGCACTGGACCATCCGGACTTCTGAAAAAAAAGCCACCCGCAAGGGTGGCTTTCTGGATATGAGGCCCTGAGCCTTCCCGGGACTGAGCCACTGACGGAAGGGAGAGCCGTTTTTTTCGGTGACATCCCCCGCATGGCGGCAGATGGTTTAAATATGGTATGAATAAATAATAACTCACTGTACAAGAGATTTCCAGACCTATGCGTATCGACCGACGTCTGAGCAGGGATGTACTCACCGAGCGTCAGCTTTATTTTATTGAATGCTGGTCCAACTTCTGCCATAAAAACAGCCCGGATACTGACCGGGTCGGATACAGCAATCCACTCAGCACCATCCGCGAACTGCTATTTCTTTACGAAATGGAAGATCGTTTCAGTGCCGATAAAAAAAGACTCCGGGTGGCCACTGAACTGCTCGAGTTACTCGAGACCGATCAAGTTCTCAGGAGAGAAGCATTTGAGGACATCCCCGCTCAACTGGTGACTCTTCTGGACAGAGATTTGCTGGTTGACCCCACTCGCAGCCCGGTGGAAAAGCGTCCTCGTCTTATCTGTAGCCTATGTGTACAACTGGCGGATATCACCGAGGCCAGTTATATCACTGAGGCTCTTGAGATGCTTGAACAGGAACTGTTTGCATGGCCCCCTCTGGATGAACACCATGCACGGGATATTTACTCACTGACAAACGGAGTGATGAGTGTACTCCTCACCCGGGGTATGACACTGACGGAATGTTACCTGCTGTACATCAATATTTTCAGGAATGTGAGTACTGAACCGAACGCTTTCCGGGCCGCCTTTCACTCGTTCCGGCAGAAACTGGTAACGCCTACTCGGGACGTGACTGTTCGGATGTTTATTACCAGTGAGAAACTGCACACCCTACTTAACACGCAAGGACCCACACTGCAGTTCAACGGATGTGTGTTCATGCCACTTGATGAAGCCCGACAACGCTTCTCCCTCTCAGTCGATATACCGGTTTGCTCAATGTCTGACACATCTGCCCGTAACATGGCCGGTCAGATGCTTCGTGAATCCCTGGATGTCATTGCCTACATGGTAGGTAAGGGAGATATCACCGTCCAGAAACAGTTCATGATAATCAGGGATGAAGACGAAACAGAAGTGCCGCGCTTCGATAATGAAATCGAGGCAAACGCGGACCGGTTAACGGACGAGGAGTTTGCGCGCTTTATGGTGGCGATGAACCGACTGTTCACGGATACACCGGATGTGTCCCGTAAAAAAATCAGCTCCGCATTTCGGTTTTTCCGTAACGGCATTGAAAGCCAAGTTCAGGAGAGTCGTTTCACCGCTTACTGGTCGGCGCTTGAATCATTAACGCTAGGAGTTGCCCCTGGCACACCATCACATGAACAGCATGTCATCGGTGTTGTGGCTCCCTGTATGGTGCTGGACTATGTTGTTAAGCAACTGTTTTCTCTAAGAAAAGTTCTGCGCTTCATTCTGCGAGAGCCAGGGCACCCCTTGCGCACACCGGAGATCGCTTCACTTCCGCTGGGGCAACTCTATGCCCTTCTTAAAGATGCGGACCGGGTCCGTGAACTTCAGACAGATTTACAGCACTTTCCCTATGTCATGTATCGGGTGCGTAAGCTTGCCGGGATCTGTGCGTCACCCGAGAAAATGGCGGATAAACTGGGGCAACATGCCGAGAAAGTCACCCGACATCTTCACCGCCTGTATCTGCTGAGAAATACCATCGTGCACAATGCAGGTACCAGCCCGCACATTGACCTGCTGACGGTGAACCTTGAACACTATCTGCGGGCAACAATCAGCGCGTTGTTTAATATTGTGGTGATCCACCCAACCGTCAGCACCGCTGAGGAGGCATTTACCCGGTGCCAGTTTACCAGTGAGTCAGTTTTCAGGGAACTGAACCCCCTTCACGGGATCACGGAAAAGAAAGTATACACAGCCATTGATAATCAGTTGAAAAACGGGACGCTTTCCCGTAGCGATGCTCGTTTGATAGCATGGCTCAATGCCCACCACTGACACTCAGGAGAAGACTGTCAGAAGAAAGGGTAACTCATCGGCCTCATAGGCCCCGATCAAACTCTTGGGGCAGCCTGATCGGGGTCTATGTTCGGGTTTTCAGATACTCAGCGGCACGCAGGTGCCACTCTTCTGACATGTCTCTCTGTCCCAGGGATGGTGCCGTTTATCAGCTGAGTATCCGCTCATAGCGGGAACGAAATGCTTTTTCCCCTCCCTCCATTTGTCGGCAAATCAGTTCCTTCACCGGCGTCTCCTGAAGCGCTCCACAAAGCCCCGGGTGCAGGCCAGAGCGGTCGTGTTGCATACTGATAACGTATTCCGCATCACCATTGACCACTATTGGGGCAGAATGCGACACGATAATCAGCTGTCGGCGTTTCTTGTTTGCCATGATGGCAGGGATCACGCTCATGCTCAGCATCAGGCAGTCCAGGTCGTCTTCTGGTTGATCCAGCAGGAGGGGATCGGTGCCATATGACAGCAGGAACTGCAACATGCTCGCCCCTTTTTGTCCCGGTGAGGCAGAGGAAATATCTTCCATCCCTCCTCCGGGCGTCTGGTACCGAATGTGGATCCCATCATCCGGATACCAGCATTGCAGGGCATCCAGTTGCGCATCATTCAGACCTTTAAGGCGATTTCTGAAAGCTCCGTGGAGCTCTGACCCTGCTCCCGGCTCCTCGCGATGGATGGCAAGATGCAGAGCTTTAAGCGTATCCAGCGCAAGATATTTGTTTTCCGTTGCCGACGGTAGCGGACTGTACGGGCGCAAGCTGATGAAGCTATGAAGCAGCCCGCTCCCGTCACCATCATCATAGATACGATCGGCAAAGTTGCCGATCCCGGTTACCGCCTGATAACCAGATACGGTGTCTTCGTGTGGGGCACAGAGCGGCAGAATTTTAATATCCAGCGCGCTGAGAGACAGAGAGGACAGAAACGCCTTCCGCTTTTCCGTCAATACCATCCGGTGGTTACGCATTTCAGCCAGTAATCCTGTGGATCTCGCTGCTGAGGCCGCGATCGTCCCGTCAAGATCGGCGTAATTTCTCAGTTCCGACTTCAGCGACTCACAGCGCGTCATCAGCTCATCGAGGACATTCGGATTGAGTCCCTGTTCTCGTAGCACCATGGCCTCACGTTGTACAGTTTCCTCCTGGTTACGCACCGCCTCTTCCAGTGCGAGAAGAGGGGGGTCCTGCCTAATGGTACTGAGTTCCGCGGCATAGTCCGACAACAGTGTGTCAAGACGCTGGTCATACTTTTGCTGTACGTCAGAAAGACGCGTCATAAATGCTGTCAGTGTCGCAGACGGCTCCACCTGGAGCTCCGGGACTTGTACTGGCTCTTTCTCCTGCGCCCTCAGACCAGCGACATGCTGTTCATGATGCTCCAGAGGAAGCGTTGCTGCAGACAGTTCAGCCCGAGCCGTGGCCAGGCGGGTGCAAACCGGATAGTAAGCGCTCGACCGCAACTGACTGACGGCCCGTTCAGCATCAGACAACTCCCCCTGCAGTTTATCTGCGATCGTCTGGCTGGCCAGGTGACCACGCAGCGTTATTTGCTCATTCAGGTATTCCCTTTCCAGTTGATCCCAGCGCTCTTTCCAGGCGCGTTTGTTGACTACCTGACTCTCGTCACAGACGCGCAGGAATGCCCCTGTGTCTGACGCCAGTTCGTAGAGCATTTTCTGGCTGTATATTGAGAGGGGAAAACGATCTGGTGACCAGTGATTGTCCTGCACCCACTGACCTTCGCTGAAAATATGCAATTCATTACGACCATCGGGTCGCCAGCTGAGCCTAAAATCTGTGCCTTCTTTGCGGAACACACATTCGATGAAAGAATCCGCATCCATGCCCATCCCCATCTGACTAAACTGGTTCAACTTGTTGCGTTGAGACACAGTCAGCCCTTCGGTTTTTCGCATGGCCAGACGAATACTTTCGATAAGCGTGGATTTACCACTGCCCCGGGAGCCAATCACCGCATTGTAAAACGGGCTAAACTCAACGGAGGCTCCATACTGATCTGCCGGCTGGCAAAGACGGGTCCTGAATGTCAGGCTGCGCAAATGTGAAGCTGGTGCCTCCGGTGGATTATCATCAAACAGCACGCAGTTTTCCGGATCGAGTAATGCGTGCCTGAGACCGTCAAAATCAGGCTCGGACATCTTCAGCCAGCAGGTGCGCACTCCCGCTTGTTCAGGGTGGTGCGCATCTGATCCCCGAAGCCATGGCAAATCCGCAATTAAACGCCGGTGAGTCCCGTTCGTAATCTCCTCCTCCCGGTGTCTGATCTCCACTGCATGAGGATTTGACTGAAAAGCGGCCGTCAGTTCCCCCTGATTAGTAAGGCTTGTCAGAACGCCTTTCGCCGCATCAATGTGTGCGAGGATACAAATAGCTTCCGGGTTACGACGGATATTACTGATAATGCCCGCGGGTCCCAGCTGAAGCACAAGATGATGGTTGGGGGTTTCACGCGAAATAGGACAGTTGTTGTTGCACTGTGCCAGTAGCCGTTCCACCTCGGCACTGGTGCTCTGGGTGTGCAACACGGCGAGGATATGAACGTTGCCGGTGGCCGTGAGCTCCACACCGGGAAACAAAGTCAGCGGCCGGAAGTCTGCCAGTTCACCGGAACTGGCGTCCCGGGACATGTTCGCCAGTTCCGCTTTCAACACGTCAATCCATGCCCCACTGTTATGGTCACTGATGACAACACAGTCGACCTGTTGCCGCATGTAAGCCAGCAGCCATTCCCGGGGCTGGAGATCTGGGACTTTGTAGTCATCTGAGGCCGGGGTATGGTTATGAAAATCAAATTTAAACCAGCGTGATCCTACCGTCATTGTTTCTTTTCCATGTGGTGCCTAAGGTAATCCCACTATAGAAGCATTCACCTGGTAATTCAGTAACCGTTATGATTGCTGTTGGCATGAACTTCAGTCGGTCTGGCGGAAAAGTCAGAAGGCAAATAAGACCTTCGTCCACATCGGGGGTCTACATATCGACTGCCTTCAGTGGCTTAAATGGCCATGCTCCCCGCTCTCCTCTTTTGCTGAATTCACTCCGGCGTACTTTTACCGTATCAGCGGAGAACACTTCAGTATGATCCAGTGTTACAGTGGCCAGCGTAGCCAGGCTACTGTCCGTCAACGTAAATTCTTTCGGCAGACCCCATGGACCCTGCCTGACGTTCTCGATGCTACTGAATAATTCGCGGAGATAATCGGGGAGCATTTTGCCGCGCCCGTTAATGATGGCCCGATCGCTTTCTGATAGACATCCAATTTCCGGGTGCTCCCTTGCTATAACCTGCAGGACGCCAGGGAGTCCCGGCCAGTATTTTCCGTCATAACGACAGGTCAGGCCATCGAGTGTTTCATGAAGATAATAACGGTAAAGCCCATCATTATCTTCAGCCATCTCCATCAGTTCCACGATGTGCGTGGTTCTCTCAAGTGTGAATGCGTTCCGGTTCAGGATCGCATCTCGGACCAATATCTTCTGTGCCAGTTCACCGGCCTCCTTACTGATAGTCCGGTTCAGTTCTTCAAGCTGGCGATAATCCTCTTTCAATCGGGAAACGATATCAGGTCTACTGAAACGGCCCGCCAGTATGATTTGCTCCAGAAGACAATAGCATTGCTGCCAGGTTAGCGCCTGACGGGCAATATTCTGCCAGACCGACTGCATTTCATTCTCACGACTCAGTAGCCGCTCTATCAGTGGCCATACCGACATCCAGCAAGGACCTGTCAGCAAGTCAGCCTGGTATTGTCTGAGTGTATCAGTGACATCAGTTGCAGTGCTGGTTCGGGTATAACGCATCTTTTTTTCTCCGAAATCTCAGTTGACTCATTATCCATACCAGAGCCAGAACTGTCGGTAACGTAGCGAGATAAATTCCAGTTGGCGTACATTACCCGATGTTTTTCTCAAAACCATCCGTCTGCCTCGCGATCTGGATTTTGAGGGCGTCAGCGAGCTGAAGATTGTTCGGGAGGGGGACTGTATCATCCTGCGTCCCGTCCGGCCGACCTGGTGCTCGTTCGCGCAGCTTGAAAAAGCCGAACCGGACTTTATGGTGGAACGTGGGGACGTTGTCAGCGATGAAGGTCGATTTGACCTGTGAACAAGATCTACATGCTCGACACCAACATCTGCTCGTTCATCATGCGCGAGCAGTCGGAAGTGGTGCTGAAGCGCCTGGAGCCGGCGGTGCTGCGTGACCAGCGTATCGTGGTCTCGGTTATCACTTACTCCGAGATGCGCTTTGGCGCCACAGGTCCGAAGGCCTCCCCACCCCGCGAGCAGTTGGTTGACGCGTTCTGTGTGCCGTTCTGACCTGGGACTGCGCAGCGGTAGATGCGACCACGGAGATTAAACTGGTGCTGCGCCTCGCTGGCACCCCGATCGACATAGCTATCGCCGGGCACGCAATTGTCGCCGGTGCCGTGCTGGTGACGAATAATGCGCTGGAGTTTGAGAGGATATCGACCTTGGTACCTGAGGACTGGGTTAACTAGCGGTTCCTGGTATGTAGTTATGTGAGACTGACTGGCAGAGGTGGTTGCGCCATCAATGAATCCAGCACTGGAAACAGAACAGCACGCGTACATCATGCCTTGCGTTCGCTCAGTGTTTTCAACATCCAGTAATGTATAAAATACAGGTTTTCAGGCAATTAGTGGGAGGTCATCCTGACTTCCCTTTTTTCATATTTTGGTCTTATCCTTAAGAAATATCAGACGGAATCAGATTCCTTCGGGAAACGCTGACGATCGGTGAGTCAGGGAGCAATTCTTGATTCATTCAGAAATTGCCAAAACGGTTTTTCATTTGGTTTGCGGTTTTCTCGTATGTTGCTAAACTTGTCCTGTTTTATCCTCCTGGCGATACAACATTTTCCGGATAACGGTCCCTCAGTCTTTTTTTGTTTAAATAATGAACAACATCATTAATACCCACACAATAATAATCACAATATAATATCTGACATATTTCCGTTACTTCGAGATAATTAACTAATTGCGAACATGTTCTCAAAATGAATATAAGCGTTGATACAAACGCAATATATGCTATTGTTAATATATGATGTTTCTCAGGATACATCTGATATGGTACATACCGTTAAGATTTCAGTTGCTTATATCTAAAATAAACGCCGAAACTTCTCATTGTTATCCTTACGTTTCTTAAGGAGAAGAATATGACAGAGCAAAATAATTTCGGTCAATATATAGGCAGTCACCTTGACGATGACGTCACTCTTTCATTACCTGATTTGCGCCAATTACCAGGGCGTTATTGCACTCTGCAGTTGCTGTCCACCCGTCACGGGAATGACCTCTTCCAGGGATGGCACAGTATAGAGGATTCACGTGACTGGACCTATCTTCCGGATGAAAGACCGCCGACAAAACAGGCAACCCACAGTTATATTCAGCAACTCATTCAACAGAAGGGAGTATATCATTACGCCATTATAGAAAATAATTCAGAAAATGCTGTGGGAACTCTTTCTCTGTATAACCTCGACAATAAAAATGACGTAGCAGAAATAGGAGGCGTACATCTTACTCCAGTTATCAAACGAACTTCAGTCAGTACAGAAGCAATTTTCCTGATACTATCATATGTTTTTGATGTGCTTAAATATCGTCGCTGTGAATGGCAAACCGACAGGCTCAACTCTCAGGGTATGAGATCTGCCGAGAGATTAGGGTTCCAGAAAGAGGGTGTACTGCGTAATAAACAAATACTTAAATCAAGGAGCGTGGACGTTGTAATGTATTCAATCATTCAGGATGAATGGGAAAGAATATCCAGTGCGATAACTATCTGGCTTAGAACTGTCAACTTCGATGACCGGGGACATCAAATACATCCTTTACGGCATTACCTGGCGACAACAGAGCCCTGACTCTTTTGTTATTGCCCCCAGACGTTACTGGAAAAAGGGAGAATCTGAATGAAAATAATGAATGCAGAGATTGAGAGGCAAATCTGGCATCACAATCTTTCCTATTTATTGCTTGCCCAGCGGGTTCTGAATCATTACGAAGACACAGCCCTGTTTCGGCTAGGTATCGACAAGTGTACCGGAGATAAACTCCTGCAGTTGTCGTTGCCCGAACTGGTTCGTCTTGCTGAACGTCCGGAGCTGATTACCGTACTCAGACTCAGGGATCACCACCAGATAGATGTATTACTCAGTCAGTCCACTGGAATGGGATGAGCTCAGCAGGATTTACTTAACATCTTACGGACCATTTTCTTCTTTTTTATTCCGGACTGGGAATTCAGTATGTACCCCAATGAATCAGCGATCTGGATTATTTATCCGCAAAAAAACATGTCATATAAAGTAAGGGGTTTTATTGATTTTATTGATTTTATTGATTTTATTATCGATGAAATCGGAACTACTCCTTACTGGAAGCACGGAAAGTAATTCCTGTGAATACGGATTTCAAGAGGGAAAGTATTGTGTGTATAAAAATCATCCTGATTAATACAGGATGATTTTTATGATGCTGTTACATGAATATAAATTGACGATACAAATCACTCAGTTCTGTTCTTAATTTTTCTATATCCTTCTCCTCACCTGAATTCTCGATCGCCAGTAATTGCTTTTCTTTAACAGTAATTCTTTCACACAACTCTGATAGCGTTGAACAGAATGCCTCTGTATGAGTGGCAGGATAGACGCTTTCATCCTGTTCAGTACTCCGCTTACGAACTGAAGTCACTGGTTTAATATGATGTTCCAGGTTATAGGCTATCTGACGTTCCCTGCGATTGTGCGTTTCATCCATCGCCTGTTTCATGGCCGGAGTGATCCTGTTTGCATAGAGTACGGCTTTACCCTCCACATTACGTGCCACACGTCCAATCATCTGAATAAGTGCGTGTGATGAACGTAAAAAACCTGCATGGTCAGCATCAAGTATCGCGACCAGTGAGGCTTCAGGGATGTCGAGTCCTTCACGCAGCAGACTGATGCCGATTAAGACATCAAATTCCCCGGCCCGTAATCCATTGATAATTTCCTGTCTTTCATCTGTTTTGATATCAGAATGCAGATATCGGGACAGGATCCCATTTTCTGTCAGAAAATCATTCAGTTCTTCTGCGGTCTTTTTGGTCAGCACTGTCACCAGGACACGATTGTTTCTGTTGACGCAATGACGGATTTCTTCAAGTAAGTTCTCCACACACTGGTCTTTGCTTCGGACCTCAATTTCGGGATCCAGTAAACCGGTGGGGCGGATAATTTGCTGAACAACATTTTTCTTTGATTTCTGCAATTCATATTTACCTGGGGTTGCGGAAACAAAGACAGTCTGGGGCTTAATCTTCTCAAACTCAGCAAAACTCAGGGGTCGATTGTTTTTTGAGGAGGGCAGACGGAAGCCGAAATCGATAAGAGTATCCTTGCGACTCTGATCGCCACTGTACATGGCTGAGATTTGCGGGACCATTACGTGCGATTCATCAACAAAGAGCAGGCCATTTTTTGGCAGGTAATCCAGCAGCGTTGTCGGTGGGAGTTCCGGATTTCTGTCGCTGAAATAGCAGGAATAGTTTTCCATACCTGAGCAGTAACCCAGTTCACGGATCATTTCAACATCATTGTTGACGCGTTCGTATAAGCGCTCAGCCTCTATCAGACGATTTGCTTTGTTAAGTTCAGCAACCCGTTTCTCCATGTCAGTAAGAATGCTTTTGGTGGCTGAGGGTATTTTTGCGGTCGGTGTAACAAAGAGTGTTTTGGGTGATATTAAATAATGTTCAATGTCGCCCGCAATTTTCCCACTGACAGGATCAATCCATTTTGCGGATTCTATAACATCATCAAAAAGTTCGACCCTGATGGCCTGATGTTCGGAATCGGCAGGGAATATATCAATAACGTCACCGCGAACCCGGAACATCGCCCGTCCCAGAGTTTTGTCTGTACGGGCATACTGCAGACGTGCCAGTTGATGAATTAACTCCCGCTGGGCGAGTTGTCGTCCCGGGTATACCGGGATCTGGATCTCTCTGTATGCGTCCGGATCACCTAATCCGTATATCGAAGAGACGGAAGCGACGACTATCACATCCTGACGTTCAATCAATGCCTTGGTCGTAGATAACCGTAACCTTTCAAGATGATCGTTGATAGCGGAATCTTTCGGGATAAAGCGGTCACTTCCGGGGATATAGACTTCTGGCTGAAAAAAGTCGTAGTAAGAAACGAAGTATTCGACAGCATTTTCTGGGAAAAACTGCTTCATCTCCAGATAAAGCTGTGCGGTTAACGTCTTGTTAGGAGCCAGTATTAATGTAGGGCGCTGCAAACGGTGTATCACATTCGCCATGGTGAAGGTTTTACCCGAACCGGTTATCCCCTGAAGTGTCTGATGTGTCGCTCCTGCTTCGACTCCCGCTATCAGTCTGGCTATTGCTTCGGGCTGATCTCCTGACGGGATATAGCCTGAATGTAAAATGAATTTTCCTGTGGACATTATGATCTCTCCTGGTTGGAACGCCCCGGACAGCGTTAACACTACTACACTATAGTTTATGACAACCCGACGTAAGGCATTTATGCCTGACTGAAGAAAAGTTATTTGTTCTGTACCAATAAGTTGGCGTTCTGTTCACTTCTATTGTGTACCGTTAAAGTACGAATGTGCCTGATACAACTCTGTCATCTGTCTGGATTTGTACATCGTGGGGTCAACATTTTTTCTTGCATAGTATAGGGGGGTATACTATAGTCTCTTCAATCCTGATTAACAGGGACAATCAATGCCACATTCTCCAGAAGAAAAGAAACAGGCGCTTGTCCGGGTACGACGTATCAAAGGTCAGATTGCAGCGCTGGAACAGGCGATTGAAAACGAAGCGGAATGTTCTTCATTGTTGCAGCAACTGGCTTCGGTACGAGGAGCCGTTAAAGGCCTGATGACTGTTGTTCTGGAAAGCTATCTCAGGGAAGAATTTCCCGATACGAACAAAAGAAGGGGGTCGCAGACGAAATCTATCAACGACGCTATTTCCATTGTTCGCTCATATCTCCGTTAACTCTGCCAGGCAGACGTCTGATGGGGTCAGTAAAAACAGTAATAAAAGGATATGACATATGAAATCACGTGCAGCTGTAGCATTTGCTCCTGGTAAGCCCCTCGAGATCGTTGAAATTGATGTGGAGCCGCCTCGTAAGGGTGAAGTACTGGTAAAAATCACCCATACCGGCGTCTGCCACACTGATGCATTTACCTTGTCCGGTGATGATCCGGAAGGTGTGTTCCCGGCAGTACTGGGTCATGAAGGTGCGGGTGTTGTTGTGGAAGTCGGCGAAGGGGTCACCAGTGTGAAACCTGGCGATCATGTTATTCCGCTTTACACGGCAGAATGCGGCGAGTGTCTGTTCTGTAAATCCGGAAAAACTAACCTGTGTGTCTCTGTTCGCGCCACCCAGGGTAAAGGACTTATGCCTGATGGCACGACCCGTTTCTCTTACAAGGGCCAGCCTCTTTTCCACTATATGGGCTGCTCTACATTCAGTGAGTATACCGTCGTCGCAGAAGTGTCTTTAGCCAAAATTAATCCACAGGCGAATCATGAACATGTCTGTCTGCTGGGTTGTGGCGTAACGACAGGTATCGGTGCGGTTCACAACACTGCGAAAGTACAACCAGGTGACACGGTTGCTATTTTTGGCCTGGGTGGTATTGGCCTTGCAGCGGTACAGGGCGCGCGTCAGGCAAAAGCGGGTCGTATCTTTGCCATCGATACCAATCCGGAGAAATTTGACCTGGCCCGTTCATTTGGTGCAACTGACTGCATTAACCCGAAAGACTACGACAAACCTATCCAGGACGTTCTCATTGAACTGACAGGCTGGGGTGTCGACCATACGTTTGAATGTATCGGTAACGTAAACGTAATGCGTTCTGCACTTGAAGCGGCACACCGTGGCTGGGGTCAGTCCGTCGTTATCGGTGTTGCGGGTGCAGGTAAAGAAATCTCCACTCGTCCATTCCAGCTGGTCACCGGCCGTGTATGGAAGGGTTCTGCCTTTGGTGGTGTTAAAGGTCGTACCCAGCTGCCGGGCATGGTTGAAGATGCGATGAAAGGCGAAATCGATCTCGCACCATTCGTGACTCATACCATGGGCCTTGAAGAGATTAATGACGCCTTCGACCTGATGCATGAAGGCAAATCTATTCGTACAGTGATCCACTACTGATTCAGGTTTCACTGGCGATCTTTCAATATTAGTTTTAAAGGAAACAATCCATGTCCAATCCAGTTATTTCAGGCAATGGCATCTTCTCTCACGTCTTTATCGGTGCTGTAGATGTTCAAAAGTCGGCTGAGTTTTATGACGCCACTTTAGGTGCACTCGGTATCAACAACCTTGGTCCTTTTGGTAATGGCTGGGTGTTGTTTGGCCGTGACAAGCCGGCTTTCATCATTGCCCGTCCTGGCAATGGTGAAGCGCCATCCAGCAATGGTGTGACAATTGGCTTTGCTGCCGCCACGCCTGCTGAAGTTGACGCTTTCCATGCCGCAGGCCTGGCTGCTGGCGGGACTGATGAAGGCCAACCGGGTCCTCGTGGTCATCTGCCAGGTGCTTATGCTGCCTACCTGCGTGATCCGGCTGGTAACAAGATCTGCTCCTATACCTTCATCTGATCGTAGGGTGCATCCGACACAAATGTTGTACGGTTTGCCGATCAGGCGAACGGTATGAGTTGTGCCAGCGTATGAAGATCAACCCGCAGACGTTTACGTCTGCGGGTATCTTTCTCGAAGCGTAATGTGACTGGCCGTCAGAAAAAGAGAGAGTCTTATGAAAGAGTCAGCATTATCTGCTATCCGTTCTGAGATGCAATCACCCGAAACCGTGTACGGGATGCCGGCTCATAAAGACAGAACGGCCGCTGTCAATGAAGTACATGCGCGTCCGCACCTGCTTATCACATCACCACAGACCCTGCTGCAGTTTGCTTTCATGACTAAAGGCGACCAGTCAGGTGACCAGCGGGTCATGGTTGAGCTGTCAGATCGTCTTGGTTTAACACCATCAGAAAATTCAGCACCCCTGCACGGTATCACGTGGCGGGAAGGCGCTTTGTATTGTGAAAAACACGGTGAGTTTTCCACCTACTTATGGAGTACCACATGCGATCCGCGTGACGGACAGTTAAGGGGAGAGAACCCCTTCCGGCATGGTTTCACGCCACCGGGTTCGGTTATCTGTGGTACCCGTCTGGATATTCTGCCATGGACTGCAGAATCTGAGGCTGCAGTAACGAATTTAGATCCTGTCAGCAGGTGCTATTCAGTAACAGAAAATGGCCGTGCCGCAATTATCTCTGATTTTCGCCAGGATAAAGACGGGCTGACACGCATTCTGATACTTGAACGGGACCTGACAGAGGCACAGCTGGGTGCACTGGTTCAGCGGCTGCTTGAGATTGAAAATTATCGCACGCTTGCTTTGCTTTCTTTACCACTTACAAGAACCATGGCCTCTGAACTGAGGCGAGTGGAAAACCGACTGGCTGAAATTACAGAAGAAATGCGCACCGGAGAGCATCGTAAAAATGAACAGTTGCTCTCTGCGTTGACCAATCTTGCCGCAGAACTTGAAGCCGGCGCTGCAGCGAATCTGTACCGGTTTGGCGCAAGCCAGGCCTACTATGAAATTGTTGAGGAAAGGCTGAATACGCTCTCCGAAACGCCGGTTCCAGGCTACTACACCTGGTCTGATTTTTTGCAACGGCGCATTGCCCCAGCCATGCGAACCTGCCGTTCTGTGAAAGAACGACAGGCGAAGCTGTCTGACAAACTCATGCGGGCTATTTCGTTACTTCGCTCCTGGATAGATGTTGAACTGGAACATCAGAACCGTGACCTGCTGGCTTCGATGAATAACCGGGCCAGACAACAGCTACATCTGCAGCAAACCGTTGAAGGATTGTCTGTTGCCGCCATTTCATATTATGTGGTGAGTCTGATTTCGTATCTGGTGAAAGGGGTTCCCGGGATCCACGATGTCATGCCACCTGAGCTGGCGGTTGCCATTCTCGTGCCCTTCATTGTGCTCGCGATTTGGTGGGTGGTGCGAAGAATAAGAAACTCGCACACCGACCCTGAACATAACGAAAACCGCTCTGACTGAGTTGTTACGTTGTTGCTGAATTGTCCTGTCGTTATACGGAGAAAATTATGGAACGTCTTGAACATCATGCCAGCTTTGATGGGTGGCAGGAAGTTTATCAGCATGAGTCTGGCACGCTTGGCTGCACGATGAAATTTGGTGTTTATACTCCACCCCAGGCGCTTAACGGTAATGTACCGGTACTCTACTGGCTTTCCGGTCTGACCTGTACGGAACAGAATTTTATTACCAAATCGAGCGTTCAGCGTTATGCCGCAGAGCATGGGATCATGATTGTGGCACCAGACACCAGTCCGCGTGGCACCGATATTCCTGATGATCCTGACTACGCTCTCGGTCAGGGGGCCGGATTCTATGTTAATGCAACCCAGGAGCCCTGGGCGACACATTACAAAATGTATGACTATGTGGTAAACGAGCTCCCGTCCCTGATTGAAGAATGGTTCCCGGCGTCTGATAAAAGAAGTATCAGTGGACATTCGATGGGCGGACATGGCGCCCTGATGATTGCGCTCAGAAACCCGGGCCGCTATCAGAGTGTATCCGCATTCTCACCGATCGTCGCACCTTCTCAGGTGCCCTGGGGAGAAAATGCATTGTCTGCTTATCTGGGTGATGATCGGGAATACTGGAAGCAGTACGACACGGTTGAGTTGATCCGTAAAGCGCAGGAAAGGCTACCTCTGCTTGTAGACCAAGGACTGAATGATGAGTTTCTGAAGACTCAGCTTCAGCCGGAGAGACTGAAGAGCGTTTGTGAGGACACCGGTCATCCGTTGACGCTTAACCTGCGTCCGGGACACGATCACAGCTATTACTTTATCTCCAGCTACATTGGCGACCACATTGCACATCATGCAGCAGCACTGACGCGCTAAATTCAGGAATTATGGTTATGGTACATTTCTGCGATCAAAAACATCATGTTGTCGTGATAGGGGCTGGGTTCGGTGGACTCTCCGTTGTCAGAGAACTGGAAGAGCCGGGCGTTTCGATCACAATCATTGACCGGAGTAACCACCATCTGTTTCAGCCTTTACTTTATCAGGTCGCTGGCGCATCACTGCCATCAGCAGAAATTGCCTGGCCCGTTCGCTCTCTGTTTCGTCATCGTGAGGATGTACGTACCCTGATGGCCGAGGTCCAGGATGTGGATACCGATTCATGGGAGGTTCTGCTGAAAGATGGTTCCCGAATTGATTATGACACGCTTGTCGTTGCCACTGGGGCCACGCACGCTTATTTCGGTCATGATGAGTGGGAACAGTTTGCGCCGGGACTGAAGAACCTGGATGATGCCACGACCCTGCGCGCACGGATCCTTTCCGCTTTTGAACAAGCTGAGAATACCACTGATCCCGCGTTACGGGCTGCCTACCAGACATTCGTCATTGTCGGGGGGGGACCGACAGGCGTTGAGCTGTCCGGGACCATTGCCGAACTGGCAAGGAAAACGCTGAAAAATGATTTCCGTTCTATTGATCCGACAGAGACCAGAATTATTCTGGTTGAAGCCGGACAACGATTGCTCACTGCCTTCCCGGAGTCATTATCGGAATATACCCGTCAGTCCCTGGAGAAACTGGGAGTGGAAGTCAGTTTTGGCCAACCGGTAACGGAATGCTCTGCCGAAGGCGTAGTATATGGTGGGCAACCTCTTCCTGCCAAAACGATCATCTGGGCAGCAGGCGTCACTGCTTCTCCGGCTGCACGCTGGCTCAAGACGGAAGCTGATCGGGCTGGTCGGGTTATCGTGGGAGCTGATCTCACGCTCCCGTTACACCCTGAAATATTTGTAATAGGTGATACCGCGGCCGTGACCGGAGAGGACGGCAGGATGATCCCGGGCATTGCTCCGGCCGCAAAACAGGAAGGACAGTATGTGGCTAAACTGATCCAGTCCCGTTTAAAGGATGAAAAACCTGTCCTGAAACCTTTCCGGTACCGGCATCAGGGGAACCTGGCGACCATCGGTCGCGGACTGGCTGTGGTTGATATGGGACGGTTAAAACTCCGGGGAGCCATGGCGTGGTGGTTCTGGAAAATTATCCACCTGTATTTTTTGATCGGAACCAGAAACCGGTTGAGTGTCGCTATCAGCTGGATCTGGAACCACAGTATCGGATACAGGGGAGCCCGCATTATCACGGGAGGTAAATCACCTGATCCGGATAAGAGTGCGGTCCATTCCCGCTCAGAAGAGTGATACCTGAACCTTACTGATGCCGCTGAAACATCAGCGGCATTCCTTATTTAATCACCGGCGCCGGCGCAGGCAATCCGCTTACTGCTGCATAAATCCCTTTTGTCATTATTCCTTCTTAACTAATGGTTCGGCACATCGGTTAACGCCATTCAACGTAACCAGCGTCAGAAGTAAAGTTGATTTACGTATTACAGGATTAAACTATGTCAAAGAAACTTTTTGGTGCCCCCCCAACCCTGACAGACGCCAGTAATTCTGTTGTGGTACGTGGTGCCAGGGAGCACAACCTTAAAGAGGTGGATGTCTCTGTTCCGCGTGATGCACTTGTTGTCTTTTCGGGGGTCTCTGGTTCCGGTAAGTCTTCACTGGCTTTTGGAACCATTTATGCTGAGGCGCAACGACGCTACTTTGAATCGGTTGCCCCGTATGCGCGGCGCCTCATTGATCAAGCCGGTGTTCCGGATGTGGATGCCATTGATGGACTCCCCCCTGCAGTTGCCCTTCAACAACAGCGAGGAACCAGCAATGCACGCTCTTCTGTCGGCAGTGTGACCACCTTATCGAGCCTGGTGCGCATGATGTATTCCCGGGCGGGAGCCTATCCGGCAGAACAACCTATGCTCTATGCTGAGGATTTTTCTCCTAACACGCCTCAGGGAGCATGTCCATCCTGCCATGGTCTCGGACATATCTATGATGTGACAGAAGCACTGATGGTACCTGATCCGTCACTCAGTATCCGGGACAGAGCCATTGCCTCCTGGCCACCTGCCTGGCACGGACAAAATCTTCGCGACATTCTGGTGACACTGGGCTATGACGTCGATATCCCCTGGAAAGAGTTATCTGAAGAAGAGCGACACTGGATCCTGTTTACTGAAGATACCCCGACGGTGCCGGTCTACCCCGGACTCAGCCCGGAAGACACACGTGTCGCAGTCAGGGAAAAAATGACTCCGGGTTATATGGGGACGTTTACAGGGGCGCGACGTTATGTTCTGCATACCTTTGCACACACCCAAAGTGCACTGATGAGGAAACGCGTCTCCAGTTTTATGGAAGGTAAACTGTGTCCTGTCTGCCACGGAAAAAGGCTTAAACCGGAATCATTGTCAGTCACTTTTGCTGGAGTGGACATCGGTGAGTTTATGCAGATGCCTTTAGACCAGCTGGCTGAGTTGCTTCTTCCTATCTCCCGGGGGGATTTCAGTACGCATCATGCCGGGGCTGATACTGACAGGGATATCACCCGCCGGGACCGGACAGAACGCGCAGGTTCCGGCAGAGCAGTCCATTCTGTAACGCCGGATGTCCGCCGGACCTCAGCATTATCGACAGAGAAACGACTGGCTGCTCAACGACTGACCAGAGGTGTTATGGACCGGCTGTATCAGTTGCAGAAACTGGGACTTGGTTATCTGACATTAGACAGAACAACGCCAACACTCTCCGCAGGGGAACTCCAGCGATTGCGTCTTGCCACTCAGCTTAGCTCCATGTTGTTTGGGGTCGTCTATGTTCTCGATGAACCATCAGCAGGCCTGCACCCTGCAGACAGCCATGCACTTTACGATGCTCTGGAGAACCTGCGGGATGCCGGAAACTCAGTGTTTGTCGTTGAGCATGATCTTGACCTGATGCGACGGGCGCAATGGCTGGTTGATGTGGGACCCGCTGCAGGAGAACAGGGCGGTCATATTCTCTACAGTGGTGTACCTGAAGGTCTGAAAGCTATTGCTGAATCCAGAACGGCGCGGTATTTGTTTGATGAAATCAGGCCACCACAATCATACGCCCGACAGCCAGCAGGATGGTTAAAATTACAGGATATTCACCGTCACAACCTGAAGGGACTGGACGCCTGTATTCCTCTGGGGGTACTGACCGCTGTTACAGGTATTTCGGGTTCCGGAAAGTCTAGTCTGATTGCTCAGGCCTTACCTGAGCTGGTGCTTTCCTCGCTTGGCCATGAACCAGAAGACGTGTTATCCGAGGGCAGTGATGCTGAGGGACCAACCGTTACTGAGAAAACTTACGGTACGCTGACAGGCGACACCGGACTGATCAAACGTCTGGTGCAGGTTGACCAGAAACCGATAGGCCGGACACCGCGTTCTAACCTGGCGACATATACCGGACTGTTTGACCATATTCGTAAGCTCTTTGCCGGAACACCTGCTGCTAAAAACTATCATTATGATGCCGGACAGTTTTCTTTCAATGTGGCAAAAGGTCGCTGTGAAACCTGTGAGGGTGAAGGGTTCGTCAGCGTTGAACTCTTGTTTATGCCCAGTGTGTATGCCCCTTGTCCGACATGTCATGGCGCACGCTATAACCCGGATACGCTCAGGGTTCGCTGGAAGGAGCGAAACATTGCGGAAGTCTTGCAGATGACAGTGGATGAAGCCTGCAGCTTCTTTGCTGATGTAGAACCCGTGGCGCGACCTCTGCGCCTGCTGGGCGAAATCGGTCTGGGATATCTGCGTCTGGGTCAACCAGCCACTGAGTTATCCGGAGGAGAAGCTCAACGGATAAAGCTGGCAACCGAACTGCAACGTAGCCAACGTGGCCATACGCTGTATGTTCTGGATGAACCGACCACCGGACTCCATGCGTCAGACGCCGACCGTCTGCTTGTGCAGTTGCAGCGTCTTGTTGAGACAGGGAATACCGTAGTTGTGATTGAACACGATATGCGTGCAGTCGTGCAGGCTGACTGGGTTATGGACATTGGTCCCGGAGCAGGTCATGAGGGAGGCAACCTGGTTGCAGAAGGTACACCCGCCCAGGTATCACAGGTTTGTGAAAGCCGCACGGCACCGTTTATTGCCCGGGAGTTGTCACGGAACTGGTAAAAGGACAGTGTCGTCATAGCGTGAATGACGACACTGTCACGCTACTGGTATATCCCCTGAACATTTTACCTGTCATTGTAACTACCTGAAAAAATACGTGATAAGAAACCTGTTGTACCAGGGCACAGCAAAAACACCAAATCTTATCCAGTGTTAAACATCACTGTTATGCAGGTGGTAAGGAGAACCTGATGAAACTATTTACGATTGGTTTCACACAATCTTCGGCGGAGGATTTTTTTACGCGTCTGAAGGAATCCGGAGCAAGACGTATTCTGGATGTGCGTCTCAATAATCGCTCTCAGCTGGCAGGTTTTGCAAAACAGGACGATCTGAAGTTCTTTGCCCGTACTCTGTGTGATATCGATTACGCACATATGCCAGATCTTGCCCCGACGCGGGAAATGTTTGAGCGATACAAATTACAGAAAGGAGACTGGGATATATATTCTTCGGATTTCATCGATCTGATTACAAAAAGACATATCGAAACGCTCGAAAAGAGTCAGTTTGCTGATGCTTGCTTATTGTGTAGCGAACATAAACCACATCATTGCCACAGACGGCTGGTTGCTGAGTACCTGGCAGATAAATGGCCTGATGTCACTATCATGCATTTATAGTGGCTGGGTTGTGTCTGTACGCCCGAACACCAGAACACAGCTCCCACAGACTATGACGGTACCAGACGATGTTCGGACAAAAGGAAGAGGATTTAGCCTGCTAAAGCAATATGCGCTAACAGGAAGTGGCTTGATATCGAAAATCAGTGTTTGCGACGCGCTTTTTTTGACCATGCTTTTGGGCTAATATCACACCCTTCAGCCTGTATTTTGCCAATAATATAACCAGTTGTTTTATTTTATAAATAAAGCTTATCGGTATGTGCTCTGTTATGTTTGTATACTACATGGGAGGTATACATTCATTGATCGGATAATGCATACTCCGATGCAGTATATCAACTTAAAGATAGTGAGGTAAGAAATGCCCAGTACTCCGGAAGAGAAAAAAAAGGTACTGACACGGGTTCGCCGCATCAGAGGGCAGATTGATGCTCTGGAAAGAGCACTTGAAAATGGTGCTGAATGCCGCGCCATTCTCCAGCAAATTGCTGCCGTTCGTGGCGCATCTAACGGATTGATGGCTGAGGTTCTGGAGAGTCACATACGAGAAACCTTTGACCAGAATGACAACTATAGCCATGAAGTCAGTAAATCAGTTGACGATACGATTGAACTGGTTCGCGCCTATCTTAAATAGCAACTGACCGGTAAACCCGGTCACTGCTGGATGTCATTATGAACACCAACCGAACGGCATAGCCAGTCCACAGATACTACTCATTCCCTGACTATGTCCCAGGAGTCCAGTGTCGTTCAGCCAAAACAAATTTCTGCTTTGTATACCACTACGACAAATGCTGTCATCAGTTCAGGTGCGATAATTTCGTTATCATGCGCAGTACATACTGCCCTGAGTTTTCTGATCCAGTAATCATTCTCGGCACCAGTGTTCCAGGTGCCGCCTCACCCTACAGATATCTGTAATTGTAAACCGTCGCAAGACCGGTCCAGGCGATAGGGCAGAATCGCCCACTGTTCGGAAAACCAGTACTAACTGACAGTTCTGGTACTGGAGACTGGCCACAGCACTGTATAGGCCCATTCTGTACGGCGTTGTCACCTGACCTGTCTGAAGATATTTCCCGCACGCAACAGGTTACTACTCAGAAGTGATAACCCAAGTCCTCATCAAACATCAAAAAATATTTTCAGATAAAAATCAAGTGTTTATCTTTTTTTAATCCTTATCAACAGTATTGGTATTGCCAGTTACTATACTGCCGTATAGTATATGAAGCAGATGATGTACACACAGAAACAACAAGGCTATCAAGATTTAAAATGCCCTCTCTAATATTTAAACTGACGAAAGGATATTAACTATGAGTAATGTATTTTATATGCCGCCTGTAACCCTAATGGGACTTAATGCTATTCGTCTTTTAGGGGATGAACTTGTTTCAAGGGAGTTAAAAAAAGCGCTGATCGTCACTGACCGTGTTTTGGCTGACACGGGACTGGTTAACAAACTGACAGATGAGCTTGAGGCGCATAAAATTAGTTATGCAATATTTGATGGTGTTCAACCTAATCCAACAGAGAAAAATATTGATGACGGTTTAGCCTTGCTTGCAAAAAGTAATGCTGATTTTGTCATTTCCTTTGGTGGGGGGTCTTCTCACGATACAGCTAAAGGTATTGCATTGGTGGCCACTAATGGTGGGCATATTCGGGATTACTCGAAAGGTGTGCATCTGTCCAAAAAACCACAATTACCATTAGTTACTGTAAATACGACAGCGGGTACGGCATCGGAAATGACCGTATTTGCAATCGTCACTAACCAGGAAGATGAAACTAAATACCCGGTAGTGGATAAGCACTTTACGCCTATCATTGCGGTTAACGATTCTGAACTTATGGTCGCAATGCCTGCGTTCCTTACGGCAACTACAGGTATGGATGCCTTAACTCATGCAATTGAAGCGTATGTATCAACAGCAGCTACGCCTGTTACTGATGCTTGTGCTATCAAAGCAATTGAAATTATTGTTAATAATCTTAAAGACGTTGTAGATGATGGCCAAAACCGCGAAGCACGTGATGCCATGCAATATGGTGAATATCTGGCTGGAATGGCATTTTCAAACGCGTCTCTTGGTTATGTCCATTCAATGGCTCACCAGTTAGGTGGCGTTTATAATCTGTCTCACGGTTTGTGTAATGCGATCCTGCTGGGTGAAGTATCCCGATTTAATGCGAAAAAGGTTCCCGATCGTTTTGTTGAAATCGCCCGGGCAATGGGGATTGATGTCTCAACAATGACTCAGGAGCAGGCCATTAATTCTGCTATCGAAGCAATTGAGATGTTGTCGCAAAAAGTCGGTACGAATCAACGCCTGGCTGATCTTGGTGTAACGGAGGATAAACTTGCATTTATGGCACAAAATGCACTAAATGATGCTTGTTCTTTAACCAATCCTCGTCAGGCAAGCCTTTCGGAGATTATTGAGCTCTACAAAGCTCGTATGTAAGCATTCTCCTTTTTACACCGTTATCTGAATTATATCTGAAGGAAAGTTGTACAAGTTCATGGTCAGAAATTTAAATCACTTCTGACCAGAGAAATTGACCATAAACATGTCTTTTTGATACTAAGAAAATCGGGTTACCAGAGGTAACCCGATTTAAACGTTAGTGAGTTTTCATCCCAGCGGCTGTCATTAGCAATTTGAATATTGTGGCAACGACCCCCAACGCCATTACACTGACAGCCCAGATAATCACCAGCCACATCAATTTTTTCCAGAATGGACGAGGTGTTTCATCAACGGTTTTCATTTAAGTTTCTCCATTGACCTCACCATTAGTGATAACCGTCGCCAGTTTTTACCTTCCCCCGGAATACATAGTAACTCCAGCAGGTGTACATCAGGATTACAGGGATAATCAACAAGCCACCTATTAGCATAAAGCCCTGACTCTGAGGAGGTGACGCGGCCTGCCAGATGGTTACAGAAGGCGGTATGATATATGGCCAGATACTGATCCCAAGACCACTGAAACCAAGGAAGATTAATCCTAACGTCAGCATAAAGGGACCAAAGCTGGATCGACGGCTATAAACACTGCGAACGATACCCCAGCAACAAACAAGGACCAGCAATGGTACAGGCAGGAAAAAGATGACATTTGGCATACTGAACCAGCGACTGGCAATCTCAGGATGAGTCAATGGGGTCCAGACACTGATAATTGCAATAACTGCCAGTAAACCAATGGTTAACGGAGTTGCAAGCTCTGACATCCTGCGGTGAAGCGAGTCTTCTGTTTTCATAATCAGCCAGGTGCAACCCAGCAGGGCATAGGCCAGTACCAGTCCCAATCCGCAGAACAGAGGGAACGGGGCGAGCCAAACCAATGCAGAACCGCTAAATGCACGTCCGGACACACTCAATCCATTTAATAAGGTTCCGACTGCAACACCCTGACTGAAAGTGGCCAGTACAGAGCCGACTATAAATGCTTTGTCCCAGATAGGTCGATGTTCCGGGATTGCTTTAAAACGAAACTCGAAGGCCACACCACGAAAGATAAGCCCAAGTAACATTGCGGTAAGCGGAATACTAAGAGCATCAATGATAACAGCGTAAGCCAGAGGAAACGCGCCGTACAATGCCGCTCCCCCCAGTACCATCCAGGTTTCGTTGCCATCCCATACCGGCGCAACGGTATTCATCATTGTATCGCGATCGACATCGTGCTTATGAAACGGGAACAAAATACCGATTCCCAGATCAAATCCATCCATCACTATATACATCAACGTAGCGAAGACGATGATGACAAACCAGATAATTGACAGATCAATACCCATTATTTGTCTCTCCCACGTGTTGCCAAACCCTCATTTACCGCTGACAGAGGACGGGCAGGTGTTCCATCCGTTACCTCCTGATGCTCCTCAGCATGTACAGGCCCTTTTTTGATCAGACGTACGAGATATATATAACCGACGCCAAAGACTGAGGTGTAAACAAGAAGAAACGCCAGTAAGCTGATTGACATATGTAAATCGCCATGTGCAGAAACAGCATCTTTCGTTCGCTGTACGCCATAAACGACCCATGGTTGACGACCTATTTCAGTTGTGAACCAACCGGCCAGTAACGCAATCAGTCCCGAAGGCCCCATGAAGAGAGAAAAATAGAGGAACGGTTTAGATGTATAGAGACGTTTCCGCCAGCGCAGCCATACGCTGACCACCCCGAGAAGAATCATCAGCATCCCTAAGCCAGCCATTACGCGGAAAGACCAGAATATGATAGTGGAGTTAGGACGATCTTCTTTAGGGAAACTCTTCAGGGCAGGCACCTGCTTATCAAGGCTGTGTGTAAGGATAATACTGCCAAGATAAGGGACCTCTATTTTGTACTTCGTCTCTTCTGCATTCATATCTGGCAGGCCAAACAGAACCAGAGGGGTTGCTTCACCAGGTTTATTTTCCCAGTGTCCTTCAATCGCAGCGATTTTTGCCGGCTGGTGCTCAAGAGTATTCAGACCATGCGCATCACCGATAACGGCCTGGATCGGGGAAACGATTAATGCCATCCACAATGCCATAGAGAACATTTTGCGAATAGCGGGAGTATCATTGCCTTTTAGCAGATGCCATGCTGCTGATGCTCCGACAAAAAAAGCGCTTGCAAGGAAAGCCGCAGTGGACATATGTAACAGGCGGAACGGGAAGGAAGGGTTAAAGATAATTTTCAGCCAGTCTACAGGGATAACAACACCATTCTCGATGGCATAACCCTGTGGAGTCTGCATCCAGCTATTGGATGACAGGATCCAGAACGTGGAAAACAGTGTCCCCAGCGCCACCATACAGGTAGCAAAGAAGTGCAGACCGGGGCCAACACGATTCCAGCCAAACAGCATGACACCAAGGAAACCCGCTTCAAGGAAGAACGCAGTCAGAACTTCGTAGGTCAGCAATGGACCGGTGATACTCCCTGCAAACTGTGAGAAGCCACTCCAGTTGGTACCAAACTGATAAGCCATAACCAGACCGGAAACAACACCCATACCAAAGTTTACTGCAAAAATTTTTGACCAGAAGTGATAGAGCTCCTTGTAAGTGTCATTTCGTGTCTTTAACCATAACCCTTCGAGCACGGCCAGGAAACTGGCCAGACCAATGGTTATTGCTGGGAAAATAATGTGGAAGGAAACAGTAAATGCAAACTGTACCCTGGCCAAATGGAAGGCATCTAATCCGAACATAGTTCACCTTAACCCCGATAATACACTGATAATTAATTATTTCTTATCAAATCAGAGCCTTGATGAGAAATTTCGACTATTGAAAACAATCATTTTTTTGTATGAGATAAAAACTCACTTGCAAGTACATTGTTAAGCACATGATTAAATGTGTCCAATAAGTTGCAATAATGTAGTGATAGATGAGGTCGATTACAAAAATGCAGGATTTTCGTTATTGTGTCAGCAACCACGATCATTCCTGATACTGCACGATACAAATAGTGTTGAGAGTAATTCTTAATAGTGGGGGGGGTTATGTGTAACTTACTGAAAAATTTAGGTGATTAGATGTTTCTGAAATATGCATACCGTCCGGTTTTAACCACTGATACACGAAAAAATCAATATGCTCGTGCATTCTACCAGGTATATTCTGGTGTCCTGGCTAAGGATATTAAATCTCATTTTTTAAACAACAAATTATTTCATATACATATGGATTAGATTTTTGCTCTGGTATCAGAAGTAGATGTCACAAACAAAGGAATAAATAATCGACAAGGAGCTGACTACCGTCGACAGACCGCGGGAGGTGTTCAGGATCAGCTGCATTGATGAGTTCCAGGCCCTACAGGCAAATGACCCCATGCTGGTTATGCCGGAATATCCGGACCCTTGAGGCGTTTTTCTGACGAGACAATTATTTTAACAGTCAGAGACCAGAGGCACTCCTCAGCTATCAGTTCAGTCCGGAGCAGGTCCAGCGCTCTCACGGAACCGGACGTGACGAGGAGTGGAACGACAGTTCCACAGGCGCTGAAGGTGGGAGTGGCATTGAGGGTCATTATTCAACATCCGGGAATTCAGCCTGCTGCGTTGTCAGATGTACTGGCCATTCTCTCAGGCATCGCTATAAGTAACTGTCTGAATCCTGTATCCTCGAAGCTGCGCTGTAAGCAATTAATTCCCATCGTGGCAAATGCACAAAGGATGATACATGCAAACGCTAAAGAGCAGACTTGAAACGGTAGTACATTGTTTTGAAAATGATTTTCGCGGATTTAAAATCAGAAACAGTAAGACCGATGCCATGAAATGGCTAATGCGATTCAATTTGCCGTACTCTGTCCGAGAACATGAACCCGGTAAATATCTGCTTCTTAATCGTGAATATAAACCTCTGGGATTTATGGCGCAGGCCGGTGGCCACGGCGCGGAATACGCTGATTACGGTGATCATCTTCTTGCAGGTGCTCCGGGATTACTCGATAGCGATATTTATTTTTATAACGACGGTTCAACCCCGTGGGAAAGCGCTAAAAACTGGACTGCATACCAGAAGGCAGTCCTCCAGTTCCTTGAAAAACTTCCAGGCTGAGTGAATTGCCCGGATAATTTAATCAGGCCGCTTCAGCGGCCTTTTTTACGTCTGCTGTTCTGGTAACTCAGGTGATTCTGCGTTCTGAAGAGGTACCCAGTCTTCCGACTCAATGAGTTTCGGATCTCAGGAGAAGAGAAGAAGGATTTTTGCAGAAGCACAAAAAAATTCTGGATAGTTGTCATTAGGGGAATATTGCATAAAAAGCAAAATTCAAGGCTGACAAAGCCAGTAATAGCAACAAAGAGGAAAGAGAAACTTTTTTCAGGTTTTTTTACAGTCCGGCCTTAAAGGCCGCATCGGATTTTCTAAATACAGTTTTACATAAGGAAAATCGTATGACTGTATTTCTAATCCTCACCGCCATCGCATATGGCATCTTCAAAGCCGGCTGCTTCATCCTATTAGTGGTCAAGGGGTATCAGGGCTGGACATTGTTCTGGAAAAACTATGACCGTCTCCCTCATATCATCCGTTCCCGCTGCCGATATCAGAGACGATTCATTTTCAGACGCATCTGGAAGCGAATCTTCAGCCACTGATAATGTTATCGAGCGGCATCCCCAGCCCAGCCAGCCAGCACAGGCAGCACCAGGTGGTGTACACCATACTGGTCTCTCCTGATTTCCACTTACGGATGGTGCGTTCGTCCACATCCAGTCGGTTAGCCAGCTGGTTGTCAGTCAGGGGGATAAATCCCCGGACCAGCAGGATTTCGGTGACTGTAGGCTTCTGCCAGTCTTCTCCGCTGACCAGCGTATAGCCATTAAATTTGTTCAGCTCAATAAGTCCGGCGATCTGTCGTGCTATTTCGTCTTTCATTGAGTTGCGAGCCCGGATGCAGAGGGAACCAGGAGGGACCGGACATCCACGGTAGCGTCACTCGTGTCGTTGTTATCAGCACCCAGCGTCAGCTCATCGATATACTTCCTAATCTGTCCTGTCTGGTGAAGGTAATAACACAGCTTAAAAGCGAATTGTGCTCTGTCTTCGGATAACCCACACCTTGAGAAAGCTCTATTCCGAAGATCTTCAGGCGTTTCAGATGTGTATCTCTTTTGGTAGATGCTCATCACCTCTGCATGAAGCTCGGCAAACTTCATTTCGTTATTCAGCTTTAAATCATTCTTATAAATCAACCGGGCAGCATCCAGGTCATTTTTTTCAAGCAAAATCCAGCCATAAAGGGTCTCGCTTGCATGTAACCCGTCCAGAACGATCCGGCCAAGTTGATTTGCATAGATGTACTCGTTAAGCAACGTTCTGAGCCGCTCTTCCAGAAAACCGAGTTTAGTACGTAGCTGTTTCTGGACATTATCAATCTTGTTATGGATCGCCAGATTCAGCGTGAGCATATAGAACAACAGATTGATATGAGCCTCGGTGACGGCATTAAAGCTGCGTTCAGACGCTCGATCATGACTACCTCCAACGCACATTTCTGCCGTAAGACGGGTTCCCTGATGTTCCAGCACCGCATAAAGATCTATACCACGTCGTTTCACCTCACCAAGTACATCCACGGAAGGCGTTTCGAAACACGCATCATACTGGTCTATAAACTGCTGATAGGCTATGCCGGCATTTTCAAATCGCTCATCCCTGATGGCGTCCAGTATCTGTGATACCTGCTGACGGACTTCCCGCTGAAAGGCCTCCACATCTACATCGTTGTAGACAAGCGTATTCGACTGCATCGCTATCAGGCAGGCCGGGAGCGTTTCAGGCACCCGCTCGTTAGAAATGATTTTCCCGGTGATAGTGTCCCTGATTAGCTGACGCGGCTGTTCCTTAACAGCCTCTCCGGCCGCAACCTTTTTCTCAATGTCAGACCGCTTGCGCAGTTGCTGGCTCATTCCTCTTTCCCTCTGTGTGGGCTTGCTATATCACGTCATTAAAACTCAAAAGAATGTCAGCCGCAAAAGAACCGCCTAAGCATCTTTTCGGATCTGCGTGGCGGGAAAACGGTAAGAAATATGATAAATAAACAAAACGCATAAAATCATACTGTGTGTGATATTTATCGTTATTCATAATAATCATATCTGATATGATATTCTACAGTTAATACATGAATCATATGAAGTATGATTTTTGACTAAACCGGACATTATCAGACGGAGCGTGCAGGATGGATGAGAAAGAAGTGAATTTTTCACTCAGCTATGAGCAGCTGACCCGGATAGCGGAAGAACGTATCCGTGAATGCGAGCTGGACAGTCAGGGCGCTAAATACATCAGCGAATCGAGTATGGCCAGCACCCTTCTGCAATTCTGGTATGAACTGGCGATTACTGGTGCGCCAATGAAAAATTACGAACAAACCAAAGCGCTCATTGACGTCGATCATCAGCGTCTCAGAAAACTCATCTGGCCGGAGACGGATAAGCAATGACACAGGCGCGACGCCCGTCACCGCTGCAGCGGCGGGTGCTGATTGTGCTGGCCGCCCTGGATTCGAAACGTCCGGGGCCGGTGGCCACGCGGGATATTGAGCGGGTGCTGGAACAGGGCGGGGACGCCCCGGTGTACGGGCCGAACCTGCGCGCCTCCTGCCGGCGCATGGAAGCAGCGGGCTGGCTGCGCACCCTGCGCGCGCCTAACCAGCAGCTGGCCGTGGAGCTGACCGGGGCCGGACGCGATGTGGCGGAACCGCTTTATCAGGCAGCCCGTGATGACGAAATCTCCCGCCAGCGCCAGTTGAAGGTGCACAGTCTGCCCTTGCGCGAGTCGACAACCGGTGAGGCGGTGGAGGTTTTTCTCGGTGACAGCCTTCACCGTATCTGTCAGGCAGCCTACGTGATCCGGCTCGACGGCTCCACCTGTCTGCAAGTGACGAATGCAGGTGGAATACGTCAGATAATGGAAGGCGATCCCCTGCAGGTGGCTGACTTGTATCAGACCTGTTATGACGCGGGTCTTCCGGTACATATCCAGATTAACGAGAGCCAGGATTAGCCTGGCAGAAACCCTTCATGCATACCGTCTTGGAGCGGACTGGAACAACGCGCCAGGCTTGCGGCTGAATTCATGTATGGATTGCTGTCCAGACAGGGCGTGATCGACACGGCTTTCGCATCGCTGACCACAAAACCGCATCTGACGCAGGATCAGCAGGCCCTGATACAGGACATTCTTACGGATATCCGCATTTACGGCCAGCCTCACTTTGATGTCACGGCCTTTTACAACGGGATGCTCAGTTATCTGAACCGGGGCCGGTTCAGGGCGACCGGGGAGCTGACTACCCAGGACAGGCTGCGGGAGGTGTTCAGGATCAGCAGCATTGATGAGTTCCGGGCCCTGCTGGCAAATGAACCCATGCTGGTTCTGCCGGAATGCCCGGACAATAAACTGACCCTCGAGGCGTTTTTCTGGCGCGACGAATATTTTAACAGTCAGGGACCGGATGCACTTCTCAGTTATCTGTTCAGTCCGGAGCAGATCCAGCGCTATCTGAACGTCAGGGCGGAATTTGAAGACAAAGGTAAAACCGTGGAAAAACTGTCAGCCGGGCAACGGGGGACCTTCTATGTCTGCCTTAAACTGGCGGCAGATGCCTTCGGATCGCCGTTTGTATTTGATCAGCCGGAAGATGACCTGGACAATGAATTCATCATGCATAGTCTGGTCCCACTTTTCAGAAAAATAAAACAGTACCGGCAGGTCATCATCGTGACGCATAACGCCAACCTGGTGGTTAACTGTGATGCTGAACAGGTCATCATCGCGGCCAATAATGATGAAGTCATCAGTTACCGTAGCGGGGCGCTGGAATACGGAGATCACGGGGCGCCAAACAGTATGTGCAAGGCTATATGTGATGTGCTTGAAGGGGGACGCCAGGCGTTCGAAGCGCGTGAGCAAAAATACGGGATGGTGTGGCTTAACGCCATCTGATGAGTCTCAGGAACTGAAAGCAGACCCTCGTCAGGTCTGCTTTTTCTTCCGCTGTTCCGGAAACCGACTCTCCGGAGACGAATGAAATCGGGTGACATGGTGTGAATAAGGAGGCTGCAGAAATGATGAATATCATTACCCGGCCCCCCTGACAACGGGAACGCTAGGGTGATGCTGCCAACTTACTGATTTAGTGTATGATGGTGTTTTTGAGGTGCTCCAGTGGCTTCTGTTTCTATCAGCTGTCCCTCCTGTTCAGCTACTGACGGGGTGGTGCGTAACGGCAAAAGCAC
>OKVN01000143.1_pt1 | contig 39583 bp, 44 predicted proteins | sample 1606961 | NCBI WGS metagenome assembly OKVN01 (sample SAMN03281020, study PRJEB24777) | human gut metagenome | isolation source: fecal sample PR170 from 1 month old male Malay infant, vaginal delivered... | place: Singapore | collected 2005-12-29 | reverse complement strand
AGGACAAAGTGAACCCAGGCTCTATCATCCTGTCCGCAGAGATGATGCTGCGTCATATGGAATGGTTCGAAGCCGCAGACCTGATCGTTAAAGGTATGGAAGGCGCGATCAACGCGAAAACCGTAACGTACGATTTCGAACGTCTGATGGAAGGCGCTAAGCTGCTGAAATGCTCAGAGTTTGGCGACGCGATTATCGCGAACATGTAATCCAGACTCTGGGTTAAACAAGAACGGGAACCGATTGGTTCCCGTTCTTATTATTAGTATTCGAAGGGTTATCAAAATTTTATCAAAATAGTTTATCAAAACATAAGGTTTTAGTAACATTGTCTTAGTCACTTACAAGGAAAGAATCATGTCAGCTAATGATGCGAAAAAACTTGCGGACAAACTGTTCCCGATCATAAAAGATGATGATGTTGCAATAATTGATATCCCCCCCGAACAACGCCGCTTACACACAGAAACTTATGATTTCTCAATCTCGACACTTGTAGAATATCTTAGGAATGGCGCAGTTTTTATTCCCGAATTCCAACGTAAATACGTATGGAATCGTGGTCAAGCCTCAAGATTGATTGAATCATTGATTATACAATGCCCAATTCCAGTTATTTATCTTAACCAAGAGAAAGATGAAAAATTATCAGTTATTGATGGTAATCAACGACTCACTTCTATAAAGCTTTTTATAGAGGACGGCTTTGAATTACAGGGGTTGACAGCATACCCTGAATTAGAAGGGAATCTTTTTTCGTCATTAGATCCGCGTTTTAGACGACACATTTTGAACCGCACTTTAAGATGTATAACAATTCTTAAAGAAACTCACCCTCAAATTAAAATTGATGTATTTGAAAGAATCAATACTGGTGCGGTACAGTTAAATCCACAAGAAATTCGACACGGCGTTTATCATGGGCCGTTATTTACCATGATAGATGAAATTAGCGAAGAAAAAGTTTGGATAGATTTAGTTGGAATGAAAAATGATACGCGAATGAAAAATAATGAGCTTGTTTTGAGAGCATTCGCGCTATCATATTCAGAACATCCGTATAGAAAACCTCTTAAGCGGTTCCTGAATAACTTTAGTGCTGATTTTAAAGATGTCTCCACAGAAACAGTCCTGGAGTGGAAGAGTCAGTTTTTGACAGCACTAAATAATATTAATAAATTATTTGGGAAAAAAGCTTTTAGAGTATTAAACACTAACTTAGAACCACAAGTTAAAAACTTCAACTCTGCTCTTTTTGATGCTGTCATTGTTGCATTTATGACTGGAGATTATAATCGTAACCGTATCCAAAACTTAAGTGAACCGGAGCGTATCGCTTTTCTTACGCGTTTCCAACAGGTTTTATCTGACCAAAGATTTGAAGAGTCAATAACATCTGGTACTAGTGCAACGCAACTAGTGACGCACCGTATAAATACAATGAAAAACTTTATACAAGAGTGTTTTCAATAATGGCATATGTTAAAAGTGCTGCTAGAAAAGATTTTGAGAACATATATAATACTCTGCTCGAACAGGCTGTTTTTGCCTCTAAGCAGAAACAATTGAGAGCAGATATCATACAGTGCGTTTATAATAATGCTATCTTCAGACTTTCTGCTGCGTTTGAAGATTATATTAAAGCGATTTTTGAAGACTGGATCGATATGCTAGAAAAGTATGATGGGTGTTTATCAGATTTGCCAGAAGAGTCAGTGTCTTATGCACTTTTGAAACATCATGAAAATATGTTCCTCCAGTTCTTGTTAAATGGTTCGGAAGGAAAGGTTATTAATGAAATCTCAACAAAAAAAATCTTGACAAAAAAACTATGCCTTGAGGGTTCGCCTGTAAAAGACTTAATTAAAACGAATCAACTTGTAATGGATAAAAAATATCCGTCACAGAAAAACCTCAAACAACTATTTAACCGCTTCGGATTTAAAGATATATTTAAAGACATGGCAATTAAAGGAAAGAAAGACTACAAGTTATTATTGCAGTCTTTTTCAGATAGCAGAACAGAGCTAGCACATTCGTATTCTTCTATGCCAATGAGTAAGCAGACTGTTAAAGATAATATTAATAATGTTTATGAGATTGTTAGGGTTATTGATAGAGTTCTTTATTCACACGTTTGTAACAAAAGTGGAAGTAGGTACTGGAAAGTTGCATCTTTAGCTCTCTAACTGTTGATGATATAACACCAACCCTTACCACGATCATCATGATAGTGGGCTGTTTGTTTAGGTGACTTGTGCCCCAATAGTTTCTGAGTATCAATACCTTGAGGCTCGTATAGACGCTCTGCTAAGGAACGTTGTTCATGGAAAGTTGCTGGCGTTCCTTTTCCCCAATTTATTTCTGCTTTATCTCGAGCTTTGCTGAAATTCATTGTTATAGTGTTCGACTTCACCTGTGCACCTCGTTCTGCCATTGAGGTCGCCCGGAAGAAATGGATAAGGTATGGACTCACTGCATAGTCACGGCAACGCGCAACTACATCCCTCAAACTCCAGTCAATTGCATTAAGTCTAAGTGATAGTGGGATCGCAAGCTTGCTCCCCGTCTTCTCCTGTACGACATGCAGATGGTCATCCCAAATATCGCTAAACTTCATGTTGGAAATATCCCCGAGGCGCTGGCCCGTAACGAGCGCCAATAGCATTGCATTGCCCATGTATTGATGGCGTGCATCAGCTATCGCGAAAATCTTTTGCCATTCGTCCAGGTTAAGACGTTGTCGGCTAATCCGCTGGCGCGGTTGTTTTGTAGCAAGTGCCGGGTTATAACCCGGCGGTACCTCGCCATAATGTTGGGCTTCCTTGAAAACATCGATAAACACAGAGCGGATTACCTGGGCCATCCTAGGTTGACCTTCTGCAACATAGGACTCCAGTATCTGGGCAACATCCCGAACATCGACGGATGAAATCAATTTCATTCCCACGCTCTCACGAAGTAGGGCTACTGGTTTAGCCTTTTGCTTATGAGTGTTCGGCTTGATATCACCGTTCTCCAGTCTTTCATCCTGAATTTTCCAATAACGATCTAACCACGTATTTGTTGTTATCGCCTTTCCTTTGCTGGAGGCGATCTTGTCGCTTATAGCCAAAACCTGCCTGGTGCGCTGTTCAGCTAGTCGCTCATTGGCTTCGATTGCTATTGCTGTTGCTTCGGCCTCGTTAGTTCCAAGACTATGAAACTTACCTGTAACGGGATGCTTATACCGCCAGTAGATTTTATTTACCTTACGACTGTAGAGTGGATAAAGATTAGGTATCTTAACGTTGTTTTTACGTGGTCGGGCAGCCATCAGACAGTATCCTTTGAAGCATAGGAGAATCAGATTTTTTAATAACGGGCTGGGTTAAATTACCTGTAATCTCGGCATCTTCTCTTACCCGCCAGTATCTACCTTCTTTGGTGGCCGGGGGAGTGAACATGCTCTCTTTAGCGTATCGGCGTAAAGTATTCAGGCTTGGAGGGTTACTCCGGTATTTTTCCGCAGCCCATTCTTCTAAAGTCAGCATTTGAAGCATGTGATTTACCTCATAATGGCCCATATTCGGGCCATATTCTGAAATTAAAAAATCAGTGTTCAGTAAGACGCTGCCAGATTGCTGACACGTATTTGACCTGGTGAAGCGCATCCGAAATAGCCTTGTGAGGTTCTCCATCAAATAGGATTTCATAGCGAGGCTCGCAGCCAACGGCTTTACCCAACTCGACAACAGTTCTTACATCCCGGTTATTCCAGAACTTCCATGGGCAGGTGATCCCCGTTCGGTCATAAGATGCCTCAAGCAGGACATTGTCATAAGTGGCACCATTCCCCCAGACCTGAACAGAATCAGGGCCGTTAACCGCATTCTCGCCTATAAACTCATTTAGCTGCAGTAATGCATCATCGAGCGGAATAGCGTCATCCATTACCAACTCAGAGCGCGCTTCGGGCGAAGCTTTTAGCCAGAAGATAATGGTAGATGCATCCGGAACTCCGCCGCTGGCCATGGCTGATTCCAGGCTAATAACTTTGTAAAATTCCGAACCGGTATTACCTGTTGATGGATCAAAGAACACGGCCCCGATAGATACGACTGGTGAATCAGCTTTTTTACCAAAAGCTTCAATGTCCATCATAAGGTGTGTATAGAGCATTTCAGGCTCAGCATGATTATGATGACCGGAATCATTATTTATGGCAGCTGTGCTGCTATAAGTTTCAGTAGCGCTTGCGCTTGAGATAGTTTCTTCCGTGCCTTCTGATAACGCAGCACCGTCCGGGGTTTCATCATTGCCAGTTTCTTCCATCTGCACATTATCAACGTACTCCGCCGCGGTATTTTGTTGGTCGATTACAGTTTTGCTGGTGGCCAGCCCTTCAATAGAAAAAAGACCATTACCAACTTTTTCGAAAACCGGCAGCGTGCCGCCATCGACTTGTGCCCCTTCATTCTGGCCGCGAGTTTCAAAAGCAGAATCAGTCACTATCTCGTTTGTCCAGCTCACATCAGGGTTATGGCGCGCAGCCGCAAGAGTTTCGTCTGATGGAGCATAATGATCGCTTTCAGTCAGGTTTGCGTTAATGAATCCGCTGAGACGTGACGGATACAGGTAATGCTCCGGGTGAGCGCTACGGATAAGTGCAAAGATAGCCGCACGCGAGTAATCCAAAACTCCCGGGGTTGCACGAAGGGCTTTAGACCATTCCTTGAACGGACTTTCTTTTTTACTAACAATCTCTTTTGCACGACGGAAAACACCACCAGGGATATCGTAAATGTTGAAATCCATTGGTAGCGTTGCCAGTGCAATCTCTAAATCGAGAGTGTCAAGATCATGTTTAAGGTCGGGGTTTCTGTCAGTCTTGTTGCCTCCGCCAGCATTCGTACCGCTTTCAGTACGCTGTATTTCTGCAACGCGATTGCCTTTGGCCCATTCTTTTACCAGCAGGCCGCGGTAAATGTAATCAGTCGCCGCCCAGATTCTGGTGAATCGGAGAACCAAAGCGAGTTCGTGACGCTTTTCCTGGTTGAACACTTTGCGAATGGCGTCGGTAAAGCGCCATAGGTCTTTGGTGTCGTAACCTTTAACCTGTTCGCAGTTTTCTGCCGCCAGCAGCAGGTTCTGGACATAGCTGTTGTCAGTGTCCATCTCCAGCGCGCTGATACCTTCGTATTCTTCGCGGGTTAAGTGGTGGCGCAGTTCGTCGGCGGTGAACTGGGCGAGTACCTGCTTGCGGAAGGGCATGCGGACGACTGGATAACGTGTGGTTTCGTTATCATTCTCGTCAATCTGGATACCGTTATCAGGTTCAAGCCCCTGATTTGCTATAACACCGGTGTCGCTGGTGCTTTCAGATTTCACATGGGTAAATTTGCCGCTGCGCCAGGCTTCCACTAATTGGTTGCGATCGCTGGCATCTGCTTTAGCCCAGTCAGCCATGAATGCAGCGATATTTTCAGTTTCGTGCGCTTCATCTGGCGCGAATACCAGCTTAATCGCCTGAACAAGTTTCCACTCAGCGTTCAGGCTGAGTTCGGCAACTTCAGGGATGTCGCTCTTCGCCAGCAGCAGGTTCTTAAGATAGGTGTTGCCTTCATCCAGTGACATTTCGCTGGCAGCCAGTTGCTGCTCTTTTGTGATGTGTGATTGATACTTGTCGCTGGTCAGGTGAACGGCAAAACGTACTGCTGGAGTGCGGTTTTCAAGCGGGACACTCTCGACGGTGGTTTCAACTGTAGTGGTCGCTTCCGGAGCGGCAGTGTTGTTGTCCACGGCTCCAGTAGACTCAGCACCAGCCTTTGGCTGCCAGGTGCGTCCATCGTCCTGGAGTTCGTAGCGTTTGCACCAGGTGTAATCCACTGTGCATTCTTCCGGTAGGTCGTTGTAAACAGGGAAATCGGTACGGACAGGCTTGCTATAATCCTTGCCCCGGCCGGTTTCAATGCCAGCATCTTCCAGCTCTACATCCAGCTGCAAATTGGCTCGTGCTTCTGATTTAGCCGTGAACCAGATAACGGCATCTTCTTTGCCGGATTTCTGCGTTGCCTTGATTAAATGAAAGAATTCCATATCGGGTCCTTAATTTTGGTTGTAAGATACCCGCAGCTAGTGATTGCCGCCTTGGGTAGTGGTCATTGGTCAAAACTCGATTCCGGAAAGCTTTGGTCGGCTGACCGGGTACTTAACCCGCCTTGCGCGGGTTTTGTGCTTTTAGGGGCTGGTAGCAGCCATTAGTCACAACTCGATTAAAATTTGAAGGCTGGCTGTTGGTCGTCAGCCGATTTGTACGGATAACACTCTCCTTTAATGTGTTGCTCTTTGGCAGCTGCATCACAGCCAGATTCGGTTTTGTATACACTGAGCATGATGTCTGAGCATTCCCCGGTGAGGGCACAGACGGTAACGATTAGGGCAAAGAATGAGCTCATGCCTTTAGCTCTGGATTGCCTTTTTGGGCCAGTAAGTAGCAAAGCTTACGAACCAGAACTTCAAACAGATTTAAGCGAACGGCTTGGCAGCCAGCTTTTTTGCGTGCGAAATCTATCATGGTTAACTCCTGTGTGCCTTTAACGCCAGGCTGGCGGAACGGTAAACCTGCTGCGCGATTGTCTTGCCATCTCATCCGGTGATTCGTATGCCGCCGGCAGCTACTTCGTGGGCGTCCTGCCTCGATGACGCGTTGCGATAGAGATATTATTATCAATTCAATCGATACGTGTCAAATTAGATCGATAGTTGGGGCGAGAAAAACCTAGGGTCATTGATGACCCGAGCACAAGAGGGTGAATTAAAAGAAAGGCTATTTGGTTGGCGGGATCAGATTGCGTTTCTGCAGATATGTCTTTGCAAAATTATCGAGCTCTTCAAGTCTAAGGTCTATTATCTTGATAATTCGTTCTTTTTCATCATCTGTTGGCAATTGTTCGAATGCTTCCAGAAGTCTTTCTTGAAGTTCTGTTGACGGCTTAACTTTTGCTTTTGGTGCCCAAGGATCGTGCTCTTCGAGGGTCTCACCATCCTCCATAAAGAACCATGAGAGTGGATACCCAGTCGCAGCGGGAAGAAGATTCAGTATTTCAGATCTGGGTAAAATGTCAGAATTGCACCAGCCATTAACAGATTGAGCCTTGACTCCCAGTCTGCGTGCCAGCTCAGATTGTGATATTTCGAGATCTTTTAACGCCTTTTGCAATCTCTTACCGAAGTTCATCTCTTCATCCAATTTATCTAGTTATTAGCAATTATACAGATTTTTTCTGTAGCTCTTACTATCGAAATAATTTGACGTTATCGATTTAATTTGTTCTATTGTCATTCATCGTTAACTACTGAGAACAACTAATGAAGACATCAATTCAAAAAAAGCTCTTATCGATTTGCAGTCAGGCTGAGCTAGGACGCCGGATGAAAAGGAGAGCCCAAACTGTAAACGGCTGGTTTAAAAACAAAATTCCCGGAGAGCTGGTGCTCAAAGTGAGTAAGGCCGTCGATTGGCAAGTTACTCCTAATGAATTACGTCCTGATCTTTATCCCAATCCAAAAGATGGTTTACCTCAGAAGGAGGCTTAATCATGCAGTCAGCTACATATCAACATCATAACCAACGCCTGGCCGGACCGCTGAAAACTCAAAATCAATTTATGGCGCATCGGCGAGATAGCTTTAAGCACCGTTCAATACAGGTTGCAGTTCGGGAGTGGGAATCCACTTTGCCCGGCCAGGCGCAGGAGAAAATCGCTCAGATGGTGGCTGAGCAGTGGGCGAAGGAAGGGGGCCGCGGTATAGCGGTCAATAAGCAGAATTTATTCCGATATCTGAAAAACGAAGGTGGCTCGGAAAAATACACCGCTTACGTCATGCAGCTGTCGGGGGCAATTGTCGCCGCTATGCCCATTGAGCTTGCAAGAAAGCATGGCCTGAGTGATGCCAGAACGGAAGCCGAGCTGGTGGCGAGCTCAATCAAAGAATGCAGCGAGGCGCACCAGGCGAAATTGCTAGGCGCACCGCTACAAAAGCTTGAGAAGGAGATCCGCGAAGCGACAATAGCTTTAATCAATATGTTACCTGCTGACGCGGCGGGACCACTACTGGCGAGCATCAGCGCCGTAGCGCCGCATTTTTTTTAATCGAGTTTTGACCAATGAATTCAACCCGGAGGCTTCATGAGCATTGATGCAATGCGGTGGGCCAAGAAAGTTAAGACCGGAAAATCCTCCAGTAAGGCGATCCTGACCTGGCTGGCTGATATGTGCGGCGCTGACTTGTGCGCTTACCCATCCGTCGCTGCGCTTGCAGAGGCTACTGAGATGGACAGAAAAACGGTGCTTGCAGGCTTGCAGCATCTGCAGGAAATCGGCCTGGTTGTCGATACAGGTGCACGGCGCGGCAGGACAAAGCAAATTCCTGTGTACAAACTGGTCGGTGTTGAGGAAAGCATCCCCGATGCCGAACAGACCCAAAACCGGAACTCTTTAAAGGATCCCAAAAACGGTACGGTTAATTTGAACCGTACCGAAAACGGAACTGTTAATACAAACAGTGCCATTAACGGGACTATTTCAGGTGATAAGGGTACCAAAAACGGGATTGTTAACAGTTCAGATTTTAACCAAAGAGTACCGTTTTTCCCTTTAAACAGTCCCAAAAACGGGACACGGAATCTTCCAAGGAACCATAAAGATCTAAACCCCACACATAGAGAACTGGTCGAACCTGTTATTCCTGATTATCCGGATCAGCCAGGTATCGAAATTGGGCAACAGCAGCCATTCGGCAAATTCCGGATGTTTAAAAACTGGAATCCAACAGCCGACTTTGCACGACAGGCAAACCTGTGGGGCATGCCGATCAAGGCGGGCATAAATATTGAAGCCGAGCTGAGCAGTTTCATCGCTTACTGGCAAGCCGAAGGGAAAGTGTTTCATCAAATTCAGTGGGAGCAGAAGTTCGCACGCCACCTGGATCGCGCAAAGGTTCTGAAAGCACCACAAACGGGAGGTACCGAGAATGCATCAGTTCGACCACAGCCAGCAGCATCCCGAGCTGTCCAGCAAATACAGTCAGCACACGCAGAGTGGCGACGCCGGAACGGACTTGATGGCGACTGAGACAGCGTGGCGGTTATGGCAGGTGATGGGGGAAATCTTCTCGAACCGCTGGACTCAGAAGAATGGGGCAGAACCCACGGCCCTGTGGATAGCTCAGATAGGTTCGATGACTGAGAACCAGATCAAACTGGTTTGTCAGCAATGCATGGACCGTTGCACAGTAGGTAATACATGGCCCCCGGATCTTGCTGAGTTCGTTTCGCTGGTTTCAGAGAGTGGTGCCAATCCGTTCGGGCTGACATCTGACCGGGTGATGAGTGAATACCGTTCCTGGCGTAACGAGTCGTATCGTTTTTCGGGTAGTGACAAATACCCATGGCCCCAGCCGGTGCTCTATCACATCTGCATCGAAATGCGCAGAACTGGTGTTGAGCGTCAGATGACCGAGGGGGAACTTAAAAAACTGGCAGAGAAGTTAATAACCAAATGGACGAAGCACGTAAACAACGGGCTTTTAGTTCCTCCAATCCGTCGCCAGCTTGCTGCACCTAAGCATCCGGTAGGGCCAACTCCGGCACAGCTGCTTATGGAAGAGTACCAACGCCTTAAAGCGGCAGGTTTAACTAACTAATCGAGCATTGACCAATGATCCAAACATTAACCCAAAAAGAGCAGGTGGCACGCTGCGGAAACGCGGTACCGTCACAATTCGCCGAAGCACTGGCGAAAGCAAATCCTCCAGAGCTTTGTGTTCCGAGCGTAAGAGTTGCTTAATTCAACCGATATGCCGCAAGTAGCGGCATTCTATATCTCGATTATAGTCCGCCATGCTAGACGAGCGGAAACCCACATTTTATCTATTAGTTAAATGTTGCGAATACTAGCATGCTATTCTTAAATCAGCTGTGAACAATTCTTTGGATGACATTGATGATTTGATCATTGTGCTGATTTGTAAGGTGTAATCATGCTAAGATTGATAAAGAAATGCATTTAAGCACATGCGATGGAGTCATGAAATGATAAAATTAAACCCTCTTTCTTTTTCTGAATATGATCTGAACGAGATATTCAATTCTAGCCAAGATAATAAGTTGGTTCTTTTTATTGGCGCTGGTTTCTCCAAATTCAGCGAAACGGAATTTGTCAAAATACCTACTTGGAGCGAGTTAATAAGTGAGTTAAAAGACGATTTAGGGTTGTCTGAAGAAAATGACTTTTTAAAAATAGCACAGCTTTACTATTTAAAATATGGACAAAACTCTTATGTTAAAAAAGTTAAATCAACAATTAGAGATTTGGAACCAAGTCTTTTCCACAAGATGCTATTTGAATTAAATCCTCGCTATATAATAACGACCAACTGGGATGGCTTGCTTGAAAAAACCGCTCAAGATGCAGGGCTTGCTTATGATTTAGTTAGTTCTGACGTGGACCTGGCACAAAGTCATTTGGACAAGAAAATTATTAAAATGCATGGGGATTTTCGTCAGAGTAATTTTGTTTTTAAAGAGGATGATTACTTACAGTACAGCAACAATTTTCCACTCATTGAAAACTTTATAAAAGGAATTTTCTCAACAAATACTGTGGTTTTTTTAGGGTATTCTTATAGCGACTATGATTTAAAGCAGATTGTATCATGGGTTACAACCATATCAAAAGCAACACCAAGAAAATATTTGCTTCAGAAAAATCATGATGATGCTCAGGCTCTTTACTTGAGAAATCATGGAATATCCTTGTTAACGCCCATGAATACTGGCATAAGTTACCATGACCTTTATTCTGAGTTTTTCAGTGATTTCAAGCTTGTTAAAAATCAAGAAGAGTTCCTGAAAAGGACTCTAATTTGTGCCGAGTTAGAAGAGAAAAAAATAGAAAATGATCTGAGGATGTCTGATTCTGATAGAAATAAACTCAAGAATGATATTCAAGAGCTATTAATAAAAAGAATAAACAAATATATCGATGGTAAACTAATTGCATTGATGCAATACAAAGTTTTGCTCCCTGAGCAGATCAGTAAAAAATTTACTAATTGCACTATTGAGTATAAGGGGGCTGAAATTACACTGATCTCTCATGATAAGATTTTGACAGGTGACTATGACAAATACAGCAGGAAAATAAATAACATATATCTCAATGACATTTTCAGTAAAAATACTAATGTTAAAAAAACGCTCTCCTCAGTGTTAGAAAAAGCCCTGATAACTAATGTAAGTTATAGTTCTGAAGTTCGTAAGGTGGAAACTACTTCTGAATTAGAGTCTGAGCTATTTGATAAAATCACTTTCGCTTATTCAAAGGATAGTATTGAAATACTTCTTATTAACAAGGAGTATGGCAAGCTTCTTGAAACACTTATTTCAAAGGTGAAGTATTATCTTAATGAGAGAAACTATATTCTTGCCACCATTTACATGTCTAACTTTGATGATACATACAGGATGTTGAAGAGTAATGTTGACTCTTATGGTGAGAACTTCGACGAAAGTTGTAAATCAATACTTAAAAACCATTCTCCATTTGATTTCAAAACTAAAATAATTGATTTTCCACGTGGAATTCAAAGTGATCTTCAAGATTTAGTGAGGATTCTAGAATTTAATGAAATATACAGGGCTTACTATCGATTCGACGTTGAATCGAAAAGGAACTCAGGGTTTTCTGAAATTCGGAAAAATGGAGGAGTGGCATTTTCTAATGATGAATTTAATACGCGTGCTAAATTGTACCCATACGTGTATTTCATTTTAGGGAATGAGATTTTAATTGAAGAATATAAAGAAGTTAAAACATTCTTCGAGTTTAACATCCTTGCAAGCCTCGAACATTATCTGTCCGAGGGGAGGTTTTATGTAAACATAATTGATTTGTTTATCTTGATAAAATATTGCGATACAAAAAAAATTAAAAAAATGTTAGTTGACTTAACCAACGATAAAAAAATAATAAGTGCCAGTGTAATTACTAATAAAGGACTTGTTTATATTAAGAGGTATTTGCTCAAAACTCTTAAAAATATGTTTGATTTGATGGGCCAAAAAAATATGGGTACAATATATAGCACTTCAATAGAGCGCTGGACGAATAATCTACTGCTTTTGTTGGGCTGTGTTCGGTGGAATCAAAATCAATTAAAAACAATTATAAATGGTTTAATCCCGTTGTTAGAGAGCAGAACATATAACATTGATATTTATGAAAACATTCAAACCCTTCTAACAGTAAATGAATTATTGTATCAAAAATCACACCCTTCTATGTTAAAGATTTTGGATGTCATGCTTGAAAAAATCATTACAGGGGTATTAAATGGTTACGATCATCATATCATTCACTCTAATGTTTTACGAAATATATACATACTTTCGGAAAATCACAAATATACGTATGAAAATTCTGATTTATTAAAATCGGCGCTGACAAAAATACAACAGTTAAGTGACGATTGGAAAAAATTCATCACGGATAGTTTATTGTTAAATATTAGAAGAATTGGCTCTTCCGAAGTTGTAGATATCATAGATGAGTTTGTTAATGATTATGTCTTAAACTTACAACTCACAACAGCAAAGGATATTATGGAACGGTTGCATCTAGTCGCAAGTGGATATCCTATGCCTGATCATTTCATTGATGTTATTAATAAGTTTGTTTCAGAAGATATCCCGAAAAGATTAAATGAAATAGATTTCATTACGGCTGGTGTAGAAGAGGATTTGCCGAAATTACTTAAATTCCTTATAAATGAAAAAGGCTATACTGACTTTCAACATGCATTGGATATTTTTCTTGAAAAAATGCGTTCTATACAAAAATAGAGCCATTAATAAAGTTTTGCTGCCCCTAAACTAAAATTGATAAAAAATTAGCAGCATCGCTTCTGGCACTTAACCGAACTACGATTGAAGTTAACGACGTATGAAGTTAACGACGTAGATTCGGGTTCCAAAGCGTAGCTCTTAATCTCTGCTAATTTTTATGAAGCTTGTCAATTCAATGAGTTATCAGATGATTGGAAGGTCGCTCATAGCGGCCTTTTTTTCATCAGTTGATGGTTTTATTCACATTACGTGCGGTTAAGGCGTTGATCAAACACATTTAGCGGTGTACTGTATAAATGTACAGTCATTGCTGCTGAGGCATTTATGAAAGTTGAATTAACCATTGATCGTACTAAAGAACCTCCTAAGGGGGCGGTTCCGGCGCTGGAAAAAGAATCATTAGAACGACTTCAGAGTCAGTTTGATAAATGCAGTCTAGTTATACGCCGTGCAGGCTCGGACGGCCTAAGTGTTTCTGGTGGCGAGAAAGAAATTAAGAAGAAGGTTGAGAAAATCCTCCAGCAGACTTGGGAAAGTGCAAACGACTGGTTTTATTGATACAGCATGCAGAAGTTTTCCAGTTTGGAGGGAAGATTGGTGAAACAAAAAGAAGAATTACCAAACAAGGGATATGCGGTCATCAGATGCAACGATGGGGTTATCGTTGCGCGACTGCACTCATTTCCTGACAGTGGTCGCGCGCTCATGTATAGACGCGGCGATGAGCTATCATTTATGCCATTACAGGATGATGAGATAGTAGGAACACCGACACTCTTTACGCAGATGCTTGAACGGGCTGGTTATCGCGTTTCCAAGAATTCTGTTACACTCCCGTCATAGGCCTGAACATCCTATACCTGCTGCGCCACTGGAGAGATACCATGGCGCAAATACCAAACCAGAATAAATCCTTACTGACCCTTCAAAGGGCCAGCAGTTTTCTTTTGATGTCACTCCTGCAGGAGGCGGCATGAAGAAAAGCTGGTTCACTCACACCGGACTGACAACCGAAGAAGCCAATGAGCTGGTGGCGCGCTATAAGTCTAAAGGCGTTCTCGTCGAGAAAAGCCTCGATATTGACCCTCGTCTTTGGATAGTCAGCGCATTACTACCGCAGCAAAAATCCTTAGCCAAGACAGCGCAGAGTATGCGTTCCCGGGCATGGGGGTGATCGTGACAGTCTACAACATCTTCCCTATGGGTAAGCCACGCATGACGCGTGCAGACAAATGGAAAAAGCGCCCTGAAGTTATGCGTTACCGGGTCTTTTGCGATCACGTCCTTCTGGGCATTGACCTTCCAGAGTCAAAATCTCATGTTACTTTCGTTCTTCCAATGCCGAAGAGCTGGAGCAAGAAAAAGCGTGCAGAGATGAACGGGAAGCCCCATCAGGGTAAACCCGATATCGATAACCTGATGAAGTCTTTAATGGATGCGCTCTTTGAAGACGACACACATATCTGGGATTCAAGGATAACAAAGCTCTGGGGCGAGAATGGGCAGATCATTATCAGGGAGAGAGTGTGATGCGTGCGCTTCTTCAACCTGTGATTGCGCGGGAGCTGGGTGTCGTACTGTTGAAGCCAGGCAGAGAGCTGATGGAGTTGTTCACCGCAGGTAGAGTGTTGATCGAGCGTCAGCCTGAAAGCATGCGCGAATATCAAACAGGCCGTGTTCCCGATGCTATGCAGCCACTGGCTGAAAACGAGCAGTTGCGAAGCTTCTTTTTGAATGAAAAGGTCCTGACTGCTGCTGGTGGTATTAGCGGGCTTGATTACTGGTTGCTGAAGTATGGAGGAGGAAATTGCCAGTACGCTCATAGCGATTACCACTATCACGAATTAACCATCATGCACCATGAGTCGGGTTCCATTTTACTTTGTGGTTATTGTGATAATCAGCTGCGTGAACAACATACCGAGGGTCTGGCAGACCTGGCCTGTAATAACGTGGTTGCCTATGTGCTGGATTCTGTCCGCATTTATCTTTGCCTGGACAAAAGCCGTGAGATCTCACTTGCAGAGCTCTGCTGGTGGGCAGTACGTAAAGGGGTTACGGATGCACTTCCAGAATCATGCGTTCGTGAAGCGCTTCGTTTACCTCAAGAAAGCAAGATTGGTCGCGAAAGCGATATTACGCCTTCTGTACCGGCCAGCAACATCCTTTGGGAATTAGTTTCAGCTGTTGACCTGCCTGATGCGCTGACAGAACCGCTGGTGGGCGTGATGGTGGATCCGGCGCCGCCTCAGTCTTTCATGCGTCGACCGAAGCGTCTGCGCTGGGAAAGTCGCAATTATCTGAATTGGGTGAAAACACAGCCCTGCGAATGCTGCCAGCAGCAATCAGATGACCCGCATCACTTAATCGGATGGGGGCAGGGTGGCATGGCAACAAAAGCTCACGACATCTTCACGATTCCACTTTGCCGAAAACATCATACCGAACTTCATAACGACCGCCTGGCATTCGAGCGCAAATATGGCTCGCAGCTGGAAATGATCATTAGAGTGCTGGACCGGGCCTACGCGCTCGGCGTTCTGGCGTAAGGAGCGAACAGGATGACACCACGTCAACGCCGTAATCATATTGAAGCGCTGGGTAAAGCAGCGAGTGCGCCGCGTAAAAGCTGGCTGGGTAAAAGCATGCTTCTTACAGGTATTCAGTCGGCATGGATTAAATCATTGCTGACAACATGGGGCGAGGGGGTAAGCGGTGGAACAGCCCCACGATTGCCTCGTGCTCATGCATGCTGGGATGTTCTTAAGGGTGGGCGATGGTCGGATAAGGCATTGTCTCGCTTTACAGCTGCACTGGAACAAGCTCGAGCAGAGGGATTTAGAGGGCCACAGGCGTTAAATCGTGCTCACGCCATTTTGTGGCCACAGCCCGCCACCAGCATCATTGATGAAGCTATACACGATGATGACGTTGATTTTGTCGAGCAGTCAGTGCTGCAGGCGCTTGATGTAAATGACCCGGTTTATATCGTCGGTCTGCAGTATTACACCACACGCAAAAAAATCTCAGACATTACGCGGGAACTACAGTCTATCGCACCGTGGCTAACGGATTGGGAGGCCAGAAAAAGAGTTCGCTGGTGCCTGGAAATATTCAGAGCAAAGGTCTTTTTATCTACGCGGAAGCTCCTGGCTGAGCAGAGCTGAATGATTGTTTTTTGACTTTTCGTGCTCTATTTCTATTTATATATTGAAAACGAGCCAGGAATTTAGATAATTCATCCATGCTTGGCAGAGCTGCGCCGCGATGGCAGCGAACTTAAGCGACAATTTGAAAATAACAAAAGCCCCGCCAGTCGGGGCTCTTGCTTTACGGCGATACGACAGGGGTATTCGCGAGGTGCATTGCATCAATACCCCTGTCATATCGTCGTCCTGTATACACATCTTTTACAACTCAGGTGCACCCTCCGTAAGTAGGATAGGGTAAACTAAGCATTCGTCGCGTTTCGCTTGTTGAGGTGTTTATGCTTTCATTGGAAGAGATCGGCCAATCAGTTAGAAATAATATCCAGTTGATTTTGGATAATATTCAGCTTCCCTTGGCCGTCGGCCCAATCAGCGATGATGACTATAAAATTCTTTGTGGTGGCTTTGGACAGTTAGAGTGGGATTATGCGCTTGCTACTCATGGAAACGATCCGAGCAAATTTGAGCTATGCATTAAGTTTGTAGCACATGGTGCAGTACAAGGTGTACCAGATGGCGCCGCTTTGTGTGTGTTCGACACAGAAAGCCATACATTCAACATTCATATGATTGAACGTTTTACTCGTGATGATGAACCTCATCCACTTAACGGACGTATGGTTCTGATTACGCTAATGAGCGCATACATGTTCTGCAAAGCGGTCGAGTGTGAAGAAATTCGTATTATTGAACCTGTTCCTGAGCTACTGGCTTACTATTCTTCTTTCGGCTTTGTTCTGGATAGAGGCGGGTATGTTATGGTCTGTGAAACAACCACAATCGAAGCTGTTTTCCTCAAATTCGCACGATTAGGGTAGACGGGATCCCTTTACACATTGTAGGATTACCTTCCAAATTTACCTTTCAGGTAAACGTAATCATCAAACTATCTTGACGGATGTTTTGATGACACCAATCGGCCAGAACGATTGGTAAAGGATAGCCACGGTGCTACCTTTATTATGAAAGAAGAGGCACACGAGTCTCAGAGGTAATCATGAAAACTCAAAAAGCGACCAAGCCACAAGTAAAATTCGACACAATGAAAGCATTCGCAGGTATGGGTGCTGCTGTTGAAGTGCTGATGAAGGCTGCTCCTAACGCGTTCACTGACGCCACTGTTTCCGGAAAGGAAAAACAGGGTAAGCAGCGCCATCGCAAAGCAGCATGACCATAGCTGGTGCTTTTTGAAAAACCCGCTTCGCGCGGGTTTTTTTGTGCCTGATGCAAAGACTTCTTGCTGACTTTATCAACCAGAGTTATCTGTATGTCACACCCTTAAGTACAGGTAAAAGACATTCAAAATCAACCGCATATGACTGCTGAAGCAAAGGCGGTTTATAACGAATTAAGCGCATCACCAGCGACAGCCGGTGAAATTGCAGAGAATACTCATCTGAGCCTTGCGCGCTGTCAGTTCATACTCACGCAGCTGGTGATGGCTGAGTTATCGACATACCAGTTTGGATGTTACAAGCGCCTCCAGTGATGGGGGCTTTTTTTGTGGGATGGGCGGCTGGTGGGTGTTGTAGCACCCGGCCAGCCATTAGCTCATGTAGAAGGTCACAAGCGAACCAAGGCCCACCGCTTTAGCGCTAAAGCATGTTGAGCCTACCAGAGACCCGCTTACTGATCTATGAAAAATACTGTAAAAATATCCAGCTCTCAGTTGGTAAACACCGATTGCCTTCAGTACCTTGCACAACTTTCTGATGATTCAATAGACCTCATTGTTACCGACCCACCTTATTTCAAGGTGAAGCCAAATGGCTGGGATAACCAATGGAACGGTGATGCCGATTATCTTCGCTGGCTAGATATGTGTCTTGCCCAGTTCTGGCGAGTCCTTAAGCCTGCCGGCAGCCTGTATTTGTTTTCAGGTCACCGCCTTGCATCCGACATTGAGATCATGATGCGTGAACGCTTCAACGTCATGAACCACATTATCTGGGCGAAGCCATCAGGGCGTTGGAACGGATGCAATAAAGAAAGCCTGCGCTCTTACTTCCCCGCCACGGAACGCATCCTTTTCGCTGAGCACTATCAGGGGCCATATAAGCCGAAAAGCGACGGGTTTGCTGAGAAAAGCAACGAGGTCAAACAGCACGTCATGGCTCCGTTAATCTCCTACTTTCGGGATGCAAGAGCTGAACTGGGGGTCACGTCCATGCAAATAGCTGACGCCACCGGAAAGAAAAACATGGTGACCCACTGGTTCGGGGCCAGTCAGTGGCAACTACCGAACGAGCAGGATTACGAAAAGCTGCAGGAATTGTTCACTCAGATCGCCATTGAGAAGCACCGCGCCTCTGAACTCAAAGCACCGCATCACCAGCTGGTGGCCACATGGCATTCGTTGAACCGGAAATACCTTGATCTGCTGGAAGAGTACAAATCTCTTCGGCGGCATTTCTCTGTGACAGTAGCCGTGCCCTATACAGACGTCTGGACACATAAACCCGTCCAGTTCTATCCAGGCAAACACCCGTGCGAAAAGCCCGCTGATATGTTGCGGCAAATCATCAACGCCAGCAGCAGGCCCGGCGATGTGGTAGCTGATTTCTTTATGGGCTCGGGATCAACTGTTAAAGCAGCCATTGAACTGGGCCGCCAGGCTATCGGCGTAGAACTGGAAGAAGAACGTTTCAACCAGACGGTAAGTGAGGTAAGGCAGCTGGCAGGGGAATAAAAGCTTGGGTCGCTATCGCGGCCCTTTTTATTATCTCAACTGGACACCCGCAACGTAGCGAGGTGAGAGCATGTATCGAATGGAAAAAATCACGACGGGTATTGCATACGGCGCATCGGGAGGGGGGACCGGATACTGGTTGCTTCAGCTCCTCGATAAAGTCTCCCCATCTCAATGGGCGGCCATTGGTGTGCTCGGAAGCCTCATGTTTGGTTTGCTGACGTGGTTAACGAGTCTGTACTTCCAAATCAAAGCGGATCGCCGCAAAGCTGCGCGGGGTGAATGATGTCGAACAAAGCAAAGCTCAGCGCAGCAGTGCTGGCGTTAATCGCGTCGGGTGCATCTGCTCCACTCATTTTCGACCAATTCATCAGCGAGAAAGAAGGCAATGCGCTGGTGGCCGTTGTTGACCCGGGTGGGGTTTGGTCTTTATGTCACGGCGTGACCGTTATCGATGGCAGGCGTGTTGTTAAAGGCATGATGACCACTGAGGAACAATGCAGGAAGGTTAACGCTATTGAACGCGATAAGGCATTAGCCTGGGTTGATAGCAATATCAAAGTGCCTCTGACAGAGCCGCAGAAGGTGGGTATCGCATCCTTTTGCCCGTATAACATCGGGCCTGGTAAATGCTTTCCTTCGACGTTCTATAAGCGCATTAATGCCGGTGACCGAAAAGGGGCCTGTGAAGCTATCCGCTGGTGGATTAAAGACGGTGGGCGTGATTGCCGACTGACCAAAGGTCAGAAGAACGGCTGCTATGGTCAGGTCGAGCGGCGCGATCAGGAAAGTGCGCTGGCGTGCTGGGGGCTGGACCATGAAAACTAATCCGGCTCTTATCTGCGCTGTCGTTATTGCTGGCCTTTCGGTCGCTCTCGCTAAGAGTTGCTCAAACGCCAGTAGCCTCCAGAGCGATAACGACGTTCTGCGAAGTGACAACGCTTTGCAGGGGCAGGTGATTGCTACACAGGCATTCAACTTCAATCGATTCAATCAGGTTGCAGAACAAGCCAACAGGCTTAACTCCCTGGTCGACACCAGCACCGAAGAAACCGTAATCGAATACCGGGAGATTCTCCGCCGTGAAAAAACCTGTGATTTGCCTGTTCCTGCTGACATTGCTGGTGGGCTGCTCGAATACGCGTACCGTTTACGTGCCAGCTCCATGCACACCGATACCAGCAGACCTGACGCAGCCGATGATCGTGCCGTTGCCACCAGCTCAATGACATATTGCCAGGCTGTGCTCTGGATAAAACCACTATTGGCCGTGATTGAGAAGGGCAACAATAGCCTGGCTGGCATAAGGCAGATCGAGTTGGAAAGAAAGTACTAGGGATGGCTCGTCCTTGAGCACACGGGTATTCCTGAACGACGGCTTTACCTGACATAGCAAAGCACTATTAAATTGTAGGAAAGACTCAATATTTAACAAGCGTGGCGCAGCATTGAAAAAAAAGCCCCCGCATGGAGGGCTACCAGAGTCTCAGTTTCACTTGCTCTTTTTATCGATGTTTACCTGGAGTTGGCATTCTCCACATCAGAGTCTTGAATAGCCTGGCACTTAACTTAGGATCAACAAGCGTAAGCGGAAACGATTGAGAACTTTCTTAGGCCCGGTATGCTATGGGGGCATCACGTAAAGCCGGCTGCAGGCATTAGAATGACAGAACAAAAGAAGCAAGCTCTTCATGGGAGAAGCCACTGAGCGATACAGGTTAAACGAACATCCAATTTGAAAATATTGGACAGCAGAAGTTTAAAGTTAGAAAGGTATAAAAATGTTATGGATAAACGCTATAATTGGTGTATAACCCAATAAAAGAGTGTAATTCGAATGTTCATCTTTAATGAAAACCTCAATGATGTTTTTTTTCTCAGCCTTTTATTGGCTATCGTTTTTTTTAGCTCGACGCTGATTTTATATGGGCTTCAAATGAGAAGGTTAACGATATTGTGTGCTTTTCTATTGATGATCTCAAGTGTTGCTGCTGTAATGCATTTTTGAATCGTTAACCCCTGTTACAAGGATGGGAAAAGTGTTGTCAGTGGTAAAAGGTTCGACCTTAGCAACTTTTTTTGTTGGTCTGTCGCCAGTTCTCTGCCTTATATTATTTGCAGAGTCGGTTTACATGTTTAATTTGGGATATAAGACCCTGGCTATAACATTGATGATTTTATCTGTTGTTTTGGTTGTGTCATATTTGATATTGATAAACGTTTTATCTGCTAATTTGATGTAGGGTAATTATAAACCCCAAAAGATGTATGTTTAATTAATATTCCAAATATGCCTCGCCAAAGTTGGGCTTTAGTATTTTTATCGAACGAGCAACGTGCTGAAGCCTGGCGGGTTGATATGAAGGTAGCATCGAAGCCCGAACATGAGATTGCCCTAAGCTTTCCGGGTCCTTTTCTGCTATCTGACATGTTACGGGGCGGCGACCTCGCAGGTTCTCGCTATTTATGAAAATTTTCAGGATTTTGCCTTTTCCGTTCTTCTTCTTGCTAAGTATCTGTCTTTGCTGGGTATAACCCACCACAAGAAAGGAAGTGTTAAAGCCTGGTAGTAGTCATTTTACCCGGCATGGTTTCCTTACCCTGTGTTTTGCCTGGAGTTCGTCATGGAGGTCAATAAAAAACGCCTTTCAGAGATTTTTGGTGTCAGCATCCGCACGATCCAGAACTGGCAGGATCAGGGAATGCCAGTTGCGCGCGGTGGTGGAAAAGGTAATGAAGTGCTTTATGACTCTGCCGCCGTAATCGAATGGTATTCCGCCCGTGACGCAGCGATAGAAAACGAAAAGCTGCGCAAAGAGGTTGAACAGCTGAGAGTTGATTCAGAATCAGACCTTGTGCCTGGCACGATTGATTATGAGCGCCATAGGCTTACCCGAGCCCAGGCTGATGCTCAGGAACTAAAAAATGCAAAAGAGTCCGCTGAGGTGGTGGAGACCGCATTCTGCACGTTCGTGCTGTCGCGGATAGCCGGAGAAATTGCCAGTATCCTTGATGGAATACCTCTGTCGGTTCAGCGGCGCTTTCCGGAACTGGAAAATCGACATATTGATTTCCTCAAGAAGGACATCATAAAAGCCATGAACAAAGCAGCTGCGCTGGATGAAATGATACCGGGGTTGCTGAGTGAATATATCGAACAGTCAGGTTAAGGGGCTACAGCACTCCGCGCGCTCGGGGCTCCGTTCGTTGTACCGGCCAGAACCGCAAACGGCGGTTGAGTGGGCAGACGAAAATTATTACCTTCCAAAAGAGTCTGCTTATCAGGAAGGGCGCTGGGAAACGCTGCCGTTTCAGCGTGCGATAATGAATGCGATGGGTAATGACTATATCCGCGAGGTCAATGTCGTTAAGTCTGCCCGAGTAGGCTATTCAAAAATGCTGCTCGGCGTGTATGCGTATTTCATCCAGCATAAACAGCGTAACTCGCTTATCTGGTTACCTACCGACGGTGATGCAGAAAACTTCATGAAATCCCATGTCGAACCGACAATCCGGGACATCCCCTCACTGCTGGCGCTGGCGCCCTGGTACGGTAAAAAGCACCGGGACAACACGTTGAGTATGAAACGTTTCTCGAATGGGCGAGGTTTCTGGTGCCTCGGTGGTAAAGCTGCAAAAAACTACCGTGAAAAATCTGTTGATGTGGCGGGTTATGACGAGCTGGCGGCATTTGACGATGATATCGAGAAAGAGGGCTCTCCAACGTTCCTGGGGGATAAACGTATTGAAGGGTCGGTCTGGCCTAAATCGATACGAGGATCCACACCCAAAATTAAAGGGACATGCCAGATTGAACGTGCCGCCAAGGAGTCTGAGCATTTCTTGCGCTTCTATGTTCCCTGCCCACATTGTGGGGAGGAGCAGTTCCTTAAATTCGGCGATAAAGAGACGCCATTCGGGTTCAAATGGACGCCGGGCGATCCTGCCAGCGTTATATATCTGTGTGAACACAATGCCTGCGTAATTAAACAGCAGGAGCTCGATTTTTCGCAGGCGCGGTACATCTGTGATGAAACCGGGATCTGGACGCGAGACGGACTTTGCTGGTTTTCATCATCGGGTGCCGAAATTGATCCGTCTGACAGCGTAACCTTTCATATCTGGACGGCCTATAGCCCCTTCACAACCTGGGTGCAAATCGTCAAGGACTGGATCAAGACCAAAGGGGACACGGGAAAGCGTAAGACGTTCGTCAACACAACGCTTGGTGAAACGTGGGAGCCTAAAATTGGTGAGCGTCCTGATGCTGAGGTGATGGCCGAACGTATTGAGCACTTCGGTGCCAGGGTGCCGGAGCGCGTGGCCTATCTTACTGCCGGTATTGACTCCCAGCTTGACCGTTACGAAATGCGTGTCTGGGGCTGGGGGCCTGGTGAGGAAAGCTGGCTTATCGACAAAATTATCATTATGGGGCGACATGATGATGAATCCACGCTTCTGAGGTTGGATGAGGCGATCAACAAAACCTATCCGAGGCCTAACGGCGTTGAGATGCTTATTTCCCGCATCTGCTGGGATATCGGTGGCATAGACCCAACGATTGTTTATAACCGCTCGAAAAAGCATGGTCTGTTTCGTGTCATCCCCGTTAAAGGCGCATCTGTTTACGGCAAGCCCGTGGCGAATATGCCTCGTAAGCGTAACAAGAACGGCGTTTATCTCACTGAGGTAGGAACAGACACCGCGAAAGAGCAAATTTATAACCGTTTCACGCTGGTGGCAGAAGGCGACGAACCGCTGGCGGGAGCGGTTCACTTCCCTAATAACCCTGAAATATATGATTTAGCTGAGGCTCAGCAGCTTACGGCTGAAGAGCAGGTTGAGAAGTGGGTAGACGGGAAGAAAAAAATCGTCTGGGACAGTAAAAAACGACGAAATGAGGCGCTTGACTGTTTTGTCTATGCACTTGCAGCTCTGCGGATAAGTATCTCCCGCTGGCAGCTGGATCTGGATTCTCTTCTGGCCAGCTTACGGGAAGAAGACACTGGCCGTAAAAATAATAAATCTCTGGCGGATTATGCCAGGGCATTAGCGGGAGATGAATAATGGCAACACAGGCTGAACTGGATGCCGCGCGCGTAGCGTTACATGATCTGATGATGGGAAAACGGGTTGCGACGGTACAGAAAGACGGTCGAAGGGTGGAATTTACGGCGACGTCAGTCAGCGATCTGAAAAAGTACATCGCCGATCTAGAGTCACAGGTCGGTACCACTTCACGACGCCGCGGGCCGGCAAGGTTCTACGCATGAAAATTCCTTCTTTAGTTGGCCCCGACGGGAAAACCTCCCTGAGGGAATATGCAGGCTATCACGCCGGTGGCGGCGGATTCGATGGGCAGCTAAATGCCTGGAATCCCCAGAGTGAAAGTGCCGACGCCGCACTTCTGCCGAACTTCGCCCGGGGGAATGCCCGTGCTGATGATCTGGTCCGTAACAATGGTTATGCGGCAAACGCCGTTCAGCTTCACCAGGATCACATCGTCGGGTCTTTTTTCAGACTGAGTTACTGCCCGAGCTGGCGTTATCTCGGCATTAAAGAAGAGGAAAGCCGAGCATTTGCCAGGGAGGTGGAGGCCGCCTGGTATGAATATGCGGAGGATGACTTTTGCGGGATTGATGCCGAGCGCAAGCGTACCTTTACGATGATGATCCGTGAAGGCGTTGCGACGCACGCATTTAACGGTGAACTTTGCGTCCAGCCCACCTGGGACAGTGATTCATCGCGACTTTTTCGCACGCAATTTAAAATGGTTAGTCCAAAACGCGTGAGTAATCCCGGTAATACAGGTGACACGCGTAACTGTCGCGCGGGTGTCAAAATCAGTGATAGCGGCGCAGCGTTGGGGTACTACGTCAGTGAAGACAGCTATCCTGGCTGGATGTCGCAAAAATGGACCTATATACCACGGGAACTGCCGGGCGGAAGGCCATCATTCATCCATATTTTTGAACCGCTTGAGGATGGACAGACCCGCGGCGCAAACGTGTTTTACAGCGTTATGGAGCAGATGAAAATGCTCGACACACTGCAAAATACTCAGCTCCAGAGCGCAATTGTAAAGGCGATGTATGCGGCGACAATCGAGAGCGAGCTTGATACCGATACGGCGATGGACTTTATCCTCGGCGCGGATAGTAAGCAGCAAAATAAGCTGACGGGCTGGCTTGGCGAAATGGCAGCATACTACGCTGCAGCGCCGGTTCGCCTCGGTGGCGCGAAAGTGCCTCATCTTATGCCGGGCGATTCCCTGAACCTTCAGTCAGCACAGGATACCGATAACGGTTATTCCACCTTTGAACAATCACTCCTGCGCTATATTTCGGCCGGTCTTGGTGTTTCGTATGAGCAGCTTTCCCGTAACTACTCTCAGATGAGCTATTCGACGGCGCGAGCCAGCGCCAATGAATCCTGGGCGTTCTTTATGGGGCGTCGCAAGTTTGTCGCGGCCCGGCAAGCCTGCCAGATGTTCGTGTGCTGGCTCGAAGAGGCGATTGCGCGCCGGGTTGTCACGCTCCCGTCCAAAGCCAGGTTTAGCTTCCAGGAGGCGAGAACTGCCTGGGGAAACGCCAACTGGATTGGCTCGGGGCGCATGGCTATTGATGGGCTGAAGGAGGTGCAGGAGGCCGTGATGCTGATTGAGGCTGGTCTCAGCACATATGAGAAGGAGTGTGCCAAACGCGGAGATGACTATCAGGAGATATTTTCTCAGCAGGTACGTGAAACTATGGAGCGCCGGAGCGCGGGACTTAAACCTCCGGCATGGGCGGCAGCTGCATTTGAATCTGGGCTGAAAAAATCAAACGAGGAGGTAAAAGATGACGCCAGAGCTGCGTAATCTCCCGCATATTGCCAGCATGGCCTTCAATGAGCCGCTGATGCTTGAACCCGCCTACGCGCGGGTTTTCTTTTGCGCGCTGGCAGGCCAGCTGGGTATCACCCGACTGACTGATTCCGCTTCTGGCGTCTCGCTCGGCGCTGAACAAATTGCAGAGCCGCTGGCGCTGTTTGGCGATGACGAGGAAATGGGGCCCCGGCCAGCGCGGAGCTATCAGATAACAAACGGGATCGCGGTGCTGCCCGTTTCCGGGACGCTGGTCAGCAAAACCCGGTCACTGCAGCCTTATTCCGGTATGACGGGCTATAACGGGGTCATTGCCCGACTGCAGCAGGCAATGAGTGATCCCGGCGTAGACGGTATTCTGCTGGATATGGACACGCCGGGCGGGATGGTGTCCGGGGCTTTCGATTGTGCCGACATTATTGCCCGGATGCGGGATATCAAGCCCGTTTGGGCACTGGCAAATGATATGAACTGCAGCGCAGGGCAGCTAATTGCCAGTTCTGCATCGCGACGGCTTGTCACGCAAACGGCCAGAACCGGCTCCATCGGCGTCATGATGGCGCACAGTAATTATGGCGCTGCGCTGAAAACTAACGGCGTTGAGGTCACGCTGATTTACAGCGGCGATCATAAAGTCGACGGCAATCCCTACGAAAAACTACCAAAGGACGTTCGCGCTGATTTTCAGACGCGCATCGATGCCACTCGTCAGATGTTTGCCGAAAAGGTTTCCGCTTATACCGGAATGTCAGTGCAGGCCGTACTGGACACCGAAGCGGCCGTCTTCTCCGGCCAGGAGTCCGTGGATAACGGTCTGGCGGATGAACTTGTTAACAATACCGACGCGCTCAGCGTGATGCGTGAAGCACTCGACAGACGCAAAAAAACAACCATTGGAGGAACTATGCCATCACCTTCTGCATCTGCAGCGACCAATCAGCCAGCTGACCAGGCAGCAACACAGACGACTGCACCGGCTGAGCAGGTCACCACCGTTGACACAACAACTGCTGCCTTAACGTCCCCGACAGACCTCAGCGCTCAGGTATCGGCAGCCGTAGCTGCCGAGAATGGTCGCATCATGGGTATTCTGAACTGCGAAGAGGCAAAAGGTCGCGAATCACAGGCCCGTGCGCTGGCCGAAACGCCGGGCATGACGGTCGAGAATGCACAGCGCATTCTGGCCGCGGCGCCGCAAAGCGCCCAGGCGCGTACCGATACGGCGCTGGATCGCCTGATGGAAACCGCGCCAGGCGCTCTTTCAGCAGGGAATGCCTCTGCTGAAGCCGGCGACGATTTGTTAAACACCCCCGTTTAAGAGGCTAACATGGCAATCACCGAAGTATTTACTCATACCCAGCCGCTCGGTAACAGCGATCCGGCACACACCGCGTATGCACCGGGCGAACTGACAGCATCCACCCCGGCAATGACCCCGCTCATGCTCGATGTTACGTCCGGCAAGCTAACCGTCTGGGACGGCGAGCATGCAGGTGCAGCAACCGGCATTCTGGCGGTTACCGCTGACCAGAGCAGTGCTGAACTGGCATTTTATAAATCCGGTTCTTTCCGCATCGAAGATGTGCTCTGGCCATCTGCCGTTACCGACGAAAATATCAAGCGTAACGCATTCGCCGGTACTGCGATCAGCATCGTTTAATCACCCTCAACTTTCATAAAAGCCGCTTATGCGGCTTTTTTTACGGGAAAAATCTATGTCAGTTTACACAACAGCCCAGCTTCTGGCGGTCAATGAGAAGAAATTCAAGTTCGATCCGCTCTTCCTGCGTATCTTCTTTCGCGAAACTTATCCCTTCAGTACAGAAAAAGTCTACCTGTCGCAAATTCCGGGCATGGTCAATATGGCGCTGTACGTATCGCCGATTGTCTCCGGGAAAGTGATTCGTTCCCGTGGTGGCAGCACGTCGGAATTTACGCCGGGGTATGTGAAGCCAAAACACGAAGTGAATCCGCTGATGACCCTCCGCCGCCTGCCTGATGAAGATCCACAGAATCTGGCCGACCCTGCCTATCGCCGCCGACGCATCATTCTTCAGAACATGAAAGATGAAGAGCTTGCAATTGCGCAGGTAGAAGAAAAGCAGGCCGTTGCTGCAGTCCTCAGTGGTAAATACACCATGACCGGGGAAGCGTTTGAGCCGGTTGAAGTTGATATGGGACGCAGTGCCGGTAACAACATCACCCAGGCGGGTGCAGCTGCCTGGTCTTCTCGCGACAAAAAAACGTACGACCCGACCGATGATATTGAAGCGTACGCGCTTAACGCCAGCGGTGTGGTCAACATTATCGTCTTCGATCCAAAAGGCTGGGCGCTGTTTCGCTCCTTTGACGCGGTGAAGGAAAAGCTGGATACGCGTCGCGGTTCAAGCTCTGAGCTCGAAACCGCCGTAAAAGACCTGGGAATGGCCGTCTCATATAAGGGGATGTATGGCGACGTAGCCATCGTTGTGTACTCCGGTCAGTACATCGAGGATGACGTCAAAAAGAACTACCTGCCGGATCTGACAATGGTGCTGGGAAATACCCAGGCGCGCGGTCTGCGTACCTATGGCTGCATTCTGGATGCAGATGCACAGCGCGAAGGCATTAATGCTTCAACGCGCTATCCGAAAAACTGGGTGCAAACGGGCGACCCGGCTCGCGAGTTCACCATGATTCAGTCAGCTCCGCTGATGCTGCTGCCAGATCCGGACGCGTTCGTTTCAGTCAAGCTGGCTTAACTTTCCCCAGTGGCCCTGTTGGGCCACATTTCTGGAGTATTTCCCATGACAGAAAAAGAAACCCTTATCGCCCGACTGAAAGAGCTGGGCGTAAAGCTTGATCGTGAGGTCAACGTCACAGGCACCATCCAGGAGCTTACGTTACGTATTTCTGAGCTCGAAGAGGAACTCGACGAAAACGGAGAAGAGGGCGATGAGGTGTCAGTTGCCAGCACTACTGCTATCAGCACTTCGGGCCAGCCCGGCCCAGAGAACACCTCTGGCTCTATTACCGAGAATCCTGCGTCAAATGAGCCCGGCGAGCTGGTGGCGGTTGAGACACTGGTGACCTTGCACATTGATGCATTTCACGCCACACGCAACGAGTCCCTCTCTATTGTTGAGCCTGGTGTCGTTATTCGCGTGACCGAAGCGGAGGCTACCGAACTGATTTCTCAGGGGCTGGCCCGGGAAGTCTGACAGGGGGCTTAATGGCTGATTTGGATAATCTTTTTGATGAAGCGATGGCGCGCGCGGATACCACTATACGTGGAGTGATGGGCGCAGAGGCAAGGATAACCTCTGGATCTTTATCCGGCGTCACGCTCCGCGGGGTCTTTGACGATCCAGAGAACATCGGTTTCGCAGAAGCGGGGATCAGAATTGACGGAACCAAGCCGACGTTTTTTGTGAACTCATCGGATGTAAGCGGGCTGGAACGTCTGGACACGCTGAAGGTAAACGGGCGTGAATTTTGGGTTGATCGCGTGGGCCCGGATGATTGCGGTTCCTGCCATGTATGGCTGGGTAGTGGATCACCTCCCGGCGGATCGCGGCGTCGTTAAGGAGCATTCATGTCGATAAAAGGTCTTGAGCAGGCGATTGCTAACCTGGATAGCCTGGACAGAAATATGGTTCCCAATGCCAGCGCATGGGCTGTGAACCGGGTTGCTGCTAATGGCGTCTCGGTTGCCGTCCGAAGAGTGGCGAAAGAAACGGTAGCCGGTGATAACCGCGTTTCGGGGATACCTGTAAAGCTGGTCAGACAAAGGGTGAGAATCAACAAAGCCTCGGCGTCAGGGCACTCAGCGGCCCGAATTAAGGTTAACCGGGGCAACCTTCCCGCCATCAAACTCGGTGCCGCGCAGGTCAGGGCTACGAACCGAAAAGGCCCGCTGGTTCGAAAAAGTAGCGTGCTGAGAATTGGCCGTTATGTTTTTCGCGACGCCTTTATCCAGCGCCTGGCGAACGGCCGCTGGCACGTCATGAAGCGCATTGCAGGAAAAAGTCGTTATCCCATCGACGTGGTCAAAATCCCATTGTCCGCGCCCCTCACTACTGCTTTCGAAGCAGAGAAGAAACGCATGCTTGAAGAGGAAATGCCAAAACAACTTGGCTATGCCCTCAGGCAACAACTGAGGTTGCATCTGACACGATGAAACATACTCTCATTCGCCAGAAAATTATTGATGTGCTTGAAGAGGCCATCGGGATCGACGTCATGTTTTTTGACGGGCGTCCGGCTGTCATTGAGGAGGAGGATTTTCCTGCCGTCGCGGTCTATCTGACCGATGCGGAGTATACCGGCGAAGAACTTGATGCCGATATGTGGGCGGCAACGTTACATATCGAGGTCTTCCTGTCCTCGCAGGTACCAGATTCCGAACTGGATGAATGGATGGAAAGCCATATCTATCCGGCCCTCGCTGATGTTCCCGGCCTCGATTCACTGTTAACGCTCATGGTTCCACAAGGCTTCGATTACCAGCGCGATGATGCGATGGGGCTGTGGACCTCCGCCGATATGAAATATTCAATCACTTACAAAATGTGAGGAAAACATGCCAACACCAAATCCACTTGCTCCTGTAAAAGGCGCCGGTACCACCCTCTGGCTTTACACCGGAACGGGCAACGCTTTCGCTAACCCACTCTCTGATATCGACTGGAATCGCCTGGCGAAAATCAAAGAACTTACGCCGGGCGAAATGACCGCCGAATCTTATGACGACACTTACCTCGACGACGAGGATGCCGACTGGAACGCGACGGCCCAGGGGGCAAAATCTGCTGGCGATACCTCGTTCACCCTCGCCTGGAAGCCGGGTGAAGAAGGGCAAAAAGACCTGGTCGCATGGTTTATTGATGGCTCAGTACGCTATTACAAAATCAAATACCCGAACGGTACCGTCGACGTTTTCCGCGGCTGGTGCAGCAGCCTGGGTAAAGCCATTCCGGCAAAAGAGGTCATTACCCGTACAGCGAAAATCACCAATACCGGCAAGCCGGAACTGGCAGAAGAAAGCGGTACCCCGAATATCCCCGTGACCGGCGTTACGCTCGATAAAGCCACGGCAAGCGTGGCCGTCGGCGCAACCACAACGCTCAATGTGACGGTTAACCCTGCCAGCGCCTCAGATACCTCGTTCCGCGTGGCAACCTCAGACGGGGCAAAAGCAACGGTCACCGTTAGCGGCAACGCGATCACCGTCACCGGCGTGGCGGCAGGCACCGCTGACGTTATTGTTATGACCAGCGACGGTAATTTCGTTGCGGTCTGCAAAGTCACCGTAACTGCAGCGTAAGGAAGGACGCATGTTTCTGAAAAAAGATAAGTTCACCTGGCAAACAGAATCACTGACCATCTTCGAGCTGTCGGCGCTACAGCGTATTGAGTACATCACGTTTATGGCCGCAGAGGAAAAGGCCGTCAGCGCTGACAGCGACGGCATCAGCGATCAGGAAATGACGGCCAGGCTGATTGGCTCAAATATTCGCTGCGGTGCGCGTTTGATCGCGATGTCTTTGTGGCATAACGATCCGGCTGGCACTGATGTGGAAACGCTTTATCAGCAGGTGCTTAGCGGCTGGCCGCCGGAGGCGATCGGTAAAGCAGAAATGGAAATAAAGCTGCTCTCCGGCATGCTCGTTCCGGTTGATGATGACAACGTTGCCGATCCGGATGCCTCCGTGGAGGCCGAAAGTGCTGAACCCGTTACGGCGGAAAAGCCCTTGCCAGCGAGTTGAAGTTTGTCCTGAATCTGGCGCGCGAGTTCGGGCGACCCGACTGGCGCGCCATGCTGGCTGGAATGACTTCCAGTGAGCTGGGCGACTGGCACCAGTTCTACCGGGAGCATTATTTTCAGGACGCGCAGCTCGATGCGCATTTCTCAGAGCTGCTTTATTCCATTTCCACTCTTTTCTTCCGCGACCCGGAACTTACCCCCGCACATTTCAGCCTGCTTTCTCCTTCGGATGTCGTCATCAGCGATGACGAGCCGGATGATGACACGCTGATGACCGCCGCTGAGGGGATAACAGGAGGTATCCGATATGGCCCAGCAGATTAGCGATCTGGTTATTAAGCTGGATGTTGACCGCGCAACCTTCAGCGAGCAGGTCGCCCGAATCAAAGGGCAACTGACAGGAATGGCGGATGAGTCTGATAAAGTTCAGGCGCGAATGCAGCGTGCTGCGGACCGTCAGAGCGCTGCACTAAAGAGTGTGGGCGACGCTGGCGCGGCGGGGGCCGCAGACATGAAAGCCCGTCAGTCGGCCGCAACGGAAGGGCTGAACAAAGACTGGCAGAGCGTTTCAAAGTCCGTTGATGAAACTCACCGCCGCGTTACCGAGCTAAATCAGCGCATGCGTGAGAATGACGGGCAGGTCGCAGCGCTTGCCCGTCGACAGGATGAACTGGCGGCATCCTTTTTCCGCCAGATTGACGGCGTTCGCCAGCTCAATAGTGAAACACAGTCGCTTGCGAACGTGCAGGCGCGCTTTCGCGCAGCCAGGGCACAGGGCAACATCACCCAGCAGGATTATCTTGCCCTTATTTCCCGAACCACGGCCCGGCAAAAAGAACTGCAGGTCGTGGAGGAAAAATCGGCCGCCGCGCGTACGCGATTCCTCAGCCAACTGAAGCAACAGGTTGCAGAACAAAAGCTCTCCGGTACCGAGCTGCTGCGCATGAAGGCAGCGCAGGTTGGTGCAAGCGATGCGGCTGAGGTCTATATCCGCAAGCTCGAAGCTGCCAAAGTCGCCACGCACGGTCTGGGGCTGCAAAGTGCTGCCGCACGTCAGGAACTGGGAATACTGATCGGCGAGGTCATGCGCGGTAACTTCGGTGCGCTGCGCGGCTCTGGGATCACGCTGGCGAACCGGGCAGGATGGATAGACCAGCTGCTGTCGCTGCGCGGCATGGGGATCGCCGGCCTGGTTGGTGGGATTGCCGCGGCGGTGTTCGGGCTGGGTAAGGCCTGGTATGACGGCAGCAAAGAGTCTGAGGAATTTAACAGGCAGCTGATCCTGACCGGGAACTACGCGGGGAAAACGTCAGGGCAGCTTCAGGCGCTGGCGCGCTCGCTGGCCGGTAATGGCATCACGCAGCATGCCGCTGCAGGCGTGCTGGCGCAGGTCGTTGGAAGCGGCGCGTTCAGCGGTAATGACGTTAGCATGGTCAGCAACGTTGCCGCCAGGCTGCAGCAGGCTACCGGGCAGGCTGTTGACGAAACCATAAATCAGTTTAAACGCCTGAGGGATGATCCGGTTAACGCGGTCGCGACGCTCAACGATTCCCTTCACTTTCTGACGGCCACCCAGTATGAACAGATAGCTTCTGCTCAGGCGCTGGGGGATTCGCAGAAAGCTGCCGAGCTGGCCATGCGGGCATATTCCGACGCGGTCATTCAGCGCGCCGGGGCGGTCGAGGATAATCTTGGCTCCCTCGAAAAAGCCTGGAACTGGGTGAAGAATGCCGCCTCCGGCGCATGGGATGCGATGCTTGGCATAGGGCGTAATCCTGACTCCGCGATGAAGCGCCAGGACTCTTTTGCTGAATGGCAGGCAGCAGAGAAAGAGTACCGCGCGCTGTCCAGCAATCTTAAAGTCGACCCGGATTATGCCGGTAAAAACGTTCTGCAGAAAGCGGATGCGGAAAGGCTGAGAAACGCGCGCCAGCAGGTGGAGCTGAAAAAGCAGGCTTACGATCTTGCCGATCAGCAATATGCCCAGGAAGGGCTGGCAGCCGCGCGGGAAAAAATGCGGACGGACCAGCAGGCTCAGGCAATCCGCAACCAGCAGCAGTTTAACCAGCTGGTGGAGTCCGGCGCGACGGCGGCAGAAAAGAGGGCTTCAGCAGAGAAAAAGCTCAGTCAGCTTATTGAGAAAAACCGCCAGGATGCGAAAGACGGTGTCGCCACGCTGTGGACTGAAAAGGACATTGCCGCTGCCCGTGCCGGGATTGAAAAGCAGTGGAAGGATCCAAAAACGCCGAAAGGCAAAAGCTACTCAACGCCCGCCGGGGATAAAGCCGAGGAAAAGGCGCAGGCCGAACTTCTCACCCTTCAGGCCCAGCTTAAAACGCTTGAGCAGCATACCAGCGTGAACGACGTCATAAGCAAACAGCGTCAGGACCTCTGGCAAACTGAAAATCAGTTCACCGTTCTGCAGGAGGCTGCTGGTCGTCGTCAGCTTACGGCGCAGGAAAAATCCCTGCTGGCGCACAAAGAAGAAACGCTCGAGTACAAGCGGCAGCTGGCCGATCTGGGCGATAAGGTTGCCAGCCAGCAAAAGCTCAACCAGCTGGCCGATCAGACCGTGAAGTTTGAGCAGCAGCAAAAAGCCGCCAGGGCGGGCCTGCAGGCTCAGTCTGAGGGGGTATCCACCCGGGAAGCCGGGCGACAAACTACGCTGCAGCGTCTCAGCGAAAGCTATTCGTACAACCCTCAGGCGCAGCAAAAGGTTCTCGAAGAGCAAAGGGCGACGTTCGAGGCTGAAGATGCCCTGCGCGCAAACTGGCTGGCCGGTGCGAAACAGGGCTGGGCCGAATATCAGGATTCAGCGACAAACGTCTTCAGCTCGGTACAGCAGATTTCGCAGGCAACGTTCAGCGGGCTGGCGGGCCAGCTTACCAGCCTGACAACAACCGGAAAGGCGAGCTTCAGGGACTTCACGACGTCGATCCTCAAAATGATTGTCTCCGTTATCAACCAGCTACTGGTGGCCTACACCATCCAGAGCGCGATGGGCTGGGTGAGTGGCGGTACCAATACAGCATCTGCAGGTCAGTCATTTTCGGTACCGTCTTTCCGCCCTACGGGCTTTGACGCAGGCGGCTTTACCGGGCATGGCGGCAAGTACGAGCCAGCCGGTATCGTTCACCGCGGGGAGTTCGTCTTCACCAAAGAGTCAACCAGCCGCATCGGCGTGGCCAATCTTTATCGGCTTATGCGCGGGTATGCATCCGGTGGTCTGGTCGGCGGGGGGAGCGCAGCAGCTTCTGGTATCGGTGGGATTAACGTTTACGCACCCGTTTCAGTGACTACAGCGGAGTCTAACGATACGAAGCAGCAACAGATTGGTGATGGTGCACTTGCTCAGGCTTATCAGAAAGTGGTTGATCGTTCGGTCCGCGAAGGCATCGCGCGCGAAACAAGGCCTGGGGGAATCATCTGGAATGCCACTAAACCGAGGTAAATGATGGCCATAGAGCATTTTGCATGGAAGATTCAGGCAGCAAGCCAGCCCACTCTGAACAGCAAAGATACAGTCAGAACGGCGCAGTTCGGTGATGGGTACAAGCAGGTAAGTGGTTCTGGCCTGAACGATGAGGTTCTAAATTATGCCTTTTCTTTTACTGGCGATCCGGTAATAGCCAGAGAGATTCATTCATTTCTGCGGAGGCATAAAACCAAGTCTTTCACATTCACTCCACCTGGTGGTGATTTAGCCCTCTGGCGTGTTGAGGCTGACAGCCTTAAGCGAGTCACCCTGAATAAAAAAGTGGAAACCGTAACCGCAACGTTTGAACAGGCATTTGCACCATGAGCCTTCATGCTGATTATCAAAAACTCGAGCCGGGGAATTCTGTCCGGCTTTTTACTATGGATGGCACCGACTTCGGTATGCCAGATGTGCTTTGCTTCCATGCGCATAATATTGCGCATACACCAGAGGAGATTGATGCTGCTGGTGGGGATGAAAGCAAATTGCCTGCGAAATCCATATGGTGGCAGGGGCAGGAATATAAAGCGTGGCCTTGTCATATTGAGGGAATTGAGGCCTCCACCAATGGGAGCAGCGCACAGCCAAAATTATCAGTTGCTAACCTCGACAGCTCTATCACTGCGCTTTGTCTTGCCTATGATGATCTGCTGCAGGCGAAGGTCACGATCCATGATACGTTGGCTAACTACCTTGATGCCCGAAATTTTCCAGGCGGGAACGCCACGGCAGACCCCACGCAGGAAAAGGTGAAGGTATTTTACATCGATGCCAAAAGCGCAGAGACAAACGAGTCTGTGGAGTTCACACTTTCCAGTCCGATGGACCTGCAGGGATTGATGATTCCGACGCGCCAGCTGCATTCGCTCTGTACCTGGTGCATCCGGAACAAGTATCGCACCGGCGACGGCTGCGACTATGCCGGTACCCGCTATTTCGATAAAAACAACAACCCGGTAAGCGATCCGTCGCTGGATGAATGCAACGGTACGCTAACAGCCTGCAAACTCCGATTCGGTGAAAATAACGAACTCTCCTTTGGTGGCTTCCCGGGCACGTCTTTGATCAGGAGCTGATATGCGTCAGAAAACCATCGATGCGATTATGGCGCATGCTGCAGCTGAATATCCTCATGAGTGTTGCGGCGTGGTGGCGCAGAAAAGCCGCGTTGAACGTTATTTCCCGTGCCGGAATCTTGCCGCGGCGCCGGAGGACAATTTTGTCCTTTGCCCCGAAGACTACGCAGCTGCTGAGGACTGGGGAACGGTGATCGCCATCGTTCACAGTCACCCTGACGCCACTACGCAACCGAGCGAACTGGATAAAGCGCAATGCGACGCAACGCTTTTACCCTGGCACATCGTGAGCTGGCCTGAGGGGGATTTACGCACCATTCAGCCGCGTGGGGAATTGCCGCTGCTGGAGCGTCCGTTTGTGCTTGGCCACTTCGACTGCTGGGGGCTGGTAATGAGCTATTTCCGGCAAACACATGGGATTGAGTTGCACGACTACCGGGTTGATTATCCCTGGTGGGAAAACGACTATCCGGACAACTTCTATCAGGATTGCTGGTATGAGTGCGGATTCCGTGAATTCGACGGGCTACCGAAACCCGGAGATATGGTGATCATGCAGGTCCAGGCTGATAAGTGGAACCACGCGGGAATACTACTAGATGGAAACATGCTGCTGCACCACTTATACGGACATCTGAGCCAGCGGGTGCCGTATGGAGGCTACTGGCAGGAAAGGACGATGAAGATTTTACGTTACAAATCTCTGTGCTAACCTTTTGCAAAACCAAAGGGGATAGGGATATGAAAAAAACATTATTGGCATTTTCATTGTTAATTATGGCTGGTTGTTCGACAGAGCCAGTTCTCCCGCAGTATGCGAAAGAAGTGCCAATACCAAAAGAATTTCAACAGAAAACAAACACAACTGCCGTGACTATCATTCGCGATAAAGGTTTCGTTGCTGGTGGATGCGCTATAACAACCTATATCAATGGTAAGTATTTGGCTGAACTTGATACTGGGGAAAAAGTCACTGCTTTCTTAAACCCTGGTGATGTATTGGTTGGAGCAGGGTTTGCCGGGAAAGGCCTATGTAATGGCGCACCTAAAAAAGAACGGGAGTTTTCAATAAAAGAAAATGACCCACGAGCTTTAAGGATATTTATCGACCAAAGTGGGAATGTGGACATACTCCCGATGTCGATAAACTAGGGTCAATTTTTAATACTAAAAGGCCACCTTCGGGTGGCTTTTTTATCGGGGTGATTCATGTCGGATGTAATGACACGCATTGAACTTGGCGGCGTTCTCGGAAAGACTTTTGGTAAAACACATTATCGCTCGATAAGCACAACCCAAGAAGCTTGCAAAGCCTTATCTGCTACGATTAATGGTTTCGAAAAATTCATGAATACGAGCAAGCAAAGAGGACTTTCTTATGCAGTTTTTCGCGGAAAGAAAAATATAGGCATTGATGAATTAGGTTTTCCTGTTAAGGGTGAGGTTATAAGAATAGTACCAGTACCGATTGGAAGTAAAAAAGCAGGTGTATTACAAACTATTTTAGGTGCGGTATTAGTAGCAGTAGGGGTGGTATTGAATTTCACACCATTTGCAGGAGCATCACCATTTTTCTATCAAGCTGGTGGCGCTTTGATCCTTGGTGGTGTTGTCCAAATGCTATCACCTCAGCCAACCGGATTAGCCAGTAAACAAAGCGCAGATAACCGCGCATCATACGCATTCGGTGGAGTGACAAACACCGCTGCTCAGGGCTACCCGGTACCGCTGCTTTATGGTCGCCGGCGAATCGGCGGAGCGATTATCTCAGCCGGAATTTATGTCGAAGATCAGCAGTAGATAACATACCTTTTTTCAGGCCACCTTCGGGTGGCTTTTTTATGGGCGCAATATGGCTACAGAAAAAGTAGTAAAGGGCCGCAAGGGCGGCAGCTCCAGTTCCCGAACCCCTACCGAACAGCCTGATGATCTGCAATCTGTAGCGAAGGCAAAAATCCTCGTTGCGCTTGGGGAAGGGGAGTTTTCAGGGCAGCTAACCGGCAAAAATATCTACCTGGACGGCACGGCGCTGCAGAACTCCGACGGCTCCCAAAACTTTAGCGGCGTGACGTGGGAGTTTCGCGCAGGAACGCAGGCGCAAAATTACATCCAGGGCATTCCCGGTACCGAAAACGAAATCAGTGTTGGTACCGAAGTATCCAGCACTACAGCCTGGACGCGCACCTTCACCAATACGCAACTTTCAGCGGTTCGCTTGCGTCTGAAATGGCCGTCACTCTTTAAACAGGAAAACGACGGTGATCTGGTCGGCTACTCAATAAACTATGCTATCGACCTGCAGACTGACGGCGGTATCTGGCATACGGTACTCAATACCAGTGTGACCGGGAAAACGACATCAGGTTACGAGCGCAGCCACCGAATTGATTTACCGCAGGCGGGCAGCACCTGGACAATTAGACTGCGTAAGATTACAGCCGATGCCAATAGTGCGAAGATCGGCGACACGATGACGCTGCAGAGCTTCACTGAGGTGATCGACGCCAAACTGCGCTACCCGAACACAGCATTACTTTATATTGAGTTTGATTCAAGCCAGTTCAACGGCTCTATCCCGCAGATTTCATGCGAGCCACGCGGGCGCGTTATTCGCGTTCCTGATAACTACGATCCTGAAACCAGAACCTACTTAGGCACATGGACTGGGGCGTTTAAATGGGCATGGACCGATAACCCGGCGTGGATTTTTTACGACCTTGTGGTTTCTGACCGCTTCGGACTTGGTCACCGGCTCAGCGCGGCAAATATCGATAAATGGACGCTGTATCAGGTGGCTCAGTACTGTGATCAGAGAGTTCCTGACGGAAAGGGTGGCAGCGGTACCGAACCACGGTATACCTGCAACGTGTACATTCAGGACCGGAACGACGCCTACACAGTCCTGCGTGATTTTGCTGCTATCTTCCGGGGCATGACCTACTGGGGCGGCAATCAAATTGTTGCTCTGGCTGACATGCCGCGTGATGTTGATTACAGCTATACGCGCGCAAACGTTATTGACGGTCGATTCACCTATTCGAGCAGTACCACGAAAAGCCGATACACTACCGCGCTGGTATCATGGTCCGATCCCGATAATGCCTACGCCGACGCTATGGAGCCGGTATTTGAGCAAGCGCTGGTTGCGCGGTACGGTTTTAACCAACTGGAAATGACAGCCATCGGCTGCACCAGGCAGTCAGAGGCAAACCGAAAGGGGCGCTGGGGCATTCTCACCAACAACAAGGATCGCGTTGTTTCGTTTGATGTCGGCCTGGACGGAAACATACCACAGCCAGGCTACATCATCGCCGTGGCTGACGAACTGCTGTCAGGAAAGGTAATGGGTGGCCGCATCAGCGAAGTTAACGGTCGCGTTATCAGGCTTGATCGTGTTCCTGATGCGACTGCAGGTGATCGCCTTATTCTGAACCTTCCATCTGGAGCTTCGCAGAGCCGAACCATTCAGGCGGTAAACGGTGAGTCGATAACTGTCACAACCATGTACAGTGAGACGCCACAGCCTGAAGCAGTTTGGCTGGTGGAATCAAACGAGCTCTACGCGCAACAGTACCGCGTTGTCAGTGTGAGCGATAACAATAATGGTACCTTCTCAATCACTGCGGCATTT
>OKVN01000141.1_pt1 | contig 39992 bp, 30 predicted proteins | sample 1606961 | NCBI WGS metagenome assembly OKVN01 (sample SAMN03281020, study PRJEB24777) | human gut metagenome | isolation source: fecal sample PR170 from 1 month old male Malay infant, vaginal delivered... | place: Singapore | collected 2005-12-29 | reverse complement strand
TCAGGCTAGTTCGTTAGTGGCGTGTCTGTCCGCAGCTGGCGTGCGAATGTAAAGACAAACTAAGCATGTAGTACCGAGGATGTAGAAATTTCGGACGCGGGTTCAACTCCCGCCAGCTCCACCAAATGATGATCCGGATACGTCCGGTGAAGTACAGAAAGCCCGCATGGCACAAGCCCTGCGGGCTTTTTTGTGTCTGTCGTTGTCCGAGAACATCCGGCTAAATCCGGTGATTATTGGTATACGTTTAGGTATACGGTAGGATGTATACCTAAAGCGTATACCAATTCATGAAGGAGCGGCCACAGTGGCACGGACAACACGCCCCCTGACCAACACCGAAGTTCTGCGCGCTAAAGCGTTAGAGAAGGATCTAACGCTGCATGATGGCGATGGGCTTTTCCTGATAGTGAAAACCAGCGGGAAAAAGCTCTGGCGTTTCCGTTATCAACGTCCGGCAACAAAGCAGCGAACAATGATTGGACTCGGTGCCTTCCCCGCCCTTTCGCTTGCTGATGCCCGAGGGTTGAGAGCGGATTACCTTGCCTTATTAGCCAACGGAATCGACCCACAGATTCAGGCCGAAGTTGCAGAGGAGCAGCAGCAAATCGCTCTGGACAGTATTTTTTCAACGGTCGCCGCTAACTGGTTCCAGCTCAAAAGCAAAAGTGTTACCCCTGATTACGCAAAAGACATTTGGCGCTCACTGGAGAAAGATGTATTCCCTGCCATCGGTGAGATCCCTGTTCAGCAAATCAAAGCCCGAATACTTGTTGAAGCCCTCGAGCCAATTAAAGCACGTGGGGCTTTGGAGACTGTTCGTAGGCTTGTACAGCGTATCAACGAGATAATGATTTATGCAGTTAACATCGGTTTGATAGATGCTAACCCGGCATCAGGCATCGGTATGGCTTTTGCTAAGCCTAAAAAGCAAAACATGCCGACGCTACGGCCAGAAGAATTGCCGAAGCTGATGCGTGCTTTAGTCATGTCGAATCTGTCTGTTCCGACTCGCTGTCTTATTGAATGGCAACTCCTAACCCTCGTGCGTCCTTCGGAGGCATCCGGCGCTCGGTGGGAGGAGATCGATCTCGATGCAAAACTCTGGACGATTCCAGCCGAACGAATGAAGGCCAAGCGTGAACACATTGTTCCTCTATCTCCTCAGGCATTAGAGATACTTGAAGTGATGACGCCAATCAGTGCTCATCGAGAACATATTTTTCCTAGCAGGAATGATCCAAAGCAATCGATGAATAGCCAGACTGCTAATGCTGCGTTAAAAAGAATTGGATTTGGGGGTAAATTAGTAGCACATGGTTTGCGCTCAATAGCGAGTACTGCTATGAATGAACAAGCTTTTAATTCTGATGTTATTGAGGCAGCTCTAGCTCACTGTGATAAAAATGAAGTTAGGCGAGCTTATAATAGATCTATTTATTTAGATAAACGTAAAGAACTAATGAACTGGTGGGGCAATAAAGTCCGAAGCTAAAAAACAGTGGCCGTAAAAAACGGCCACACAAATAAGTCAAACCTTTTGATTTGCACGACTTTCATCAAACCCAACAATTTTCCCATTTAAATCATATAAAACGCCGTCTTTTTGTCTATAAACTCTCCCTGCCTGAATTAATAATTCCACAGCAATTGTGTACTGTGCAGTGCTACAATCCAAAGATCTTATAATATCGCGATGCATACCAATCTTCCATGGTTGTGGTGGCAGTCGAGAAAACACAGTCTCTACAAACTCATCGGTAACTTTAGTATTTCTATATGGACGTGATAGTCCAGTTATAGAATCATAAACACTATTGTATTTTTCAACACACTCTATGTTATCCAAATTAAATACCGTCTGCATATAAAGCATTAAATACAGGACGTTATTTCTACTTAACTTTTTACTGTTAACGACGACAAAATCATCAGATAATTTCGCGATTTGCTGCCAAGCATCAGGAATATTTTTGTTGAAAAGTTTATCTATATCAATCGATAAGAGTTCTTTAGGCGTAAAGTCGAATTTCAAGAAATACAAAGAAACTGAACAGAATGCCAATATTTGACGCCATTTCTTCAGGAATCCTTCGCCTCCTGAATGGCCTCTTATAGAATATAAGTATTCATCTGTTTTTTTAAGAATCAAGGCTATCTTAGGCCAAATATTTATATCAAGACGCTCAGAGAAAATTGTATTATACGCGCCTTCGTTCCTTAAAACTCTGGTTTTCATTCTGCTCGCATTGTATGGCATTTTCAAAACCAAAGTTGTTAAACCCGAGGCTATGTATAGAGGTGTTACAATAGCATCTCGTGGAACCCCTTGGTTTTTATAAAAATTCTTCCTTCTGTCATAAAAGAATCCGTTTCGTAAAAGAATTTCTTCTACATCTTTTTGAATTCGTTCTGTAGCATGAAGTGAATATTGCTCTACTGCAGTTTGGTTATTAGTTGCCCGAATAATCTGATCACGCACACTTTCATCATTCGAAACAATAACTTTAACCATTACCGCACGTTCATGCTGGTCAGAACCTCCATTGTCAAAATGCCTAAATATCGACTCAGATGTCTGTAGACCATTTACAATTTGTATATCCTCCATGTAAATGGATTGCCCTATCAATTGAGCAGATGTAGATAATATTGTAACCCCATTATTTAACAGCCAGAAATCAGGTGACCCCTGGTCTGAAAGAGTTAATTTAATATCTTCATTAACGGCATTCAAGCCCATAAAATCCCTTACATTTGATTCAAACAAATATCTACGCAAAGTATGATCTGTTTCATTAGTTAAAAACTTATAATAGTCACTAAGCTTAACAATCAAAATGTAACGTTCGCCTCTAGATAACGAGTCCAAGTATGGCAACTCCAAAGAAAAGTTAGGAGTCTGCCTATAAAGGCTGATAATTTCTCTTGCACCTAAAAATGAAAAATCAACATCACAGTGACCGAATGATTCTTCTGTAATTTTCTTTATCTGCTCAGCCCGACTATTAATAGATTCACCAACCTCTGTTGATTCACCTCTCGAGCCATAAATAAAGTGAATATTAAAACTATTCATTCTAGCAGAGACTTTTTTATAAGAAAATATTAAATCATCTCTTTTCTTTTTAACTTCATCGTTGTACTGACCATTTAATTCTGATGTAGGCACTCTAAAATCAAATAATTCATTGACAGTAGAAATTAAACTTTCAAGAACTGCTTGTTTATATGTGTCATGATGTTTACATGTCACTATATAAATTGCCAAGTCAGTACCTTTCTTTGGCCACACAAAGTCATTCACATCCTGTAATAAATGCCCATTAATTATGATATATAACCCATCAATCCCGCCATCATGTCCACCATCTACCCATCCGCTTTCAATCTCTTCAAAGGAAAAATCATATTCTTTTAACACCTGTTCTAATACTAAATATTCAAAAACCTCGCCCTTATTTGATGACGGGTTGTTTTCCTGCATACGATCTTCAATGATTCCATCAAGTAAAACCGTGTCATTTCTTGCCATGTTTATTACCAAAATTAATAGATTAACGGTTAAAGCACATACTAACCCACTAACAAATGAGTATGTATCGGTTGCCTAAAGATTTGTGGTCTCAATCGAAGTTGCAGTATATCGAATGTTACTACCTTTGAGCGCAATGCTCTCCCCGCCACGCCTGCCCGCTTAAAGGGTCGCTTTTAATGCAGGTGCATGACCCGTCTCAGGGCGTGCCAGTGCTGGCGCTGGCGGGAGATTCAGTGCTGGTAAAACACATGCAAAACCACGCACCTTATGATGCATGGCTTTTTTACGGAAAAATGGCGGGATTTTTGGGAATTTTTGAGCGGCCTACTGTGCGGCCAGTTCCGCGCGTTTTCGGACGTAATTCTGGTTTTGTGCAGGCGTGAATTTTTCACGATCATCATCCCGCGAAGCCGCGTCAGGCCTGAATCCGATGGCCGTCAAAATGTCATTATCCTTTGCGGAATAATTAATTTTTTCACCAGTGGCCTGCCAGACATTGAGTGCCTCACGCAGATAATCGACCGAGTGCTTCATGGCGCAATCCTGAACGGCGGGGCGTTGCACGGAATAATTCATCAGTTCGGGTGCAAGGGCAGCGGCCAGCTCCGCGCCGTGTGCCTGCATAAAATCATTCAGCCGGTTACGGATGCTGATGCGCTGCACCTCCTCATGCGACCGAATATAGCGACCGGCAGCCTGATTAATTTCCCATTTTTTCACCCCGATAATCTCACGCAGCCTTTGCAGACTCAGCCCGTCACCGGCAAGCTGTTCGCGGTATGTCTGTTCGACCTGCGTCAGTTCTTCCCTGCGTTGCAGCCAGGTTGAATTGTTTGCCTGGCAGGCCTCAAAGGCTTTCTGTAGCGTCAGTGTGGTCACGTTAATTTCTCCTGTTAAGCACCGGCACGGTTAACGGTGGCTGCCGGTTCGGACGCAGGAATGACCGGCTCTGTCGGCGGTGAACAGATAATCCCGTCAACGGATTCAAGCGTGCGGAAAGTTGCCGAGCATTCGATATTCACGCACTGGTGATAGCGCTGCTTGACGTTCTCAGACAGATAACGACTGGTGCGGGCGTGCGCACTGGTTTTGCAGAACGGACAGTGAAACATACTTATGCCCCCGCCTTAGTTCCGTCATGTTCAGCCAGCTTTTTGGCGAGTATGTTTCGCTTGAGTGGACTGCGTAACAGCTCCATATCCACGCCGGTAATTTGCGGACGCTGCATACCCGTCACGGATAAGACCGGCTCCTGTTTCATATCGAAGTGATACAGACTGCCCTGACGATTGAGGGCATCACGCAGTTCACCGATTGTCACAGATTGCGGTGCGCTTTCCCCGTTCATTTCCAGGGCACGAATGCGCAGCAGGAAAGCGCGGATGAGCGCGACGGGAACAGCATTGATAGCCTTAACCCATTCCGCCCCGGCGTAAGCGGTAAATGCTTCGCCATATGCAGAGCGATATTTATTGCCGGTGGAGCAGGCATTCAGCATGGCACGACTCCGGTCAGTCTCCAGCTCCGCAATCAGGCCGGTGAATTCGTCGGCCAGCTCCCGACTGGCGATACGCTTGCTGTGTTCCGCTTTCATTTCAGGAGTGAGATTACCGCGCAGGGTACGAAAGCGGCTGCGCCAGTCCTGTTCCGCCTCTGCGCTCTCATTGAGAGCGGTCTGTCGCTCCTGCTTACAGCGTTCAATTGATGTATCAATCTCTTTCAGCTTTTCCATGCTGACTGCATGGGCGTCTCTGGCCGCAGTGAATACGGTCAGTTTAGCGGTGATGTGCTTCTCGCTTTCCGCGTTCTGTTTAGCGGCAACGTTCTGCAGGGCAGAAATGATAGTTTCGGGTTTCATGTTCGGGCTCTCCGTATGTTCAACATGAAATGATTCTGCCCTTCTTCACACAACATCTCGATTCATTGCAGTTGTGGCAGTTCTGGCACAAACAGGACTTTTAAAAGCAGGCTGGCCAGAGAAAGGTCGCAGGAAAATCACTCTCTCTGTTTGTTTTTTTAACTATAACTATTCACTACTGTTCACTGTAAATAAAAATAGATTTAATACAGTAAGTTAAAGGGTGAACAGTTGAAAGTGAAGTGTTCACCGACTGTTCACTACTGTTCACTACCATTTCCCCTCAGTGCACTCGTCAGAAAAAAATCTAACTCTTTTAGTGTTTTATAAATCAAGAATTAACCTTTTTTGCTGGTTAATTTGATTTCATGAATGTCTCAGCGCGTCATGTGACAATTTAATTCTAATTTTTAAACTTGCTGTTGAAATAATGCTCAAAATGCCGCTGAGACAATCTGAGGCACTGTTGCAATGGGCAAAAATATTCACAAAATAGAGAGCTACCCGATGCCGGACGGATAAGTTCGGATCTCTGTGGATATTAATGAGGTAGCGTTATGCACACGGCTTTATCAGTACCATCTTCCCACTCTTGCGCACATTTAATGCCAGTTTCAGCCCCGACTCAGGAGCGTTTTTTGCGTCTCCCGGAAGTGCTCCATCAATGTGGCCTGTCCCGCTCCACACTCTACGATTTAATTGCCCGTAACGCTTTCCCGGCGCAGGTCTCACTTGGAGGGAAAAACGTCGCCTGGCTCCAGTCCGAAGTCACCGCATGGATGGCGGAACGCATTGCTCACCGCAACCGGAAATGTGACGCATGAATCAGAGCCACTTTCAAAAAGCCCCTTTTTCTGGCTTGCATCTGTTGTGTGTTTCCTGGTACAGTTTTCCCGCTGTCGCAAAATCGACAGCCGGGCGTAGGAACCCGTGTTACTTCAAGGCGACACCAGACGCGCCATGCGTCTTTTTTTACGTCGTTGCTCAGGCACACCTTATTTTTGAACGGTGGTTTTTATCCCTCCGTTTTATTCAGATAATGGTGGTCCGGGCGGGGCAGCCTTCGGGCTGGCCGGTTTCCTTGAAGGCCGGTATTCCTACCCCCGTCCGGGCTACCACCCATGAGTGTAGGAACTCCGGTGGTAGTTTTTCAGACTACTTCAAGGAGATTGCCCCTATGGCTACGATCCTCACCCCGTCACACCCCAAATTTGTCTTTGTGTTTGCCGCCGTTCGCCGCGCAGACCGCAAGCCCCGTATTTGTATGCTCCGCACCGTTGCCGGTGACGAACACGCCGCACGCCGTTCTCTCGTTCGTGATTATGTGCTTTCCTTTGCCGCCCGTCTGCCGGTTGCGGGGGTGTGCCATGCATAATCAGTCTGCCCCTCAGACCGTCTCAGCCTGTCGTGACGGCCTCAGCGCCATCAGTGAGCACCTGAGCCTCGAATCGTTCCATAAACTCAATCGCGCCTGTGAAACCCTGCATTATTTTGGCAGCGATTTACGGCGTCATGAAATTAACGGACTCAGCCAGCTTTATACCCCTCAAATCCTGAGTTACGTGCACGAAGATATCAGTCACGTTCTGGAAGAACTCAAGGCCAAAGGCCTGTGTCGGGATTTCGTTGCACCGACCACTGTAAGCGGAGGAGAGCACCATGTTTGATTTCCCTCAGCCGGGTGAAACATACCGCTGTTCAGGTTTTCCTGACGTGGTAGTGTCGGGCGTGCTGGCCGACGGTATTCCGTGGGATATGCCGTACCGCTGTCCGGGGCAGGTCTGGAACCCTTACCGGCGCACTTACACCATCCTCATTCGTATTATCGCTACTGGTGGCATGGCAGAATTTCCGCTCAGTCGTTTTTTGCGGGATTTTACCTGTGAGCGGCCGGACGTATTTAAGCGCGACCCTGAAAACCGTCATGCCGTATTACGCGAAATTGCCGCCGACCCGGATTTACAGCAATACCGGGCGCGAAATCTCGATATTTATCCGGGCGATATTGCCCCGGTCAGACGGCCAGCGCCGGTGGCGCGAAAATGGCGGAATCATTTTGCAGCGGAAACGGACATTAAACCGGATAACAGCTACCGCCATTATCTGTAATTAAAAACGACACCCAAAAATAAAATGTGCGTATCTGCGCAGGGATACGCACGTGCTCAGGAGACGGAATCATGCCTGTTAATAACCCGGCCTTAATACAAAAAGAGCGCCTTGCCGCGTTCAGTCAGAATGACCTCGAATGTCTGGAACACCTCCGTAATGTCGGCCAGTTCGTCGGCGATATGATGCAGGAACAGGAGAGTACGACCCTGTCTCGTGACCCGACGCACCAGTCTCAGCTCGCCTCGGTCATTTACCTCATGACCGCGCAGCTCGACGGTGTGGTCGACCGCTGCGGTCAGCGCTGGCTGTCCCGGGAGGCTAACGTATGAAACAGCCATTACCGCCTGTACTACGTGCAGCCCTTTATCGCCGTGCGGTCGCCTGTGCCTGGCTGAATTTGTGCGCCCGTCAGCACCGCTATCCTCAGCTCACGCTCGATGCGCTGGAAACTGCCATGAGCAACGAACTGGAGGGTTTTTATCTGCGCCAGCACGGCGAGGAAAAAGGCCGCCAGATTGCCTGTGCGCTGCTGGAAGATTTAATGGAAGCCGGGCCACTGAAAGCCGCGCCGTCGCTGTCCTTTCTCGGGATGGCCGTCATGGATGAACTCTGCGCCCGTCATATCACCGCGCCGGTTGTGCACTGAGGGAGAAAATAATGATGAAAATGAACGTAACGGAAACCGTAAAACAGGCCTGCGGCCACTGGCCGCGCATTCTCCCGGCGCTGGGCGTACCGGTCATCAAAAACCGGCATCAGGCGTGTCCGGTATGTGGCGGCTCTGACCGCTTTCGTTTTGACGATAAAGAGGGGCGCGGGACGTGGTTTTGTAACCAGTGCGGCGCAGGTGACGGGCTTAAGCTGGTCGAAAAGGTGTTCGGCGTGTCGCCCTCCGAGGCCGCCGGGAAGGTGAACGCTCTGACCGGCAGCCTGCCGCCGGTTGCTGAGGACATTATTGCCGCCACCGAGGCCGAAACTGATGCCAGCCGCAAAGCCGCTGCGGCGCTTGCCGTAAAGCTTCTGGAGAAAACCCGCCCGGCCACCGGCAATGCCTACCTGACCCGCAAGGGCTTTCCGGCGCTCGAATGCCTGACGCTGACTACCACACACAAGACCGGCGGCGTGACGTACCGCGCCGGTGATTTAATCGTGCCGCTGCAGGACGATACCGGCGCGATGGTTAACGTTCAGCTCATTAATGCTGACGGCCTCAAACGCACCCTGAAAGGCGGAGCGGTAAAAAGGGCATGGCGCCTTATCAACGGGAAAAAAGAGACCGGTAAACGCCTGTGGATAGCGGAGGGCTATGCGACCGCACTCACCGTGCATCACCTGACAGGCGAAACCGTTATGGTGGCGCTCTCGTCCGTGAACCTCCTTTCTCTGGCGAGCCTTGCCCGTCAGAAACACCCGGCCTGTCAGATTGTCCTCGCTGCCGACCGCGACCTCAGCGGGAACGGCCAGACCAAAGCCGCAGCGGCGGCACAGGCCTGTGAGGGAGTGGTTGCCCTCCCGCCGGTATTCGGTGACTGGAATGATGCGTTTATCCAGCAGGGGGAAGACGCCACACGTAAGGCTATTTACAGTGCCATACGGCCACCCGCACAAAGCCCATTCGAAACCATGAGCGAGGCGGAATTTACCGCCATGAGTACCAGCGAAAAAGCGATGCGGGTGCATGAGCATTACGGCGAAGCGCTGGCCGTGGATGCGAACGGCCAGCTCCTGTCCCGCTATGAAGCCGGGACATGGAAAATCATCCCGCCGTCGGATTTTGCACGCGACGTGGCCGGACTGTTTCAGCGACTGCGCGCCCCGTTCTCGTCGGGGAGAATTGCCTCGGTGGTCGACACCCTGAAACTGATTATTCCCCAGCAGGCCGCCCCGGCGCGCCGTCTGATTGGTTTTCGCAACGGCGTACTCGATACCCTCACCGGCGTGTTCAGTCCGCACAGCAAATCACACTGGCTGCGCACGCTGTGCGACGTGGACTTTACCCCGCCTGTGGAGGGCGAAACGCTGGAAACCCACGCGCCGAACTTCTGGCGCTGGCTCGACCGTGCTGCCAGCGGCAACGCTGATAAACGTGACGTGATACTTGCCGCTCTGTTTATGGTGCTGGCAAACCGCTATGACTGGCAGCTCTTTCTCGAAGTCACCGGTCCCGGCGGGAGCGGGAAAAGTATTCTGGCTGAAATTGCGACCCTGCTCGCCGGGGAAGATAACGCCACGTCAGCGACCATCGAGACGCTGGAGTCACCACGCGAACGCGCGGCGCTGATTGGCTTCTCGCTGATACGCCTGCCTGACCAGGAGAAATGGAGCGGGGACGGCGCAGGACTGAAGGCCATCACCGGCGGCGATGCGGTGTCGGTCGACCCGAAATATCGTGACGCCTATTCAGCTTACATCCCGGCGGTGATTCTGGCCGTAAACAACAATCCGATGCGCTTCACCGACCGCAGCGGCGGCGTGTCACGTCGCCGGGTCATCATTCACTTCCCGGAGCAAATCGCCCCGGAGGAGCGCGATCCGCAGCTTAAGGACAAAATCGCACGCGAGCTGGCCGTCATCGTGCGCCAGCTTATGCAGCAGTTCAGCGACCCGATGACGGCGCGCTCACTGCTTCAGTCGCAGCAGAACTCCGACGAGGCACTCAGTATCAAGCGCGATGCCGATCCGACGTTCGATTTTTGCGGCTACCTTGAGGCGACGCCGGAGCCAGAGGGGATGTATATGGGGAATGCGAATATTGTCCCGCGACAGCCGCGCCTGTATCTGTATCACGCCTATCTGGTCTATATGGAGGCGCACGGCTACAAGAACACACTCAGCCTCACCATGTTCGGCAAAGGACTGTCATCGATGCTGAAAGAGTACGGGCTGAATTATGGCAAGCGGCGTACGAATCAGGGGATGCAAACGAATCTCACCCTCAGGGATGAAAGCAACGCCGACTGGCTGCCCCGGTGCGATGAAACCACAGCGATATAATCTACCCTGACCGGCATCAGCCGGTCTTTTTTTGCCTGTAACCCCGGAAGGTGAACAGTAAAGTGTTCACTGTTCACTGACTATTCACCTTTTATCACATTGAAAATAAACACAAATAATGACGAGTGAACAGTGTGAACAGTTTTCGATAAAAAAAGTTTTTTTCTAACCTAAGAATTCATCGTGCCCAGGTTCAATGCAATAAAGTTTATGATGATAAGCAGCGAGTTGAGACCTCTACTGAGATCTCTTAGCGCACCGATTCAATTTGTACTAATTTTAATCAATATAGATCCACAGAAAAAGTATCATTATTTATTATTGAAATACTTATGCTTTTTAGTTAAGTTATTAATTGGAACCAATTTTATACCTGCAAGACTTTACTCATCAAAGTATAGAGGGATTGGAATGGATATTAAATACCATTCAGAGGCGGAAAAAAAATTCGCTGAACACTTATTGTCACTAGGTTACACCAAGGATTCAATATTATATGAGCCTGCCTTTTTTGCAAATGATGGCAATAGAACATACAGACCAGATTTTGCAATTATTGATCCAGAAAAGAAAGAATACCTTGCCATCATTGAAATAAAGACTGATAGACTGACAAATAGCGAAAAAGTTCTTAATCAATTAAAAAAATACAGACAAGCATTTGGCAATGAAAAAATCCCACTTTTCTTAGTGACTGTGTCATCTTTGCCTGATAATCCATTGCCATTTGCACTTTATTCATTAAGCGAGTCAGGTGATTTGGTTAAGTCTGATTTTAATCTTTTCCCAACTTTTCGAGCACTTACAGCGGAAGAGTCAGCAGTTAGGAAAAATGATATTCGGCAGAAAAAAACTGAAGCAATGGATACCTTTCAACGAGTTTCCTGGTCTCTTGCTGCTGCCTTAATGCTGATTGTGATTATTGATATTATATTTGATTTTTTGACGACTGAGAGAATGGCCTTATTAGGTGCTAGTGTAGCGCTCATAGTCATTCCATTTGCACAAAAATTTAAAGGGCTAGGCATTGAATGGGAGAAGGTTAAGAACACTAATAGCGAAGAGTAGTAAAGTAAGGTCATAGTTATACTTTCACTGCTTTTGTGGTGTGATCGGTTAGAAAAAAGTCGTGATGGGATTAAAATTCTCATGTCGCACAGCTGTAGTTTTGTTCCTACAATGCTAAATTGGTATACGTTTAGGTATACCCGACAATTCAATTTAGTAAAAATCACTTAACATACAACAAGTTAAGAGATGAGCACAAATTCCGCCAGCCCAAAATTCTCCATCGGTGATTACCAGAGTCATCCGATGAAGTCCTGAAAGCCCGCACGGCGCAAGCCCTGCGGGCTTTTTTGTACCTGTTTATTGTCTTCACTGCTGTGTAGATTGAATCCTCAAGTTTATGTTGTACTCCTCTGGCATTGACAAGCATCAACACTCTCCCCTATCTCCTGTGGAAAATAACCTACACCACCCAGCGCTACGGATTAGCAACTCAGCCCGGAAGGAACCCCACCATGTACAGACCCATAACCGTCATACTTTTCATTCTCCTGACCCTCGCCGCCCTCGCAGAAATAGGCGTCTTATCCTTTGGATAATCCTTAGGCAAAATACCCCGCGTCAGGATGCATTGATCTCATTACAGTTTTTTCCTAAAGCCATCCCGCTTCGCCTGTGCCAGGCTGAATCACGCTCATAACCGAAAACGTTAAATGAGGATATTATGAAAAAAACAATTATCGCATTATCTGCCGTTCTGCTGGCTTCCCCAGTATTTGCTGCGACCACACATGCAACTGATGATACCGTCGCGGCAGCGAACGCAAACGCCAATGAGGCGAAGCAAAAACTGCACGAAGAGCAGAACAAAGGTGAAGAGCTGAAGCTGAAACAGCAGCATGCTGCGGAAGGTAAAAGCGAGAGCCTGGGCAGCAAGGTCAGCGAAGATTCCCAGAAAGCCTGGCATAAAACCAAAGAAGGCACCGAGAAAGGGTGGGATGCCACCAAAGAAGGCGCTGAGAAAGGCTGGAACAAAACCAAAGAAGGTGCCAGCGAGCTGGAAAAGAAAGTCACTGAGTAACCTTTACGCTCACGAAAAGGCCGCGCTTGCGGCCTTTTTTATTTCTTCGAATACAATTAGTCCCTCAGGCGTTTACGCAGTGCGCGTTTATCGGAGAAACCACTATGTATCGCCTTTTTGCCATTCTGACCGCCCTTCTGTTATGTCCTTCCCTGTACGCCGCCCCAAAAAGCTATCTTATCGACAGCGATAACACCGCTATTCGGCTATCGTGGCATGCCTTCGGCGGCATTCTCTCCTGGGCGACGTTCAGCGGCGTGACGGGTGCCGTGACGCTCAACCCGGATAACGACGTCGACGACCATATTCACGTCACCATTCCCGTATCAACTCTGGTGGCTTCTAACAAATTGCTCACCTGGCAGCTGAAAAGCGACATGTTTTTTGAATCCGAGCGCTACCCGACCATCGAGTTCATTAGCTCACGCGTGGTCGCTCAGAGCGCCGGGCGGTTCAGGGTATTCGGCACGCTGATCGTACGAAACATTGCCCGGCCGGTGATCCTGGAGGCCGTGTTGAAAGACCCGCATGCGCAGGCCCCCCGGCTTGATGCCACCACGGCGATCTCGCGCGCATCCTATGGAATGGATAAGTTTGCGCTGGTCGTGGACGATCGTATAGCCATTGCCATTGCAATCAAGACGAACGATGTGCCGTCATCCTGAGATGAGGCGCTGTAGCTGCTCCGCGTTTGCCCGCAGGTGAGACGGCGGATTGCGGCCAATAAGGACAAACTGATAGCCCGCATCCTGCCACCACGCCAGGTTCATGCTGTGCCGCTGCTCCTGGCGGAGCGAGGCCGTCGCCTTCTCATCGACAGGCGAGATACAGAGCGCCATTGGGCCGTAGTCGGCGTTGAGCCAGGCAATCTGCGCGATTGAGGTCGTTTCATAGCGCAGCATGCGCACCATTTTAAGCTCTGCCCCTCGCAGAATAAGCTGCGACATAGTTAGCTTCATGCCGATATCCTGCGCCGCCCGTTCGAGCCCGCGCTGCAGGACCGGCGCTGCGCTGTCCATATCCAGCAGCGTCTCGACGCTGTACAGGGACATATATTGCGCTTCGAGGTCGCGAATATGGGCGTTCTCATCCGCTGGCGCGGAAGCGGGCCGCAACAGGTAGCCCAGCCCGGAGCCGACCATCAAAAAGCTGACCGACGCGGCAATCAGCGCCCGCCTGCTGACGCCAACCGGCGTGGAGGGCCGTGGGTCAGGAAGCGCCGTCAGACGCGCCTGCATCGTCCCAAGAGGCGCATCATCCAGCAGGGAGGCAAACGCCCCGGCGTAATCCTGGCTGCTTTTCATCAGTTCGGCGGTTCGCCCGGAGAGGCGTTCGTCACTGTTTAAATGCTCTTCAAATTGCTGTGCGTCGGCGCGGCACATCTCGCCATCTATCCATGCCACGATAGCGTCGTCGTTATAGGGCGGTGCAAAACGGTGCGCGTTCAAGAACGTTTCTCCTTTACCGGAGGCAGTGCGTCGACGGACCTGGCAAGCCGAGCCCGTGCCGTGGCCAGCCGGCTCATCACGGTACCGATCGGCACTGTCAGCGTGTCCGCCGCCTCCTGGTAGGTAAAGCCTTCGACATAAACCAAAAATACCGCGTTACGCTGGGCTTCGGGCAAGGCGTTAACGCGCTGCATCACCTTCAGATAATGCAGGCGCGTCTCATCCTGTTCGCGGGTATCCGGCGCGAGGAGTTCGTCGCTGGCCACAAATCCCTGCCCCTGACGCACGTATCGCGCCCGAAGTTCAGAGATCCAGATGGAGTGCAGGATCGCGAACAGCCACCTGTCGATGCGTGTGCCCGGCGTATACTGGCTGCTTTTTTCAAGCGCACGCACGCAGGTGGACTGAACCAGCTCTTCGGCGATATCCCTGTTGCGCGACAACACCAGTCCATAGCGCCAGAGACGCGACAGGTGTGCGGCTAACTGTTGACGAACCTCACTGGTTGCGATGAGTTTTCCCTCCACGAGAAAATCAGGATTCCGGATGTCCGTTGATGGCGGCCTGCAGGTCGCGATACTCCTCGCAGGACTGGCCACAAATACCGGCAATCACCTTCAGTTGTTCTTTCGCGAGATCGGGTCGTCCTTTTACCATCCACGCTTCACCGAGATACTCCCGGGCTTTGGCATAATCCGGTGCGATAGCCAGCGCGCGCTGGTAGTAACCAATGCCTTCGTCCGTACGGCCAAGTTTGCGCGTGGCGAACCCGCGATAGTTCCACGCTTCAGCCGTATTGCTATTTTTCAGTGAATCAAGCAGATTCAGCGCCGCCTGGTACTCCCCTTTCTTCGCGAGATGGTACGCATAGTTGGTTTTGTCCTGATCGCTGAGGCTGCTGCTCTTGTCCGGCACGCATTTCTGGGTGCCGCTGTCATACACCTGCCCGGAAGGACAGTCGGGCGTTTTGCTCTCGGTACTATTATCGCCCATTGCCAGCGCAAGCGGAGACAGCAGGGAAAAAATCAGCACCGGGATCAGGCGAAACGAGGTCGTGTTCATATAAAGCTCCTGGGTTAGAAGGGAGTGACGTCAGTAAACGCCCGACCGGCGGTTTTTATTCATTCTTCCGCGATTTTTTACCGTCCAGAAAATCATGCCTGCGACGTAATCACATTGAAAATAAATCAGGTTATTTTATATCTATCTTCCCATTATTATTATCCTGCAACCGCTAGCAGAGTTTTAACCCCCTACAAGAATATATTTTATTACACCGGTGATATAATATATCTTATATCAAAAACGTTACCCTAACTTAAACACACATTAAGCACGATTAAATAATCACAATTTAAATTATATTTAAAACATCTCCCACCAATAATTACACTGCATCTTCAGGATGACTAAGTCACAACACACGGAAAATAAAAAGACATTAAAAACATAACGATAGAAAAAAACATCAATAAACACCATCAATACATTAATGCCCTCTTCATTGTTTACCCCTTTATTTACGCAAGCTTAATTTGCACATTCAGAGTTTTCTGGCTATATCATTTTTATCTCCTCAAAACGAATTCCTCTATTAATTACAGGGTTTTAAAAGACGCAAAACACAAATAAAACGTATTTCTTTCATATGTAATTAGATTCGCTCTGATGTTGCCACTCTGAATTCTGGCGGGCATCGTTCGCTCTAAAAAAGACGGTGAGGACTGTTTAATTAACAGTCACTCCGCCGGGGGCGCCCTTTACCTTCTACAGAGATGGCTCGTCTTGCTCGCCGTTCACGGTAACTCTGCTGGAGTCATAACGAAATGAGCCAAATCTCTGTTATATCAAAACTTACTGGCGTGGAAACTACGACGGAAGGCACACAGGTTACGCTGAGCCATTCCTCTATCGTTGAGCTTCATGTAGAGCGAGCTGATGTCTCCCATTTCGCGCGAAGTGGTAACGATCTGGTGGTGACACTGCACTCAGGGGAAGTAATAACCCTTAAAAATTTCTACGTCACGGACGCGCAGGGCGTAAGCCAGCTGGTACTCCAGGACAGCGACGGTGCGTTATGGTGGATAGAAGATCCTGCCGGGGCCGCCACGTATGAATCTATCGCGTCGACAGACGTGCTGCTAGCGGCATCCGGAAGTGATACCGGTGGCGCGGCCATCTGGCCATGGGCGCTGGGCGGTATTGTTGCCGCAGGCGGCATCGCGGCGGCGGCAAGCTCCGGCGGTGGTGGCGGGGGGGGTGACGATGACAATAACGGTAACCCTAATCCTAATCCTAATCCTGATCCTGATCCCGGCACGCCAGGTGAACCTTCTACCCCGGATACAACGCCGCCGAATGCACCTTCGAACCTGACGTTCTCGTCGGACGGGAAAACCGTCACCGGTACCGCTGAACCCGGCAGCACAATCACGCTGAAAGATGCAAACGGCAACGTTATCGGCACAGGGAAAACCGGCAGCGACGGCAACTTTACTGTTTCTCTCGGCACTCCGCTGATCAACGGTGAACATGTCACCGCAACTGCGACGGATGCGGCAGGGAATACCAGCCAGAGCGCAACGGTGACCGCGCCGGATCTCACCGCCCCCGATGCCCCAACGATTGGCAGCGTAACGGACGATGTCGCCCCTCAAACGGGGGCGCTGACTAACGGCAGCAGCACCAACGATCAGCGGCCCCAGCTCAGCGGCACCGCCGAGGCGGGCTCAACCGTGACGATCTATGACGGCGGGATCGCCATCGGCACGGCAGTCGTCTCCAGCAATGGCACCTGGACATTCACCCCGTCAGTTGATCTGAGCGAAAGTACCCACCAGATTACGGTGCGGGCAACTGACGCCGCCGGTAATACCGGCCCCGCTTCACCGGTCTTCACGCTGACCGTCGATCTCACCCCGCCGGCAACGCCGACGGCGATCGTACTGACTGACGACACGGGGACTATCAGAGGAACCATCACCTCTGGCACCGCCACCGATGCATCAAAACCGATCCTGGCGGGAACGGGCGAGCCGGGTGGAACCATTACTATTTACGATAATGGTGTGGTCGTGGGTACCACAACCGTACTGCCCAACGGCACCTGGAGCATCAGGCCAGACGGTCCGCTCCCGGACGGAGCACACTCGATAACCGTCGTGGAAACCGATGCCGCCGGAAACCAGAGTGCGGCATCAGCGCCTATCAACTTCACCGTTGACACTACCCCGCCGCTGGCCCCCGGCAATCTCGTCGTGTCAAATGATGGCGGTTCCATCAGCGGTACCGCAGAGCCGGGCAGCACGGTAACCATCCGGGATGGCAATGTCATCCTTGGCACGTCGGTAGCAGACAGTGAGGGTAACTTCACCCTGACGCTGACCCCGCCTAAGCTCAACGGCGAAACGCTGACCGCAAACGCCACCGATGCCGCAGGCAATACCGGCCCCGCAACCGCCGCGGCGGCACCGGATACGACCCCACCGCAGACCCCGGTTATCGTGTCGGTGATTGATGACGTGCAGGCCACAACCGGCCCCGTGGGCCAGAATGGGCTGACCAACGACCGGGCCCCGACCCTGAACGGCACGGGCGAACCCGGTTCGACCATCACGATATCCAACGGCAGCGATATCCTCGGCACGGTGAACGTCCCCTCATCCGGCCTGTGGAGCTTTACACCGCCTGTACCACTGTCTAACGGTACCTATGTGTTCACGGCGACAGCAACAGATGCTGCCGGTAACCCGAGCGGTCAATCGAACGCGTGGACGATTACCGTTGACGGTACCGCACCAGACGCCCCGGTGATTACGCAGGTCGTGGACGATGCTCCCGGGGGAACGCTTGGCTCGCTCAACCTGAATGACACCACCAACGACGCCACCCCGACGCTGAGCGGCACCGCCGAGGCAAACGCCACGGTCACAATTCGTGCTGACGGGGTGGTGATAGGTACCACCGTCGCTGATGGCCTCGGTGCATGGAGCTTTACCCCTTCCACACCACTGGGTGAGGGTCCGCATACCCTGACGGCAGTTGCAACCGACGCGGCAGGCAATACAAGCGGCGTGTCCAACAGTTGGGGGCTGATAATTGACAGCGTGGCGCCCGCTACGCCGGTCATTACTCAGGTGGTGGATGATGCCCCCGAGGGCCTCGGTGCGCTTAGCCCCAACGGCAGTACCAACGACACCACGCCAACGCTCAACGGCACGGCTGAACCGGGCTCAACGGTCACCATTCGTCTTGATGGTGCCGATCTTGTCACGGTCCCGGTCGGCAGCAACGGTACGTGGACCTATACCCCCACCGCACCGCTTGGCGAGGGACCTCATACTTTCACCGTTGTTGCCACCGATGCGGCAGGTAACCCCAGCCTGCCGTCAACCGGCTTCAACATTATCGTCGATACCACGCCGCCAGTGGCCGCGACCATTGCCAGCGTGACGGATGATGTCGGCGGCGTTCAGGGGCCGCTCAGCAGCGGCGATACTACCGATGACACCCAGCCGCTGCTGCAGGGTACCGCACCGCCTGACGCGGTCGTCACCGTCTATGACGGCACAACGCTGCTCGGCACCGCCATCCTTGACGGAAGCGGCGGCTGGAGCTTTACGCCTGTTACCCCGCTCACCGACGGCCCGCATTCGCTGACGGTGCATACCACGGATGCCGCAGGCAATACCACTGTCTCCAGCCCGTTTGTGCTGACGGTGGATACCGTGGCGCCTGCCACGCCGGATATCCCGGCAATTACCGTCAATCCTGACGGAACAGAAACGCCGCTGAACCCGGGAGAAACCACCCGCGATACCACGCCGACCCTGAGCGGCACCGGTAATCCGGGCGATACGGTGACGATCTACAACGGTGGCGTCAAACTTGATGATGTCGTGGTGGACGGTACCGGGAACTGGACCTGGACGCCCGCCACACCGCTGCCTAACGGCACCTATGACATTACCCTGACCGTGACCAACATGGACGGCACGGGTAACGAAAGCGCGCCGTCACAGCCGGTAACCATCACCATTGACACCGACCCGCCAGCGACACCTGCGGCACCGGTTATTACCGACAGCGTCAGCCAGGTCACCGGCCCCGTTCCCGATGGTGGAACCACCAACGATCCGCGCCCGGTTCTGAGCGGCACCGGAACGGCGAACGACGTTATCAACATCACCGACACCGTCAATGGCATACCGACCGTTGTTGGCACCGTCACGGTAGACAGCACCGGCAACTGGAGCTGGCGTCCTGACAGCAATATTGGCGAGGGCAGCCACGTCTATACCGCCACCGCTACCGATGAAGCGGGCAACGTCTCTGCCGCGTCACCGGCGATCACCATCACCGTGGATACCGTGGCACCGGATACACCGGTAATTAGCGCCGTTGGCGGCGAGCCGAGCGGTGGCTTCATCACAGACGCCACGCCGACAGTCGGCGGCACCGGCGTGAACGGTGAGACGGTGATCGTCTACAACAACGGCGTCGAACTGGGACGCGTCGTCGTGGCGAATGGAGAATGGAATATTGACCTGCCAGCCCAAACGGACGGCCCGCTAAATATCACCGTTGCGGGCGTCGACGCGGCAGGTAACGTCAGCGCGCCCAGCCCGGTATTTACCGTGACACTCGATACCGTTGCGCCTGAGATCCCGCAGATCAATGCCGTCTCAGATAGCCAGCTCACCAACAATGTGCTCTATACCCGCGACGGTGTACCAACGCTCACCGGAACCGGTGAACCGGGATCGACCGTTGTCGTCTCGGTGGATGGCACGCCATCCGCCGTACCGGTAACTGTTCAGCCAAACGGCTCCTGGACCTGGACAGCCGACAGTACGCTGGCGGATGGACAACATACCTTTACCGTATCGGCCACCGATCCAGCCGGTAACACCTCAGCCATCTCTGCGCCGCTTAACGTCACGGTTGATACTCTCGACCCAACCGCCCCTGACAATCTGAACCTGGCTGCAGAAGGGACGCCACTGACCGGTACCGCCGAAGCGGGAAGCATCATTACCGTGATGAACGGTAGCACCGTCATTGGGACTGGTGTTGTCGACAGCACCGGCAACTTCTCCATCGCGGTCAGCCCGGCACCGCAGGACGGCGCGTCTCTGACCGTGAGCGCCGCCGATGCTTCGGGGCGCACCAGCCCTGATGCGACTTACAACGTCATCGGTACGTTGCCTAATCTTCCTGATATTCCCGTCATTACGGCAATCAACGATGACGCAGCGCCGCTCACGGGCGATGTAAAAGGCAAAACCACCAATGACATCACGCCTACGCTGACCGGTACGGCCGAAGCGGGCAGCCTGGTAACCATCTATCAGGACGGTGGACTGACGCCTGTGGCGACGGTAACGGCCGACGGCAGCGGCAACTGGAGCTATACACCGGCCGCGCTTGGCGAAGGTCTGCACTCCTTTGAGGTAACCGCGACACTCAACGGTGCGACCAGCGGCCGCTCTCCTGCCGCCAGCGTCACCGTTGACCTCACCGCACCGGGCACACCGACCATCGGCGCGGTGATTGACGACGTGGGTCCAGGCACCGGTCCGTTAACCAACGGCCAGACCACCAACGACAACCAGCCGACGCTGACCGGCACCGGCGCGGTGGGAGATACCATCTCCGTCTATAACAACGGGACGCTGCTGGGCAGCGCAGTGGTCGGCAATACCGGCACCTGGAGCTTCACGCCACCTTCTCCGCTGGCGGAGGGTACTCACGTACTCACCATCCGCGAGACCGATCCGGCGGGGAATCAGAGCGCGCCTTCTGCGGGCTTCACCGTTGTGGTGGATACCGTTTCCACCACGCCGGTCATCACTAACGTAACGGATGATGTGGGCAATTCCGCCACAACCGTGGTCAGCGGCACACCAACCAACGACGCCACGCCAACCCTTTCAGGAACGGCGGAAGCCAACAGCGTGGTGACGATATTCGACGGCGGCACGCAGATTGGCGTGGTTACGGCGGACGGCACCGGCGCATGGACATTTACCCCGGACACCGCACTCGCCGAAGGCTCGCATAGCTTCACCGCTCAGGCGACAGACCCGCAGGGTAACGTCAGCGCAGTCTCAGGCGCCTGGAGCGTGGTGGTTGACCTGACAGCACCGACGGTGCCAACGCTGGATACGGTGAATGACAACGTCCCTGGCGGCATCACGGGCAACCTCACCAGCGGGCAGGTAACCAACGACAGCACACCAACGATCGGCGGTACCGGACAGGCGGGCAGCACCATCCACATCATGAACAACGGTACGCAGATCGGTACTGCAATCGTCGACGGAAGCGGAAACTGGTCCTTCACCCCGACCACGCCGCTGGTCGACGGCAGCTACGCCCTGCGCGTGTACGCAACGGATGTCGCGGGCAACGCCTCGGCTAACTCCTCCGTCTTCACCTTTACCGTCGATACCGCAGGTCCGGTCGTGCCAGTAGTGACCAGCGTGATCGACGATATCGCACCGGTCACCGGGACGCTTACGTCAGGCAACACCACCAATGACGCGCGCCCGACCTTCAACGGCACGGGTGAAGTGGGTTCTACAGTGCATGTGATCGTTGATGGTAACGAAATTGGCACCGCAGTCGTGAATGCCCAGGGTAACTGGACCTTCACCCCGGGGAGTGACCTGAGCGACGGGCCGCATGCCATCACCTTCAATGCCACCGACGCGGCAGGCAACACCGGCAGTACGACCGCGCCGTTTAACCTGACGGTAGATACTGGCGTGCCGTCTGCGCCGGTTATATCAACCGCAGCAGACAACGTGGGCAGCGTTCAAACCCCGCTCTCTTCCGGGCAGAGTACCGACGACACCACGCCGACGCTAAACGGCACCGCGACGGCCAACGCCACGGTCACCGTTTATGAAAACGGGCAGCCGATCGGCACCGCGCTGGCAGACGGTACCGGCGCATGGAGCTTCACGCCGTCAACGCCGCTGTCCAGCGGCAGCCATACCTGGACCGCCACCGTCACCGATGCCGCGGGGAACGTCAGCCCGGCTTCGCCAGGCTTTACCCTGGTTGTCGATACCACGGCACCGAACGCGCCGGTTATCAGCCAGGCGATTGACGACGTGGGCAGCATCACCGGCCCGATCACGTCCGGGCAGACCACGGACGACACCGTACCGCGCCTTGTCGGAACCAGTGAACCGTTTGCCACGGTGAATATCTATGAGGGAACCACGCTGGTCGGGACAGGGACTGCTGACGGCACCGGTAACTGGAGTATCTTGCTCAATACCACGCTGACAACGGGCGCACACAGCTTCACCGCCCAGGCGACGGACGCGGCAGGCAACACCAGCGTGTCGTCGGCAAGCTTCAGTCTGACGATAGACACCACGCCGCCTGCGCTGCCAGTGCTCACCAGCATTCTGGACGACGTGGGCAATGCGGCAACGCCCGTTGCTAACGGCGGGTTGACCAACGATGCCCAGCCAACCCTCAGCGGGACGGCGGAAGCCGGATCGACGGTGAAAATCTTTGATAACGGCGTGCAGATTGGCAGCGTGACGGCCACCGGCGGGGCATGGAGCTTTACCCCTTCCCCGGCGCTGGGCAACGGTTCGCACAATTTAACCTTTACCGCCACCGATGCGGCGGGCAACGTCAGCGCGCCAACCGCCGGGTATGTGATTAACGTTGATACCCTTGCCCCGTCAGCGCCCGTCATTAGCTCGGTAGTTGATGATGTGGGCAGCGTCACCGGACCGATAACCGGCCCGACCAACGACACGCGCCCTACGCTGAACGGAACCGCGGAAGCGAATGCGACGGTAAGGATCTACGATGGCATCACGCTGGTGGGTACCGTCACCGCGGATGCCAGCGGCAACTGGACCCTGCCACAAACCACCACCACACTGACGCAAGGCACGCATAACTTCACGGCCACAGCCACCGATGCGGCGGGCAACACCAGCGTGGCGTCCACCGTGACGACGATTATCGTCGATACGACCGCCCCAACGGCGCCGACCGGGACCTTCAACGCCGACGGTAGCGTGCTGACCGGGAATGCCGAAGCAGGTAGCACCGTCAGTATCCGCCTTGCGGACGGCTCAACGGTAACCGCCATTGCGGGCAGTAACGGCACCTACAGCTATACCTTTACGAATAAACAGACCGAAGGCCAGACGCTGCAGATCACCGCCACCGACGCGGCGGGCAACACCTCGCTGCCCGGCTCGGCGCTCGCGCCGGTGGTGCCGCTCTCCGCCAGCAATAACGTCGAAGAGTTGGATCTCAGTACCACGGCCACCGTCACCAACAGCCAGTACAGCGACTACGGCTTCCTGCTGGTCGGCGCCGTGGGCAACGTCCTGACGCTGCTCGGGAACGACACCGCGCAGGTGAACTTCACGGTGGGCAACGGCGGGAGCGCGGATATCGTGGTGAACGCCAACGCCACGGGGGCTGTGCTCTCTCTGCTTAACACCCTTGAGCTGGTGGTGCAGCACTACGTCAACGGCGCCTGGACCACCGTGGTGGACACCGGACAGCCGCAGTTTGCTGACCTGCTGACCCTCGGTGCCACCGGCGTATCGCTGAACCTGACCGGGCTGGCTGACGGCAACTACCGTGTGCTCAGCTATAACACCAACCTGCTGGCGACCGGCTCCTACACCAGCCTCGACGTGGCGGTGAAAGAGACCGGTCCGGGCACGGTCACGGGCGATACCAGCCTCAACGGGAACGTGATTCTGGATACAGACCCGACCGCTGGCAGCGACAACGCCCCGGCCGGAACCACGATCTCCGCCGTTACGAATGCGCAAGGTGTTACCACCAACATCAATGCCGACGGGACGGTGGTCCAGGGACAATACGGTACGCTGACCATTAACCGCGACGGCAGCTACTCCTACACCCTGACCGACACCAGCGCGGCAGTCATTGGCCGGACAGAGAGCTTCACCTACACCATCACCCATAACGGCGTCAGCGCCTCGGCACAGCTGGTGGTGTCGCTCGGAACGGGAACCGTCAGCAACGGCATTGTCGCCGTGGACGATACCAACGCCCTGACCTTCGACACCAGCGTGCACGAAATCAATAACGGCACCTCGTCTCAGGGCGGCTTTACCCTGGTGGGTATCAATCTCGGCAACACGCTGGGGCTTAACCTGCTGGACGATATGACCAACCCCATTATCTATAACGTGGAGGAAGGCACCACCCGCACCATGACCATCCAGGCCTCCGTGGGCGGCGTGGCGCTGGCGTCGGTGTTTGATTTGTACGTCTATAAATTTAACAACGCCACCCAGACTTTCGAGCAGGTACGCGTCGAGTCGGGCTGGCTGCGTGCCCCGCTGCTGGGCGGCACGTCATCTCAGCTAACGCTGCAATTGCCTGCCGGGGAGTACCTGTTCCTGCTGAATACCGCGTCCGGGATCACCGCCCTGACGGCCTACACGCTGAGCGTTCTGCAGGATCATGTCTACAGCGTATCGAGCATCAGCGAGACGACCACGGGCGACGTGCTGGCGAATGACCCGGTTCCAGCAGGCACGCTGGTTACCGAAGTGAACGGCGTGGCGGTCAACGGCACTGGCACCACCACCATTCAGGGGGAATACGGCACGCTGACCATTAATTCATCCGGTCAGTACACCTATACCCTGAGGAGTGGTGTCGGTGTGGACCATATCAGCACGCCGGATACCTTCGTCTATACCGTCACCGCGCCAGACGGCACGAAAGACACGGCATCGCTCAACATCACTCCAACCGCCCAGCCGATGAATGCGGTGAACGATGTTAGCGCCGTGATGGATGTAACGTCAGTACACCATACGTCAGCGTACTCCGATACCACCGTGGGTACGGCAAGCTGGACGACTGCCTTGCTCTCGTCAACCCAGGGTAGCGGCAGCGGAACTTTTGTGGTGGATCCAAACACCGCGCTGCATAACGCCTCGCTGCACTTTAACGTGGCCTCGCTGCTGTCGCTGGGCGGACTGACGGTGAACTGGACAATCAGCGACGGCTCGGGCGTGATCCGCAGCGGCTCCTTCGGCGGCATTTCGTTACTGAACGGCAGTATTGACGTTCCGCTGACCGGTCTGGATCTCAACGCCGGGACCTACACGCTGAGCTATACCGGTAGCGTACCGGGGCTGAGCGTCGGGAACATTACCATTACCCCAAGCGTCAACGGCACCACTTACTCGCTGACTGATTTTGACGCCACGGGCACTCACACCGTCAACGGCAATATCTTTGACGGCACCGACTCGGGCGGCGTGCTGGATCAGCTCCACTCGGTGGATACACGCGTCAGTATTACCGGCTACAACGGCGTGACCACCACGCTGGATCCGTACACCGGCAGCGCAACCGTCAATATCACCGGCCATTACGGCACCCTGGCGATTGCCGCTGACGGGCATTACACCTATACCCTCAACAGCGGGGTATCGCTCTCATCCATGACCTCGAAGGAGACCTTCAACTACACCCTGACCGATGCCACCGGGAAGACGGACAGCGCCTCGCTGACCATCAACATGGCGCCTCAGTTCATCAGCTCTGAACACAACGACGTCATTACCGGCACCGCCTACGGCGACACGCTGATTTACCAGGTGCTGAACAATACGGTAGGGAATGCCACGGGGGGGAACGTCAGCAGCACCGCGGGCGACCACTGGACCGGCTTCTCGCTGGCGCAGGGGGATAAAATCGACATTAGCGACCTGCTGGTGGGCTGGAACGGTAGCGCCTCCACGCTCGGGAACTACCTCCATGTCACTAATAGTAATGGTAATACCGTGATCTCCATCGACCGTGACGGTGCAGGGAGCACCTACACTAATACCACGCTCGTGACGCTTGATGGCGTTCAAACCACCTACGACGAGCTCGTTAACCAGCAACACATCATTACCACATAACAGCTGTAGTACTAACCCGGGCGCACAGCGCCCGGGGATTAATAATAAAGCTGCACTTATTTTATTAGGGACATGACATGGGAATGAAGATGCCTTACTGGTGGCTCTCGTGCTGCCTGATATCTGTGCCCGCTCTGTGCGCGAATCCGGCGGCGACCATCAATACCGGACAACTGCGCGAAACGCAGGAACTCCCCTCACTGAATGGCCGTGTCGCCCCTGCGGCTGGCAACGCCGCGCCCGGCTCATTACAGCTTGGCGAGGCCGTCAACCGTGCCGTTACCTGGCATCCGGCGATCGGTGAAGCCGTGGGCAAACTCTACGAACAGAGCGAAGAAGTCGACGTCGCCAAATCGAAATACTATCCGCAAATTAACGCGGGCATGGACAACGGGTACTCCCACGACGGCGATCAGAACGGCTTTACGCCGTCGCTGGTGCTCTCTCTTTCACAAATGCTCTACGACTTCGGCAAAGTGGCCAGCCAGGTACGAGCCGAAAATGCCGGGGTTGCCCAGCAGCAGGCCAACGTGCTGGTGAGCATCGACACCATTGCCCATGATACCGCCGTCGCCATGGTGCAGGTGCAAACCTGGCAGCAGATGGTCGACACCGCCAAAGAGCAGCTCGATGCCCTCTCCTCAATAGGCACACTGACCCGTCAGCGTAACGACGAAGGGGCGACCTCGCTTTCTGACGTGGTGCAGACCGACGCACGTATTGAAGGGGCGCGCGCGCAGCTGATGCAGTATCAGGCCAGCCTCGACAGCGCCCGTGCCACGCTGATGAGCTTTCTCGGCTGGAACAGCCTGAACGCGATCAGCAATGATTTTCCGCAAAAGCTGGCCCGCAGCTGTGACATCGCCGAGCCGGACGATCGTCTGGTTCCGTCTGTCCTTGCCGCCTGGGCCCAGGCCAACGTCGCCCAGGCCAACCTCGACTACGCCGACGCGCAAATGACGCCAACCGTCTCGCTGGAGCCGGAGGTCCGTCACTATCTGAACGATCGCTACGCGGGCAGCGAAACGCGGGATCGCACGCAATATTCCGCCTGGGTGAAGGTGCAAATGCCGCTCTATCAGGGCGGCGGCCTCACCGCCCGGCGTAACGCTGCCGGACACGCGGTGGAAGCGGCGCAGTCGACCATTCAGCGTACCCGTCTTGATGTCCGCCAGAAACTGCTGGAGGCCCGCAGCCAGGTGATGAGCCTGCAAAGCACGCTGCAAATTCAGGGCCGCCAGGAGGCGCTCAGCGCCCGTACCCGCGAGCTTTACCAGCAGCAGTATCTCGATCTCGGCTCGCGCCCGCTGCTGGACGTGCTCAACGCCGAGCAGGAGGTCTATCAGGCACGCTTCACCCAGCAACAGACCCTCGGTCAGTTGCACCAGTTACAGCTCAACTGCCTCTATAACACCGGACAATTGCGTCATGCGTTCGATCTTGATAACCGCACCATCCAGACCGTGGAGATCCAGCCATGAAGCAACGCAATCCCGCAAGAAGAAACAATGACGGATGAGGCGCTGGCGCAGTGGGCGCAGGCGTTTGGCTTTGTTGCCACGCGCTACCGCGTCGCCTGCTCGCCCGGAGCGCTGATTGCGGGCGCCCCCTGGCTGAAAGGCAAACCGATGGTACCTGCCCTGACGCAGCTTGCCCGGGAAGCCGGGTTGACGTTCCAGTTGCTCACGGCCGATCGGCAGTCGATCAACAGCTGGCGCCTGCCGGTGGTGGTGGCGCTGAACGACGGAAAAATTGGCGTGGTCGACAGCTTCGACGGGGAAGACACGCTGGACGTCAGCTTTTTCGACGACAAGATGCATACCAACCGTCTGTCGATGAGCGCGCTGCTGCCCACCATCCGCCACGTTATTGCCCTGCGCCCGCTGGCCGCGCTGAAGGACAGCCGCGTGGATGCCTACATCTCGAAATACCGCCCGGACTGGCTCTACCGGCTGGTGATGCGCGATCTGCGCCCGTACAGCTGGGTGATGCTGGCAGCCTTGTTCATCAACCTGCTCTCCCTCTCCGGCATTGTCTTTTCCATGCAGGTGTATGACCGGGTGATCCCTGCCCAGTCCTACCCGACGCTTTACGTCCTGACCATCGGCGTGCTGATCGCCACCCTGTTTGGTTTTGTGCTGCGCGTGGCGCGCGGTCACATTATGGATCTGCTGGGCAAACGCTCGGATCTGCGGGTCTCAGACCGCGTGTTCGGCCACGCCCTGCGGCTGCGCCACAGCGCCATTCCGCGCTCCACCGGCAGCTTTATCTCCCAGCTGCGCGAGCTGGAGCAGATCCGCGAGATGGTGACCTCCTCCACCATTTCGACCATTGTCGACCTGCCCTTTTTCTTCCTGTTTGTGGTGGTACTGGCGATCATCGCGCCGCAGCTGGCGTGGATCGCCCCGGTCGCGGCGGTGATCATGGTCCTGCCCGGCCTGCTGCTCCAGAAGAAGCTGGCGGAGCTGGCGAAGCAGTCGGCGCATGAATCAACCCTGCGCAACGCGGTGCTGGTGGAGAGCGTGCAGGGGCTGGAGGACATCAAGCTAATGCAGGCGGAAAACCGCTTTTTGCAGCAGTGGAATAGCTATATCCAGATCACCGCCGAATCCGGCCTGCGCACCCGCGAACTGACGCAGAACCTGATCAGCTGGGGGATGACCATCCAGAGCCTGGTCTACGCCGCGGTGATTGTGGTCGGCGCGCCAATGGTGATCGACGGCACCCTGACCACCGGTTCGGTGGTTGCCGCGTCGATGCTGGCCTCCCGGATGATCGCGCCGATGGCGACGCTGTGCGGCGTGCTGGCCCGCTGGCAGCAGGTGAAGGCCGCCAAAGAGGGGCTGGACAGCATTATGCAGTTGCCGACCGAGAACCAACGCGAAGAGACGCCGATCCGCCAGGACGTCCTGCGCGGACACTATCTTTTCGAACAGGCGCAGTTCCGCTATCAACCGGACGATCCGCGCATGGCGCTACGCATTAACCGTCTGGAGATCAAGCCGGGCGAGAAAGTGGCGATCCTTGGACGTAACGGCGCGGGCAAATCGACACTGCTCCAGGCCATGGCGGGCGGGATGGATCTGGCGGCAGGCGAATTGCGGCTTGATAACCTCAGCCTGCCACATCTCGACGTGGCGGACGTGCGGCGCAACGTCGGCTTTATGACCCAGAACGCGCGGCTGTTTTACGGCACCCTGCGCGAGAACATCACCCTTGGCATGCCACGCGCCACCGACGAAGAAATTTTCGCCGCGCTGGAGTTGACCGGCGCAGCGGGCTTTGTGCAGAAACTGCCCAAAGGGCTGGACTACCCGATCATGGAAAACGGCGTGGGGCTTTCCGGCGGGCAGCGGCAGTCCATTCTGCTGGCGAGGATGCTGCTGCGCGATCCGAATATCGTGCTGATGGATGAACCTACCGCGTCGCTGGATGAGCACACTGAACGGGAGTTTATCCAGCGTCTGGGCGACTGGCTCGGCAACCGTACTTTGATTGTCGCCACCCACCGCGTGCCGGTGCTGGAGCTGGTGGAGCGCGTGGTCGTACTGAAAGAAGGGATGCTGGTGATGGACGCGCCAAAAGCGCAGGCGCTTAACAACAGCCGCATTCAGCAACAGCAGCAGCAGGCAGCAACCGGACGGGAGTGGAAAAATGAAAATCAGTCAGCGTGACGTTGCCGCAATGGACGATCTGGATAACGCGCTTGAATCCGAAAGTGGCTACACCGGCGCACGTCGAATCGTCATCTTCTCGTTGCTGATGTTTGTGGCTCTGGGCGTCTGGGCATGGTTTGGCGTGCTGGATGAGGTCTCAACCGGCTCGGGGAAAGTGATCCCCAGCTCGCGCGAACAGGTATTACAGTCGCTCGACGGCGGGATCCTCACCGAGCTGAACGTTCATGAGGGCGATCAGGTGCAGGAAGGACAGGTGCTGGCGCGACTTGATCCGACGCGTTCCGAATCGAACGTCGGTGAAAGTGCAGCGCGCTACCGCGCATCACTGGCCTCCAGCGCACGTCTGAATGCCGAGGTGAACGATCTCCCGCTAACGTTCCCGCCTTCGCTGGCAAAATGGCCGGATCTGATTGCCGCCGAAACGCGGCTCTACAACTCCCGCCGTGCGCAGCTGGATGATACCCAACGGGAGCTGCGCGCCGCGTTAGATCTCGCCAATAAAGAGCTGGCGATTACCCAAAGGCTGGTTAAAACCGGGGCCGCCAGCCATGTGGAGGTGCTGCGCCTGCAGCGACAGAAAAGTGACCTGGAGCTGAAGCTCACCGACGTGCGCTCGCAGTATTACGTTCAGGCGCGCGAGGCGTTATCCAAGGCTAACGCGGAAGTGGATATGGTTTCCGCGGTCCTTAAAGGCCGCCAGGATTCCGTCACCCGCCTGACGGTAAAATCCCCGGTGCGCGGGATTGTGAAAAACATCAAAGTCACCACCATCGGCGGCGTGATCCCGCCTAACGGCGAGCTGATGGAGATTGTGCCGGTGGACGATCACCTGCTGATTGAAACCCGCCTCTCGCCGCGCGATATCGCCTTTATCCACCCGAACCAGGAAGCGCTGGTCAAAATCACCGCCTACGATTACGCCATCTACGGCGGTCTGCATGGGGTGGTAGAGACCATTTCACCGGACACCATCCAGGACGAAGCCAAGCCGGAAGTGTTCTATTACAGGGTGTTTATCCGCACCAGCCAGGATTACCTGGTCAATAAAGCGGGCAGGCACTTCTCGATTGTACCGGGCATGATTGCGACAGTGGACATCAAGACCGGCGAGAAAACGGTGCTGGATTATCTGATTAAGCCGTTTAACCGGGCGAAAGAGGCGCTGCGGGAGCGGTAGTCAATCGCCTTACCAGTCCTACACACTAAAGCTAAGGGGAATGCGGTTTTCTCCCTCTCCCTGTGGGAGAGGGTTGGGGTGAGGGCGTCAGACCGCAACACAGAAAAAATTCACCGCCGATAGGGCGTTAAAACGGGCGAAAGCATTCGATATCAGCGCTGAATTCTGGCTGAATCTGCAACAAAATGTGGAAAACCGAGGGATGAGAATCCCCCCTAACATAACCTCCCCCGCCTTATCTGCTAAAGTAGCCCAAATTCATTTTTCAGGAAGAAATCATGCGCCAACGAACCATTGTCTGCCCCATCATCCAGAACGACGGTGCCTATCTGCTGTGTAAAATGGCCGACGATCGCGGCGTGTTTCCCGGTCAATGGGCCCTCTCCGGCGGCGGAATGGAACCGGGCGAAACCATGGAACAGGCGTTGCGCCGTGAGATCCGCGAAGAGCTGGGCGAAGCGCTGGAGATCGTCTCGGTCACGCCATGGGCTTTTCGCGATGACATCAGGGTAAAAACCTACGCCGATGGCACCACCGAGGAGATTTATATGATCTATCTGATCTTCGACTGCATGAGCGCCAACCGGGACGTCACGTTTAATGAGGAGTTTCAGGAGATCGCCTGGGTTAATCCGGAATCGTTAAAAGATCTGGATCTCAACGAAGCTACCCGCATGACCTTCGCGCAAAAGGGTCTTCTTTAATCGCCCACTGCCCCGGCGTTTTACCGGTCCATGTTCTGAAAACCTCAATGAATGCGCTGACGCTGCTGTAGCCGCAGGACAGCGCAATCCACCCTACCGGCTTCCCCGCCGCCAGCCACTCCATTGCCCGCATGACGCGAGTCAGCTGCCGCCAGTTAACGAAGTTCATTCCGCCCGGTGAAGTGCGGTACGATTATACACCCCAACATACCGCGCAAATTTCCCAATAAATACGCCGGCAAACACGCCCCCGGAGACGATCGCCAGCGCGCTCATGGCGGGTTGTTGCATCGTCTGAGGCGAAACCGCGCTCATCACCCCCAGCACATACTTAACGCCAAACGCCAGCATCATAAACGGCAGCGCGGTGTAGTCTGCCTGGCGGTAAAGCGTACGCGGCGCATCTGCCCGGGTGATAACCGCCCGCTTAATCAGGAGATACCCCAGCGCGGCACCGGCGAAGATCCCCCCCGTCCACAATGCGACAGTCGCAGGCGTCAACGTGCGATAGAGCACCAGATCGTAAATATCCCACACCAGAAAGATCGCCGGGATAATGGCAAGCCTCTCCAGCGTAACGGTGGCGGGCCTGCGGGCTTTGATACCACGGGAGATGAGGAAGATAAACAACACCCACACCCAGGCGGGCGTGTGCGTAACAACACCGATCAGAAATTCAAACATGGAACTCACCATGAACGATCGCGGCCCGTGCCGCCCTGAACGCGTATTGCGCATAACGGCAGGAATGCCATTATGCGCAGGTCTTTTAAAGCGATTTCTTCAGGCGCTGCACCGCCTCTTTCAGCTGCTCATCTGTTGGTGTCACAAACGACATGCGCAGCGTGGTCTGGTCCGGTTCATTGCAGTAGAAAAACTCGCCCGGGACAAATACCACGCCGTTGCTTAACGTCTTTTCCAGCCAGCGGGTGGTGTTCATACCGTTGTTCATTTTCGCCCACAGGAACATGCCGCCTTTAGGCTTGTGGAACGACATCACATCACCCAGCTCCGCTTCCAGTTCGGTGGCGAAGGTCTGGTATTTCTGGCGATAAGCTTCGCGGATCATCTTAATCTGCCCGGCCAGGCGACCGGTTTTCAGGTACTCATACGTCATTAACTGCGACAGCGTGCTGGTGTGCAGGTCGGTGGTTTGCTTAAGGTTCACCACCGCACGCTTCAGCCACTCCGGCACCAGCACCCAGCCTACGCGGGTGCCCGGCGCGAGTATTTTAGAGAAGGTTGAGGTGTAGACCACGTTCTCTTCGTTACCGATGTCTTTGGCATGGGCAATTAACGGGCGGAAGACCTCATCGGTGTAGTTAATTTCGCTGTACGGGTCGTCTTCAATAATGACGAAATCATAGCGTTTCGATAATTCCACCAGATGTTTACGACGCGCTTCAGAGAGCGTCACGCCGCCCGGGTTACCAAAGGTCGGGACGATATAAACCGCTTTGATGGTTTTCTTTGCCACCAGCGCCTCAAGTTCGTCGACCTTCATGCCGTCGCCGTCGGTGCCGACGGACTCAAAATTCGCCTGCGCCAGGCCGAAAACCTGCAGCGCGGCAAGATAGGTTGGACGCTCGACGACGACGGTATCGCCTGGGTTAATTAATGCACGCGCCAGCACGTCGAGAGACTGCTGCGAACCGGACGTCACCACCACGTCATCGGCTTTACAGGCAATGCCACGTCCTTCACAGATGCGTTGGATCTCTTCCCGCAGTCCCGGAAAACCTTCGGTCAGACCATACTGAAACGCCTCGCCAAAATGTTGCGATAAGACGGCATCCGCGGCTATTTTAAGCCCTTCGTGATCGAACAAATCGGGGTTCGGAATCCCTCCGCCCAGCGAAATCACGCCAGCCATTTTGCTATGTTTTAATAATTCACGGATGGCAGATGATTGCAGGCCCTGCGCGCTGCTGGCGAGTTTGTTTGCAGACATTCTTTGATTACCTTCTTTTTTTATATTGTGCCCAATCTTAGCAGAATATGAGCGATAAATTCCGTTAGCTTCGGAAGAGGACGTAAATCCTGGCGCCACAATAAATGCACCGGCCTCGGCGCGGGGGTGAACGGCTCCAGTACCCGAATCAGCCTGCCGCTTGCCAGCTCTTCCGCCACCAGCACTTCCGGTTGTAGCAACAGCCCCGCCCCTGCGCGTGCCGCCATACGCAGGCCATAGCCGTCGTTACATCTTAAGATGGCATCACGCTTCCAGCGTACTTCCCCTTCCACGCCCGGTAGCCGCCACTCGTTACGCGCGGTCCATACCGTGTGCGAAAGACACAGATGATCCACCAGATCGGCAGGCGTTTGCGGCGTACCGTGTCGCGCTAAATAGTCCGGTGCGGCGCAAATCACCATGTTGTAGGGGCACAAATATTTCGCCACCAGATCGTCATTGCGAATATCACCAATGCGAATGGCCAAATCGACCCCCTCCTCCACCAGATCGACCATTCGGTTAGTCAGATCCAGTTCGATGCGCACCTGCGGGTAACGTTGTAAAAAGGTGGCGGTGAGCGGGGCGATCACGCAGCCGCCAAACGACGTAGGCGCCGTGACGCGCAGGGTTCCGGCCGGTGTGGCACGCAGGCGTTCAACCGCGTTTTCGGCGATTGAGACCTGCTCCAGCACCCGTCTGGCTTCTTCAAAATAGACGCGGCCCGCATCCGTCAGGCTCTGACGACGCGTGTTACGCTCAAGCAGGCGGGTGCCAAGCTGGGACTCCAGCAACGCAATATACTTTCCCACCATGACCGCCGACATCTCAAGGCGGGAGGCCGCGCCGGTAAAGCTGCCGCTTTCTACCACCGCGATAAACGTCTCCATGCCGCGAAGCTTATCCATATTCCGAACCTCTGGTTAGCAATCTTCTAACTTTAGCCCAGTTTATCTGACTTTTTATTTATTAAAGAATGAAGGCTCACACATAAGGAGTCTGCTATGAAAATCGTGATTATTGGTGCCAGTGGTACGGTCGGTCAGGCAGTAACAGAAGCGCTAAGCCGCCGTCATGAGGTGATCCGCGTGGGTCGTACCCAGGGCGACTATCAGGTGGATATCACCTCGCAGGAGAGCGTGCAGGCGCTGTTTGAGAAAATTGGCCGGGTGGATGCCATTGTCTCCGCCAGCGGTGGCCTCTACTTTGGCCCGCTTGCGACCATGAAAGACAGCGACTTTAATCAGGGCCTGCAGGATAAACTTCTGGGGCAGGTGCGCCTTGCGCTAACCGGCCAGCACTATCTGAACGAAGGTGGCTCTATCACCCTGATTAGCGGCATTGTGGCGCACGAGCCGATTGCCCAGGGAGTAAACGCCACCACCGTGAATGCCGCACTGGAAGGGTTTGTTCGCGCCGCAGCCTGTGAGCTGCCGCGCGGGATCCGCATTAACCTGATTAGCCCGACGGTCCTGACGGAATCCGCTGAAGCGTACGACGGTTTCTTCCCCGGCTTTGAGAGCGTCCCCGCTGCAACCGTGGCGCAGGCCTATCGCCGCAGCGTGGAAGGGGTACAGAGCGGTCGGGTGTATAAGGTTGGTTACTGAGCCTTACGGGCGGCGATCAGCACCAGCATCGGGCGCTCTGCCTCTTCGGCCAGCGCGGGCCAGGCCGCAATTTGCCCCTGCGTTGGCCCCCATTCGTTGACTTCGCTTATCGTTAATCCGGCCTTGATCAGCGCGTTGAGCGTGGTGCCCAGCGTACGGTGATACTTGATGACCCCGTCCGCCAGCCAGTTGCTGACGCGCTGGCTCTCGTCCTGATAATGATTCACGCCCCAGAACCGCTCGCCGTTGTCGTCGGTCAGCCAGCCCTGGCGGGTGGCGCAGGTGTAAATGGGGTGCTCCATCGAGAAGACCAGGCTGCCACCGGGTTTAAGCGCGCGCTGAACGTTGGCGAATAACGTATCCAGTTCCGGCAGGTAGTGCAGTGCCAGCGAGCTGTAGACCAGGTCCAGGCTGTTATCTTTGAGCGCCAGCGACTCCAGATCGCTACGCTGATAATGAATCTGTGGGTCAGCGGTAAGCTCCGCAGCCCGGGCGAGCATCTTTTCTGAGATATCAACACCCGTGATGTCAGATGCACCCAGTTCGCGCGCAGCGCGACAAAACCAGCCGTAGCCGCAGCCGAGATCGATAACCGATTTCCCGGTTAAATCCGGCAGCATGCTTTTCAGCGAAGGCCACTCCGGCGCACCGTCCAGCCCCTGCACCGAGCGCGGAAGCTGAGCGTAGCCTTCGAAAAACGCCGGGTTGTCGTAGATATTTTGTGCCATGGCAGATCCCTCTTTAAGAATGTGACTCCCAGTATAAAACATTGCCGGGTGGCGCTGCGCTTACCCGTCCTATGATTTGAGGGTTTCAGTAGGCCGGGTAAGGCGAAGCCGTCACCCGGCTCGCCTCTAGCCCACAGTACCCCAGACCAGATTTCCCTTATGGAACGTCGCGGTACGCGGTGAAATCCGCGCCACGGCTTCGGCGGAGCACGAGGCATCCACCAGCACAAAGCTGGCATCGTCCTGCGCTTTCGGCCACACCCGTTCGCCTTTGTCGTTCAGCGGCAGAACGTCACCGGTCGCGATACCGAGCGCCCGGGAAAGCGTCTGCTCGTTCGGGCGAATGTACAGCTGCGCGTAAAGATTGGCTTTTTCCAGCATATCTCCCAGGCCGTACGGCGACCAGTGGTCGATCACGCTGTCGGTGCCGGTCATGACAAACACGCCCTTATCACGCAGCTGTTTCAGCGGCATATGGAGGGTACCAATCGGCACGGTAGAGGCGATGGTCACCTGCTGCGCCGCCATACGGGTCGCAATCGCATCCACCTCCTGCTCGTTAAGCGTCGCCAGCGCGAAGGCGTGGCTGATAGTCAGCTTGCCCTTCAGCTCCGGCGTTTTCTCCACCGTTTCCACCATGTAATTCACCGCCGCCACGCCCGCCGGGCTGGTTTCATGCAGGTGAATATCCACCCCTTTGTCGTAATCCAGCGCAATCTGGAACATCAGATCGAGGGATTTCTCCATCGCGCCGTCGACGTTCGTCGGGTCCAGCCCGCCCACGTAGTGCGCACCGGCCTGCATCGCGTCGCGCATCAGTTTTTCAGAATGGGAAAGCAGCAGTCCGTGCTGTGGAAACGCGACAATTTCACAGTCAAAGCCAGGCTGGCGGCGCGATAACACCGCCTGCAGATTTTCCAGGTTTTTCAGGCCGGAAACCGGCTCAATGTTGCAGTGGCTGCGGGCGATGGTGGAACCTTTCGACTGGATCAGGTCGATAAGTGCCTCCGCGCGTTCCTGGGTGTAGGGCTGCAGTTCCGGCAGCAGCTTCTGCTCAAGGCGGATCATGTCCTGAATCGTGGTCCCCGCCGGGCGGTTCAGGGAGCGCCACGGACCGCCGTAGAAGGTTTTATCCAGATGGATGTGCATGTCGCGCATCGCCGGGAGCATCAGTTTTTTACCCGCGTCATAGTGAGGCAGAGACGCGTCGGCGTGGCTAATGTTATCGCGCAGGGCGACGATCTTGCCGTCTTTAATCTCCAGCGTTTTCAGCTCGGTGCGAGTGCTCGTCGCCACGCTGCCGTCGAAAGTAAACCCGGCTTCGAGCAGCACGTTGTCCAGATAGTAATGCTTCGCGGTGATGTTCATCGGTTTACCGGTCTCGCAGGCGGGCGCAGCGGTATCCGCAGCATACGCGACGGAGCCGGTGGCACCAAACAGCGCGCAGGCGGTGACCATTTTGCCGCTCTGGCTGATAAATTCGCGGCGGCTTTTATTATCATTCATCTTATTTTCCTTCATTCACAATATGGGTACCGGTTTCCCCGCGCAGTGCCGCGGGCAGACAGTCCGGGGAGGTGATAATCACTCGCCTGCCGCCGTGGTGTAAAAATTCCAGCGAGGCCACGATTTTGGGCAACATGCTCCCTGCCGGGAAATGGCCTTCCTCCATGTAGCGCGTCATCTGCGCCACGTTGACGGTATCCAGCGCCTGCTGGTTCGGCTTGCCGAAGTGAATGCACACCTTCTCCACGCCGGTGGTGATGACCAGCACGTCGGCGCGGATCTCCCGTGCCAGCAGCGCGGTGGAGAGATCTTTATCTATTACCGCGTCGACGCTGCGGTAGTCGCCCTGCTCCGAGCGCACGACGGGAATTCCTCCACCGCCCGCGCCGATCACCACAAAACCTTTTTGCGTCAGCGCCTTGATGGCATCTGCCTCTACGATGCGCAGCGGCTGCGGCGAGGCCACGACGCGGCGATAGCCGCGGCCTGAATCCTCGACAAAATGCCAGTCCGGGTGCGCCTGCTGCAGATCATTGCGCTGCGCCTCGCTGAAGAAAGCGCCAATCGGTTTCGTCGGGTGCGTAAAGCCGGGATCGTCTTTATCCACTTCGACCTGGGTGACGACCGTGACCGCTTTTTGCTCCCCGCGCCCCGCCAGACGGTTGTTAAGTGCCTGCTGGATCAGGTAGCCGATACCGCCCTGGGTATCCGCGACGCAGTTTGCCAGCGGCGTCAGCGGGAGCCCTTCCCGTTCGTGAGCGATTTCGGCCCGGCGCAGATCCAGCCCCACCTGGGGGCCGTTGCCGTGGGTGAGTACGATGTCATAGTCGGAGGCCAGCATCTCGAGCACGGACTCTGCCACCGCTTTGACCGCTTGCGCCTGATGCTCAACCGACTGGCTGGCGTTGTCTTTGATAATGCTGTTGCCGCCGATGGCAACGACCATAAGCTCTTTCATACGTTTTCCTTCGCAACGGTACCAGTCGCAGCGCTCGCCGCTTCGCGGTTATCCAGCACATGCTTCACCACAAACATGCCGCCCATCATCAGGTAGGCCGTAACGAACATCAGCGAACTGCCTTCGGCAAAGCCCACCACCGGGGCGTGGATCACCCCAAACAGTGCCAGCAGCGCCCCACCCGCGGCCGCAACGGCCCCGCGCAGCGGCTTGTTGATGATGGCGAAGATAGCGATACAGCCCCACAGCATGCTGGCAAGCGGCGCGCCGTTGCCGAGATGCATCAACCCTTCGTAGTAAATCCCTTTGCTGTGCAGCACGTCGGTGCCGATTTTCGCTGCGCTGGTCCCTGCCGCATTCATCACGCTGTTCATCATGGTGAGCGCCCAGTTGGCGATCCACGGGAACAGGCAGATGAAGATGACGGGCACCTCCACTTTCGGCGTTTCCCGCACCACCTGGTTAGCGGTAACGACGCCGATAAACACCAGAATGGGCACGATGGCAGTCATCGGAATGATGGCGAGCATAAACGCCCCCAGCCCGAACAGCGGCACGATGAACATGGTCACCCCGGAAGCCAGCGTGTAGCCAATGCTGGCCCCCATCGCTTTCCAGCCCGGGTGGCCGACGTAGACCGTGACCGGGAACGGGTTACCCATCAGGCAGCCCAGCATCGACGCCAGACCGTTCGCCAGCATCACCTTACGGGTCGGGTACTCATCCCCCGCCGCGTGGGCGCTTTCGATGTTCTCCAGGTCAAAGATATAGTTCGCCAGCCCCAGCGGCACGGCGGATGCCAGATACGGCAGCGCGTGCGGCAGCCCCTGCATAAAGCTGTCGACGTGCACTTCCGGCGGGTTAAAGCCGAAGGATGACATAGACGCCTTAATGGCTTCCGGGCTTTGCAGCCCCGAGATCCACGCTAATGCCGTACCGGCAATCAGCAACAGCAGACCGGTCGGGATTTTGGCGAAAATCGGCTTTTTGCCGAACCAGTTGATAAAAATCAGCAGCAGTACGATGAATGACACGGTCGGCGCTTCAAACGCCTGCAGCATCGGGTTCATCGCCAGCAGCAGCAGGCCTAAACCGGAGAGACACGACAGCAGCACGGTGCGCGGGATCATCTTGCGGATGGTCTCCCCGAGGAACGAACCGCCCGCGAGGATCATTGCTTCCACAAAGCACCACACCAGACCGATCTGAATCGCGAAATCCGCATCCCCGGTCTGCTGGTAGACGGGCATGAGGACCAGGAAGGTCACGGTAAAAATCGACGGCGCGCTCGGGCCGGACGGCAGCGCCGTCACGTCCGTGCGCCCGGTGGCACGGGCCATCTGCAGGCCAAACCAGGCATAACAGATGCTCGCCACCAGCACCGCCAGCCCGAAGGCTGGTGCGATGCGTCCATAAACAATCTCCTTCGGGATGCCGACGACAAAAATGAGCAGCCCCATCATGGTCAGCAAATTGGTCAGGTTGTTGGTCATCAACCCGAAATAAGCCGCCCAGTCACCTCTTTTCCACTCCAGTTTCATGTTTTTCATGGATGCATGCCTTATAAAACGTAGCGATCGCGGAAGGTCAACAGCGCCTTTTCAAAACAGCTAAACGGCGGGTGAACGATGCCCGCCCCAATCATGCCGATGCCCGCGTCTTTGTGGGCAATGGCGGTATTGATGACCGGCAGAATG
>OKVN01000108.1_pt1 | contig 50217 bp, 34 predicted proteins | sample 1606961 | NCBI WGS metagenome assembly OKVN01 (sample SAMN03281020, study PRJEB24777) | human gut metagenome | isolation source: fecal sample PR170 from 1 month old male Malay infant, vaginal delivered... | place: Singapore | collected 2005-12-29 | reverse complement strand
CGCGGCTGCACCCTTCCCCCAACCCTGCGAGCAAAGGAAGAACCTTCCAAGGAAAAGGGGGTAACGGAAGTGGGGGGTGGCGGGGGGGGCCGCCGAAATGTTGGCCGCGGGGGGGGCGGGGGTGGTGGCGGCGGGGCCCCCCGCCGCAAGCACCCGTCGCAGCGCTCCCTCACCTCACCCGCGCGGCCCGTTCGCATAGAAGCGGGCAAGCGACTCGTCGCGGAATTCGTCGAAGTAACCGCCGTCAATCGAGGCACGAATATCGTCCAGCAGCTTTACGAAGAAACGCTCGTTGTGGATCGTCGCCAGCGTGAACCCATTGAATTCGCGGGCGCGCAGCAAGTGGTCCACATATGCGCGCGTGTAATGCTGGCACGTGTAGCAGTCGCACCCCTCCTCAAGCGGGCCGAAATCGAACTTGTGCTGGGCACGCTTGACGTTGTAGCGCCCGTCGCGCGTGAAAATCGCCCCGTTGCGCGCGCACCTCGCGGGTGCAACGCAATCGAACGTGTCGCCGCCATTCTCCACACATGCGAAGATGTCGTCGACCGAGGCGATGCCCAGCACGTGCCGTGGCCGGCTTTCCGGCATCGCGTCGCAGATCCACGCGCACGTGTCTGCGATGATACGCTTCTCGATCGCGCCGCCGATGCCTACGCCGTCGAAGTCCAGCGAGGCGATCTGCTCGGCCGCATGCCTGCGCAGGTCCTCATAGTTCGCGCCCTGCACCACGCCGTACAGTGCCTGGTACGGTTTGCCCAGCCGCTCCTCGGTCAGCCTCTGGTGCTCGGCCACGCAACGCTGCGCCCAACGGTAGGTGCGTTCCACCGAGGCTTCCTGATACGAGCGCGTGTTCATCAGCGTCGTCAATTCGTCGAACGCGAACATGATGTCCGCGCCGATTTTATGCTGGATGCCCATCGAGATTTCCGCGGAGAAACGATGACGGTCGCCGTTGAGCGGCGATTTGAATGTCACCCCATCCTCGTCGACGAACGCCAGTCGTTCCTTGCCCGCCGCGATCACGTCGTCCGATTTCATGCCGGTCACGTCCATCGCCAGCGTCTTCTTGAATCCGGCTCCCAGCGACAGCACCTGGAATCCGCCGGAATCGGTGAACGTCGGCCCGTCCCAGTTCATGAATCGCGCGAGTCCGCCGGCCGCGTCGAGCACGTCCTGGCCAGGGCGCTCGAACAGATGAAACGCGTTGGACAGCAGACATTGCGCCCCCAGCTCGCGCATGGTCTCCGGCAGGACGGCCTTCATTGCCGCCTGCGTGGCGACCGGCACGAAGGCCGGCGTGCGGATGTCGCCGTGCGGCGTGTGGATGATGCCGGTGCGGCCGTAACGGCGGCCGCCACGGCCTTTGCCGTCAGCTGAATCGGGCAGTTGCGTGAGGGTTTCGAAAAAGAATGCGCTGCGGTCGCCGGGCCTGCCATCGGCCGCGCCGCGCGGGTGCTCCAGAAAACTCGTCATACGATTACTCTAGGCGATGGCCGGGAAGGCGGGAGATGGCGCTCGGAAAGCCTGTTTCGGGCTTTCCCAGCGGTTCGTGGCGTATCGTTGTCTCAAGCTGTCCGGCTGATGCGTCCGCTTTTCGGACGGGATATCCGCGGGTTTCAGAAAAATCGTTTTGCTGCTGACCGGTCGGAAATGTCGTACGAAACAAGGCCGACGGCCTGCTTCATGATAACGGTAGATAATTCATTCTCTCCTTCCAATCAACGTTCAGGAAACATCCAGAGCAGGTATCTTTACTCTTACGTAGAGCTTGGCGGCGCGCTGGCTCACAGATACGAGACCCAACCCGTCTGCTGATACTTACGAATACTGAAGGAGACAACATGGCTGACAACAACAATGGATACTGGCCCGCCGATAACGGCCAGCCTGAGCAGCCGCAGAACGACAACCTGCAGCAGCACGCTCCGACGACCTCGGATGCGCAGGATCAGCAATTTGCCCAGGAGCCGCTGGGCGCGCCGCAGGAAGCGCCCGCGCAGAACGACGACGCGCAGCAGCCACAGCCCGAAGCGCAGGATACCCGTCCGACCCAGCCGTTGGCGCCTGTCGCGCCGACCTCAGAGCAGGCCCAGGCTTCCGAACCGACTCAGCCGCTGCAGCCGCAGCCGACGCAGCCGCTGTACCGCCCGGCACCGGAATACGGCGCCTACGGCCCGACTCCGACTCAGCCGGAGTCCCAGCAGCCGCAGCCGACCCAGCAGCAGAATCAGAACACGGGCAACGGCGGCAACCCGTTCTTCAACGGCAACCCGTTCATGACGCGCCCGACGGACGACGCCTCACAGCAGAATCGCCAGAACGGCAACACGCCCTACGGTTTCCCGTTCGGCCCGCAAGGCCCGAACGGCGGCCAGGATCAGGGCATGGCTCAGCCGGAAGACGGCGGCAACGCGTCTCGCGGCGGAAGCTCCGCGGCCAGCCACATCGTGACCGCAGTGGTGGCCGCCCTGGTGGCCGCGGCGCTGTGCCTCGGCGTTGGATACTTCGCGCTCACCTATGGTTGGGTGAGCACGCCGACGACGACATCGCTGACCAACGTCCAGTCGAACAAGTCCGGTACCGGCAGCGCCACCGCCAAGACGGGCGAGGCCGCCGACTGGAAGACCGTGGCGAGCGAGGTCTCCGGCTCCGTCGTGTCGATTCAGGCGGCGCTGAGCAACGGCACCGCCAAGGGGTCGGGCGCGATCGTGAGCGCCAAGGGCTACATCGTCACCAACAACCACGTGATCTCCGGCGCCCAGCAGATTCAGGTGACGCTGTCCAACGGGCAGATGTACACCGCTCAGGTGGTCGGCACCGACACCACCACCGACCTGGCGGTCATCAAGCTCGACAACCCGCCGAGCGACCTGAAGGCTGTGGAATTCGCCGACTCCGACAAGCTCGCCGTCGGCGAGGACGTCATGGCCATCGGCAACCCGCTGGGCTATGACGACACCGCCACCACCGGCATCGTGTCCGCGCTGAACCGCCCGGTCACCGTGACCGATGACTCCGGCTCCGACATCGTCACCAACGCGGTGCAGATCGACGCGGCCATCAACCCCGGCAACTCGGGCGGCCCGACGTTCAACGCCGCCGGCCAGGTGATTGGCATCAACTCGTCGATCGCCTCCACCGCGACCTCCAGTGATTCCGCCGGCTCCATCGGCATCGGCTTCGCGATTCCGTCGAACCTCGTCAAGCGCGTGGCCAACGAGATCATCAAGGACGGCAAGGTCAAGCACGTGGCCCTCGGCGTGACAATCACCACCGGCACGGTCGAGGCGGACGGCGTGACCCGCGCCGGCGCCAAGGTCACCGCGGGAACCTCCGGCTCCGCCGTGGTGTCCGGCAGCCCCGCCGACAAGGCCGGCCTGAAGGTGGGCGACGTCATCGTGGCGTACGACGGCAACGCGGTGAGCAGCACGTATTCGCTGCTCGGCTATGTACGTGCGTCGGCGCTTAACGACAAGGTGACGTTGACCATCGTGCGCGGCGGCAAGACCATGGACGTCGAGGTGACGCTCGACAAGGAGGAGTCCGCGGTGAACGGCTCCGGCAACTCGAACTCGAACAACAACCAGAACAACCAGAACAACCAGAACAACCAGAACAACCAGAATGGCAACGGCCAGAACGGTAACGGCAATGGCAACGGCAACAATGGCAACGGCAACAATGGCAACAGCAACAACGGCAACGGCAATGACAGCAACGGGTACGGCAACAACGACTACGGCAACGGCGGGTTCTCCGATCCGTTCGGCCTGTGGTAAGTTCCGCTCCCGAAGCCGCTGACGCTGCCTGACGGCTGACATTGCCCGGCAGTTGACATGGCTCGATGATGGAGGGGCCGGTGCGCTTGCGCCGGTCCCTCCACTTGCGTCTGCGGCCATGTTCCCGCGTGACGTTGGCGTGTCCTTTCGCAGTTGTTGCTAGAGTTGGTAGAAGCCGCGGATGGCATGTGCCGCCGCGCAACATAATCGAACGAACAATTGAATATCGAATAATCTTTTTACGCCGTGTATCGCCTGCCCTCGCCGTTTTAGGCAGTGCTGCCGATGGGTTAACAAGGCGTGGGTCGCATGCCGTTCGTGATTCCGCGCTTGTTGCTGGGATGACGGATGGTCCGTATACGAGCGTAAGGAGATACGATGCGTAAGTTCATCTATCTTTGCAGTCATCTGTGTGTTCAAGTGCCGCTGTTGCCGATTGCCGTGCTCACGGTCATTCCGCTTGCCGTGTGCCCGTCATGGCGCCCGTGGGGAGCGGCGGATATTCCTGTACTGGGCAATCCCGGCGTGGGCCAGTGGATTGTCATCATCGTGGTGGCGTACACGATCATCGACACCGTGCGTGGCATGATCGACGATTTGCGGCATGGCCGGGTCGGTGTGGATCTGCTGGCTGTCGTGGCGATCGCCGCCACGGTCGCCGTGCAGGAATACTGGGCGAGCTGGGCCGTGGTGCTGATGATCTCGTCCGGCGAAGCCATCGAGGAATACGCCCAATCCAAGGCCGAAAGCAGCCTGACCGCGCTGATGACGGCCGCGCCCCAGACCGCGCACGTCGTGCGATGGCCCGGCGTGGGCGTCGCTGGTGTCAACACCGGCGACGGCGGCGACGGCAGCTCCGACGACCGGGGCGACGGCTTCCGCAAGGTCGCCGCTCTGCCGTCTTCCGCCGCCAGCGGGTCGTCCGACGCTGCGACTTCCCACTATGACACCGTTGCTGTGGAATCCGTCACCCCCGGCGATGTGCTGATTGTGCTGCCCGGTGAAACCGTGCCGGTGGATGGCGAGCTGTTGTCCGGATCCGCCACGCTCGACCTGAGCAACATCAACGGTGAGCCGGTGCCGCGTGGAGTGTTCGCGGGCGCCCGCGTCATGTCCGGCGCGGTGAACGGCTCGACCACGCTGACCATGCGTGCCACCGAAGCCGCCAGCGACTCGCAATACCAGCGCATCCTCGCGCTCGTCGCGGCCGCGCAGGATTCCCGCCCGGCGGTGGTGAAGACCGCCGATGTGCTGGCAGTGCCGTTCACGGTGCTCGCACTGGCGATCGCGGCCGTGGCATGGTTGGTGTCCGGTGTGCCGACGCGCTTCGCTCAGGTGCTGGTGCTGGCGACTCCTTGCCCGTTGCTGATCGCCGCCCCCGTCGCGTATGTGGCGGGAACCGGCCGACTAGCCAAGTCGGGAATCCTGATCAAGACACAGGACGTGCTGGAGAACCTCGGCCGCGTCACGCACGTGTTCTTCGACAAGACCGGCACGCTGACCGTGAAGCAGCCGCAGGTGACCCGCGTCGAGATGCTGCCCGGTGCCGGCACTCACCTCAATGAGGACCACGTACTGATGATGGCGGGCGTGGTCGAGACCTATTCCGTGCACATCCTCGCCAAAGGCATCGCGAAGGCCGGCACGGAAGCTCTGTCCCGGCTGCATCGGCGGTTCGAGGAGGGGCAGCGGCTATGCCCGCAGCCCGATGCGGACTGGCCTGGTCACGGGCGCGATTATCCGGTCGTCAAGCACATTGATGAAGACGCCGGGAAAGGCATCTCCGGCGAAGTGAATGGGCATAAGGTGCGCGTAGGCAGACTGTCTTTCGCGGCCTCAAGCGAAGATGGGTTCCTGCCGGTTGAGCGGATCGTCCCGGGCCGGGCCACGACTGATGGAGACCGGCGGTCCGGAAAACAAGGTGAGGGGCGGCTTGCGGACGAGATCCGTACCCGTTTCGGCATGCTCGCGCCGGATGAAATGGCCTCGTACGTGTCGGTCGACGGTCATCTCATCGCCCGGATCGTCCTGCGTGACGTGCCGCGCGCGAACGCCAAGTCGGCGCTCGCGAGCCTGCGCGGTCTCGGCGTCGCCAAGCTGTCCATGCTGACGGGAGACAAGCGATCCTCCGCCGCCATCATCGCCAGTGAGGTCGGCATCGACGACGTGCATGCGGAATTGTTCCCCGAAGATAAGGTCACCGCTGTCACGACCGCGACCGCGACGCCATCGCGCGGCGTGACGATGATGGTCGGCGACGGCGTGAACGACGCGCCCGTGTTGGCCGCCGCCGATATTGGCATGGCCATGACGGACGGCACGTCGACTGCGGCCTCGGAGTCCGCGCAGGTGGTGATCCTGAACGACGACATCGCCGCCGTTCCACGGGCCATCGCCATCGCCCGCCGCACCAAGCGTGTGATGCTGCAAGCCGTGCTGGCCGGTCTCGCGCTGGCCCTGATCGGCATGGTTGCGGCGGCGTTCAACTTGATCCCCGTCGTGGTCGGCGCTTTTCTGCAGGAAGCCATCGACGTGGTAAGCATCCTCTGGGCGCTCACCGCGCTGCTTGACCGTGACTGACGGGCCGTGGTCGACGGGCGCAGCTGGGCCGGTCGTGATCGACCGGCCTCGCCCGTCGCCGGACGATCGGGCGAGAACGAATGTGACATTCGACAACAATGGGGGCAATGCCGGGAAATCCCGCCGTTGCCCCCTTCCGTGATTCGGTGGCTTGCGATAACCTATAACGCGTGACTGAATCTGAGAACAATGAACTTCGTATCGCCGTGATCGGCGCCGGTCCCGCCGGCGTCTACTCCTCCGACATCTTCCTGCGCCAGCTGAAGAAGCTCGGCGAGGAGCTGGGTCTGGGCACCAAGGCCCGCATCGACCTGTTCGAGAAGCTGCCGGTCCCGTTCGGCCTGGTCCGTTACGGTGTGGCCCCCGACCATCCGAGCATCAAATTCATCGCATCCGCGCTGGAGAAGACGCTCGACAACCCCGACATCCACCTCTACTGCGACGTGGAATTCGGCAAGGACGTGACCCTGGACGACCTGCTGGCGCGTTACGACGCCGTGCTGTTCGCCACCGGCGCCGTCAAGGACAAACCGCTGAACCTGCCGGGCGCCGACCTCGACGGCGTGTACGGCGCCGCCAAGTTCGTCGAATGGTATGACGGATACCCCACGGGTGCGCGCGAATGGCCACTTTCGGCCGAGAACGTCGCCGTGATCGGTGGCGGCAACGTGGCGATGGACGTCGCGCGCGAGCTCATGCGCAACGCCGACGACCTCAAGGCCAAGACCGACATCCCCGACAACGTCTACGAAGGCATCCAGGGCAACAAGGCCAAGGTGCTGCATCTGTTCATCCGCCGTGGCGTCGCCCAGGCCAAGTTCAGCGTGCAGGAACTGCGTGAGATGGAGAAGCTGCCCGGCGTGCAGCTTATCATCAACGAGGACGACTTCGAGCTGGATGACGACACGATCGAAGAGGCCGGCAAGGACAAGCTGACGCGCCAGATGGTCGAGGAGCTGTTCACCATCCGCGAGATGGCTGAAGACATGGAAGACGACGGCGACGTCGATTACGAGGGCAACCCCGCAGATCGCAAGTATTACGTGCACTTCAACTCCGCTCCCACCGAGATCCTCGGCAAGGACGGCAAGGTCGCGGGCATCCGCGTGGAGAAGACCGAGACCGGCGCCGACGGCAAGATGCACCGCACCGGCGAATTCGAAGACTACCCGGTCGAGGCCGTGTACCACGCAATCGGCTACAAGCCCGCCGAAGCGCCCGGCATCACCTATGACGAGAAGGGCGCCCACCTGGCCAACGCGAACGGCGATGGCCGCATCACCACCGAGGCCGCCGGCGGTGACGTGCGTGAACGCCTGTATGCCACCGGGTGGGCCAAGCGCGGGCCGGTCGGCCTGATCGGCTCCACCAAGTCCGACGCGTTGATGATCGTCACCAACATGCTGGAAGACCTCGCCAAGGCGGCCGAAGGCGGCCGTGTGGCCGGCGACCGCGACCCCGAGTCCATCGACCGCCTGCTCGCCGAGCGCGGTGTCAAGCCGATTGACTTCGCCGGTTGGAAGAAGGTCGACGCCTTCGAACGCTCCGAGGGCGCGAAGGAAGGCCGCGAGCACAAGAAGGTCGTCGAGCCGGATCAGATGCGTGAGCTTGCTCACGCCTGAGCGACCTGTAGCGCGACTCGTATACATCGATCAAGCCGCCTCCCGCGTGACATTGCGGGCGGCGGCTTGTTTTTGCCCGTACTTGTATCATCCCGTGCCTCCGGAATCATTTCATTGTGCTCAAGGCGCATATCCAGCCAACTGTCAGACAGTGAATTTAGTGTGTGGGCTATGGACGGTAAATTGCATGTGCGCGGCCACTTCAACGGCCTGAAAACGACGCTGCTCTTTGCGTTGATGTGGGCCATCATCATGTTGATCTGGTGGGCCACCGGCGGTGACCGCGGCACGCTGGGCGTATATATCGTCATCGGTCTGGTCTCCACGTTCAGCACGTACTGGTTCTCCGACAAACTCGCCATCGCCTCGATGGGCGCCCGCGCGGTCACCGAGCAGGAAGCTCCCGCACTGTACCGCATCGTGCGCGAACTCAGCGCCAAGGCCGGCAAGCCGATGCCTCGCATCTACGTCGCCCCGACCATGAGCCCCAACGCGTTCGCAACGGGCCGCAACGAGCGCCACGCAGCCGTATGCTGCACGCAAGGCATCCTCAACATACTCAACGAGCGCGAGATTCGCGGCGTCCTCGGCCACGAGCTCATGCACGTGTACAACCACGACATCCTCACCTCCGCCATAGCCTCCGCACTGGCGACCATCATCACGTATCTGGGATACTCGCTCATGTATTTCGGCGGCGGTCGCAGCAACGACCGTGACAACTCCTCCGGCGCCTTCGGTCTGATCGGCGCGCTGTTGAGCGCGATTCTCGTGCCGATCGGCGCCTCTCTGATCCAGATGGCCATCTCCCGCACCCGCGAATTCGACGCCGACGAGGACGGCAGCCGCCTGACCGGCGACCCCGAAGCGCTCGCCTCCGCCCTGAACAAGATCTCCTACGGTGCTCAGACCAATCCGATGCCGAAAACCGCGGGCACGCAGTCGGTGTCATCCATGATGATCGCCAACCCGTTCTCCGCGCGCGGATTCTCGAAGCTGTTCTCCACGCACCCACCTACCGACGAGCGCATCAGCCGGCTCATGCAGATGTCGCAGGAGATGCGCAATTCCGGCATCGGCGGCGGCAGCCCGCATTACTTGTACTAGCTTCGTTGCGCAAGGCTCGCGGGCATCGCCGTCATGTGATACACTGACGACTTGTGCACAAAGCACTGCGGATGTAGTTCATCGGTAGAACGAAAGCTTCCCAAGCTTTAAAGGCGGGTTCGACTCCCGTCATCCGCTCCACTTCCCTCAATGTCGAGGCTGCGAATCCTAATCATTCCAACGATTCTTGATTATGTGAATACCTGCTCAATCACATAGATGCTGCTGGAATGTTGTCACCGTGTTGTCACGGGGCGCATGAAGGGGATTTAGAGGGAACGACATGAGTTGCATCAGCGAAAATGACTGAAGAAAGTGATGTCAGAAATAGTTGGGGGTTACACCACGTTATGGCCCGTTCGGCGTGTCGGAGGCCAGTTGCTCCGCCAAACGTCCGAAGGGATCTCGAACCCGTAATGACGTCCTGTTTGACGGCATCTCCATTGGCCCGGACTGTCATGAGGCCGCCCATTGGACTTAGGGTATGGCTACTTGGACAATGTGAGCGTGTGGTGAGCGCTGAGTTATGCGGATGGGCGTCGGCCATACTATTGCCCTCGCTCCTGTCGGCATGACTTCCACTCACAGTTTTCACATGCCGCTTTTCCGGCGCTGGGCATCGAGACCCGGGTGTCAAAATGTGTCCGGTATGGATGGCCCATCGTGTTGCCGGCTGTGATGCAGACGTGGGACACGATGGGCCATAGATTGCTTTTTGTATGAGCGTTATGCGTATATATCGACGATGCGCGCGATTGTATCCTCGACGTCCGAGAACTGTTCCTCATGGTCGCCGTCCAGCACGGTAATCACCGTGCTCATGAGGGAATTGCCGTTCCCATCGATTCCGGAAACGTATTTTCTGCCGATATGGATGATCTTGCCGTCCTTTTGCAGTGTGAGGTATTGGGGTTCGGCTGGTTTCCACTCGAGATATAGTCTGCCTACCCTTGTCTTCAATGTGCGTTGGACGTCGGGGATCACGTTTTTCAGTTCCTCGCATATCACGCAGGAGGCAAGCTCGCGGTTGATGCCGTTCAGCTGGGTCTTTTCGCCTGAGGGTAGGTAGCAGATGCCGTCCACGACACGGAATTGCCAAAGAGACCCGAAGTATTCATGGGACCACAATCCCTTTTCCTTGATGAGAGACTTGGCATGGACGTCGGTGCGTTCCTCGTCCCATACGTACTCGTCGGCGATCGCGGTGAGAGCGTCGACGACGTCTTGGCGTCCCAGCTGCTTGTCCCCGATGCGGTCAAGAACGTCATCGCATAGCCTATGGAATAACTCGCGTTTCCCTGAGGAAGCCCTTAGCATATTCCTCCAGCCAAGGGTTCGCGCATGGTTTCTTGAATCGACGAGGTAGCTGAGGTTGCCTTCCCTCATCGAGTAATCCCCCTTGGTCAGCAGGGCTCTTCGGACATCGATGAGCAGAGACGTGTCCGGCAGATTGGTGTCCTGCCGTTCGAACGCCATTTTCGTGAGCTCCAAGTACTTGTCGAATGCATCGAGGACATCCGGATCATGGGACATGGTTTCGACGTTGTCTCTTGTGATGCCGGCGAAAGAGAGCAGGAAGTCGATTTTCCCCTCGAAATATGGGATTTCCTCGGCCTTGTGCAACGGTTCGGACCATTGCGGGGCATTGGCCCGAAGCCATGCCTTCAATTCCTCCTCGTCAATCTGGTCCTTTGGCGTGAATCCCGTGTCGCCGGGGAACGTCGCGAGGTATGAGGTCAGATCGTCGGCATGGTCGGAGTAACGTTCGACCATGCCGACGGCCTGTGCGTACAGGCCAAGCGTGTTGTAACCCTGCCACATCGTCGCGGCATTGGAAAGGTGCCGAATCACCCGTATCCACTCGGTCCAAGATTGTTCCTCGGGCCTTTTGCCTTGGTTCATAACGCCGTCGAGGTATGCGACGGCGGCTTCGAGCCTCATGCGCGTGCTGTAGCTCTCCGCTTTCCCGTCTATGGAGCTCGAGGCCATTACAATTTCCGGGATTCCGGGCAATGCGTCGTCGCCGGACACGTGATCGAGGATGCGTTCGAGGCGGACTAGAGTACGACTGTCGCAGACGGAGCCTCCCTCTGTTCTCAGGTCCTTGTTGTATTCGTCCAAGCTTCGATGCCGAGTATCCGCCAGGTCCACGCCCTTCATCGAGTATTCGGTGTTGATCCTTGGCGATTTCTTCGCCTTTCCCGCCCATTGGTTCCAGAGGAACCAATTGAGGAAACCCATAAACCGCATGTCGTATTCGTCACGTTTCTCGGTTGGGACACTTCCCTTGAAGCTCCAGAAGAAATCGGTCCATTCCTGGTCGAATTTCCGACAGAACTCCTCGTAGTGCTCGGGAGAGAATTCTGCCTGGGCTTTCTGCTCCAGTTCCGCCTTGATGTTCTCGAAATCGCTCAGTTGCTTGCCTCGGGCGTTCATCTTGATATACAGGTCGTCGCCGTTGCCAATGTCGTTCACGTCGAGCCATTCGAATCGGATCGGGCAATCGTCGCCGGTCAGCAGATCCCAGACCCCATGCCGTGTCATCCTGCGTTCGTCGATGTCGTCGAGCACTTCGAGCGCGGAGAGGATCGTGGGATCATACATGAAGTCCGGGCGGAACCAGCGCTTGTCCCGAAGGTACTCCGACAGTTTGCACATGGGCGTTCGGTCGGCTGTCCATTGTGCAATCTGCTGGATGACGTCGGGTTCGCCGATTCTGGCGAAGAAATCGGAGGACGTCTGTCTGGTCTGATAGGAGAACCTGCCTAGGGTTTGCGCGTCGCCGTCGAGCTCCGGCGCGCGTTCGCCGTCACCGGCATTGGCGACGGCCATGACCAGGGCAAGCCAATGGATGAGGTATAGGGTGGTCAGGCGCTGCTGACCATCGAGCGGAACGAACAGCTCAACGTCACAATCATCACTTCCCTCGATCTGCCCGTAGATGAAGTTCAGGCTCATCGGGGTGCGGTCCGAAATGTGGGTCTGGATGTCATCAAGCATACCGGTGCGGGCATTCGCCGATTGGACGTCGCCGCGTCCCTGCACATAGTCGCGCTGTATCGCGGGGATGCGAATGGAGTAGTGCTTGAGCAGACGCCAGAAGCTCATGGTGTTCCCGCCATTGTCGATTCCCGCGTTCATTTCGTCTCCTCTTCCTCCAGATAGGATTTCAACGTGGCGATGATGCCGTGGGGGCCGTCGAGATAGCCTTCGCGGTCCTCATGGCTCCAGAAGGTGAAGTCGTTGGGATTGTCAGTGTAGTATTTGAGGAAAACGTTTTTCGTGCATGGGGGCACGAAAGTGGTGTCTCTATCGGCATCGATGATCCAACGGCGTTTTTCGATGAAGCTGGCGTTGCCGTATCCGCGGTTGAGCTTGCTTGACAGAAGGACCATATTGTCGATGCTGTCCTGGTCGCCCAGTTTGTTCTCGATGAGAGTCTGGCGCCGTGTCCAGAAATCGTCGCATGTCTTTTCGCTGAAATCCTTGCGGTCGAGGAATTCTCGGATGGCATCGACCTCGTTGGCGCCGTCCCCGCTTTCCTCTCCCCTCGTGGCGTTGGAAAGCAGGCCCAGCACACCTTCGAAGAACATCCTTCGGCTCTCTGAGGGCGATGTGATTCGGGAACCGTTGCCGTTCACCTCCTTGTCCGTGGGCGGTCCACCCGCCGTCGCATGAACGTGTTCCAGATCCCATCGTTCCCTCTTATAGCGGTCGAATGGGAATCTCATGAGGGCTCCCGTTGACGCGTTGAGCGTCAGCAGGTTGAACAGAAGCAGCGCATTCCTGGTTTTGTCGCTGTCGTTGCACGTGAGGTCGGGTATCTGCTCAAGGTCAATGTCCTTGCCAATGAGTGTGCGGAGCCGTCCGCGTAGTTCAGACTTGTCGCAATTGGACAGTTGCGCGTACAGGTCCAGCACGTCGGTTTTCTTGTCTGTTTTGCGTCTTGCGACAAGATAGCCGATGAGGTGGTAAAGCTCGCGGTTCTCGAACCAGTATTCAAGGTTGGCGAAGATCTCCTTGCATGAACGCCACATGTCACGCAGAAGCGTTTGACATCCATTGTCATGCCCGCCGCCGTACACATGGTTGAACACAGCGTAACGGTTGTGCGTGTGATCGATGGCTGGGGCGTCGTCCTGGGCTTTGAGCCATATGTCCAGAATGAGGTCGATCCGTGTTTGGTATTCGCCTTCGATGTCATTGGTCAGGAAGCACCATAGTGCGTCGTCCTGCAGCCGATGCTCCATGCGGTCCCATTCGTTGGCTACGGCGCGTTTCTCGTTGGCGTCGAAGCCATCGTCGGATAGCAGCAGACCCTTGACCAGCTCCGCGTTGGTCAGGGGGATCTTGCCCACGTTGATTTTGCGGAAAAGATCTATGGATTCGTCCTTGCCGGACGTTATCTCGTACCAGATGACCTTCGTGCGCCTGCGGAAAACGCTCAGAAAATTGAACATGTCTGGGCGGTCTTTCCCATGTTCTCTGGCCCAATTCCTCATGGTCTCAAGGGCGAGGGCCATGTGGTGGAAATCCGGGTTGTCTTCCGCATGTTCCGGTGTTGCTGGGGAATCCGCGTTCAGGGAATGCAGGAATTCCCGTGAATCTGGCCTGGTCGCATAGGCAATGGAATAATTGCCGCCGCTTTTGAAAGGATCGGAATATTGCATCAGGAGCAGCAGCGTCGTTAGCCGCTGTTGTCCGTCGATAACCTCGTATGACCCGTCTTCCCTCGGTTTCACGACGATTGGCTGAAGGCAGTAGTCGTGATGGATGGTTTGGGTGTCGAAGAACACGCTCAGGTCGTCCATGAGCGCGGAGACCTCCTCTTTGCCCCATCGATAGCCGCGTTGATATGACGGGACGAAGAACCTGTATGGCTTGTTGCTGTCCTCGGGATTATGTTGAAGATCCTCGATTGATTTCATGGATATGGATGTGTCCGTCATCGTTACCTTCTTTTCAAAACCACTTGTTTTTCCGTGTTTCGCATATGGTTCCATGATATGGGCAATGCGTGCCGATTGGAGCGATTGGATGACAGATGACAGAGCATGTTTGCGGGTCCTCGGCGCGATGGACTTTGTTTAGGTGGAATGGCGGCGTCCTAAAGGGAATTCGGAGGACGTTATTCAGCTCAAAAGTCATCTTCCGCGTTCAAGGTCTCTGCTGCTGCGATTCTGTTGCTGATGGACGTGGCTACGTCGTCGAGATCGGTGTCGAATAGTCTGCATAGGTGTCCAGCGTCATGGCTGCGTTCTTGTGCCCGAGCATGCACTGGACGGCCTTGACGTTGGCTCCGGAGCTGATGGCGATGGAGGCTGCTGTGTGGCGAAGATCATGGCAGGTCAGCGTCGGGACGCCGGAATCGCGCAGTGCTCTTGCGTACCAGCCGTGGTTTTTCGCGGACTGCTCGCGTAGACGACCGCCGGAGGGATCCCATACAATCCGGAGGCCGATGACAATGTGACATTCCCCGACGATGGGTTCTGGAATTCAAGGACGAGCCTACGGGAGATCAAGGATTACGCGGTCAGCAGGCTTGTGTCTCCAGATGCGGTGCTTGCCGTGACGCTCTGTCGCATCATTGTGGCGACGCCTCCCCATGTGGCGTTGCCCTCGACCATCGGTTCGGATTACGGTTCGTTAAATTTCGGCGTGGTGATTCTCGGCAATCCGGGGTCAGGCAAGGATGCGGCCTTCGGCGCGGCGAAGGCGCTGGCGCCGGACATACGTGACGCTCCGGTGACCAGCGTGGCGAGTGGGCAGGCCATCAGTGCTCTGTTCGGACAGCGCGTGCAGGAGGAGGGCAGGTTCAGATTGGAGTGCAAGTCCCCTCGTGCCATGCTCAGATATTCCGAAGCGTCTAATTTCAGGGCGCTGTCAAGCGCGAGGGAAAGCAATCTCCATCCGGAGATGCTATCGCTGTTCTCGGGACAGCAGATTGTCGACTACACCAAGAACAGAGAGCTGTCTGTGACCATTCCTGAACATGGGTACAGGGCGGTCATGGTGATTTCCGCGCAGCCGTCGATGATGGGAATGTTCGAGGGCGGCGTCGGCGTGGGCTTCCAACAACGATTCCTCTACGTCTCCGCATACAGCGACAGGCTCAATGTCCGTGCCGTCGACGAGGAGGCAATCGCGCTTTCCTCATTGACGAAGTTCCCCTATGACACAAAGCTATTGCCTGAAGATTATCCCATTGAGCAAATGAACCGGCTCTACGAGTGCGGAAGCTATGCCAGGGCTAACGAATCCACGCCAGAAACCAGCCATCTGAGAATGCAAGCCATGAGATTGCCGCCCGCTGTGGAACGCGAGATCATCGCAGATAAAATACGTGTCAACAGGGAGCGAGGAGGGAATCCGCGCAGGGCGCACGGTATGTATCTGCAAACAAAGCTGGCGGCGGCGTTCCGCCTGCTCGAAGACCCGCAGTCGTCTGCAATCACGCAGGAAGATTGGGATCTTGCAGACATGATGATGCAGTGCTCGCGCAAGTGTTACGAGGAGAACCTGCGGGAATACAAGAACGAGAATCTCAATCGTCGCGCCGATTGCAAAGAGGAGGACGAGTTGGTTCGTGAGCAGGTCGATATTCGCGCCCTCCGTGCCACCGAAAAACGCATCGTCGAGCTGCTAGAAAGCTCAGCCCAAGAGTCTGTCTCTAGGGCAGAGATATCGCGGTCTCTATCGAAACGGCAAAAACTATTTATGGATGATGCATTGGAAAACCTGATAGCTTCAGGAGTGGTTAAACACAGCAAAGGCAGGCGAGGCGGGGACCGGTATTCGCTTATCTAGTCGACCTACCAACCTACCGACCTACTTACTACTGCCGTAAGGGTTTTCGCGACCTACCTATTGAACCTACCGACCTCCCCTAGGTAGGTCGATAGGCTGGATTGGTAGGCGGTCGAATCCCAGTGATTCCAATGGGTAGGTTGGTAGGTCGGTAGGTCACTTGGATGATCGGGGACGAGAAGACCATGAACGACTCCGACCTAGCCGGCTGATGGTGCCAAAGAGTTCGGCGGGGCCTAATGATGCGGCTGTTGTTTTCCTAGGCTGGACTTGTTTTCACTGTGGCTCTGCTGTCACTACGGGTTTGCTAGGCTGGGTGTTTTTGAACTCTAATGCGTATGGAGAATGATGATGATTGATTTGGATGAGTGGAGGCCGCTGGCGATGGCGGCATTGCGGGAGACATTCGGCGAACGTTTGCTGTGCGTGGGATTGCAGGGCAGCTATTTGCGTGGCGAGGCCCGGCCGGACAGCGACATCGATTTGCTGGTGGTGCTCGACCATGTGGAGCTGACCGATCTTGACCGCTTCCACGAGGCGATGCGCGCGGTGCCGGAAGGCGGAAAGGCCGTCGGTTTCACCTGCGGACGTGACGAACTGGCCGCGTGGCCCGCCTATGAGCTCGCGCAGTTCGAGCACGGCACCCAGGTCTGGCATGGCGACCTGCATGCTTTGCTTCCCGTCTATGGGCAGGCCGATGTCCGGCTTGGTGCGAGGGTAAGTGTGGCGAACCTCTATCACATGACCAACCACACGTATCTGACGACGCGGGAGCTGCCTGCGGATGCCCGTCTGGACGCTTTGCGCGCCATGCTCAAGGGGTTCTTCTTCTCCTTGCAGATCGTCCACGCCGTTCGCACCGGCGTGTTCGTCCCGATCAAACGCGAACTGCTTGCTGCTCTGGAGGATCCATCGGAACGCATGCTGCTCGCGCACAGCATCGACCCCGGTGAAGCCCGAGAAGGGGATTACTCGGCATTGCAGCAATGGTGCTCAGCCATTATGCAAACCCTGTCGGCCATCTGAGATTGGCCGGCGTCGTCTTACTGAGAAGGGCTTAGCGTCATAAGGCTCTGAGCGCTTTTGGGTAATGTATTACACCGCAAGACTCTTGCGCATGACCAGCTCTCCGTCGTGTTCGCTGATGGTGGTAAAACCAAGCGACTCATAAAGGTGGAGGGCGTTGATGTTGGTGCGCTGAACCGAAAGACTGGCTGCGGTGTGACCGTCGGTCCGCAGCTGGGCTAGTAACGCCGTCATTAGGCACCGACCTATGCCTTGGTCTCGCCAGTCGGGAAACAAGGATATGGAGACTTCTGGCGTTGCCGTATCGATGGTGCCGTAGCCTGCGGCGTTGTTCGGGAAGATTCTGGCCCATGCAGCACCCACGACCTGCGAACCATTCGGCAGCCCGTTGCGGGCAACCATGCAGGCGTCGTCGGGCCGCCCGAATCCCTCGATATATCGTCGAAGTTCCGGCAGCTCGACAACGCTCCTGTCTGGTGTCGGGGTTCCCGGCGGCACATGGATTGCCTGGTACAGGAACTCGGCGAGCAATGGATACTCCTCTGGTTCCATCGCCGTGATTGTGATATCTGTGGGAGTCGGCACAGCATCCGGTACTTGTTCCGTTGTTGTCATCGTCGCTCCAGTGCTCTTTCCAAATCCTTGATGTATCGTGTTTGCTGTCGTTTCAGATAGGCTTTGACGAATGGCCTCAGCACCAGTTTCTTTGCGGTCACCTGCTCCGTGAACTCAACTGCCGTCGCGTCGCCCATTGGACTGAAGGTTCCGATCCAATGGCCTGTCATATTGCCGTTTTCCATGTCAAATTCCCAGCGTTCGCATGGTTCGCAACAAGTGACGGTGAATGTGGTGGCATAACCATCGTTGGTATACTCCACGAACCGGCTGTCGTTCACGATCTCGGTTTTGCTCAGGTCCGAGCGCCACCCGTAGTCATCGACATTGGTCACGATGCTCCAGACCGTTTGAACGTCGTGCTGGAGGATGGCTTTGATGGTTGATCGCGTCATGGGTTCTATGTCCGTTTCGTCACACGATGGGGTGGCGGATGACGGTGCGAAGGTTCTCGGGCTTGCTCTTGCGCGGATCACCCAGATAGATCTCGTGATGGAGTCGCCGGTTCGCGGAATCGAAATCGAGATGGTGCCCTGATTCGGCGATGTGTTGGTCGAGTGTGGCGATGGTCGCGGGCTCGTTATCGTAGGAGCCTTTGTGCATGACCTGTCCGACCAAGCCCTCGGTCCAGTCCAGCAGGAACACGCGGCTCACATCCATTTCGGGGTGTTTGGCGGCGAACCGTGAGACGCAGGCGTCGAAGGCCTCGTCGGTGACGAATTCGGGCAGGCGGATCATCGAGGTCCACTGGAAATCCGTCTTGCGCGAATAATCGATGGCGCCGGTTTCGTTATCATTCGTGTCCATGTGCCACAGGCCCTCCAGCGGCGGCACCACGTAGTCGTAGTAGCCCTCGATGTGCTCGGCCGGATCCTTGGACTTCCGACTCATCTTGATGGTGAACGAGACGCCGTACAGCAGTTGCAACGCCGTCTGGTAGTCGTCGTCCTCCTCGTTGGGGTCGCCGGAGCCTTCGACCGCGACGAACCGCATTCGCGGCACTTCGATGATTGACGGCGTGGCCGCCGGCTGGTACAGGTCCTTGTATTCCTTCTTGACATCGAACGCCATCGTCCGCTCCTAACTAAGCACATCCTTGAGCTGTGAACACTAGAGTCGAGTTCAGTTCCAGTTTAGATTGCGTACGGTGAAGGACGCGTGACATGCCGGCGCGCAATGTCGGGCGCGGAGAAATCACACAGTGCATATGGCGTTTGTGGGACTTGTGCGACTGACACATAGAAAGCAGACGTGAATGAGTAAAGGCTGATAATGGGGGGCGAATTGTTGGCTGCTGCGGCTGAAATATTTCAACAGCCGACCGGATGTGAAGCAGCGCAGAAAATTTTGTGACGCTTTTCTCTTACTTTTACGTCTAACCCAATTCGGTCGCAGCGGGGTTAATGTCCAAACTAGGAAGCTCTGCTGCTTTATAGCGTTGAGATGATAACTGGTGCGTCGAGTTCGGATTGTTTCCATGACACGCACGCAACCTGGCTTGGAGCGTGGTTGCCTTTCCTCGGCGGCAGTTGAAAGGAGCCTGACATGTTCGTCGTGAAGCGTAGAGGGAAAGTCTTGATGTTTATATGCTCGGAATGGTGGTTAGCAAGCGACGCATGTGTGGCCACACTTGCTCGCCCCACTGGTGTGGGGCGGCTTGCCGGGAGACCCGTGCCCCTTGGTCGGCGAAGCCTCCGGACCGTTTTCGCGGCTGGTGGAACGAGTCGTTCCGGCTCTCGTGTGGAGGCGTTTCCCGATGGGCTGGCGTGACAATCGCAGGCGAAGCATCTGCAAGAAAATCATGTTCGCACCGGAGGAATGGGAACAGGCCAGGCAAGTTCACGAGCGATGGTCAAGGAACCTGTCGATGTATCGACGGTGGGGTGATTTCGCCCGGCAGACGCTCATGCGGGGCGCATCGATGAACGTTTCGGTGACGCTGGCAAGCGATCCCGAGGCTTTCAAGGCCGAGCTGCATCGCATCGGCGTGAACGTGAATCAAATCGCCCGTACCGCGAACCTGGCCGGATCTGTCGCCTCGCAGCAGGTGCGCGAACTGCTGAATTTGCTTGCCTCTATCGGCAGAAAGATGGAGTTGATGGAGCGTGAAAAGGCGGAGATTGACGCAGCGCAGGGGCTGTACTGATGGCTGTGGTCAAACTCGGCAGCAAGGTCAAGACGAATCTCGCCGGAACAATCCGCTACGTCATCAACCCTATTAAGAACGGCGGCGGCAGACTTGTGTACGCCAGCTACAGCCACGAGCGGCACGACGCGAACATGCTTGCGGAGCCGATGATCCACGACTTAGAACGCTGCGCGAACGGGTTGCGCGCGAACGGCGTGCTCGCATTGCATTTGAAGCATTCGTTCAGTCCCGATGAGAATGTGACGGCGGAACAGGTGCACGAGTTGGGCGTCATGCTGGCCGAGGCGATCACGGGCGGGGATTACAAGTACGTGGTCTCCACACACATGGACCGGCACCATCTGCACAACCACATCGTCATTTGCGCGGCGAACCGAAGGTCTGGAAGGAAGGATGCGCCTTACCCGCAGGAGCATCGACCAATGGCGTGCTATCAGCGACGAACTGTGCCGTCGCGAGGGCCTGAACGTGCTGAAGAACCCAGATGTTGAGGCCGCCGCGGACCGTGTGGATATGCGTGGCACGATGCGCCGAACGCCCGGACAGAATACGGAACCGATCTCTGGATATGACGTCCCGGTCATCGAATCCACGGGTCGCGGCGTAGACATGGGGGAGCTGTACGCGGCGGCAAAGGGCAGGGGAATCAAGGAACGGATGCGCATCCTGATCGACCTCGACGCGGCCAAAGCGTCCAGCATCGGCGAATTTTCCCGGCTGCTTGATTTGCATGGCATAGGTTTGGCGATGCGTGGCGGGGGCGCGACGTTCACGGACCGGACGACGGGGCGCAAATTCCGTGGCTCGCGACTTGGCCCGGCGTACACGCTCGATGCCATCGGTGCGAGGCTTGCGAATGGCGGGAACATGCTGCATCTGACGTTCAACAACAAGCTTGTCGCCGTTGAGAACGACCGGTCGGTGAGCGTGTGGCTGCCCGGGACCAAGCGCCAGCGGAAGGTCAACCTGCCAGCCAACATGCTGCGCCGCGACGGTAGCACATGGCATCTGCTTATACCCGAAACGTTCACCGGCATGGTTATGGACCACTCGAATAGGTACGCTGCGCGCCTCACTACGGCCATGCTGGCCGAAGCGTTCGGGCGTCCAGAACAGCGGCTCGAACCACTCGCGAGAAGTGTCGATACGACGACTCTCCGCCATGCGTCGAGCCCGGCACAACGCCGCTACTACCAGATTCAGGCAAGAAAACTCGACGAGCTGAAGACGATGGCAGACGGATTGAACGCGGTGTGTCGAATCCAGCGTGAAGGCGACAACAGCCTCGTCAGGGGATTGCAAAACCTGAACGCCAGGGCCGACTGGGCGCGTGGCGAACTACGCGCCGCCGTCATCGCGTTGAATGATGCGATCAACAACAACGACCTCGACCTCGTGGCCGAAACCCGCGCGGAAGTTGAACGCCGTGAACAAGCGGTGCTCGAATGCCGGCACGAACTCGACGCAATCAGTCTACTCGCCCGGAACTCCGGCATCAGACTGCCGGACACCACCAGCAAGGAGCGAAACGATGGACCAGTCAGCGAGACGGAACAACAATATGGGAACCGACCCGTTGGGCGACATGTTCTCCCGAATGTTCGACCAGATGCAACCACAGGAATCGACGAACATGACCTCGATAGTGGATACCGGCATGGCCTGGCTGGAGAAGGAAAAGCGAGAACTCAACCGTCAAATCAGCGAGCTTCGGAGCGAGAATTCAACGCTCTCATCAGGGAATCAAGAGCTTCAATCAACGAATCAGCAGCTCTTGTCAACGAATCGGACGCTCAGGAAGCGACTCTCCGAACTCAACGAGACAACGAAACTACTCGGAGAAATCAAGAAGAGAGAACGCGCTTGTGCCAAAGAAGAAGAGCGTTGTAGACATATCCTTGATCGCCAGGCTGCGCTCGAATCCCGCGAAGCCAAGCTCCAGTCTGACCGAGCGCGGTTTGATAGCGAGCGGGAGCAGCTGCACAAGAGCATCGCGGAACAGGTCAGTCAGGAGGTTGAACGAGAGCGTCAGCGGCTTGGGGAGGACAACGACAGGCGGTGTGAGAAAGCCAAGCGCATCCTATTCGCTCTGTGCGTAGGCGTGTGTTCGTTCGCCGTCCCCATGCTTGTCATCGTCATGGCAGGCCGATGGCATATCCTCGCGGCCACACTGCCCGAGTGGCTTTACGCGCGCAAGCAACAGCTTGCCGCGATTGGTCAATGGCTTGGCAACGTTGATGCGTGGCTTGGCGAAATCATTCCCCAGGGATGGTGGAATGAGCCGCTCGCCTTCCTCCTCATGCTGCTCATTCTCGTCGCCGTCGTACATCCGATCTACTTGCTGAAGGTGGCATCCAAAATCAGTCGGTTCATCGAGAAAGGCTAAGATCTCTGTGCATGGTGCTCGGTGAAGTGATAAGAACGTTCCGCTACAAAATTGTTGTCACCGTGTTGTCATATGGTCTTATGGATAAAGCTCCGAGGAGTAGAAAACATTGATATTTAGCGCTTTTGCGTCATTGTCTAGGTAGGGTTCGACTCCCGTCATCCGCTCCACCACTTTCCGCTCCCGCTGGCGGGAGCGGGCTCGCGTCAGCGAGACTGAGGTTGTTCCACCTATCAGATAGCTACACGTGCCAGCTCCAGCAGGGGGCTCAGTTACCCGCGTCCCCCCGTATCTCCCGCGTCGCCGGCCATCTTAATCAGCTGCTCGATGGTGACGAACTCGTACCCCTGCTTCTTGAGATCGTCGATGATGCCGGGAAGCGCCTCGACGTCCTGCGAACGGTCGCCGCCGCCGTCGTGCATCAGCACGATCGCCCCGTTATGCGCGCCCGTCATCACGGCATCATGAATCGCCTTGGCTCCGGGACGCTTCCAATCGAGCGTATCGATATCCCACAGCACGTTCATGTCGATCAGGTCGGACGTCTCCTGCCACTGCTTCTTGCCGAACGCCCCGTATGGCGCCCTTAGCACTTTCGTTACATGCCCGGACGCCTTCTTCATGTTCGAAAACCCGGCGATGATTTCAGCGCGCAACGCGTCGCGGCTGAGTGTCGGCATGTCCGGATGCGTGTTGGAATGGCTCGCCACCTGATGTCCCTCCTCCAGCATGCGTTTCTCGGCGTCCGGGAACGACAGGCACTCCTCGCCCACGTCGAAGAACGTGGCCTTGACGCCCTTCTCCTTGAGGATGTCCAGGATCGGGCCGCTGTATTTGCTCGGCCCGTCGTCGAACGTCAGCGCGATGACCTTCTTCCCCTCCGGACGCGGGTTCAACGGCACGACGATCGTGTCCTGCGGCTCGACGGTGACGCCTTTGTCCACATGCTTGCCGGAACGTTTCCCGACCCAGTATTCGTGCACGCCGTCTTTCCCGGCCTGCTTGAGTATCTGTATCGAGCCGCCTGCGATGTCGATGCTTTCGCCGTGCGGCACGGTCTCCTTGCTCACGGTATGGTCTTCGGTCACATCCTCGCCTGACGTCACCATCACCATGCCATCCTGCGGGATCGTCGTGCTGTCGATTGCATCCCGGCGCACGGCAGCGCCGTTGATGCTGACGACGATCGGTTTGCCGGCATGCTTCTCGATCATGTCGCCGGCCACGTCGACCAGATTGCCCGGATGCGCGTCGAAATCGCCATTGTCGCGCAGCAGTCGTCCCAACGTCATGTCGACGCTGACTTTCATGGAAGTGCCGTTTACCGTGATCGGTATCTGCCGCCAATGCCGGTCCCACATCCACCAGCCACCGACACTGCCACCGGCCAACGCCAATATCACCAGAATGGCGACGAATGCAATCAGCCGATGCCGTCCCCTGCCGCGCCGCCCGTTATCGGGGCCGGCTCCGTACTCGCCATATTCGTTCCCGCGCGTCTTCCCCGCCCGGCGCACACTGTCCCCAAACGACAGCTCTTCAATGTACTGCGGTTCTTTTGTCACGTCCTAATTTTACGGAGGTGAAGATGGGAGAAAGGTGAGGAACGGGCCGCGGCGTGCGGAGGCGATGGATTCCGCCCGGCGGCTCCGGCCGGAGTAGCGGTGGTGCCAAATGTTGCATGGTCGCGGGATAATGCAGGTATGACGATTGCAACTGCCGAACGATACGCTGAAATGCTGGACGCTGCGCGCCGCGGCGGATATGCCTACCCGGCGATCAATGTGACGAGCTCCCAAACGCTGAACGCTGCGCTGCAGGGTTTTGCCGATGCCGAGTCGGATGGCATCATCCAGGTTTCAGTGGGCGGCGCCGCGTATTTTTCCGGTCAGGGCGTGAACGACCGCGTGACCGGGTCGTTGGCGTTCGCGGCGTTCGCGCATGAGGTGGCGAAGCGCTACCCGCATATCACCGTCGCGTTGCACACAGACCATTGCGCCAAGCAGTATCTGGACGGTTGGGTGCGTCCCCTGCTGGACATGGAGGCCGATGAGGTGGCGCACGGCCGCGAGCCGATGTTCCAGTCCCACATGTGGGACGGTTCGACGGTTCCGCTGGACGAAAACCTCACCATCGCCGAACAGCTGCTCGACAAGTCCGTCGCCGCGCGCACGATCCTGGAAATCGAAATCGGCGCGGTCGGCGGCGAAGAGGACGGTCATAGCGCCGAAATCAACGAAAAACTGTATTCCACGCCGGCCGATGGCGTGAAGGTCGCCCAGCGTCTCGGCCTGGGAGAGCGCGGCCGGTACATGGCCGCGTTCACGTTCGGCAACGTTCACGGCAGCTACAAGCCCGGCGTGGTCAAGTTGCGCCCGGAACTGTTGGGCGACATCCAGAGCGAGGCGGCTCAGGCCGTGGTGGACGGGCGTATCGCATCCGCCGCCGGGGCCGTCGATTTTCCGAACGGCAAGCCGTTCGCTCTGGTGTTCCACGGCGGTTCGGGCTCTCGCCCGGAAGAGATCGCCGAGGCGGTGCGGTACGGCGTCGTCAAGATGAACATCGATACGGACACGCAGTACGCGTTCACCCGTGCGATCGCCGATCATGTGTTCTCGAACTACGATGCCGTGCTCAAGGTGGACGGCGAGGTCGGCGAGAAGAAGCTGTACGATCCGCGCTCCTGGGGCCGCGAGGCCGAGAGCGCGATGGCGGCCCGCGTCGTGGAGGCCTGCAAGCAGCTCGGTTCCGCCGGCAAAGCCCTGAAGTGACGTCGGTCGCCGCGGTAGATGCAACCGCAGCTGTCGAGTTACGGTCTTCCGATATGATGGCTGAATATTGAAAAAATGCGTCGGCGCGGGATTTCCCACGCAAGTGCAGGGAGAGACTGCAGGAACTTCAACAAGGCAAGGACGGCAAGTTGCAGCCGTTCGCGCCCATGTTGATATGGGCGTTGACAAAACGAATGCGACGGTAACCGCCGCCCCAGCGCTTACCTTCGCAGTAGAGGGCATACGGTAGGCTGTTCCCGGCGGAATTGTGCGGATGCGGAGGTGCAGTATGTCCGGAATCGTGTTGATCGGCGCTCAGTGGGGCGACGAAGGCAAAGGCAAGGCTACCGATCTGATCGGTACCAAAGTGGACTATGTGGCCCGTTTCAACGGCGGCAACAATGCCGGCCACAGCGTGATGGTCGGCGACCAGATGTATGCGTTGCACCTGCTGCCTTCCGGCATCATCAGCCCGAACGTCACCCCCGTGATCGGCAACGGCGTCGTCGTGGATCCGGAAGTGCTGTTCGAGGAGATTGACGGTCTTGAAAGCCGCGGCGTGGACTGCTCCCGCCTGCTGGTGAGCGAGGCTGCACATGTCATCGCGCCTTACCATCGCACGCTCGACAAGGTGACCGAGCGTTTCCTCGGCAAGCACAAGATCGGCACCACCGGCCGCGGTATCGGCCCGGCCTACGCCGACAAGATCAACCGCGTCGGCATCCGCGTGCACGACCTGTTCAACGCCGAGCACCTGCATGACAAGGTCGAAGCCAGTCTGCACCAGAAGAACCAGATTCTGGTCAAGCTGTACAACCGTCGCGCCATCGACGTGGACCAGACCACTGACGAGCTGCTCAAGCTCGGCGAACGCCTCAAGCCGTACGTCGCCAACACCGGCCTGATTCTGAACAAGGCTCTCGACGAGGGCAAGACCGTGCTGTTCGAAGGCGCCCAGGCCACGATGCTTGACGTGGATCATGGCACTTACCCGTTCGTCACTTCCTCCAACCCAACCGCCGGCGGCGCCTGCACCGGCACCGGCGTGGGCCCCACCAAGATCACCCGCGTGGTCGGCGTCTCCAAGGCGTACGTGACCCGAGTCGGCGAGGGCCCGTTCCCCACCGAGCTGTTCGACGAATCCGGCGAATGGCTTCGCCAGCAGGGCCACGAGTTCGGCGTGACCACCGGCCGCCCGCGCCGCTGCGGCTGGTTCGATGCGGTCGTGAACCGCTACGCCAGCCAGGTCAACGGTCTGACCGACCTCGTGCTCACCAAGCTCGACGTGCTCACCGGTCTCAAGGAGATTCCGATCTGCGTCGCCTACGACGTGGATGGCGAGCGTTACGACGATATGCCGACGGATCAGGCCGCCTTCTCTGCTGCCAAGCCGATTTACGAGACCATGCCCGGCTGGACCGAGGACATTTCGCAGGTCCACGAGTTCGACGAGCTGCCCGCCGCCTGCCAGGCGTACGTCAAGCGTCTTGAAGATCTGAGTAACTGCCGCATCTCCGTGATCGGCACCGGCCCTCAGCGCGACCACATCATTTCCGTCCACTCGCTTCTCGACTAGTCGCCATTCGGCGTTCTCGCCGACCCACGGCTGCCGGGACAGAGTGAATCCGCGTACTACAAGGGTTTCAGATCATGAATCAGCCTGTACCGTTCGTGCCCTCCTCGCATGACGAATCCGATGGCGGCGACGCCGCCGGCGCGGGGGACATCGAATCCGTCTCTGCCGGGTCCGACGTCGCCGACACTTCCGCGCCGGACTCGACTCCAAGCGAGGCTCACGCCCTCGCCGCGGACGAGCCGACGCCATCGACCCAAGAGATCAGCGCCTCCGAAATCGAATACGCGGCGCCTCGGCCCACCGGACTGGCAGCCGCAGTAGCGCCACCTTCCATTCCACTGGCCCCGGCCAAGCGCGTGCAGGCGAAATTCAATCCCCTCGCCGATGGCATGCTGTATTTGGTGGTGTTCGTCGGCGGGTTCTTCGGCACGGCGATACGATACGGGCTCTCGCTGCTCCTGCCGAATCCGGCCGCGCCAAGTGGCCTCCTTCATTCGTTCCACACCGCCACGTTCATAGCGAACATGCTGGCGTGCTTCATCTTCGCCGCCCTGAGCACGTACATGTCGCAGGCGGCGTGGATTCGCAAGCGCATCCGCCAGCTGGTCAGCCGCGGTGTCGGCATGGGCATGTGCGGCGGGTTCTCCACGTTGTCGGCGATGATGATCGAGGATCTGAACTCGTTGCGCGCCGAGAACATCGTGGGATTCGTGACCTACACGCTGCTGAGCTTCATCTGCGGTTTGATCATCGCGTGGCTTGGCACCATGCTGGGCCTTGCGCTGAGCCGAAAACGCGAGGCGCACGTGGTGGCTCGCGCGGTGCGCGAGTCGCAGGCCGCCGGCGCTCCGTCCGGAGCAGACTTGGCTGTTGAAAGTCAGGCCGGTTCGGAACCGGCTGCGGGCCGCGTACAAGACATGCCAGTATCCGACGAACAGCACCTTCCGTCGTTCGAACCGGATCCGATCACCGCGGAAATTCCGCTCAGGCCTGATCCTGAAACCGGGGAGGTGCGCTGACATGTTTGCCCTGATCTGTATGTGCGGCGGCTTGGGCGCCGTGACGCGGTTCGTCCTGAACACCTCGATTCAACGGTGGTGGAACCGCGCGTTCCCGCTGTCCACGTTCATCATCAACGTGCTCGCCACGTTCTTCGCCGGCGTGGCCGCCGCGGCCTACTTCTACCAGACGGCCGACCATTCGTCGTACCTGCTGTTCGTTACCGGCTTCCTCGGCGGTTTCTCTACATTTTCCACGGCTATCAACGAGATGGTGTCGCTCGCCCGCAGCGGCAAATACGCCGCGGCCGCCGTGTACTTCATGATGACCGTGCTGGTGCCGGTGGTGTGTGTGGCGCTGGGTTGGGGGCTGATCGCGCTGGTGCGGTAGCTCGTCTGCGCTGGAGTGGCTCTCAAAACTCGCAGATACAAAAACGATGTTGTTGGAAAATAGGGGTTCTGTTTTTGTATCTGCAAGTTTTGAGAGCGTCGTTCTGTATACAATTAGGCGAACAGTCATATTGTGACGGCGATGGAGTGGGGACATGGTCGGGATGCGTGATGTGGCCAAAAAGGCCGGGGTGTCGTTGAGTACGGTGTCGCTGGTGGTGAATGGTGCCGGGTGCGTGTCCGATGACATGCGCGAGCGCGTCGCCGAAGCCATGCGTGCGCTCAATTATGTGCCGAACGAGCTCGCCCGCAACCTGTATCATGACCGCACCAACACCGTCGGCGTCATCGTGCCTACCATCCGCCATCCGTTCTTCGCCACGTTGGCGGCCGGTCTGCAGCGAGAGCTGTCGGAGCGGGGGCTGCGTACCATGCTGTGCTCGACGGCCGATTCGGGTACTGGCGAGGCCGAGTACGTCGACATGCTCCGCCGGCATATGATGGATGGCATCGTGATGGCGGCGCACACCGAGCACGCTCCGGATTACTGGACTTCGATCGGTCGGCCCATCGTGGGGTTCGACCGGTATCTCGGCGAGGGCATCCCATCGGTCGGCTCCGATCACGAGCAGGGCGGGCGACTGATCGCCGACCTGTTGATTCATAATGGTTCCCGGCATGTGGCGATGGTAGGCGGCCCGTGCAGGCAGTTCCATGATCTGGCGCAGACGCCGACTGGCGAGGCGGGGCAGACGGAATCGCCCGGGAACACCACGTTCCCGACCGTGCGCTATTACCTGACGCTGGAGCGTGAACTGCAGCGTGCAGGCATTCGGTGCGAGTACATCGAGGCCGGGGAAGTGGCGGATTTTCAGGGTTGTGCGACGGCCATGCGCGAACTGTTCGACCGTTTTACCGACGTGGATGCCGTGGTCAGTTCCGATATCGGTGCCGCCTGCTGCGTGCAGGAGGTGTTTCGCCGCGGCATGCGTGTGCCGCAGGACGTGCAGGTCGTCGCCTATGATGGCACGTATCTGACCGACATGGCAGGGTTGCGTCTGACCGCCGTATGCCAGGACTTCGATGCGCTTGCCGGCACGGCCGTCGCCCGCATGACGGATGACATCGAGGGGCGCCCGGTCGATTCCGCCGGTGACGTAATCCCTGTTTCCCTGCGCGAGGCCGACACCACGCGGCGCTGATTGCCGCGCCTCCGCCAGCGAGTCCAGATGCGGTACCTACGCCAACCGCTTCGGCGACGGCACCATCGCCTCGCTCACCGATGTGCTGCGCACCCGCTTCGCCGGGGTGTACGACGGTGTCCTCATCCTGCCGTTCTTCACGCCGTTCGACGGCGCCGACGCCGGCTTTGATCCGATCGACCACACCAAGGTGGACCAGCGCCTGGGCTCCTGGGATGACGTGGCCGAACTCAGCAAGTCCCACGACATCATCGTCGACGCGATTGTCAACCACATGAGCTGGGAATCCGCGCAGTTCCAGGACGTGCTGAAGAACGGCGAGAAATCCGAGTACTACCCGATGTTCCTGACCATGAGCTCCGTATTCCCGAACGGCGCCACCGAAGAAGACCTCGCCGGCATCTGCCGCCCGCGCGGCGAATCTCGCAAGTCCCGCGCTCCCAAAAGTCTCACGCGACGCGGCCGGCATATCGGCCGTGCCGCGTCGTCGTGTAATATGCGAACGTTACGATAGTTGTATACCCGTAACGAGAGCGCACAAGAGAAGAGAAGTAAACCGATATCATGACCGATGATCAGCAGCAACCGAACGAATTCCCCGCTCCGAAGCCGTTGCCGGGCAGCGTGTACATTCGCCCCGGCATCGATGATCGGCCTGATTACGACAAGGTGCTCAGCCCCGAAGACAAGTCCGCGGTCGCCCGCTTGGCCGTGCATCAGCCGCGGCGCAAGGTCGAGGCGTCCGTGACGCAAGCCGAGACCCAGGTCGCGCAGATGACTTCGGAGGGATCTCCCGCGGCGGCCGCGGCCTCCGTCGACACGGCGGTCCCGGACATGGGCTCGGCGTACGTGGACATGCGCGACCCGGTGGTCAGCGCCGACGGCCAGCGCCCGAACCCCGGTCAGGTGACCCGCCTGTCGTGGGGCTTCGCGGTGGGCGCGACCATGTCGATCGTGCCATGGGCCGCATTGAACCTGCTCGCGCTGCCTGCGGTCATAGCGAAAGTCAGCTGGCAGCGGGTCTCCGGCGCGGTTGCCTCCCGCGCGGCGTTCTCCGGTGGCGGCCAGGAACTCTCCGAGAGCCTGGTCAGCCGCATTGGCGCGGTCGGCGACGGCGGGGTGGCGTCGGCATGGGCCATTGATCTGGCCGTGGTTGTTGTCGTGGGCGTTGTCGTGTCGCTGATTGCCGAGGCCGTCGTCTCCGCGCTGTCCGATCGCACGCGCGTGGCCGCTGGCCGGCGCACGCCGTGGATCATCGCGGGAGGCGTCGTCTCCGCGGTGATGACGCTGGCGCTGGGACTGTGCTCGAACGTGGTGGGCATCGCGTTGCTGTGGGGTCTGGTGCAGGTCGGTTATGTGATGCTGACCGTGCCGATGGCGGCCGCGTTCAGCGAGCGAGTGCCCGACAAGTTCCGTCCGCGCATCGTGCGCGCGCGTGGCATCGGCCAGATGGTCGGCCAGGCGCTGGGCGTGTGGATCGGCGTCGCCTGCGTCGTGTTCGGCGGGCTGTATACGCCGTTCGTCACGGCCGCCGCGGTGTTCCTGCTGGCCGGCATCGTGCCGGTGCTGGTGTGGCCGAAGGAACCGTCGAGCGAGGAGCAGCCGCATACGGCGATGAGTGCGCACATGCTGATGGAGCGGTTCCGCGCGCCGCGGCGCGCCGTCGAATTCTGGAAGGCGTTCGCTTCGCGCTCCTTGGTGTCGGCTGGTGTCGGACTGACGACCGTGTTCCTGTGGTTCATCGCATCGGCGCTGATCTTCCGGGATTGGTTCACGCAAGGCAACTCCTCTCCGATCGCGGTACCGGTGTGCTCGTTGATCGCCTCGATGGCCTTGGCGACGCTCGTCGGCTCCGTGGGTGCCGCGTTCATCGCCGGTCCGGTGGGTGAGTACATTGAGGATCCGCGGTATCTGTCGGTCATTTCCTGCGTGCTGTACACGGTGGCGTTGGCTTTGCCCATGACCATGCCGAGCGCCGTCAGCATGGTGCTGTTCGCCCTGATCGGAGGGTTCGCGTTCGGCCTGATCGATACGTTCGGCCAGTTGCTTGCGATGGGCGCGTTGCCGGATGCGCGTTCGGCCGGCCATGATTTGGCGTTCTTCAACCTGTCGAATTCCGTCGGTCTGGCGCTCGCCGCGATAATCGGCGCGGTCGGTGTGGCCGTCACCGGCGGTTTCTCGGTGCTGTTCCCGGCGGCCATCGTCTGTGTGCTCGCGTCCGCGGTCGTCACGATTTCGATGAAGCGCTAGCAATCCGGCCGGATTGGCCGCTGTTGCGCCTCGTTTGGGATTGAGGCATCATCCTATCCGCGATTAGTCCCATCCGTTGCTGCTGAAATGGGACTTTCGCGGGATGGGGCGTCGATGTGTCTGTCTGTAATGCAGGCGGAACACAGACAGGTTGTGCCGACGCCGCCGATGTTGTTATGCCGCGGCCGTCCACATAGTGAACCTTTGATGGCTGTCGTGGAATCCCGCGCCTATGTTGTCGGACAGTCGAGCGCGAAAGAGCTCGAAAGACACGTTCGATACCGAAAGGAGGTTCGCCGCGATGACTGGATATGCTGCTGATAACGCCGCTAACGCAACCACCGTTAACGTTGTTCTGCTGTCTGCACGAATTATTATTCCGTCTTCGCTGGCGGACTGATTCGGCATCACTGCTTGGAACCCCGCCAACGAAGGCAGGGCTCAGCGAGCAACCAATCGTATAGCCCTGCACGAGTCGCGGGGCTTTTTTTTGATGCGTCCCACAAGGTCACCGGATCAGCAAAGCGGCAAACGAGAGAGAACAGAATAAAAAATCGCGGGCTCGTCCGCGTGCAGTAACAGGAGCTAACAATGACAGCAGTCACACTGACAGCTGACGGCACCACTTCGGTGGGTGGAAAAGCAAAGGCGATGGTCCGTGACTCGGTCAAGACCGTGATCGCCGCCTCGATGGTCGGAACCGCCATCGAATTCTACGACTTCTACGCCTACGGCACCGCCGCAGCGAACTACTTCCCGCGCATCTTCTTCTCCGCGAAGGACAACCCCACCGTCGCGCTGCTGATGAGCCTGCTGACCTTCGCCATCGCGTTCATCGCTCGTCCGCTGGGATCCCTGATCTTCGGCCACTTCGGTGACCGCATGGGCCGCAAGACCACGCTGGTCGTCTCGCTGATGACCATGGGCGTCGGCACGTTCCTCATCGGCTGCCTGCCGACCTACAGTCAGGTCGGTGTCGGCGCGGTCGCGGTACTGTGTCTGCTGCGTTTCATCCAGGGCATCGGCCTGGGCGGCGAATGGTCCGGTGCTGCGCTGGTCGCCACCGAGAACGCGCCCGAAGACAAGCGTGCGCTGTACGGCTCCTTCCCGGAGCTCGGCGCCCCGATCGGCTTCTTCCTGTCGAACGGCACCTACTTCGTGCTGGAGTCGTTCAATGACACCGATGCGATGTGCGCCTGGGGTTGGCGTGTGCCGTTCCTGCTGTCCGCCGTGCTGGTGATCATCGGCCTCGTCGTGCGAGTCCACATGGAGGAGACCCCGATCTTCCGCATGGCCCAGGAGCAGAAGAAAGTCGTCAAGTCCCCGCTGACTGAGGTGTTCCGCAAGTCCTGGAAGCAGGTGCTGCAGGCGACGTTCCTCGTGGCCGTGACCTACACGCTGTTCTACACGCTCGCCACCTGGTCGCTCGCATGGGGCACCAAGATCAAGCGTGAAGGCGGCGGCGACCTCGGCTTCACCAACCAGGAGTACCTGCTCATGCTGATGATCTCCATCTGCGTGTTCGCGCTGTTCATCGTGCTTTCCTGCCTGTATGCCGACCGGATCGGCCGTCGTCGCGTGCTGATGTTCTCGTCCTGCGCGCTGGTCGTGTTCGCCGTGCTGTTCCCGTTCCTGCTGGACAGCGGCCTGGTCGGTCAGAAGAACTTCGCGGCCACCATGGTGTTCCTGTGCCTCGGCTTCGCCCTGATGGGCATCGCCTTCGGCCCGATCGGCGCCTTCCTGCCCGAGCTGTTCGACGCGAACGTGCGTTACTCCGGCTCCGGCATCGGCTACAACCTCGCCGCCATCGTCGGCGCTGCTTTCGTGCCGACCATCGCCACGTGGCTGTCGAAGAACTTCGGCGTGCATTCGGTGGGTCTGTATCTTGCCGTGATGGCCGTCTGCTGCCTGATTGCGTTGGCGACCTGCAAGGAGACCAAGGACGTCGACTTTACGAAGTGACGGCGATGGTCGGGTACCGCCCGGCCGCGCTTGAACTCCCAAAAAATAACAACAATACAAAAAAACAATCATTCAATATTTGGACGTGGGCAACCACGTCGCCTCCAGTGGTACTAGAACTGAGCCACAGGAGGGGATGACTTTGGCGCGGGACACAATCCCGCGTGGAAGCCGTCTGCAACCAAGAGGGCCGTCGAAAGCGAGCGCGTTCGGCGGCAAGACATCCAATTAAAGGAGTGCCTATTATGGCAGCAACTATCTGGTATGAGAAGGACGCCGATCTGTCCGTGTTCGATGGCAAGAAGGTCGCCATCCTCGGTTATGGCTCCCAGGGCCACGCGCATGCGCTGAACCTGCGCGACTCCGGCGTTGACGTGGTCGTCGGCCTGCGCCCGACCTCCAAGTCCGTCGAGTTCGCCAAGGAGCAGGGCCTTGAGGTCAAGCCGGTCGGCGAGGCCGTCGCCGAGGCCGACGTGGTCATGATCCTGCTGCCCGATCAGTACCAGGCCGCCGTGTACAAGAAGGACGTCGAGCCGAACCTGAAGCCGGGCGCTGCCCTGGCCTTCGCTCACGGCTTCAACATCCACTACGGCTACATCAAGCCTTCCGAGGATCACCCGGTGTTCATGGTCGCTCCGAAGGGCCCGGGCCACATCGTGCGTCGTGAGTACGCCGCCGGCCGTGGCGTCCCGGTCGTCGTGGCCGTCGAGCAGGACCCGGACGGCAAGACCTGGCCGCTGTGCCTGGCTTACGCCAAGGCTCTGGGCGCCCTGCGCGCCGGCGCCATCAAGACGACCTTCACCGAGGAGACCGAGACCGATCTGTTCGGCGAGCAGGACGTCCTCATGGGCGGCATCAACCACCTGTGCGACCTCGGCTTCGACGTGCTGACCGAGGCCGGCTACCAGCCGGAGATTGCCTACTTCGAGGTGTTCCACGAGCTGAAGATGCTGGTCGACCTGGCCAACGAGGGTGGTCTGAACAAGGCTCGTTGGTCCTGCTCCGACACCGCCCAGTACGGCGACTACACCTCCACCGTCATCACCGACGAGACCAAGAAGCGCATGCAGTACCAGCTCAAGCGCATCCAGGACGGCTCCTTCGCCAAGGAGTTCATGGATGACCAGGCTGCCGGCGCCCCGAAGTTCAAGGAACTGCAGGAGAAGTTCTCCCACCCGCACCTTGAGACCGTCGGCCCGAAGCTGCGCGCCATGTTCTCCTGGAACAACGGCCCGGCCAAGGACCAGGACGAAGCCGAGTCCTTCAACGGCAAGATCGCTCGTACCCAGGTTCAGTGATCGCCTCCGCTCCGGCTCCCGCTGGAGGGAACCGCCAGTCGGTCGCAGACTGACTGAGAGCGGTGCATAACAAGGCCGCCGTTCCCGTTCATTCGGGAGCGGCGGCCTTCTGCGTTGCCGGTGATGCGGCCGGTAACGAAGCCGACATTGCCGCGTCCTGCGCCGTGTCACCCGCTCCCTGCCTGAACTGTTCATACTCCAATAGTGAGATGGTTCACGTTGTGGACGGTGAGGGGGCTGTGGCGGCGTTACCGGTAGGATAGTCCTCAGTTCTAAGGACAAAATCCTTAACGCTTGGATCGACCGGGCCCATGCCCGACCCCAAACGCGCGGAATGCAGGCTCCTGCATAATGCGCAACCACAAACGACACCGTGTGCCGGCAAGAGTGCCGGTACGCAAGTAAAGGAGTGCCAAACATGGCTGCACAAATCTGGTATGACAACGACGGTGACCTCTCCGTGCTCGATGGCAAGAAGGTCGCGATCATCGGTTACGGCTCGCAGGGCCACGCGCATGCGCTGAACCTGCGCGATTCGGGTGTTGACGTGGTCGTCGGCCTGCGCCCGACCTCCAAGTCGGTCGCCTTCGCTAAGGAGCAGGGCCTTGAAGTCAAGTCCGTGCCGGAAGCCGCCGCCGAGGCCGACGTAATCATGATTCTGGCCCCCGACCAGTACCAGCGCACGATCTGGGCCAACGACATCGAGCCCAACATCAAGCCGGGCACGGCCGTCGCCTTCGCCCACGGCTTCAACATCCACTACGGCTACATCAAGCCCACCGAGGATCACCCGGTGTTCATGGTCGCTCCGAAGGGCCCGGGCCACATCGTGCGTCGTGAGTACGCCGCCGGCCGTGGCGTCCCGGTCGTCGTGGCCGTTGAGCAGGATCCACGTGGCGACGCTTGGGACATCACCCTGGCTTACGCCAAGGCTCTGGGCGCTCTGCGTGCAGGCGCCATCAAGACCACCTTCACCGAGGAGACCGAGACCGATCTGTTCGGCGAGCAGAATGTGCTCATGGGCGGCGTGAACAAGCTCGTCGAGATGGGCTTCGAAGTCCTCACCGACGCCGGTTACCAGCCTGAAATCGCCTACTTCGAGGTCTGCCACGAGCTGAAGATGCTCGTCGACCTCATGAACGAAGGCGGTCTGAACAAGGCCCGCTGGTCCTGCTCCGACACCGCCCAGTACGGCGACTACACCAACACCTGCATCGACGAGCACGTGCGTGAGCGCATGCAGTACCACCTCAAGCGCATCCAGGACGGTTCCTTCGCCAAGGAGTTCATCGACGACCAGGACGCCGGCGCTCCGAAGTTCAAGGCGCTGCAGGAGGAGTACTCCAACGTGCGCATCGAGACCGTCGGCCCGAAGCTGCGCGCCATGTTCTCTTGGAACAAGGACGCCGTGAAGGACGCCGACGAGGCCAACTCCTTCACCGGCAAGATCGCCCGCGCCCAGGTGCAGTGATTTCTGAGGCCGTAAGGCCGTAAGGCCGTAGAGCTGTAAAGCCAGGCCTTACCGCATGACTCAGGTCGTTGTCTTCGTCGTTCATCGCCGAAGACGACGACCTTTCGTTTATCTGGTCCTATTAGTGTGTTCGTAAGCAATGTGCTTACGAACACATTACGAATATCAAGGGTTGCTATCACGCCAAATTGCGTCACTGTGTGCGCCCTCGCACACAGTGACGCCTGTGTAAACCCTTTATTTTTCAACGGTTCTACAGATTGCGTCACTGAGAGAGGTCGCGCACAGTGACGCAATCCGCACACAGTGACGGTCGATAACCATGGTTGTGTCGCACGATTCGCATGTTTCGTATGATCACGTGCGAGTTGCAGGATTCGACGCTGGTGGCATCAGCGCCGAGGCTCGTTCGCTGTCGTCTTCCGCGATGCCCGACTCATACGCGGCGCCCTTTGCGGCGTTCTCTGGCGCGGTACCTACGTTGCCGCTGACGGGCCGTCTCAGCACGATCATCTGCCAGCAGTGCCCGGAATTTCGGGTGTGGTCTATTCCGGCAGGTGGTGTCAAGGGCTTTCGCCACCCTTTGCGCGAATCGTCGCCGCCCCTGCGAGGTCAATATATCATCGGCAAAGACGACGATGACTGTATATCCCATCGCCCGCAAAGCCTGCCTCTTGCGTTCATCCCATCGGTATTGTCGTTTGTCGCGGCGATGCGCGTCTCCATCGTATTCGATGATGACCCGTTGTTTGGGGTATGCGATATCGACTGTTGCCTCGTGAGCCAACTCCGGAATGAGTATCTTCCAGTGTTTGACCGGCTGCGGCAATCCATGTCGCAACATCACGAGAGTGCAGCGGCATTCCATGGTGGAGTCAGTCACGGCATCGAGGAAAACGAGAGCATCAATGCATTTCCTTCTGCTCGGGAACGCGTCTGCTCCATCAAGGAACCGCGAGATATTGGCGACCGTCATGGAGCCTGATGACGCGCGCAGTATGGCATCCGCCAGAACGATTACCTCGATTTGCGTGAGATACGGCGCCAGCAGTGCCCATGTCATCAGCGGGTGCGTGTAGACGATGGTGATGTTGTCGTGAGTCCATGTGAGGTGGGCGATGCCCGTCAACGATGGCGGGCATTTCAGGTAGGACGTATCTTTCCGTCCGGATCTCTTGGTTGGCTCCCCAACGTACAGTACTTGGAACTTCACGGCTTCAAATCTTGAACATAGCGGTGTCTCTATGCCTGCCAGACGTAATGCGGTCATACCGGTATAGACCGGTGGCGAGGTGTTGATGGTTTTTCGTGAGTGTTCCATGCAATGCAGGAACGTCGTGGATTGCAGCTGGCGCAGTGAGCGCGCAAGATAGTTGTTCGCGACTGTTGCGCTGGAGTTGACAGGGGTGTGCTGATTCGTATTCATGGATTGAATGTAAGCATGATAATCTGCGGTGCGCCACCGGCCGCCTCAAATCTGTGGATAAGTGTATAACTCATCGGTTATCCACAGTGATGTAGCGAATGTGGATATGTAACTGGCGGAGATGCTGCGTGTGGTGCTGCTCTGCGGATGGAGGAACGCGTCACTGTGTGCGGAGTGCGTCACTCTGTGCGTCCTCACACACAGTGACGCCCATGTAAATCCCTTATTTTTCAACGGTTCTGCGAGTTGCGCCACTGAGAGAGGGCGCACACGGTGACGCAACCCGCACACAGTGACGGTATTGCGGGCTTCCGCCGTGCACGGGTACGGGTATCGGATCATGTGACTGATCCGATACCCGTACCCAACGCCTCAGAGCGCCTGCGGGCGCAGGACGAGATCGAAATCGAACTCCGCGTCGTCGAGGCGGTATTTCTCGTGCAGCTTGGGACCGCAGCTGTTGGACCCGACGCCGGACTGCATGTAATCCACGCACACCACCGTCGAATCCGCCGGCTTCAGCTCGCTGTTGTGAGCCTTGGTGGTCAGCTCCTCCTGGGTGTAAGGCAGCGCCTGGAAGTCGAAGGCGTGGTCACCGGCACGGAGCACCAGCAGCTCGGTGTCATCGCTGGCGACGCTCGCCCAATCGCAGTCGTGATGGTTGCCGTTCTCCTGCGGCTTGATATACGGCTCGAACAGCGATTCGGGAGTGCCGGAGAACACGCCATGATAGCTGGACCGGCGCTTGTCGATGTAGCTTTCGTTCGGGCCGAGACCGCAATAGGCGATCTGCCGCATCGGCTTCGGCACGAACAGGCGCAGGCCGAAACGCGGCAGGAACGGGAAATCGGTGTCGCGCATCACATGCATGCGCAGCGCCACCGAACCGTCGGGCGCGATGGTCCAGTCGGCGTCGATGTCGGCGATGCGCTGCACAATCGGCGCCACCAGCGCCATAGTCGCATGGATCGTCACCTGGCCGTCGACCACCACCGAGCCGTCCTCGGACGTCGCTATGGCGCTCACGTTGCCGGCGTCGACGTTGCCGTCGTCGAGGATCGCATCGTCTCCAAACGAGGCGACCGGCGCATCCTCATCGTCCGCACGCAGTTCAATCGACTCGGGCTTGGCGATGATGTCATCCTCATCGACCAGTACACCGACCTCGTACGCGCGCGCCTGAGCGCGGTCATACTGGGCGCGAATCCAATCGGCCTTGATGTACTGGTCGTTGTCGGTGGGAGCGCGCCACACGTTCAGCTCCATCGGCCTGTTAAGCAGCGACCGGTTCGCGAACGACATCGACGAGAACAGGCCGGTACGGCGGTCGAGCACATACCGGAACGTCGAGCCTTCCACGGTGATCGAGGCATCGGTCTGCATGACGGTCAGCGGGTCTGCCAGCACGACGTCGTCGTAGCCGGCATCCGCGGCATCGTTCGCTCCATCGTCGGCGCCTTCTACGCTATCGGTGCCGTCATCGGCAACGTCGTCGACATCGTCATCCGAGCCGATGCCATCGGCGATATCGGCCAGCGCGGCGACGACCGTCTGATTGCGTGGATCCGCGGTCGGCACGGCGACCTCGTCGAAGCCGAGCTCGAAGCCGATCGGCAGTGTCTCGGTGTCCGTCGCCTGATAGTACTTCACCAGCATTGTCACGTTCCCGGCCTCGGGTATGGCATCAAGGATCTCAGCCGGTATGTCGACGACCGCGTCACCATGCGGCGCGATCGATGGCATCGACGGCGTGTAATTGCCGGGATGCTCCTCCCGGAACGTCGCGCCCGCCGCAGGATCACTCTCCCACGCAGCCCATGCGGTCTCCGCGCCATCCACCAGCAGCTCGAACGTCATGAACACCGCGTCGGCGGCATCCAGGAAGTCCAGGTAATTGTGCAGCGTCACCGTGCCCGCGGCCGCGTCGAAACCGGTCACGCGCACCGGCCGATACACGTTCTTGAACTCCAGCAGCCCGGTATGCGGCGTGCGGTCCGGGTACACCAAGCCGTCCATGCAGAAATTGCCGAAATGCGGGTACTCGCCCGAATCGCCGCCGTACGCGTACTCGCGCTCGCCGGCCGCGTTCGTGCCACGGTCGATCGCATGGTCGCACCACTCCCAGATGAAGCCGCCGACCAGGCCGTCATAACGCTGGATGCGCGTGAAATAATCCTCCAGATCGCCCGGGCCGTTGCCCATCGCATGGCAGAATTCGCACAGCACGTACGGCTTGACGCCGTTGTCGCCGTCATCGCCGTTGCTGCCGTCGCGCAGCCCGTCCGGCGTGCGCGGCCCCTCCTCGGAGAAGTACTGGTCGATCTCCTCGACGGACGGGTACATACGGCTGTGTACGTCAAGATAGCTGTAATCGCACTCCTGTCCCTCATCCACATACCGGGCGCTCTCATAGTGCGTCAGGCGGCTCGGATCGAAGGTCTGCGTCCACAGCAGCGCCGCCTCGAACGTACAGCCGTACGCACACTCGTTGCCCATCGACCAGAAGATGATGCTCGCATGGTTCTTGTCGCGCTCCACGCTGCGCTGCGCGCGGTCAACGGTCGGCGCGATCCACGCGGGGTTGTCGGCGATAGGCCGGTTCCAGCGCTTGTTGACAGCCGCGTCGCTCTCGTCCGGATGCACGCCGCGCATCGCGCCGTGGCTCTCGTTGTCAGCCTCGGCCACCACGTAGAAGCCGAGACGGTCGTACAGGTCGTAGAAGTGCGGCGCGTTCGGGTAATGGCTGGTGCGGATCGCGTTGACGTTGTGCTCCTTCATCAGCGTGAGGTCGCGCATGAGCTGCTCCTCGCTGATGACCGGGCCGGTCACCGGGTCGCTGTCGTGCCGGTTGACGCCGTGGAGCTTGATCGGCTTGCCGTTGACCTTGACCACATTGCCATCCACGCTGACCTCGCGGATGCCGACGAGCGCGGTGATGACCTCGTTCGCGGTGGTGTACACGATGGTGTACAGGTACGGCGTCTCGGCGGTCCACAGATGCGGGTCGTCGACTGCCAGGGATGCGTGCGCGGTCGGGGCGAACGCGCTGTCTCCGGTGAATCCGGTTCCGTTCGCGCCGCCGGCGAGCGTGCCGGTCACCGACGCGATGCGCAGTGCGGCCTGTGCGTCCGTGGAGTCATCGTCGATGGCGGCCACGTCGTCGATCGACTCGATGACGCCTTCTTCTTCGTCGTCCGCGGCGGTGTCGTCGCTGCCAGTGCCGGTCGCGTCGTCGGCTTCGCTCGCGTCGGGCTGTGTCCGAACCGTCACGTCGTCCTCGTCCCCGGCCATCGGATCATCGATCGGCTCCGCGGCCGTCTCTGCCACCAGCTCGCCATCCTCATCGAACAGCTGCACCTTGACCGGCACATCCGCATCGTCGAAGAACGCGAAATCCACGTCGACCGTCGCGTGATCGACCGGCGACGCATCATATTCGTCATCGCTGATGCCGGCCTCAACCAGCGCGGAATCGACATTGCGCCAAATCGACGTATGCACGAACATGTCACGAATCGCATACTCGGGACGGTCCAGCAGATACACGTCACGGAAGATGCCGCTCATGCGGAACTTGTCCTGATCCTCCTGATAGCTGCCGTCGCACCACTTCAGCACCAGCACGGCCAGCGTGTTCACGCCGTCCTCCAGCACGTCGGTCACATCGAACTCGCTGGTCGAATGCGACACCTGCGAATACCCGACGAACTCGCCGTTCACCCACACATAGAACGCCGAATCCACGCCCTCGAAATTCAGGTACGTGCAGGGCGCGTCAGGATCGGACGTATGCATGAAATCGCACAGGTACACGCCGCACGGGTTGTCCTGCGGCACGAACGGCGGGTCGAACGGGAACGGATAGTCAAAATTCGTGTACTGGTGGCGGTCGAAACCATGGTTCTGCCACACGCTCGGCACCGGCGTCGTCGTGAAGCCGTCCGCCGCCAGCGCACCCGTGGCGGCAGTGCGCGGATCGGCGTTCTCCGGTGCGTCATCCCCGCCGAAATCCACGTCATAGAACACCGGGCGGCCGGCGGCGCGCAGTCGGGAGACCTCGGCGTCCAAGTCGTAGATGCTCGCATAATACTTGAAATCCCAGTCGCCGTTCAGCAGCATGAAACGGTCGGAATTCACGCGATTCTCGCCGACCGTGTCCATCGGCGTGGACGCGGGCACGTAATACGCGCGGTTCGGCTGCGTGCCGACATGTAGATGGCCGAGACTCTCGTAGTACCGGGGAATGAACATGATGGAGCCCTCCTTGGTTGTGCATGTGCCAGTGCGATGACACTGCACACCATTATCGGCGTCAGCATGGTCGAGAAGTAAGGCCTTTGCCTGGCTTCCGGCGATATTCGCGGGTCCTGGAAAGGTGGTCTCGCGCTAAACCAAGGAAAATGGCGGCTCACAAGGTTTGTGGGGACTTCGTTGTGACTTGTGTTCGGCGTGTCGGATTATGGTGGGCTGGCTCTGTGCGCTCGTGAGCCGTTCCGGCTCTGTTCGCGCGTGCGGCGGCCATGGCTCCATCCGCGGGATGTGCGCGACTAAGGGCGGACGGTCTTGCGCGTCTGCGTGACCTGGTATGCGGTCAGCAGAATCGCAAGCCACACCACACCGGCGATGACGGCGACGCGATAGCTGGACGAGAAGCACATGAGCACCACGACGAATGCCAGGAATGCGAGCACTACATACGGCATCACGCGGGCGAACGGCAGCTTGAAATGGATGCGTCCCAGAGCCTCGTCTCCGGTGAGCCCGGCCAGCTCGCCGGGCCCGTCTCCGGCCGCCACACGGCGACGGAAATGAATCTCGGTGACCATGATCATCGACCAGTTGATAACGCCAGCAATCGTGGCGATCGACATCAGATAATTGAACGCGAAATCGGGCCACAGGAACACGACCACCACGGCCAGCGCGGTGATGGCCGCGGAAGCGAGCACCCCGACAACCGGTACGCCGTGGAAGTTGAGCTTGCCGAGGATTTCGGGCGCGTTGCCCTGTCTGGCCAGCGAGTACAACATGCGGGAGTTGGCGTACAGGCCGGAGTTGTACACGCTCATCACCGCGGTCAGACACACGAAGTTGAGGATGCCGGCGGCCGCGTGCACACCCACCGAGTCGAAGATCTGCACGAACGGGCTGGTCGTGCCGTCGATCGTGTTCCACGGCACCACGGCCATGATCACGCCGAGTGCGCCGATGTAAAACACCAGGATGCGCCAGATGATGCCATTCGTCGCGCGGGGAATGGTTCTGCGCGGATCTTCGGTCTCGCCGGCCGTGATGCCGATGAGCTCGGTGCCGCCGAAACTGAACATCACTACGACCAACGCCATCAACAGTCCGGTCCATTGGCCGTCGGCACTTTGCTGCAGCAGGCCGTGGGGGAGTACGCCGCCATCGAGCGCGAACCAGTTCGAGAAGCTCGCCTTGACGCCGGAATCCGTTGGCAGTCCGGCAATCAGTACCGCGAGCCCGCCGACGATCATCGCTATCACCGCGACGATCTTGATGAGCGCGAACCAGAATTCGAACTCGCCGAACTTGCTCACCCCCAGCAGGTTCATCGCCGCAATCACGACGAGAAACACCGCGGCCGACACCCATTGCGGAATCGCGGGAAACCAGTAGTTGACGAACGAGCCGACCACGCTCAGCTCCACCATCGACACCAGAATGTAATTGAACCAGTAGTTCCAGCCGCTCACGAAGCCGGCGCGCTTCGACCAGTAGCGGGTCGCGTAGTAGCTGAACGCACCGGCCCTCGGGTCTTCGACCGACATCTCGCCCAGCGCCCGCACGATCATGAAGATAGCCAACCCGCCCACAAGATAGGCAAGCAGGATTGACGGGCCTGCCAACGCGATCGACTCGCTGGAGCCATAGAAGAGTCCGGTGCCGATCGCCCCTCCCAGCGCGATCAGCTGGACATGCCGGTTCTTCAACGATTTGCGCAACGCCGCCGGTGCCGGCGTGTTGCCGGTGCCGGGGCGGGAGGCCGTCGCCGTGCCGTCGTGCATGGTGTTCTTGCTCATCGGTTCCTCTCCATCGTTGCCGCACGCCGGCGACTGCTCGCGGCATTGGTCGTCTGCCCGTCGTTGACCCGCTCGCGCCCGTCTTCGACATTGCCGTCATCGCCGGTGGGGCCGGGCCGTGATGCCGTGATCGCCGCACCCGCCGCAACGCAGGCCGATATCGGCACGACCGCCATTCTATGCCATCCGCTGACGAGTCGACGTCACCGTGCGCCGTTTTGTCTCCCGCATCGGCTCATCGGGGTGCGTCATGCCGCGGTGGGCACCACGGTCACGGTCTGAGCCTTCCTCATCGTCGCGGCGTCGACTTTTCGTGGCTATCTGCGTTTCAAGGGGGTGATTTCGTGTTCGCCGAACATCTATCTGAGTTTCAGGGGGTTGCCAAAACATGATACCCGGAGTATTGAGCACCAATTGCCATTGGAATCATGCGGTCTTGAGGGTGTTTATACTCGGCTACCAACCCCTCGAAACGCAGATAGATGTTCCGGAAGAGCGCCATCAACCCCTTGAGATGCAGATAGCCCAATTTTGCCGCAACATGTCTGCGATTGAGCGTCTAGCATCACGTTTGCATAATCGTGATTTACTAAATCGCGATTATGCAAACGATCTGTGCCGGTGCGAAGAATATGTCATGCCCCGTCGATTCCTTGTGACCAGCATCTCCGATTCGTCTAGTGCCGCTGCGACACTCTGGCCATATGATTCCGGGTGGGCCGAGGCCGGAATCGTCTGTCTCACCGGGCGCCAGGCATGCCCATGGTGAAGATGATGTGGGCGACGGTTTCTGGTGGGGCGGCGAGGTCTGTAGCGAGCCAGTACTGCAGCAGTCCGATGCTGCCGGATACGGCGAACCGCATGCGCATCTGCGCTTCGGCCGGGTCGCTGGAGGCGGGCTGCATCTGTTCGGCGACGGAACGGCGGCTGTAGATCAGGCCGAGCAGCTGTTGCTGGAAATCCAGGTCGGCGGTAGGGCTCATCAGCACCTGCAGATGGTTGCGGTTGTCGGCGATATAGCGGCAGATGTGCTCGATGACGTGCTCGACGCCGGCCGCGTCAGGCTGCATGAGCAGCTGGTCGAGCGCGGTCGTGACCCATGCCATCGTTTCGTCCTCGATGTCGTGTAGCAGCTCCTCGATGCTGTCGTAGTGCGCGTAGAACGTGGAGCGGTTGACGTCCGCCTGCTCGCACAGCGCCTTGATGGTGATGCTGCCGAGCGGCCGTTCGCGCATCAGGTCGATGAGCGCGTCCTGCATCGCCCTCCGCGTGTAACGGGTGCGGCGGCTTTCGGTCAGTTCCTTGGCCATGGCTGGTCCTTGCCTCGTATGGCCTCGCGCCGGCGGATTCCTGCCCGACATTCGGCAATCCGACTGTTGGTTGCGAAACCGACATAGTGTTGTTTTACTTGAGTATAACATCTGTTGCGTGTGCGGGGAGGTGCATGATGGCGTATATCGAGTTCGACCGCGTGGTCAAGGAATACCCGTCCGGGCGCACCACGATCCGCGCACTGGACGAGGCCAGTTTCACCGCCGACCGAGGCGAACTGACGGTGATCCTCGGGCAGTCGGGCGCGGGCAAGACCACGGCGCTGAACATCCTTGGCGGCATGGACACCGCCACCTCCGGGCGCGTGGTCGTCGGCGGCCGCGACATCACCGGACTGCGCAAACGCGACCTCATAGCCTACCGGCGGATGGACATCGGATTCGTCTTCCAGTTCTACAATCTCGTGCCGAATCTGACCGCATTGGAGAACGTCGAACTCGCGTCGCAGATCTGCCCCGACCATTTCGACCCGGCCGACACCCTGCACAAGGTCGGCCTGGGCGACCGGCTGAACAATTTCCCGGCGCAACTGTCCGGCGGCGAACAGCAGCGCGTGTCCATTGCGCGCGCAATCGCCAAGAAGCCGAAGCTGCTGCTGTGCGACGAGCCGACCGGCGCGCTCGACTATGAGACCGGCAAGGAGGTTCTGCAACTGCTGCAGGACATCTGCCGTGACGAGAACATGACGGTGCTCATCATCACCCACAACTCCGCGCTCGCTCCGATGGCGCACAAGGTCGTCCGCTTCCGCTCCGGCAAGGTGGTGGGCGAGGATGTGAATCCCGCGCCGACACCGATCGCCGACATCGAATGGTAGGTGCTGTGATGGGACGGCATGCGCATAGGAACAAAGGTCGGAAGGCGGACGGTGATTCTGCCGGGTGGTCGCCCGCGTCCGATGTGCCCACCGAGGTGATTCCCGGAATCTACGACTTGGCGGCCGACACCGATACGGGCGGCAGGCCGTCTCGTGGGCGCTCGCTGTCGGGGGCGTTCGTCAAGGATACGATGCGCTCGTGGCTGCACGGGTGGAAACGGTTTCTGTCCATCGCCGTGATTTCGCTGCTTGGGGTGGCGGTGATGACCGGCATCTACGCCGGTTGTCGTGACACGTTCCGCGCCGCGAACCGGTTCTACGACGCGCAACGGTTGCACGATATCCAGGTGCTGTCGACCTACGGCCTGACCGATGATGACGTTGCGGCCCTGAAGCAGGTCCGCGGAGTCGATGTCGTGCAGCCGGAACGCAGCCAGAGCGTCGAAGCCGACGTCAAGGGCACCGACAAAACCGTCACCATCAACGAGATCGGCGTGAACGGCCTCGACCAGCCGTACCTACAGGACGGCCGCATTCCGAGCAAGGCTGGCGAGGTCGCGGTCACCAAAAAGTTCCTCGCCGACAGTGGCATGGCAGTCGGCGACTCGCTGACCGTCACCCCGGTTGACACCGGCACTGCGACATCGACCGTTTCGGATACGGACTCCGCCGATAGCGGCGCGAACGGCACGGAACCGACGGACGAGCAAGCCGATGCATCGCAATCGGCGCCGAGCTTCCCGACCGAACTGACCATCACCGGCACGGTGATAGACCCCAAGGACCTGAGCAATCCGGACGGATACAGCGGCGCCACGGCATTCCGCAACTCGCTCGCGTCCGACTACACGTTCTTCGCGCCGAGCGACGGCGTGACAGGAGACATCTACACCGCTATCAGCCTGACCGTGAGTGGCTCGACCGACGAGGACGCGTTCGGCGACGACTATGACACGCTGGTTCGCGATGTCGCCGACCGCATCGAAGCCACGGTGCAGACCAAGCAGCAGAACGAACGCCGGCAGACTCTCGTGGACGCCGCGCAGAAGAAGCTCGACCAGGCGAAGACCGACGCCTACCGGCAGCTCGACGACGCGCAGATGCAGATCACCGAGCAGACGGAGGAGCTGAAAACCCGGCGCGAGCAGGCGAAAACCACCAAGCAGAGCCTTGAAGACCAGCTCACACAGCTCGAAGACCAATCGGAGCAGCTGCAGGACGGCAAAGACCAGGTCAACGTGGGACTGCTCCAAGCCCGCCAGGGCCAATCGCAGCTGCAGCAGGGCATCGCCACCGCGAAGACGATGAACGACCTGGCCGCGCAGGGCGCGCGGGCCGCAGAGCAGGCCGCGGACGCGGCAGACCAGGCGGTCGCCGGCGCGCAAGGTCTGCCCGAGACGGTACTCGAACCATTGCGCAAGGCAGCGAAAACCGCGCGCGACCTCGCCACACAGGCACGGTCCAAAGCCGATGAATCCGCGGCACAGCTCACGCAACTGCAATCCCAGCTGAGCCAGGTCAACGCCACCATAGCCCAACTCGCAGCGCAATCGGCCACCTTGCAGCGGCAAACCGAGCAGCTGCGCGGCGGTCGCCAGCAGATCCGCGACGGACTCAAGCAGATAGCCGCCGGCGAAGAGCAGATGGACACCGGCGAACGGCAGCTCAAGGACGCGCAAGACCAGCTTGACGCCAAGCGCAAGGATGCCGACAGTCAGTTCGCCAAGCAGCAGCAACGCGTCGACGACATCGCCGCAGCCCGCTGGTACGTGCAGACGCGCTCGTCAATCGGCGGCTTCAGCTCGCTCAAATCCGACATCAGCTCAATCGAATCAATCGGCTACGCCTTCCCGGTCGTATTCCTGATTGTTGCGGTGCTGATGAGCCTGACCGCGATGACCCGCATGGTCGAGGAGGAACGCGGTCTGATTGGCACCTACACCGGGCTCGGTTACGGGAACGCGGCCATCGCGATGCGATACGTGCTGTTCGCCGCGCTCGCCTGCCTAATCGGCGGCGGACTGGGACTGATGGTCGGCTTCCTCGGCATTCCGTCGTTCCTGCTGCTGGTGATCGAGGGACTGTACACGGTGCCCGGCATACAGCTCGAATACGATTGGCTGTACGGGTCGGCAGGCATCGCGCTGTTCGTCGTCGGCGTGGTCGTCGCAACGGTCGTCGCCTGCGCCGGGGCTCTGCGGCAAAGCCCGGCTCAACTCATGCAGCCGAAAGCGCCGAAGGCCGGCGCGCGCATCTTGCTCGAACGCATCCGCCCGCTGTGGCGGCGGCTCAGCTTCCTCAACAAGGTCACCGCGCGCAACATATTCCGCTTCAAAAGCCGCCTGTTGATGACCGTCGGCGGGGTGGCGGGCTGCACGGCGCTGATTGTGTGCGGCTTCGCCATCAACGACACCGTCGCCACGCTCGGACCCAAGCAGTACGAGGACATCTACCATTACGACCTGCTCGTCGTCAGCGGTGACGACAGCGTCGATGCGATGCGCGCTCGGCTCGACAAGGACGGGCGCGTGGAACGTTCGCTCGATCTGCGGCTCGACAGCGGCGAGATGGACGCGGGCGGCGCAGGCGAGACGATTCAGCTCATGATCGTGCCGGATGATTCAGCAGGAGCGCTCGGAGACATGATTACGCTGCGGTCCGCGAGCGGCGGGCACGGCAAGCTGCAGCTTGGGGGCGATGGCATAATCGTCGCGCAATCCGCGGCGAACTCGCTCGGCGTCAAGGCCGGCGACACCGTCACGCTACGTGACGGCAGTATGCGTCATGGCGAAGTGAAGGTCTCTGCGGTGACGCGAAACCTCATCGGCTCGAACGTGTATGTCAGCGAAAGTCTGTACAAGAAAACATTCGGCGTGTCGACGGCGGTGACGCACAACGCCGTGATCGCCACACTGGACGGAACCGCCGACCAGAACATCGCGTACGCGGATCGGCTCGCACGCGATCCGTCGGTCGTGAGCGCCACCAGCACCGACGATCTCGAGCGCAGCTTCTCGTTCGACCTGATGAGCGCCGTCGTGGCGCTCATCATCGCGCTCGCGGGCGGTCTGGCGCTTGTCGTGCTGTTCACGCTGGCGAACACGAACGTGTCTGAGCGCGTGCGGGAAATGGCCACGCTGAAGGTACTGGGCTTCTACGACCGCGAGGTGCACCGGTATGTCAACAAGGAGATGCTGATACTGGCCGGCATGGGCATCGTCGTCGGTCTGCCGCTCGGGCGCGCGGTCGGCGGGCTGCTTACGGCGGCGCTCAACATGCCCGCGTTGTATTTCGAGGTGAGCGTGCACTGGTACAGCTATGTGATCGCCGCCGCGGCGACGATGGCGTTCGCGCTGCTCGTGCAGCTGCTCACCAATCCGGTGCTCGACCGCATCGATCCGGTCAGCTCGCTCAAGTCCGTGGAGTGAGCTGACCGCCACCGCCCTACTTGTGGTATGGCTCGCCGGCGTTGATTTTGTAGGCGCGGTACAGCTGCTCCAGTAGGATCACGCGCATCAGCTGATGCGGGAACGTCATCTTCGAGAAGCTGAGCCTGTAGTCGGCGCGGCGCAGAATCGCGTCGTCCAGGCCGATCGAGCCGCCGATGATGAGCTGTATGTGGCTTTCGCCGTGCAATCCGAGCTGGTTGATGTGCGCGGCGAGCCCTTCGGAGGAGAGCATCGTGCCGTCGATCGCCAGCGCGATCACATAGGCGTCGGGACGGATGTGCTTGGCGATGCGCCCGCCTTCCTTGGCACGAATCTGCCGTTCCACGCCTTCGCTGGCATGTTCGGGGGTCTTCTCGTCGGCGACCTCGATGATGTCGAGCTTGCAGTAGCGGCCGAGCCGTTTGCTGTATTCGGCGATGGCGTCGCGCAGATACTGCTCTTTGACCTTGCCGACGCAAATGACGCTAATACGCATTATCCTGCTTTCTATCTGCCCGGAGGATTACGGAAGATACGCCGTCGTACTACTCCGAGAGTCACGGCACGACGATACCGCGACTCTCAAAGTCCCTCGGTGGGGGATTGGCTGACGCTCCGCCAGTCAATCCCCCACCGCCGGCATTGGTTGATGTGTGCGGATACGGCCGTTCAACGCCGAAGGCGTATTTCGTACGTCGAGCGCTGAGGAAAGGCCGTATACGCTCCATCAATCAATGACGCCGTAGAGGCGGTCGCCGGCGTCGCCAAGCCCCGGCACAATGTACGCCTTTTCGTTGAGTTTTTCATCGACGGCGCAGACGACGACCTTGAAGGCGATGGAGGGGTCGATGTGGTCTTGGACGTATTGGATGCCTTCGGGGGCGGCGATGATGTTGATGGCGGTGACGTCTTTGGCGCCGCGCTCGGCGAGGTAGTGGGTGGCGGTGACGAGGGTGCCGCCGGTGGCGAGCATCGGGTCGATGAGGAAGCACTGACGGCCGGTGAGGTCTTCGGGGAGACGGTTGGCGTAAGTGATCTGCTGGGTGGGGTGCTCTTCGTCGCGCTTCATGCCGAGTAAGCCGACTGCGGCGGTGGGGATCATTTTGGTCATGCCGTCGAGCATGCCGAGTCCGGCGCGAAGGACGGGAACGATGATGGGGGCGGGGCTGGCGATGTGC
>OKVN01000103.1_pt1 | contig 52774 bp, 59 predicted proteins | sample 1606961 | NCBI WGS metagenome assembly OKVN01 (sample SAMN03281020, study PRJEB24777) | human gut metagenome | isolation source: fecal sample PR170 from 1 month old male Malay infant, vaginal delivered... | place: Singapore | collected 2005-12-29 | reverse complement strand
CCTGCATGAGGTTGTGGCCTTTCATTGGTTTGTCGATATACAGCGTATGCATGCTGGGAGCGTCGAAGCCGGTTAACCACATATCACGCACTATCACCAGTTTCAGCTTGTCGTCGTCATCCTTCATGCGGTTAGCCAGAACCTGACGTTCTTTTTTTGTGGTGTGGTGTTTAGCGATTTCTGGCCCGTCAGCAGCAGAAGAGGTCATGACGACTTTTATTATACCGTCATTTAAATCATCGCTGTGCCATTCAGGCTTTAAGGCTATGATTTCTTTATATAGTTCAGCAGCAATACGTCGGGACATGGTAACAATCATGCCCTTGCCATGATAGGCATTAGATTTTAAGCGCTGTTCAAAGTGTTGAACCATATCCGCCGCAATGGCTTTAATACGTTTTGAACTGCCAATCAGACCTTCGATTCTGGCCCATTTAGAACGTTCTTTCTGGGTAAGCGTCAGTTCGTCTTCGTTAAACTCATCGTCAAACTCTTCAATAAGCTGTCGGCCTTCATCACTGATGGCAATTTTCGCCAGACGGCTTTCATAGAAAATACGCACGGTTGCACCGTCTTCAACGGCCTGTGAGATATCGTAGATATCAACGTAGTTACCGAAAACAGCAGGTGTGTTAACGTCCGTTTTTTCTATGGGGGTTCCGGTAAAACCCAGATAGGTAGCATTGGGCAGGGCATCACGCATATATTTGGCAAAGCCATAAACAGTACGTTTACCTGTTACGTTGCCTTCGCTGTCTTTCACGTCAACTTCTTTGGCGCTGAAACCGTATTGTGAACGGTGAGCTTCATCTGCAATAACGACAATATTAGTTCTGTCAGACAGCAACTCATAGATATTACTGCCATCATCAGGTTGAAATTTTTGAATAGTGGTAAACACCACACCACCAGACGCGACGCGCAAATATTCTTTGAGTTCTTCCCGGTTATCAGCCTGTTTAGGTGTCTGACGTAGTAGCTGTGTAGCAGAAGAAAACGTACCGAATAGCTGATCATCAAGGTCGTTACGGTCAGTGATCACAACCACGGTCGGATTATCCAGCGCCAGTACAATTTTCCCGGTATAAAACACCATCGAAAGCGATTTACCGGAACCTTGGGTATGCCAGACTACGCCCGCTTTGCGGTCCCCGGTTTTTTGCGCATTAACGAGATCTTTACTGTTACGCCCCTGCTGGCGTACTGCTACTTCGGCAGAGGGGGAGTCCGCATTCACCGCCGAGGCACGGATAGTGGAAAGTACCGCCGCATTGACAGCGTAGTATTGATGATAAGCCGCCATTTTTTTAACAGTACGGATACTGATAATCCCTTTGCTGTCTTCATGTTTGCTGGCCTCAAACACGATAAAGTGGCGGATCATATCCAGCAGTGTTACAGGATTAAGCAACCCCTGTAACAGGACTTCGAGCATTGGCTGGGTACTGGTGGCTTGCGTTTTGCCGTTTGATGTTTTCCATGTCATATAACGACTGAAATCGGCAGAAACCGTCCCCGCTTTGGCTTCCAGCCCGTCAGATATCACATTAAATGTATTGTAGGTAAACAGGCTGGGGATTTGGTTCTGATAGGTTTTAATCTGGTTATAAGCACCTGCAACCGTTGCATTTTCGTCAGCGGCATTTTTAAGTTCGATAACGACTAATGGCAGACCGTTGATGAACAAAATAAGATCCGGTCTACGGGTATGGTTGCCTTCTTTGATGGTGAGCTGATTAATGACCAGAAATTCATTATTCGTGGGATCGTTAAAGTCGATCAGGCAGGCCAGCTCTCCTTGTGTATTACCATCCTTACTGACTTCGATATTAATTCCTTCGGTCAACAGGCGATGAAAAGCCAGATTGTTTGCCATCAGGTCAGGTGTGCTGATCTGCATCACCTGTTTCAGGGCTTCCTCACACTTCTGTTCGCTAAGGTGCGGGTTCAGACGTTGCAGGGCAGTACGCACTTTATCTTCAAGGATAACCTGCTGATAGCTACGTAACGGATTGATGCCACTGGGTTCAATGTCCGGGCCGTAAACATACTCATAGCCCAGACCTTGCAGGTGCTCAATCGCCATTACTTCAATATCGGATTCGGTCATCTTTGCCATGCGTATTGTCCTTATTGCTTACCCAGAGAACGGGCTGTGTATCCGCTTAATTATTTTATGCTACTGACGCGATTGCTTGTTCTGCATACTGAACCCGTACTTCACCGCTCATCAGCTTCGGTAAGAGAGTATCTCGGAGGGTTTCTAGGGTCTGTATTTTTTTGTAGTTGTTATGAATCTTGTTCCAGTAAGAGCCAACAAGTTTATGAAAGTTTTTTAATTTTTCCTCACCTGGATAGAGGAATAAAACATTGCCAATGTCTTCTGGTTTTAAAGAAGGATAGGTTGACGTAGAACCTTCTGCTATTGAGTGCAGATATTCGGTCATATCCTCAGAAGTTAAAAGATAGTAAATAAAAAATGGGCTAATTGATTTGCCAGAAATGACGCAAAAACCTGTTGAAACAACGAGATTTGACGGTGGATCAATGCAAATACCATAATGACACTGATCTGGGCGTACTGTTGATATTATTATGTCAAACTCATTGACTAATCTTTTAGCTCGACTTGGTGCCTCTGATAACAGCATGGTTTGAAGTTCAGATATTTTCCCTTTGGTTAGAGAACCTGTATCCAAGTATTGAATCTCTTTGAAATCATACTTTTTACTTATTGATGATTTATTTAGCTCAACATATTGATTGAGGCTTTTTTCAGGCCATTCATCTTGTGCTTCTTCAATAAACCACTGCCTGAACAGGGTTTCAGCCATAGATTCCAGAGTTTTATTCTGGCGATGAAGCAGATCTATTTTGTCATCAAGAGAGGACAGCACAGAGGTGATGGCTTTTTGTTCTGTGATCGGTGGGATTCTAAACTCATAAGAACGTAACCCTTTCAAAGGAACGTTAGGTATAGTTGTTCCAGTAGCTATGTTATCCAGATAGGATTGGAAATTATATGATAAGCACTCGTAGTAGAAGTAGTCTCTAAGGATAATATTCTCATCCAAATTTATATAGCAAACACTTTTACCGAGAGCACATTTTTCGTATGTATATTTTGATACATTGCCAATAGTGCCATTAATTGATAGTAAAATGGTTGAGCTGTCTAAATCCTTTTTTATTTTATCAAACTCAGTCTTATTAATCTTTTTTGTGTCAGGTTTTATAGAAATCTTACCATTGAGTAAATTATTACCATTTATGAAGTGATAGTCGCCGCTTTCATCGTAAGTTGGGGTTCCGTGTAAACCATCACCAATTTTAACTGATACGTCCGTTAATAAAACTTTCTTCCACTCACTCATAATACCACCTTCGCCAGATTATCAGTGATAGCTTTATTCAGACGCGCTTCTTCTTCCAGTTGCGCTTCAAACTCCGCTTTAAGTGCCGTAAAACGTTCTTTAAAGTCGAAATCGTCTTCTTCGTCAGCGAGACCGACATAACGACCCGGTGTCAGCACATAATCGAGTTTAGCCACTTCATCAATGTCTACGGAAGCACAGAAACCAGCAACGTCCTCATAGTCACCACCTTTATTACGCCAGTTATGGTAGGTATCAGCAATGGTCTTGATATCGTCGTCAGAAAGCACTTTGGTACGACGATTAATCAAATGACCAAGATTACGGGCATCAATAAACAGAATTTCTTTACTGCGATCACGATACTGGCTGCTGTTTTCACGATCACGGCGCATAAACCATAATGCGGCAGGGATCTGGGTATTCAGGAACAGTTTTGCGGGTAAGTTAACGATACAGTCAATAACATTTGCATCTTTAACCAGCGCCGCACGGATATCACCTTCACCAGAACTTTTCGAAGTCAAAGCCCCTTTTGCCAGCACAACCCCAGCCTGACCTTTTGGTGACAGGTGATACAGAAAATGTTGCATCCAGGCAAAGTTAGCGTTGCCAGCAGGAGGGATACCGTATTGCCAACGGGCATCACTCCGAAGTTGTTCACCTGACCAGTCGGAAACGTTAAACGGTGGGTTAGCAATGATAAAATCAGATTTTAAATCTTTATGGGCATCGTTCAGGAATGAGCCTTCACTGTTCCAGCGGACGTGTTCTGAGTTGATACCACGAATAGCAAGGTTCATTTTTGCCAGTCGCCAGGTCGTCTGGTTGGATTCCTGACCGTAAATCGAAATATCGTCGATATTACCCTGATGAGCTTCAACGAATTTCTCTGACTGAACAAACATACCACCAGAACCGCAACAGGGGTCAAACACACGGCCTTTGTAGGGTTCCAGCATGTTGACCAGCAGGCTTACAATAGATTTAGGTGTATAGAACTGACCGCCTTGTTTGCCTTCTGCCAGTGCAAATTCACCAAGAAAGTATTCGAATACGTGGCCTAAAACGTCAGCAGAACGCGCTTTGGCATCTCCCAAAGCAATGTTGCCAATCAAATCTATCAGTTCCCCCAGCACTGTGGCATCAAGATTCTGGCGAGCATAGACTTTCGGCAAGACTCCTTTTAGCTGTGGGTTACCCGCTTCGATAAACTCCATCGCATCATCAACCAGCTTACCGATTTCCGGTAGCTTGGCCTTAGATATCAGGTAACTCCATCGCGCCAGTTCAGGAACATAGAACACGTTATAGGCGGTATATTCGTCTTTGTCTTCCGGATCGGCTCCTGCAAATTCACCTTCTCCGGCTTTTAGCTGTTCGTAATGTGATTCAAAAGAATCTGAAATGTATTTAAGAAAAATCAAGCCCAGTACCACGTGCTTGTACTCTGCAGCATCAATGTTTTTACGTAGCTTATCAGCCGCTTTCCACAGGATGACCTCTAACGGGTCTGTTTTGATTTCTTTAGGTTTTCTGGCCATTAGCGTAACTTCATGAATAAGGAAAATCGCCCTATTTTGCCTTAAAGTTCCGGTTGTTACGAGCTTATAAAGCGATTAATTTTTTATCTGTTTTAGTGTGTTTGTTTAGCTCAGCAAGTGCAATGACTCATGGAGTAAGTGCATTGTAGCGGGATTGTAGATGTCAGGTCATTGCCGTCAATGGAGCCACTGTCATTGGCATAATTGCTGCATAGCCGACGCCACGCGCACATTCGCCAGTTCACTGGGGTTCATCGTGTGTACTACACCAGTACGCATCCGTAAAGTAACGGCATGGAAGAATCGTTTGTAAAGACGTTCAAGCGGGATTACGTGTAAGTAAATGATCTGCCGGATGCAGTCTCAGTGATGGACAAAATGGCAGAATGGATAGAGGATTATAATAATCTGCATCCACACAAGGGGTTGAACATGAAATCGCCACGCGAATATCTTGATGCCATATTAGCAGTTAATTAGCCGTGTCCGTTTTAGCAGGGGCAACTCCAGTATTCAAAAAAACTTTCTTAGTGCATATGCATGAGGTGAATAGATGTACAGGTTATGACAAACCATAGTTATAATTTTTGATGTTTAAAATTCTCCGTTACAGTAGGACATTCCTTGTACATTAAATTCCATCTAAGGTTGAATCTTTAATTTAATAAGGTAGCAATCTAAAATAATGTGTGTGGGTTATTTGTAAGATGATTTTTCTATTTTTGATAGTGGTAGTTAAGGAGGGGGGTATCTATTCAAAAATATAGATATTCAAGGTTGGTAGCGGTTTGGTTTCTTTTCTAACCGAAGGGCAGAAAAGCAAGGGGAACTCGAAGAAGCAAGCGCAGCGGCTTCGCAGAGTTAGCCCTTGCTTGAGTTGACAAAACATAAAAGGATGTTAGTTAATATATGTTAATTGTAGGAGGGTTTTATGAATAAAAAAATAATGACGTATATTGTGATAATTTATATCGCCTCAATTTTAGCATCCTTAATTTATTTAAACTTATCGGACACTTTCTCGATGAGGTATTTCGAATTGTCAGGTTTAAAAGAAAAAGTCATCACTACCTATGTAGCGGTTTCATTGTTTTTTTCACCATTATTATTTATGATATCGGATGCTATTAACAGTGAAAAATAGAATTCTTCATTTTTCAGATTTATATTTTAACATATTTTCTTTATATTCAAATCGTGCAACGATAGCTTTTACTATTAGTAATATGGTATAGAGGCAAATGACAAGATAACCAATGTTATTTATCATGAATTTATCAAAAAAGTCTATAGACGTATTGGGTAATGTTTTTAAAGTTAGTAAGGCAGTTGTTAGAGCACTTACTGAAAATAAAACAGTATCATTTGCTGATTTAATCAGATCACGTTCAGTTTTATTTTTTAATTCTACCAAACGATAAAAGAAAGGGATAACAATACAAATTGGAAAAACTAATAAATATGGTGAGCTAAGGTCAAAGAAAAAAAATAATATTATGAGAACAAAAAATAATTTTATGCTTTTTTTGTACGTGTCTATCAGCGGTTTTGGAATTTTTTTCATAATTTTATTCATTTTTAATTGAGCCAGCAGTGGCTGGCTCTAGTGGTTAGGCTGCCAGACCTTCATTGGGGCGATCTGAATCTTCTCTGCTATCTTTTTCAGCAGCATAAGTAGATTCACGTGACTTAGTAGACATCCCTGAGCCGTAGATCTTCTGAGCTTCACTATTTTCTGGTTTCCAAGCCCAGTTTGAAACATCTACTTTTTGTTCCGATTCCATTTTTTCAAGAAAATTTAAACCAAATACATTCATAGTTCACCTGCTATTTGAAGTTAACCAATTTGCAATGGACCCGGAAATATCCATGCCGGATAAATCTTCGATCCACAACCATTGACCAGCAGAATTCACCTCTAAGAACCACCAGTCATTATTTTCATCAACGATGAAATCTAAAGCCCCATATCGAAGGTTTAACTTAGACATTAAGGAATTTATTTTTTCCTTCACCGAAGTGGGGGCATCAATTTTCCAGTGCGGTGTATTAGGTATATCGTATCTACGCCAATCTATTTTTGCCTTGTTTGAATGCTGAGAGTCTATAGCACAAGCAAAATGTTCATCTTCAATTACTGTGTATCTAACTTCAAATTTTTTATTAACATATTTTTGAAGAGTAATTGGATTTTCTGAATAGTTTGCAAAACTTTCTAATTGTTCTAAAGTTATTTTGTTTACATATAGACCTAATAACTCACCTGATTCAGAGATATACATATCTTGAGACATGAATTTAAGAACCGAATCAGGGTAAGTAGTTAAGAAATTTTTGAGGTCTTCTTTGGAGTTTGAAGTTATAAATAGTGGATTATTTAGCCCAACTTCATTAGCTATTTTGTGTTGAAAATACTTGTTATCAGCGAGAGTTGCATCTCTTACATGATTAAACCAGCAACTTTCAGATAATGCATTATATAGACCAAAAAGGCTTTTATTCCATTCAGATCGCCATAATCTGAAACCATTACTTTGATCTTGCTGTTGTTCAGAATTGACTTGAACAGATACCCGCCTTGGCCAAACACATTTTACGGATGAATTTTTGATTGTTTTTCCGTTCTGGGAGATAGTCCATTCAGAGCCATCAAAGCTAATTTTTGTATCTTTAAGGGCTTCTATATCTAAATTCAAACGGAAATAGTTATCACCGAGTTTCATCGAAACTATGTCTGCATGAACATCGTTACTGTCAGTAAGTATCAAGATCATTGTTAGGATGTATCTGAATTTTTTTGTTTACTTAATATCCGATAGTTATGTTTCATCGTCAATATTAATTTTTATTGAATATAAGGTATTGATTTAAAAGTAGTTTAATCACCGCATTGGTTTTCATAATGTAATTTACATATGGTATTATATCATTTCTTTTAGTCTTTCTTGTAAATTACCTTGCTTTTACTTGACTTAGTCAGACTTTTGTACTCGATAGCTTTGTGCTTCTTGTGGCTATGGAGTAATCTAATGTGTAATAAAACTATGCTAAGGAACCAATCGATTACTATGTATATCAATAAATTAGCTATTAGAAATTATAAAAACTTTCGAAGCTCAAATTTCTGCTTTGTTAAAAACTCAGTGAATACAATTATCGGTGAGAATGCTTCAGGTAAAACAAATTTGTTTAATGCTATGCGATTGATTCTTGATGACTCACTTCCAATGAATTCAAGAGTTCTATCAGGTGAAGATTTTTATCGTGGCTTAAATGACCCCTTCGGGCACTGGATTATTATCACAATGTATTTTGATGATTTAAGTGAATCTGAAGAAGAACAGGTTATTGCGAACTATACAATAAATAATGGTAACGAAGAGGCATTAAAAGAAGGAAATTATACATTTATATATCGCCCAAGATTTCATATTAGGCAAAAGCTATACGAGTTAACTGTAGATAATAAAGATTTAGAATCAAGATTAGAGGCTTTTACAGAGTTGAAATCAACTTGTATAATATCCAAAGAGACTTACGAGGCTGTCGCTTTTGTTAGAACAAAAGTTGATTTTAATAATGACGAAGTTTATAAGCAAGTAGTTGGGGATTTTGAAAATTACATTTTTTCAAATCCCAATGAAGTGTTTTCTACAGTCTTTGTTTTAAAAAAACCGCCATACTTCGCCTTAGGTAGTGAAGTTGCTTGTACTTATGTCAAGGCTCTTCGCAACGTGGTAGCTGATTTAAAGTATTATAAAACTAATCCACTGTATAAATTGCTCACTTTAAAAAGCAAACAAATTGATGATAGAAAAGATATTTCTGAGAATGTTAAGAACATTAATGAACAAATTTCAGCAATTCCTGAAATTGCTCGACTAAGTAATAAAATATCAACATCTTTACTTAATACGGTTGGCTCAACATATTCGCCAAAAATATTGGTTTCATCACAACTACCCGAAGATTTTACTGAATTAATCCAATCACTTGGATTAGTAGTCGAGGATTCTTTAGATTATGACGGTTCAGGAAGAATTGATGATTTAAGTCTTGGGGGGGCAAATTTAATATATTTGGCTTTAAAATTATATGAGTATGAAGAAATTAGAGATGCTGAAGAGCATATAACTCATTTCCTATTGATTGAAGAACCAGAGGCTCATATACATAATCATATCCAGAAAACTTTATTTGACAATTTTAATTTTCAAAATACTCAAGTCTTCGTTTCGACTCATTCAACCCAAATAAGCTCTGTTTCTAAAATCTCGTCGATGAATATTTTGGCTCGGCAACGAGGATATACAGATATCTATCAGCCTTCCAACGGACTACAGCCAAAAGAAATTTCGTCAATTGAAAGATATCTTGATGCAATCCGTAGTGATGTGTTGTTTGCTAAAAGTGTAATTCTCGTAGAGGGTGATGCTGAATTAATAATAATCCCAGAACTTATAAAGGTCACTTTAGGTATTAGCTTGGATGAATTAGGTATTAGCTTAATAAAATTGGATGGGACTGTATTTAAGCATATTTCAAATCTTTTTCATAGTAATAGATTAAAACGCTATTGCGCAATTTTAACTGATAAAGATTTGGCATATGTGCAAGAACCGGATGAACTATTTGATGCTGATTTCGTTGAATCTTTGAAAAACGCTGAGACTGACGGTTTACGCAGAGAACGAGAGTTGGCAGAGTATGTAGAAGGCAATCAATTTGTCTCCGTTTTTTATGCAGAGAATACGTTTGAAACAGAGCTTGTTCGGTATGATGAAAATTCCGATCTTTTCAACAGTGTCATTAGGACAACATATAAAAGATCAGGTGATATTGAGCGAGTTGTTGCAGGTATTAATTCCGATGATTTACGGGTAAGATTTAGAACTGCTCTTTTTTTCGCCAATAAAATAGGTAAAGGGTGGTTAGCTACTGAAATGGTAGAGTATCTCCATAATGAGAATCGTGTTCCTGACTATATATTAAAAGCGATTCATTTTGCACTTAAAGATAGAGAACTGAATGCTGTGCTTACTAAAATGCTTGCCTATAATATGTCTTTAATGGGAACTCACTGGGATGATGTATGCAACAAGATTAATTCTGAACCTGATTTTGATAAAAAGATGCAAGAGTATAGGAAACATTTCAATGATAGCTTTTCTAGATTTTGGGAGTTGTAATTATGCCATATAGAAATTTGACATCTGAACAACTAGATGCTGTAAAATTTGATGGCAATCTATTACTTACAGCTTGTCCAGGTTCAGGAAAAACAAAAACATTGGTTTCCAAACTTTGTTTTATCCTTGAAAATAAGGAGTTGTTTGATATAGGTAAGAAAAAAATTGTGGCATTGACATACACTAATGTTGCAGCAGATACTATTCTCGAAAGAATTATTTCATATGGTATAAATAGCGATTCATTGTGGATTGGAACAATACATAGTTTTTGTTTAAATTGGATTATAAAGCCTAACATTGATAGAATTCCAAGGCTCAGCAAAGGTTTTAATGTAATTGATGAGTATGAAAAAGAATTTATATTAAATGATCTGAGAGAACGTTATAACTTATCTCCTTACGATAAAATAGATACGCTTTTAGACTTAAGTTTTACTCCGGTATATTCTCGAAATACTGCTGAATATTCAGTGGTAAAAGCCTATCACTCCTATTTGTATGAGAATCGATTAATCGATTTTGATTTGATTTTGAATTTAACGTGCAATTTATTATTGAAGAATGATGTGCTATGTGAAAGACTATCTTTAATTATGCGATATATTTTAGTCGATGAATATCAAGATACCTCTCATATTCAATATGAAATACTAAGGCTGATAGTAAGTAAAAGAAATTCCTTGGTTACTTTTATTGGTGATAAAGAACAAGCAATATATACTGGATTGGGAGCGGTTGTTAAAAATAGAGAAGAGTTGTTCGATTACTTCAACCTTGAAGAATTAGAAGAAATGAGGTTAACCGGTTGTTTCCGTAGTAGTCAATCGATCATAGATTTTTATAGCAAATATAAAGATGATGCCTATTATATTAATTCATTGTCAGAACTGAAGACATTTCCTTCTGTGATACTCAAGGAAAATAGTGTTGATATCACCCAGTTGTCTGTTTATGTTTCAGGAATAATAAGAACTCACTTAGAACAAGGTATTTCTCCTGGTGAAATTGCTGTTCTATGCCCAAGTTGGTTTGATGTAATAAAATTATCCAATGAAATTATATCACTAAATTCTGATCTGGATATCGATGGTATCATGGTTTCTCCCATACCTAAAAATAATGAAAACTTGTGGCTCAATCTTGTAAAGCTTGCTTTAATTGAAAAGAATCCATCTAATTATCTTGTTAGGAAAAAACTTTTGCGAGATTTACTCAAAGAATTAAATGATTTAGAGTCATATACAAAATTCTTATCTCCAAAGCAAATCATAAAAGAAATAAATAAAATAGAATTTGCATTGGATTATAATTGTGAAATAGATATTTGGATAAAAAATCTTATAACTAACTTCTGTAGTTCATTAGGATTGGATGTTAATAATCAAAGCTATGCTTATAAAGAAATGATCTGCTTGATAGATGCTACTAAAAAACGAATGGCTAAATATAGTATGAACTATAGGGCAAATGATCTTCATTCTTTTTTTAATTTTAAAAGCGGAGTTAAAATTACGACTTGTCATTCGACAAAAGGAGATGAGTACGATGTCATTATTTGCACCGGGCTATTAAATGGAAAAATACCAAATTGGAATGACATTATAGATTGTAGCCCTGCACATCAAAATTATGTGGCTCGCAGGCTCTTATATGTCATAGGGTCTCGTGCAAAAAAACATTTATATTTGATATCTGAAAGCGGTCATAAGACACAAAAAGGTTATCCATATCAGGTCACTCCACAGCTTTAAGTACCCTTTGGTAGCAATAACTTTGGTATTATTGCTACGGGGAAATATAGTACTTATTTTCTTTTCTGCTTTGTCAATTGTTTAGGCAGCATAAGCTTTTAACCTTTGAGCTTGCACATAGCCGCTCCACCATTGCATGAGAACCACTCGTTCTGCGAGATAATCTGCGCGATTATATGCGGCAATTATTTCATCTTTCTTCGAGTGAGCAAGGGCCGCTTCTAAGACATCTGTCCTGAACTTACCCGACTCCTCTGCGGCCGTTCGTGCAATAGATCTCATTCCATGGGCTACAAGCTCTCCACCAAAGCCCATACGGATTATGGCCGCATTCGCTGTTTGTTCATGCATATGATTGAGTGGAGCTTTGATACTGGGGAAAACCCACTCTCTGTGCCCACTGATGGCTTTCATTGAATCCAATATTCGCAAAGCTTCTTTACTTAATGGGACCTTATGTGGCTTCTTCATTTTCATAAAATCGGATGGTATGTTCCACATGCCGGTTTCTATATCAATATCTGACCATCTTGTGCGAACAGCTTCACCAGGGCGAACCCATGTGAGAAGTTGCCACTCAATCAGTAGCCTTGTTTCTAAACGGATAGAAGCATTGTTTAGAGCAACCAGGAAGCGGGGGAGTTCGGAAGGGGGTAATGCTGGCATGTTCTGTTTCTTCGGCTTACTGAACCGTTGCCCAAGGTTATCAGCAGGATTGAACTCGATAAGTTCCTCAGTTGCAGCATAACGAAAAATTTCATTTAATCGGGAAATGATTCGCCGTAAAGTTTCGAGGACTCCTCTTTGCTCAATAGGATCGAGATGTTGCTTTAAGAGTTTGGGGCGGATCTCATTGATAGGAACATTACCCAAGCCGGGAAAGATATTTCTCTCCAGGCTTCGCCAGATGTCTTCTGCATGGTCTTGTGAGATACCTGAGGTCTTTACCTTCTCATCTAACCATTTCCTTGCCACGGTTTGGAGAGTGTGTTCAGTAGCATTCTTTAAGGCATTAGCTTTATTGTTGTTATGGACTTGAGGATCAATGCGATTGGCAAGCAAGGAAAGGTATTCATCTCGCAAGGCTCTTGCTCTTGCCAGAGTGAGGTGAGGGTAGGTCCCAAGGCTCATTTTGGTTCTTTTCTTACTCACTGGCACCGCATATCTGAAATACCAATTCTTCTTCCCTCCTTTTGCGAGAGGAGCGATTCGCAGGATCAAACCATCACCGTCAAACAAGTTGATTTCTTTGTCGGCTGGCTTGGTGCTTTTGATTTCAGTGTCAGTGAGCTTCTTAGCGATTTTTGCCATTTTGGGACCCTCGGTTTTTGGACCCTTCTTAGTGGGTCCCATTCAGGGTGCCATAACTCGTAGTTCTCAGCAATTCTCGCTAGACTACAATAGACGTAAAAAAGCCCGCAGAGCTTGTGCTGTGCGGGCTTAGTAGACTTTACTGAACTTCAGTACATCAATATTTGGTGGAGCTGGCGGGAGTTGAACCCGCGTCCGAAATTTCTACATTCTCATTGATGATATGTTAAATCAATAATTTGCATTATAAATCAATACCATATTTGCCAGCGGTTTACATGTGTTTACATTGGTTTCAAAGCTGTATGGACAAAAAGTGGATCTTAAGAAGTTCCTATAAGTTTGAAGCATGGAATAGTTGCATTAACTAAGTTCGAGGTTGCCCACTTCGGGTATTTATCTTCTGCATTGATGCTGTATCTGATAAGACCATTCAGTTGCTGTTTTACCTCTTTGGTAATCTCAATTTCGAGTAGGTCAGCAACAGTTAAATGAACTAGCCAATATGAAGCTATATTCATTTTCAAACAATGTTCGTTTTTTATTAATGTTCTAAATTCGAATGTTAAACCTTCGTCATTAACTATTATCAAATTGAAGATTTTTGTAGGGTTAATTTGTTTTAATTCATAATGCATATGAATAAGATATAGGCATTGCTCTATGTAATTTAAATGCTGATAATAATCTTCTTCGGTGTCAAATTCAGTCTTACTAAGATGTGTGTTGAGCTGAAGGAATAATTTATTGGCATTGTCTATAATTTTAGACGGTGAACTGTAATCGTTGCTTTTTATTGATGCGTGAGGATAAAAGCTTTTATAAATAGAGTAACTGTTTTCAAATGCCAGTTTAACCTCATCGTTTACTACGAATATAGTTGATAGCTCTATGTTTTGTAAGATTTCAATTGTGTTTTTCCTGTGCGCATAAAATCTATCCATGCTATTTTTACTTTCTGCTTCTTTTATTTGCTTATCAGTCTGAATTGTTCGGTGTATATTGTTTACGATAACTCCAAAAGGTATCGATAATGAAAGGGCTGCAAATGGAAGTTTGCTAATATTAAGAAAATTGTTCATGCCTTCACCGTCCAATTGCAATGAATGACCAGACCAGGCTATCCCACCTAGTAATATAAATGAAACTATTGGTATAACTAGTGCTGCTTTAAATAATGCTTGGTGTGTCAGTGGTTCGGCATTCATAGAGAATGCTTTTGTTTTATAGAGGTAAAATAAATAAAAAATAATAAAAAATATATTTATGATTAATAGTAAAGGTTTCAAATACATAATCATTATATATCCTCTGAAAATGGTTTCAGCTTTGATAGAGGATTTTTGGTCACAGCATCCTCCAAGTGTGTTGGCGCAAAGTGAGCATAAATCATTGTCATTTTTATATCTGAATGACCTAATATCTCTTTTAAAACAAGTATGTTTCCGCCGTTCATCATGAAGTGGCTCGCAAAGGTATGGCGTAGCACATGTGTACACTGACCTTCTGGAAGTTCTATACCTGCTTTTTCTACAACTCTTTCAAAGGTTTTTCTACATGGAGTAAACAAACGCCCGCGTTTTTTTGGGATTTCATCATAAAGTTCTTTAGAGATTGGAACTGAGCGAACTTTTCCACTTTTGGTATTTTTATACGTTATGCGATATGGTGTAACCTGTGAACCTTCGAGATTTTCAGCCTCACTCCATCTTGCCCCTGTAGCCAGGCATATTTTTGAGATAATGAGAACACTTGAGCTATTAGACTCAGCAAGATGCTCCAAAAGAATTTTGATTTCTTGTGGGTACAGAAAAGAAACCATTTTTTCATCAACTTTGAATGTAGGGATTCCAGCAATTGGATTTGGTAGAGACCAATGACCTAGTTTTTTCAAAGTGCCAAAAACGGCTGATAAGTTTCTCTGTTCATGGTTAACAGTTTGCGGCTGGATTGGCATACAGCGCCCGTTTACATCTGGTATTTCCCCTTTGAGCCTGCCTTCACGGTAAGCGCTGAAATCAGCAGCAGTAATGCTTGAAGCAACGGGGTTACCCATACCAGCACAAATTCCCTTCAATTTTGACATCATCCGCTCTGAATCCGACAGGGTTCGGCCATACAACGCATGCCATTGTTCGATGAGGTCAGATAATCGCCTGTTGTCCTGCTTGTCGCCTAGCCACGGTTTATCTTCAAGCACATTTGATATGTACTTTTCATAAGCGAGGGCTTCTCCTTTCGTCGCAAACTTCTTGCGTATGCGCTTTCCTTTCGTACCGTTCGGGCGAAAATCGCAAAGCCAATCCCCCTCTGGGGTCTTTCTTACAGTCATTAATCATTAACCAAATAAGTCGCAACCACTTTTCCAAGCAGCACAACATCTGAAATGTCGCAATCCACAGGGTATTTCCCCCAATCAATACGAAGTTTGTTACCAGGAAGCAGCGTCAGTTCTTTGATGCTCTTTGTGCCGGAGTATTCAATTAAATACTTACCGTCAGAAGCCTGATGAGAAAATATATCTACAAAGTAGGTTGTTTTGTCATCTGTTATTATTTGTAGTTCTCCAGAGTAGTCTGGGAGAACTGCTTTGTCGTAAATATAAGATGATTCTCTAATGAACTCATTATTGGTGATTTTAAATGCTGGGATTCTAAGCGTGTCGCTGGCCAGGTGGTCAAAGGTGGCTCCCTCTCCAGTAGTGAGCCAATAGATAGATGCCCCCGTTTCTAACGCACACCTCAAAACAAGATCAGCAGGAAAGTTATCACGCATGATCCTTGTACCCAAAGCACTTGGGGACATTTCCAAGTATTGAGCCAATTGAAGCCTAGAAGTGAAACCGTACACCTCGCAGATCCTTGCAACAGCCTCTCTAGCACCTGTTTTGATATTATATTTTTGCATCTTTGTAGTTCTTAATGGTTGACAAACTACAAACGACTACATAGGATTCATGGTGTTCGTTTGTAGTTTATGTATGTGAATGATAGTAGTTTATTGTTAACCACTGCCACCATCTGCAAATGGTGGTTACTTCAAAGTGAGATTTTGCCCTATGAAAACTACCTCCGCAACCTATTCAGAGAGCCGCTGGATACCTATCAAAGCTTTCAGTGAGCGTGTTGGTATCAAATTACGTACAGCACGTTACTGGGTTCACTCGGGAAAAGTAAAAATCAAGCCGAAGGAAAAACCAAAAGAACACGTATATGTAGATTGGTACGCATGGAATGCAGACCGTTAGTAGTTCGTTTTGTTCATTCATCATGATCATTCTGTAGATGGAATGGGGTAGGAACAATGTTTGATTACCAAACTTCCAAACATGCGCATTTTGATGCAGCTTGCCGAGCGTTTGCACTGTCCCACAATCTGGAAGATGTGGCCGCCGCCGTTGGTATGCGTCCACAAATCCTCCGTAATAAGTTGAACCCGATTCAACCGCACCGCCTGACCTGTGACGAGCTGCTGGCTATCACCGATTACACGGAAGATGCCCGTTTACTGGATGGGATGCTGGGGCAGATTAACTGCCTTCCGTCCGTTCCGGTCAATAACGCCACTGAAGCGAACATGCAATTTTGCGCGTTGAGCGCCACTGCAAATGTGGGAGCGATCGCTGGGGAAGCCGTATCAACTGAGCACATGACCGCCGCGCGCCGAACGCAAATTCTTGATCGTGCCCGTGATGCCATCCGTTCCCTTTCCGTACTGGCTTACACCGTTGAAAGCCGCCTTCAGTCTGCGCCGGTTCTTGCTGCTGCCGTCGATATCGTGACTACCAGCGCCAGCGGCATGATGTGAGGGAAAACCATGAAAGCGTTCGTTACCTATCTGAAAAAAGAATCTCCGGCCATGCAACTGGCAAGCGGCTCCACTGGGTGGATTGAGCTGCCCAATGGTCAACGCTGGAATCCTGGCCACGTACATAAATTTACTGCGCATCAACCGTGCCGCCGTTGGTGGCATCGCCTGATGGGATTGTTCCGGGGGCGTTATGGCCATTAGCTCAGAACAGCAGGAGATCGGCCTGAAGTGGCTGGAGTATATGCGCCGTAAATACTGGAGTGAAAAAAGCGAAGCCGCCGAATGGTGGGACAAATTAACACCTGAATGGCGAGGGGTTGTTTTACATGCAGCCGCAGTAAATTCCGGATCGGACGTTTTCAAAGCCCACCTGTGTAAATGCTGCTGGCATGAGCTGTATGCACGCCTGAACTACCGGGAAATGATTCAACTGAAACAAGGTATTTCCCGCGCCCGGTTAACGTTTGAGGGGTTCGGGAGTTTGCGTGACAGCGATTTTTCCCGGCGCACCGCCAATCGCCCGGCAAAGGTGGTTAATCCGATTTACAGCAGTAACGGGGTGCAGATGGTTGTGGCACCTCAATTCGTTAGCAAAATGCAATTGTTGCAACAGCAGGAGAATCACTGATGTCCATTATCTCTGTAAATGCCAAAGAACTGGGGCGAGAGTTGGCCGCGTGGGGTGTTCCACATAATTACGCCATTCTCTTTCTGGCGAAAAGTACCGTTAAAAATGGCCGTGTGGCCTTACATCCGTTTTTCTTTAACGACACCGAGCACATGACAAACAAACGGCACTGGCTGGCCGTGAATGTTGCGTACTGGTGCTGTGTCTATCGTGAAGCGGAAAGCCAGTACCAACAGGTTGAAGCGCTGGCCAGCATTCGTTCCATGTATTACATCGCCGGGTCATTGGGCGCCGGGGAAGTTAAGGCGCTGATCCAGGAATGGTGGCGCAACACCTACGAGCTGCACCAGATACCCGCGCCGAGCTACTCAGCCGCGCCCGTTACCGTCTCTTTCCACTAATTAACTGCCTGAATTTTTGGCCATCCCTGCGGTGGCCGGGGATTCTTTTGCCCTGAGGAAACCAAAATGCAAACAACACGCATGTTTTTACCCGTCAACCAATCCGGTACTGACCTGCTGGCAATGCTGGCAAAAGCTACTGAAGAAGGTAAAGCGGCCTCCGCCGATCTGTGTTCTGCCCGTCTGGATAAGCTGGCAGCTTTTGCTGCGAACGAAGGTTTAAGCGCTGCCGAAATCGTAGAGCTGATCCGTGAAGAAGCTGCGGCCATTTGCAGCAAAGGCGGTGCAGCATGGCAGTAAAAATTCACAGTATCAAAATCGCTCCAAAGTATCTGGATGCTGTGGTTGCTGGCCAGAAAAAGGCGGAGCTGCGCAAAAATGACCGCGCCTACAGTGTGGGCGATGTCCTGTCATTACAGGAATGGAAGCATGGCTCATATACAGGGAGAGAGTGGGCGGCTGTAATTACCCACATCCTACCCGTTAACGAAGTTATGCCAGATTCATGCGGTTGGGTGATGCTTTCCATTCGTACTCTGTCGCCTTTGGACGCTCTCGCATATGTGATCTCTGGGGGTGTTCAATGGTAGTTAAAACACCTCTTAAGTGGGTTGGCAGCAAAGTCCGTCTTATGCCACAGCTGCGTAACCACTTGCCGGAAGGTAAGCGCCTGGTTGAACCGTTCGCGGGTTCGTGCGCCGTCATGATGAATACGGACTATGACGAATACCTGATCGCTGATCTGAACCCGGATTTAGTCAATCTGTATAAGGCGATGGCCTATCATACCGACGCGTTTCTTGTGGAGCTTGAAACCCTGTTTTCTGCCGGGGCGTTAGGTGAACAGGAGAGCCGCGCTATTTTTTACTATGCCGTCCGGGACGCGTTCAATTTGTCCGGAAAGGGGCGTGGGGCTGAAAGCGTTGAAGCTGCTGCCCGTTTCATGTACCTGAACCGCCATGGCTTTAACGGGCTTTGCCGTTACAACCGCCGTGGCCAGTTCAATGTCCCGTTCGGGAAGTACAAGAAAAACTATTTCCCGCTTAAGGAAGTCCGCGCATTTGCTGAAAAGGCAAAGCGTGCAACGTTCATCACTGCGCATTACTCCGAAACGCTTGCGCTGGTTCGTGCCGGGGATGTGGTCTATTGCGATCCGCCATACCTGACGGAATCAGGAAATTTCACCTCATACACTGAAAGCGGCTTTTCACATCTTGATCAGGGGCGGCTGGCCAGAAAGCTGCGCCGTCTCGCTGAAAAGGGCGTGAGTGTTGTTGCGTCAAACAGCGATCTGGAAATGGTGCATTACCTTTACGCCGGGTTTGAGGAGATGAAAGTCAAAGCGCCACGTAGTGTTGGTGCCGCAGCTGCAAGCCAGAAATCTGCCGCAGAGCTGATCCTCAAATCACCAGTTTCCACAGCCTCCAGCGCTGGGGTAGTGGCGAAATGATGACTGAACCCATGACCGGACTGTATGCGCTCACGGTATTTGCGGCTTTCATCTTCTTTTCCTGGGAAGAGCGCCGGGACGCGGAGGCTTCAGATGACGCAGACTTTATTTTGGTCGCTATCTCTTCCCTCGTCTGGCCTGTACTGGTCGCGGTATGTGTCGCTGCTTACATGATTAATGCCTGGAAGAAGTGGGTTAATCGTGACTGATCTGTCTCTCGTTGGCCAACATCATGCCGTCGATATCTGGCGGCGTGATACTTTTGCGCCAGGAACGCCAGCGGATGCAACAATCACAGAGCGCCGTTTGTGGGCAGTTAACCCACAGGACTACGAGTGGCGCTCACAGTTCCTTCATGAGATACCCGACTGGCTAGCCGGGTACTTTGGAAACCGTTACGAAAAGCTGTTTGCTGGTCGTGACGGCCGCCGCCGTGCCAATACATTCCTGCGCAAAACAATCGGTGAGAATGTATTGCCACGTCTGCGTAAAGTGGCTGCGCGTTACCAGCTGGCCGCTGATGTAAGCGATCTCCCTTTTGGCAAATCATTGCAGCGTTTGCCGTCGCTTGACCGTACCGATCTCAAAAAGCTGTCAGGCCAGGTCTCTGGCTGGATAGCTCAGATGTTTTATGACTTCACCGACACGCTGAAGGGTAAACCCAAAGACGAAAGGGAAATGCGCCAGCGCACGCTGGAGGCTTACCGCAATCTTTGCTCGCTTTCCCTCATGCTGAACAATCAGCCGCCGTACTGGGCAGAGCACGAAGCCAATGATGGCCACCTGGAAACCCGAAAAGCGGAGTCCGGGATTTTGCGTCTCATGGCACCGGAATGGTGGTATCAGCGCCTGAAGCGTGCCCGTGACCTGCAACGTGAACATCTGGCCATCGCCGTTGGCCAGGTGCAAAAATCTGCCAGCGCCTACGTATCACGTAAAACCCTGGGCGAATGGATAGACCAGAAGAAACGAAATCTGGAGTTCTTCAAAAAGTTTGATCTGATGGACGAAGAGGGCAACCGCATTGCGCTGGACAGTATGGTACACCGCAGCGTTGCTAATCCGGCCATTCGTCGCTGTGAACTGATGGTGCGTATGCGCGGGTTTGAAGATATCGCCAATGAACAGGGGCTGGCTGGCGAGTTTTACACAATCACTGCGCCTTCACGTTTTCACGCGGTACACAGCAAAGGCGGCTTTGTGTCTCAGTGGAACGGATTAAGCCCACGGAACACGCAGCGTTATTTATGCAACGTCTGGGCAAAGGCACGCGCGGCGATCTCCCGTGCCGGTATTCATGTTTTTGGTTTTCGCGTGGTGGAGCCACACCACGACGGGACACCGCACTGGCATATGCTGCTGTTTATGCAACCGCATGACGTTGAGGCGGTGCGCGATATTCTTTGCTATCACGCCAGGATTGCCGATTCAGAAGAGCTTCAGACACCCAACGCGCTTAAGGCGCGTTTTCACGTTGAGCCTATCGATCCCGCTAAAGGTTCGGCAACGGGTTATATCGCTAAGTACATCTCAAAAAATATCGACGGCTTTGCGCTCGATGGCGAGCAGGATGAAGAAACCGGGGAAAACCTGCGCGATATGGCCAAATCCGTATCGGCCTGGGCATCCCGCTGGCGGATTCGCCAGTTTCAGCAAATTGGTGGTGCGCCTGTGACTGTATGGCGTGAGTTGCGCCGCCTGGGTGATCAGCGCCTGACTGACAGCCGTATGGATGCGGTGCTGGCGGCTGCTGATGTCGGGGACTGGGCGGCCTATACCCAGTTGCAGGGTGGCGCACTGGTTGCACGTCGCGATCTGGTTGTACGTCTGGCCTATGAAATCACTGAACAGGGTAACGAGTACGCAGAAGATGTTCAGCGTGTGCAGGGTATCTATTCGCCTTTGATCCCTGATTCCGAAGTTTGCACCCGTCTGGTTAAGTGGCAGAAGGTTGCGAAGTTGGCCGAAGCGTCAGCGGAGGCGGGTTTTTCTGGCGGCAGCGCCGCCCCTTGGAGTTCTGTCAATAACTGTACGGAGGGTGGAACCCGGAGACGGTTAAAATTGGAACTGAACCAGCGAGGTTTTGCCGGAACGGATGACGAAATCGACATTCTGAAGCGGGGCGGCGGCCTCAAATTTGGCCGTTCAGCACTGATTTACCGTGAAGGGCGGTTGCAAGAGAAGCGGAACAGTCCAGAAAACGAACAATGGCCAGGCTGGCAGTAATGGGGTGTAAGTACGTGATATGTAATATTTAAATTTTCAAGTGAATGAATTTTCGTTTCACAAATCGTGCGTTTAGGTATACTGTGTTTATATACAGTTGTTTGCGTGGGAGGATACTGTGCAGGATTTATTTTTTGAAACCGTTGCCTTTCAACGGATCGCTTTAGTTGCCAAATTAATGGCAACCGCAGAATGTACCGAAGACGAAAAGGATGTGGCTCTGGCCTGGCTGGGAGAAATGACGCAGGAACTGGGAAGGAAGCTGGATCAGTATGAAAAAAAACACCCCCATAATGGGGGGGGGTCAGGCGGCGGGTGCGGACTTCAGTAAATCCAGCGCCATTTGTTTCTGATCGGGTGATAAGTTTTGAAGCAAAGTCTTCACCAAAACATCACCCGTTTTAGCGCTGGGGCTGAGAGTGTGGGAAAACGTCAAATTCATAACAAAAGTGTGCCCACACTCCACATCTGCACAGGCACAGTAAATATCCGCAATCTTTCGGTGTTTCCGGTTAGTCTTGCGAATCACAGCCTTAGAGCCGCACTCCGGGCATTCAATCTTCAGGACTCTCATATTCCATTCTCCGGCTGTCAAATAATGCCTGGATTTTAGCCTTTTTTGCATCATGCTGCACCCTTCGCCGTTGTTTCTTCTGCAAAATTCAAATGCAGGTGGCGCGGAATTTCCGGATCGCTGTTGATGGCCATCGCCAGGCGGCGCTGAATGGGCAGCACTTCATTCTTTTTGTAGGTGCGTTCGACCTTTTCCGGGTCGCCCAGCCCGGCAGTATTCTGCGGAACGATACCTGCAAGCCCGGCCGGGAAGCGGTGCGCGTTAAGAATGTCCTGGGCGCTGATGTTCTTCACGCTCGCAAATTCATCTTTGGCCGAAATATCCCCCATCTCAATAAACTTGATTGCGTCACCGTCGCCGCCAGGGATGTTCACCAGGATGGTGGAGAAGTTGCCGATCCCCTTGCTGTCCCGCAGCTGCTGTTCAATCTCCTCCTCCATTTCGTCCGTCATGCTGGGGTCACGGGTATACAGAATGCCGCCCGTGTGCGCGCCGTTGTGGTAATAGCGACGACGAAAAATAACCGCCTCGCTGTTCAGCAGTGCAGAGTGAACGCCGCCGATGTAATCCGGAAGACCATAAATGTGCTGTTGCGGGTCGTACATCTTGATGAAAATGATATCGTCAGGCGGGAACGCCAGCGGCTCGCCTTCCTGCAAAACCACATAATCCCCTGGCACAGTCTCCGCGTTTTCTCTCTCCTTTCGTCGGCGGAGATAAAGTCCCGGCAGCGGCTGAAGCCCGATCACGTCTCCCCAGCCATTACGGACTTTGGCCACAGCGATATCACCAAACGTCAGGTAATCAAAAACAGCGGCCTCCAGCTCGTCGAACGTCAGGCCGCCGCCCTGATAGTCGGCTGTAACCATGTTTTTACGGGCGTGGATAATCCCGCCGTGCTGGCCGTTCAGGTTGATAAGCTGCGCGAGCGCCAGGCGGTCAATCGGCTGGGTGTAGTGATCGGCGGCGTTGTCGTACCAGATTTCCCGGTAATCGGTTCCGGTTGTCAGTACCGGTTCTGGCTTGCCGAAGCTGATAATGCTCATTTTTTTTGATTTGTCGCCGCGCTGCTCGCGTTTCACAAAGCGTTTCTTTTTGCTCATGCTGCCTGTTTCCTTACACCCCAGCGGGATTTTGGTTTGTTTTCATAGTTAAGTGGTTCGTTATGCAGGGCGTGGGTAATTGCCCAGAATGCCTCTGCGTGGCCAGTGTCCTGGCTGCGATCTGCAACGAAGGTCATGGCGTTACCACTTTGCGTGGTGGTACGCCGCACGGACATAAAGCTGGCGGGGATTTCCTTCAGGTTTTTGTCCCACTCGATACGCTGGCTTTCCACCACGTCTGCGGCTTTCAGTACCAGCTGGTTTTTGGTGTTCATGTCGTAGCGAATCGGGACAACAACCTTCATGGCAAAGTGCTGGATGTTGTCAAAAACACCCTGGCCGATCCCGGTTACATCCACGCCCAGATAAGTAAAGTTGTACTGGTCGAACAGCTTTTCGATCTGCTTTGCCTGGTAGCGGAAGTTCATGCCCTTCCAGTAAATCACCTTCAGCACGCGGAATTTTTCCACGGCGAACATCGGCGGGGCGACAATCACGAAACACGACAAATCGCCGCTGCGTGCCGGGTCAAAGCCGCCCCAGACTGGCCTGTCTCCAAACGGCCGTTTTGCATCCGGGTTATGATCCTGCCAGGTGTCCACCTCCACGCCGCACGCTTCCAGGTCGGAAAAGCTGAAAACGGAATCCTTGCTGTCCACGAACACGCACATATAAAGCATGTCGAATGTGGCCGTGTTGTAGCGGTTGCGCAGCTTCTCAATGTTCGCCAGGTTGAAGCCACCCGCAATGGCATCTTCCATTGTGATGACATAGCGCCACTGGCCATCCGGGCAGATGCGTCCGCCGTTACGCATTTCATCAAACAGCGGAAATTTAATGGCCGCGCGTTTCTTGCTGCCCTGTTTCCACTCTTCACCCGTCCAGAACGGGTACGCCTGGTGTGTTTTGGCCGAGGGCGTGGAAAAGTAGGTGGTACGCCATTTGTCATGGGTGGCCATCGCGCTGGCCACCTCGTTCAGTTTTGCGAAGTTGGGAACCCAAAAATATTCGTCACAGTAAAGATGGCCACTGTATGACTGAGCTGTGTTTTTGTTGGTAGACAGGAAGCGCATCTCTGCGCCGTTGCTTAAGCGGATTGGATTCCCAGTCAGCGTGATACCAAAATACTGCTCTGCAATGTTGACGATGTAAGACCGGAACACTTCCGCCTGTGCTTTGGACGCGGACAGGAAGATTTGTGGATCGCCCGTCATTACTGCGTTTTCGAACGCCTCAAACGCAAAGTACCAGGTTGCACCGATCTGGCGACTTTTCAGGATGTTCCTGACCAGCTGGCCGATGTTGCGGCGCAGGTGTTTCTGATATTCGAAAAGATGTTCGTCCGCCCAGGTGTCAAAATCCTCCTGAGTCAGTGACGAAATATCGTTTTTCTTGTACTTGCGTTTGCTGCGGGGTTCGTCCTCGCTATCCCCTCGCGCAGCTGCTTGCCGTTCCCCCTGGCTGCTGGCCAGCTTTTCTTTATGCTTATTGCTCTGAGCACGCAGCTTTGTGGCGTGAGCAATAAGCAAATCCATTTCTTTTAAATCCAGATCCGTTTTATTGTCGCGCCCGGCTAACAGCTGGTAACGGCGTTCAATTGCTTCCTCTGTGCTTTCGAAACTGAGCAGGTCAGCCCATTTATATTTTTCCGCCCAGTAGTAAACGATCCGCGCATTCGGCAGATTTAATTCTGATGCAATTTCTTTTGGCGTGTAGCGGCGCAGGTAAAGAGCGCGGACAACGCCTTTTAATTCGTCTGAGTATTTAGCCATAGATTTAATTATGCCGTGGTGTTGACGAAAAAACGGCGGGGTTAATTCGGGGATGTTCGGTAAAGGATTATAACCGAACTGTTCAGAATAAAGCGTAATGCGGCGCGGGGTTTAATTAGCAATAATCAAATCCACAGCAAGGGAAACAGTTAATCGACAGAGGGGGAAATATGTGTCGCATTTAAAAACTGGCTGGCTGTGTGTTGCTACTGAAGGCGATACGGTTGATGGACGAGTGCTGGAACGGCAATGGATTATCGACATGGGGGAAACCTATGACCCTATTCATTACGCCGCCTTACTCTGGCCTGAACATGAGCGCTACGCAGGAAACTTTGGCGAGGTGCTGGAAGCGATGTGGCAGGACGGTGATGACGGGCTGGCGCGTCTGTATGTCAGCCTGTGCCCGAATAAGCGCCTGATTTATGCAAACGACGAAGGCCAGTTGCTTTATTTCTCCGTAGAGCCGGAGCTGAACTGGCGTGGTGGGGATCGTACTTATCTGAAGGGGCTGGCTGTCACTGACAACCCGGCAAGTGTAGGAACTACACGGCTGCGCTTTAGTCGGCGCAAATTAAATAAACAGGGATATTACAGTTGTGTGATTTCCCGTAACGGTAAAATTACACAGGAAGGAAATATGAAAGGTTGGCAAAAATATTTCGGTCTGAAACCGAAGTTTGAAGAGCAAAACCAGCAGGATAATCCGCCAGCGGATGATGATAAATTACAGGCGCTGGCCAGTGCAGTAAACGATCTGGAAGCGCGTGTGGGGGCAATTGAAACCCAGCTTAATTCCGTGCGGGATGATGTTGACACTATTACCGAGGTAGTGGACACGGAAGAGTTTGCCGTTATTCGTGACAATGCAAAAGAGATTGTTACCCGCTTTAATGATTTGGGTAATAAAGGCGGTAAGCGTAAAGAACGTCAGGTGCCGTCTAAATCCGGTCAGTTCAAATACCTGTAATTAACCGCAACGCGAATAAGCAAAACATTTTTATTATCGCTTAATTGCGAGGGAGTCTTATGTTACTGAATAACCGTGCGCGGGATTTACTGGACAATTATACGGCGGGTATGGCGCAGCATTTTGGCACGCAAAACCCTGGCCGTTATTTTTCGCTAAATGACCCGCAGGAAACAGCGCTGCGTCTGGCCATGCTGGAGTCCGTGGAGTTCCTGAACTGGATCACCACGCTGGACGTTGACCAGCTGAGTGGCCAGGTCGTCAACGTGGGCGCGTCTGTTCTCCATACCGGGCGCAGCGAAACAGGCCGTTTTGTCCGCCAGGTAGGGGTTGACGGCAATACTTACTCACTCGTTGAGACAGACAGCTGCGCTGCGCTGCGCTGGGATCTGCTCTCCGTCTGGGCGAACGCCGGGAAGGAAGAAAACGAGTTTTACAACCTGGTGCAGACCTTCAGCACCCAGGCGTTTGCGATGGATATGCTGCGTATCGGCTTTAACGGTACACACCGCGCCAAAACCACAGACCCTAAAGCCAACCCAAATGGTGAAGATGTCAACATTGGCTGGCATGAAATCATGAAAACGATGCTGGACGGCAAGCAAATCATGACCGATCCGGTGGTGCTCGATCAGGCGGGTGATTACAAATCGCTGGATGCGATGGCCTCCGATCTGATTAACGCCAAAATCCCGGCACAGTTCCGTAATGACCCGCGCCTGGTGGTGCTGGTAGGTGCTGACCTGGTGGCTGCTGAACAGTACCGACTGTTCCAGGCTGCTGACCGCCCAACGGAAAAAATCGCGGCGCAGCTGCTGGGCAACACCATTGCTGGCCGTCAGGCGATTATCCCGCCGTTCATGCCGGGCAAACGCATGGTGGTTACGCCGCTTTCTAACCTGCACATCTACACCCAGCGCAACACGCGCCAGCGTAAAGCGCGCTTTGAAGATGATCGCAAACAGTTTGAAAACAGCTATCTGCGTAATGAAGGCTACGCGATTGAAGAGCCGGAGCTGTACGCGGCGATTGATGAAAATGCCGTGACCATCGGCAAGCCGTCAGAGCCAGTGGAGGGTTAATCAATGTCTCTTTCACCCGCGCAGCGTCATAACCAGCGCATTGCGATGGAACAAAAGCTGAAAAAAAGCCTGGCCGTTGGCACCACGGAAAGCATGCACCTGCTGATTAAGGCGCTGGAAACAGACGTGGAACAGGTGCGAAGCCTGCCCCTGATTGCAGATCGCGTTGAGCATAAGCGCAGTGTGCTGCTGCCCAAATGGGTGCCGACTGTGGAAGCGTATCTGGCCAGCGGCCAGGTATATGCCAATCCGGTTCTGGCGTGGTGCGTGATCTGGCTGTTTGACGTGGGCGATCTGGATAAGGCGCTGGAGTGGGCTGATATCGCCATTGCCCAGCAACAGGCCACGCCGGAACGCCTGCGCAGCAATTTTCCTACGTTCGTGGCCGATACGATGCTGGCCTGGGCGGAGGAGTCTGCCGGGCGCGGGGAAAGCATTGAACCGTATTTTTCTCGCACGTTTGAGAACGTGGCCACCAGGTGGCGGCTGCATGAGCAGGTGACAGCGAAATGGTACAAGTTCGCCGGGTTGCAGCTGCTGCGCGGTGAGGATGGCCAGAAAACAGCGGCGGGTGTGGACGATGTGGAAACACTTCAGAAAGCCGATCAGCTGCTGGCCTCCGCTGAACAGTATTACTCAAAAATCGGCGTTAAAACGCAGCGGCAGACAATTGCCGCACGCATCCGAAAACTGACGCAGGGTTAAAGACTACCGCAAGCCAGGCGGGCGCGGTGGAGGGCAGAAACACAATGTGAAGCTGCGCCGTGGAAACCGGACAGCCCGCCTATTTTTTCGGGGGAGCCATGTTTAGTGGAAAGCCGCTTGATTATCAGGACGAGCCGCTAAAAAACGAAGGATTCTGGCCAGACCTGAACCTGAAGGACTTTCAGGCACAGCGAGCGATCCCGGCTGATGTTGAGGCGGACACCGCTGCCCAGGCGCTGCTTGCGGCCGTGGCGGAGGTGAATGCGGAGCTGGAAAAAGTGGAAGCCAGCTGGAAGGCAAAAGGGGTTCTGAGCGCAGGGGACGCGCCGGGGGCACGGATGGGGGAGTTAAACGCCCTCTGTGCGCAGTACATGAAGGCGGTTTTTGCCAGGGCAAAAGCTGACCTGTTGGGGGAGTTTGCCACCGTCGGGCGGCGTGATTCTCACCCTGGCCAGGAAAGCACGGAAACCCGCGCCGGATTGCTGGCAGAGGCTTCTGTTGTGATCCGTCGCATGAAGGGACTGAAAAGGGCAACGGTGAAAAAGGTATGAGCCAGACACAGCTTGAAAACCTGACGGCATTTTTTACCAGCAACGTGCCAGCCCGTGCGATGCAGTCATTTGACAGCGTAGTGGATGAAATGGAGTTCGTACCGGCTGCAAAGGATATGGGGCTGGGGCAGTACCGCCAGGCGGTGATCCGCTATGACGCGGTACTGAGCTGGCAGCGTTTCCCGTATCGCCTGTGTCCGCCGCAGCTGCTTATGTCGCTGATGGCCGCCTGGCTCGATGAGGCAGACCGGGAACTGCTGGACGAAATCGGGGTAACTGAGGCCGCTCCGCAGTGGGATGTGTCGGTGGCCGATGAAGAAACCGCCGATATTGTCCTGACGGTTCCAATGGCGGAAGAGCTGGTGATCCGTGAGGACGAAAAGGGATTAATCCCCTGGCAGGGCAAGCGCTGGTCACTGGTTGAGCCGGAAATCTGGACGGCGCTGACCGCAACGGTTTACGGCGTGGATGAATCCGGTGCGCCTGTGGGCGATGCGTCGTGATTGCCGGAGGGGAGCTTAACAAGCGCCAGCTGGCGGAGCTGAAAAAGGCGCTGGCCAGCATGGAGCTGCCGCCCAAAAAACGGCAGCGGCTGCTGTGGCGAATGGCGAAATATGGCGTTATTGCCGCCGCCAAACGCAACGTGCGGAATCAGGAAACACCGGACGGGGAAAGCTGGGAAGGGCGCAAAACAAAGCGCAAAGGGAAGATGCTGCGCAACATGCCGAAACTGCTGCATATCCGGGAAATGCCTGAGATTCAGGCTGTGCGGATTTACTTGCAAGGTGGCGGCTACCGGAACGGGGAAACGCCTGTACCCGCTGGCACGGTGGGCTATTCGCAGCAAAACGGCATGCGCGTCCGGGTGAGTCGTGCAAGCCAGCCGGGGAAGGCACAGCCAGGCAAGATGGCCACCGCTGCACAGGGAAAAAAACTGCGTGCGCTGGGCTATCGGGTGCGCCGGGGGAAGCGCTGGAAAAAGCCCACTATCCGGGAAATAACCAGTGAAATGCCATACGCACAGGCGGGGTTGCTTATCCGGAAGTTAAGCGGCAAGGCCGTAAAAACAAGCTGGACTATCGATCTCCCTTCCCGCGTATTTCTGGGAATGGGTGATGAAGACTTTAACAAGGCGCTGGCACGCCAGCTTCAGGCCATCGGCTTTGGCTGGGATGTGAATGCGCAGGATATCAGGGGGAGAACATGACCTGGCCAAATGTGACCGTTAACCAGGTAAACCAGCTACTGGGTGAAACCAATGAGGTGGAACGCACGGTGCTGTTTATCGGTACGGGAACCAAAAATACAGGCAAGACCCTGGCTGTAAACACCCAGAGCGATTTTGACGCGCTTCTGGGTGAGGCTGACAGCCAGTTAAAACGGGACGTGCTGGCGGCAGTGTCGAATGCTGGCCAGAACTGGTGGGGGTTCGTCCATGTGCTGGCAGCTGACAGCGAGCCGGATGCGTGGGTTAAAGCGGTGCTGGCCGCGCAGGTGTCGTGCTCTGTGGAAGGGGTGGTGCTGTGCAATGACATTTCCACAAAGGCGGAGATTAACCAGGCCGTTACGCTGCGTGCGGATCTGATCGCTAAATACGGCCGCTGGGTGTGGTTCATTCTGGCCACGCAGGGAATGCAGGATGAAGAGGGACAGGCGGATTACCTTGCGCGTATGTCCACGCTTCAGGCTGGCATTGCGGAAAAAGCCGTGCAGCTGGTTCCCCGGCTCTGGGGGAATGAACCGGGTGTACTGGCTGGCCGCCTGTGTAGTCGTGCCGTCACCGTGGCGGACAGTCCGGCGCGTGTCAAAACGGGTGCGCTGGTCAGCCTGGGCAGCGATGAACTGCCGCTGGATGGCACAGGGGCAGTGCTGGAGCTGGCAACGCTTCAGGCGCTGGAGGCGCAGCGCTTCAGCGTGCCGATGTGGTATCCGGACTATGACGGCTTCTACTGGTCTGACGGCCGCACGCTCGACGTGGAAGGCGGCGATTATCAGTCCATCGAGACGCTGCGCGTGGCCGATAAAGCCGCACGCCGGGTGCGTCTGCTGGCCATCGGCAAAATTGCAGACCGTTCGCTTAACAGCACGCCGGGAAGCATTGCCGCACACCAGACGCTGTTTGCGAAGCCGCTGCGCGAAATGTCCACGGCAGCAAACATCAATGGGGTTTCGTTCCCCGGCGAAGTGAAGCCGCCGCAGGATGGTGATGTGACCATTGTCTGGAAAAACAAAAAGGCGGTGGAGATTTACATTGTGGTGCGCACCTGGGAAGTGCCGCTGCAAATCACCATTAGTCTGTTACTGGATGCCAGCCTGGAGGCCGCCGCATGAGTAAGCGTATTTCGGGAATGTCGTTTGATTCATACGTTGACGGCGATCTGATCCACATTGAGAAAATTTCTCTCGATATCACGGACAACAGCGCCGCCGCGCAGACCCGTGGCGTGCCGGATGGCCATGTTGACGGTGATGTGGCCGCAGAGGGTGAAATTGAAGTCAGTTCCAAAGTGCTGAGTGTGCTGACGGCAAAAGCACGTTCGGCGGGTTCCTGGCGCGGTATTGAGCCTGTGGACTTTCTCTTCTATGCCAAAGCGGGTAGCGAGGAAGTCAAGGTGGAAACGTTCGGCTGCAAACTTCAGCTGAGTAACCTGCTGGATGTTGATCCGAAGGGTGGCAGCGTGGCCACGCACAAAATCAAATATTTTGTGACCAGTCCAAAGTTCGTAAACATCAACGGCGTTCCGTATCTGGAAGCGGAAGCCACGGAAAACCTGATCGGTTAAGGGGCAGGGATGCAGGAACATGAAAAGAGCTTTTACACCCTGATCACCATCGGGCTGCTTGTCGCGCTGGGGAAATTACTGACCAGTGACGATGTGATCACACCGCGTCTGTTCTTTGGGCGCTTGATTCTCGGTGGCCTGGTCTCGGTTGTTGCGGGGGCTGCGTTGTTCCAGATACCTAATGCCAGTCCGCTGGCTATCAATGGGCTGGGTACGGTGCTGGCTATTGCAGGTTATCAGGTAGTTGAGATTTACCTGCGCCGCAGGGCTCTGGGGAAAAAGGATGGGAGTGACAATGACACTGAGTGAAAAGCAGCAGCTGTTTACCGTGATGGTGGCCAGTCTGATCCACTGGGCTGAAGAGCACGGCTATCGCCTGACATTTGGCGAGGCGTACCGTACGCCGGAACAGGCCGCGCTGAACGCTAAAAAGGGCAGCGGTATCACTAACAGTCTGCATACCCAGCGCCTGGCCGTGGACTTTAATCTGTTCGTGAATGGCCAGTACAAAACAGACACCGCCGATTATCTCCCGCTGGGTGAGTACTGGGAATCGCTGGGCGGTACATGGGGCGGCCGCTTCAAATCCCGTCCGGACGGTAATCACTTCAGTCTGGAACATAACGGGGTGCGCTAATGACAAACGGCCAGTGGCTGGTTGTAGTTGCGCTGGCGTTTGTCTGGGGCTGGCTGACCGCTGACTGGCGGCGTGACAGTCTGGAGCTGGCGATCAACTCCGCCGCGCAGGTCGCGGGTAACAAGTCCCAAAAGGCGATGCTGGAGATTGCCAGCGAATCCGCCAGGGGGCTGGAAGATAAACTGGAGGCGCTGGAAAGTGGCAGACCGAAGGAAATCAGGACGGAAATCCTTAAGCCGGTATTCACTAATGTTTGCGTGTCTGATGAATTTATCAGGATGTATAACGCAACCGTCGAAAATACCGAACGTACCTTATCAGGAAAACCTGAAGCGAAAATGCCCAACGGAAAATCTTCCGCGCATTAAAGGTAATACCGGGGCGGATATTGCTGCCCCTGCTATTGAATATCAGGATTTATATTCTGTGTGTGCGGCGCGTCATAACGCGCTGATTGACGAAATAAATAAACGAGAGAGCTTATTAAATGGAACAGAAAATTGCACTGGTTGTATGTGGTAAAGAAATTGTTTTCGCACCGAACCAGACCGCCTACAACAAATTCATTAATGAAATGGCGATGGATAATAAAGTTGCCCCGGCGCATAGCTACCTGACCCGCATCGTGGAGCCGGAGAGTAAAGACGCACTGGCCGAGCTTTTAAAACGTCCGGGGGCAGCGTTGCAGCTGGCTGGCAAGGTAAATGAAATTTACGCGCCTGAGCTGGAAATTGAAGTAAAAAACTGACAAAGCGAGTCCGGGCTATTGAAAGAAACGGACTCGATCAGTATTTAATTTTACGCCGCCACTATTTACCCCACGGGGAAGATTCCATTGACGATATCGCCGCCGCTGTCTGGCTGGATAATCGTCAGTGGGAAAATATGCGTATTGCTGTTGCAAACGGAATAAGCACTGCTTTTAAAGGCGATGAATGAAACAGTTAGATTTTACATTAAGCCTGATTGATAAATTGTCCCGCCCGTTAAAACAGGTGCAGAACAATGTGACCGGCTTTGCGGAAAAATCGACGGCAGCGTTTACGAAGATTGGCGGCGGCGTGCTGGCGCTGGCCGGAACGGGAATGGCCATCAAAGGCGCGTTGTCTCCGGCCATAGAAATGTATGACGCGCTGAATGAGGCGGCCGCAAAAGGTATCGACGATTCAGCGCTGAAAACCGTTCAGCGGGATGCGCTGACGTTCAGCGCGACATACGGAGCCAGCGCGGTGGAGTTTGTTCAGTCCACTGAATCAATCAATGCGGCCATCGCCGGACTGACCGGGAATGAACTGCCGAAAGTGACCAAAGTCGCCAACGTCCTGGCGTTTGCCCTGAAATCCACCGCCGCTGATACGTCAGAGTTTATGGGGCAGATGTTCGGTAATTTTGCATCTGATGCCGCACGCCTGGGCAAAGTGCAGTTCGCTGAACAGCTGGCCGGAAAGATGGTTTATATGCGCAAGACGTTCGGCGCGGAAATGGCCACGATCAAAGATCTGATGGAAGGCGCGCGCGGCGTGGGGACAAACTACGGTGTCGGGCTGGATGAACAGCTGGCCGTGCTGGGACAACTGAGCCGCACGCTGGGAACGGAAGCGAGCAGCGCTTACGAAGGCTTTATGACGGGCGCGATTGATGGCGCTAAAAAGCTGGGGCTGTCCTTCACTGACGCTACCGGAAAAATGCTGTCCATGCCTGAAATGCTGGCGAAGCTTCAGGGCAAATATGGCAAAAGCCTCGAAGGGAACCTGAAGGCTCAGGCGGAGCTGGATGAAGCCTTTGGGGACAGTTCGGCGGTGGTTAAGCAGTTGTATGGCGACGTGGCGCTACTTCAGCGGAATATCACCGAACTGGGCGGCGCTGACGGGCTGAAGCGTACCCAGGAAATGGCGGCCAGAATGGTGAAACCATGGGATCGCTTCATTGCCATCTTGACGGCCATTAAAACCGTGATTGGTCTGACGCTGATCCCGGTGCTTTATCCGCTACTGAATCGTCTGGCAGATATGGGGCAGACCTTTGCCCGCTGGATGCAGCTGTTTCCGAATATCGCGCGGGTTGTAGGTTACGCCACCCTTGCGCTGCTGAGCTTTGCCGCAGTTGGGGCAGTTGCCAATATTGTAATGGGCGTTTCTGCTTTTGTGATGGCGGGATTGCGCGGGATCTGGGCTGCGCTTAAGACCGTAACGCTTGCCTATACGGCCACGATCTGGCTGGCACAAAAGGCTGTGCTGGTCTGGAATGTCACGCTGGGTGCACTGCGCGGAATTCTTCTGGCGGTTCGAATGGCAGCGATTATGGCCGGGGTTGGCATCAACTTTATGAGCTGGCCTGTTCTTCTGGTGATTGGTGCAATAGCGTTACTTGTAGGCGGTTGCTATCTCCTGATTAAACACTGGGATGCGATCAAAGCGGCGGTTATGAATACTGAAGCTTTTGCAGCTGTGGCCGCAGTAGTTCAGTGGCTGGCTGGGGTCTTTGCCAGCGCCTGGCAATTTATCGCTGACGGCTGGAATAATTTCATTGCGTTGCTTAAGGGGTTCTCACCTTCCGAAGCTTTAAGCGGAATGGCCAGCGGCATTGTGTCCATGTTTGATAAGGTCTGGCAGACCATCAAAGGAAGTTTCCTGAAGTCATGGAACTGGATTGTTGGGAAATTAAATAAAATCCCCGGCGTGAATATTGCTTTAGGAGCTGAAACGCAACAGTTATCGCAAAATACATTATTGCCTGAGCCCCCCCCGGCAATTTCTCCGAATACTCTTTTAACGGGGGGCGAGCTTAAAGGGATTGAGCGAGGCGGAATCAGTAAAACCATAAGCAGTAATACTAAATCTGTGACGGACAACAGCCGGAAAATTGGAACGGTAAATATTTATCCGAAAGAGACGCTTTCACCGGGACAATTGCAGGAGTGGCAGGAGCTAAACCCATGAGTGATTTGCTTTACATCGATCTGCTGATTGAAAACGGTAATTTCGTGCTGAATACCGGAAAAGAGCCTGAGTTGTGTAATAACCGAAAAAGTATCGGGCAGGACATTATTCACAGCATTCTGGAAAGCGGTCTGGCCACGCAGCTGGTTGGCGAGCGTAGCCCGACTTTACGCGCGGATATCTTCACGCAGCTGGAGCTGCTGATTGAAGAGGATGAACGCATTGTGCCGGGTACGGTGGAAGTGAGTGAAGAGAGCCAGAAGCGGTTATGGGTGACGGCGAGCACGTATGACTTTGGCGGAATATCGGCACAGGTGGAGCTATGACGGAAAAGCCGCAGGTAGATTTTGAAGAGGTGGTGAAGTCCAGCGGGATGCCCGTTACGGAAGAGGAGGTGCGTACCCGCTTCAATGCCATCGCAGCCCAGGAAGGGCTGATTACCAACACGTCGCGCATGTCTCCGTTCTGGCGACTCATTACCGCCATTGTGACCGCGCCAGTGATGTGGCTGAAGGATGCGCTGGTTTCGGTGGTCATGACTAATATGTTTGTGGCTACGGCGGCCGGGCAGATGCTGCGCCTGTTGGCCTGGGCGGTGAACGTTACGGCTAAACCCGCCAGCGCGGCGGAAGGGGAGATCCGATTCTACAAAGAGGATGTAAACCAGTCCGTCACCGTGAAGGCCGGGACAGTCATTCAGACCGAAAGGATTAACGGCAAAGTCTACGCCGTGGCAACCGTAGCCGATGCGGTGATCCCATCCGGCACGGCCAGCGCTTTGCTTGCTGTAAAAGCTACGGGAACAGGTGGCGCGTACAACCTTGCGCCGGGTTATTTCCGCATTTTGCCCGTGGCCGTAGATGGCATTAGCCATGTGGCCAGCGAAGAGGACTGGCTGACCGTTCCGGGCGCGGATGAGGAAAGCGATGACGAGCTGCGTGAGCGCTGCCGAAATCAGTTCAACCTGGTGGGAAACTATCACACGGATGCAGTTTACCGTTCGATGATTGCCAGTGTGGCAGGGCTGAGCATTGATCGCATCTTCTTTCTTCACGATGCGCCGCGTGGGCCTGGTACAGCGAACGCGTATTTATTGCTGGATAGCGGGGTAACGTCCGAACCCTTTATTGATGCAGTGAATGATTATATCAACACGCAAGGCCACCACGGCCACGGGGATGATATGCAGTGTTTTGCCATGCCGGAAACCCGGCACGATCTGAGCGTAACGGTGTACGTCAGGAGCCTGAGCAACCTTGAGCCGGAACAGCAGGACACGCTGAAAAAAGGGATAGAAAACCTGATCCGCTGTGCTTTCAGGGAAAACACGGATTACGACGTGAAAAAGACGTGGCCATATTCCCGATTTTCATTCTCCCAGCTTGGGCGGGAGATACATAAAACCTTCGCTGATGCGGATTCTGTTGAATTTTCACTGAAAGATATTACGAGCGATCTGGATGTGCCGCGTCTCAAATCTTTAATGGTGGTTTTGCAAGATGACTGATTTTCTGAAGAAGCTGGCCAGCATGGCGCTGCCGTCCTGGATGAATAAGGGCGAGCCGCTGAAATTGCTAAAGACCGCGCGGACGTTCTGGGCGGAAGTGTACGGCTGGATAACATGGCCGCTGCGGCAGTTTGATCCGCTGACCTGTATTGAGCCGGTTCTTAATTTAATCGCTTATGACAGGGACATTACCCGCTTTAGCGGCGAACCGTTAAGCCTCTTTCGCAAGCGTGTGGCCTATGCCTTTATCAATGCGAGTGATGCAGGTTCGGTTGAGGGATTTATAAATATTTTCCAGCGGCTGGGGATTGGTTACGTGGAGCTGGTTGAACGCCAGTCGGACATTGACTGGGATGTGATCCTGGTGCGTGTGACTGACAGCCAGATAGCGGATAACACGCAGTTGATGATTCAGATAATCAGACAGTACGGAAGAACCTGCCGCCGCTATCAGTTTGAAGTGATCACGTCTGAAAAACTGGCTATCCGGGCAGGATGGGATCAAGGGGAATACGTGGTTTATCCGGCACAGCTAAACAGCACGGAAGCCATTGGCGCTACGTTTAGCGCGAGTTTATAAGGAGTATTTATGTCACAGACTGCAATCACACTGGCTTTTGAGCAGTGGAAAGCAAGCCAGTCCGTCACTGGCGAGCCCGTTTTGCTGGATGAATTTGTTTTCGCCAGCGTTCCGGGGCTGGATGCCACTAAGCCAATTGATCGAAATGAAACGCTGCCGCCAGATGCGCAAATTGTTCACCGTCAGGCTGTAAGCCGTAAGGGCGTTGTAAATGAAAATGCTGTGGTGCACTCCGTTGTACTGGGTGCCGAGGTGGGCGACTTTTCATTCAACTGGATTGGCCTGATTAACAAGGCAAGCAACACGCTGGCCATGATTGTGCATGCGCCGGTTCAGCAAAAGCTGAAAACGAAAGATGGTCAGCAGGGTAACGTACTAACCCGTTCTTTTTTGATGGAGTTTAACGGCGCACAGACTGAAACCGGGATTAATACCCCGGCTGAAACCTGGCAGATTGATTTCACTGCCCGTATGGCCGGGATGGATGAGCGCCAGCGCCAGGAAAATATTGACCTGTATGGCGCGGCGGCATTTTTCGGCGACGGTTATCTGGTTGGTAAAAGTGATTCCCAGTATTTTGTAAATGCGGGAACGGGATATGTGCAAGGACTGCGAACAGAGTTGCTGGCCAGCCAAAATATCGTCGTGACAAATAAGCCAGTAAAAGTCTGGGTGGATGTGGCCTGGACGGGGGCGCTGACAAGCGCCTGGGCTGTAGAACGCAAAATCACCGTTGCCGATACCCTGGCGGATTATGTGCAGAATGGTGTAAAGCACTTTGTGTTTGCAGTGGCCAGCATCGATGCCAATGGAAACATCACAGATCTGCGTCCCAAAGGTACGCTTAACGATCAGGCCGCCAGTGAGGCGCTGGCAAGACACGAAAAATCGCGCAATCACCCCGACGCGACTTTGACCGAAAAAGGGTTTGTGCAGCTTGGTTCCAGCGTTTCAAGTGAAAGCGAGCAAATTGCTGCCACGCTGAAAGCAGTAAAAATCGCGATGGATAATGCTAACTCCAGGCTGGCAAAAGATCGTAACGGAGAAGATATTCCCAATGCAGCCTTATTTGTCAAAAACCTCGGATTACAGGAAACAATAAACAAGGCTGCAGGTGCTATACAGAAATCTGGCGACAGCATGGAGGGTCCGCTCGGCCTGACACGAACATCCTCTTTTGGTGTGGGTACTGAGAACGCGCTCGGCGGAAACTCCATTGCCATCGGTGACAACGATTCAGGGTTTAAGTCAAATGGTGATGGTAACATTGCGCTGATGGCAAATGGTGTTCTTGCCGGGTATTTCTCGGAAAATGAATTACAGCATCACGAAAAGGTACTGACAAAAATCTTTCGGGCTATTTCAATCGGAAACGCGACAGAGGGGGCTGGAGGGTTTGGTTCTCAACTTACCAGCGGCGCGCCATTTTATAGCCCGGCAATAGTGCGTCAAAATAATGATAACAATTACTTTCCTTTGTGGAAGCAAATTGTAAGCCTTCAGTCAGGTTATCCGGTAGCCGCGTCAATGGGATTGCTTACTACAGGTAAGCCGAATTTCCCACAGATTGTGCTCCATGCGAAAACAGATTTTGAGGTTAACGATAAACTTTGGGTTTTTGATGTGGCGTCAGGAGAGTTCAGAAGCCCAGGCCGTTTGTTAGGTACTGAAATATGTCTTTCAGGAAAGACGCGAATTGGGTCCGATGGAAACATTAACGGTGAGGTATGGGGCGGCTGGCTGAATGATTATATATACAATACCTATAATAAAAAAAATACGGCAACACTGGGGTTCTCAGGCTGGAGTCGTGATGAATCAACGGGGCTGATTATGCAATGGGGCAACGTTGATAAAGCTAACGGAACATACTCATTTCCACGGGCATTTATAGACACCTGCTTTGCTGTTTTCGCGACAAACAAAGATGGCCAGCTTGGCGCAATTGATAATGCCTATGGTTATCCTGTGAGTAAAACGCAATTCCGACTCGCAAGTAAAGCGAACAGTGGAGCGGATACTGCGTGTGGCATTTCTTGGTTTGCACTGGGGTATTAATGATGAATGAGCAATATTATTACAGCTATTCCGCAAAAGGTTTTTTCTGGCTGGGCGAAAACGACTTAAAAGGAAATGATATTCCCTATGACCTGAAGCCACTTAGCGAGGTAGAGCACGCCGCACTGTTTAAAGGGCAATCGCAGGGGCTGTTTATCAACTTTACTCCTGATGGTCCGGAACTGATAGAGCAGCCTGAATATCCACCAGAAGAACTCATTGCACAGGCAGAAAATAAAAAGGAAAAGTTATTATCTGAAGCTGAATTTGTCATTGCACCGCTAGCCAGGGCGGTAAAGCTGAAAATTGCTACACAGGACGAGATTAAGCGGCTGGAAGCATGGGAAATCTACAGTGTTATGGTCAACCGGGTTGACACCTCAAATCCTGAATGGCCGGAGAAACCAGAAGATGTGGCGTGAAGCGCGGATTGCATTCAGCGATTCAGTAGGGGCTTTGAACTGCTCTGTTATACCGGCTCACCCCTGGGTATATGGGCTGGGGCAGCAGACAGAAAACGGTGCTTATCTCAGCCCGGTAAATGCGATCAATTACCTGGCTGAAAAACTGGCCGGAACGGGCGGGGAGGCGGATATCGTGATCATGATGGTTTCTGGCCAGACGCATGACAGCTTTATAGCCAGCCTGAATAATCTTGTAGATGTATTCCCCAGCCCTGCATTTACCCAGGTGCGGAGGCTGGCGCAGTCAGCCGCGCAGCTGGCTGCGGAGAAGATGCAAATCCCGGCGAAATACAGCCAGAGTTTGCCAGCGGCGATCCCGCTATCCGTGCCTACAAGCCGCACAGCCCTGGCGGCCGCAGCGGTGAAAAAAGCCCAGCAGGAAGCCGCAGCCGTCGCGGATTTGACGGGGGCAAAAAAGCTGATGGGGGAGTTTAAACAGCAGCGTGACAGCCTGCTTTCTGGCATTGCCAGCGGGTTAACAGAATTGCAGGGAAAAAGTGCCAGGGCGTGGGTGTTCACCGCCAGCGGCGATCTGCCGTCCACGCTTCTGGAGCTGGTAAAAGGGATTCCGCTTCAGTCCTCCGTTTATACCGCAGCGATGATGCTGGTTGGTGAAAATCTCGACGGCATAAAAGGAATGATACATGACATCGAACCCGACACTGGCGCTTAACGGCGAAGCCATTCTGCTGAAGAACATGCGCGTTACGGTTTCCCAGCAATTTCAGGATAAAGACCAGTCCGGCCAGACGAGTGCCACCACGAAATCCGAGCAGGGCATCAAAGGCAAAGAGCTGCGCGTATCTGGCGAAATTCCATATAAAAACCCGGAGATCCTGCGGCGTATCTTTGAGCTGGGCAGCGCTACGGATGCCAGCGGCCAGCGCCAGAAATACCGCGTAGCGCATGAGGCGGCGCGTGCTGTGAATTTTCGTGAGGCGACGTTTACCGGAACCCTGGACGCGCCGCCGCAGGATGGGCGCATGTCCTGGCTGGTTACGTTCACGCTGACCGAACATATCAGCGTGCAGGAAAAACGTGAGGCCAGGGCAAGCGGCAAAACCAAAGCCGTGAAACAAACGGCGGGAAGTGGCAGCGGCCAGAACGGAAGCCAGGCAGCTGGCGAGGATGAAGAAAAACTGACGTGGTTTGAACGCAAGGTGCTCAAACCCGTAAATGATGCACTGGGATAAAAATGAAGCCGATTAAACGCCTGTACCTTTCAACGGATGAAATCCACCTGGCTGATGCCAGCCTGGTGCTGGAGCTGAACAGCTGCGGCAGGGGGTTTATTACTGCCGGGACAACGCAGGACTATACGGGCAAACTGGTGCGTCTCGATGTGGGTTATACCGATCTGGTTTTGCGCTGGTTCACCGGGTATGTGGAGCGCTCGCAACCTGCTGAAAATGGTTTCCAGCGGTTGTTCGTTCGTGAACTGGTCGGCGTGTTTGAACGTCTGTGGCCATGCTCATTCCAGCATCCTACGCTGCGCGATGTAGCCAGCTGGTTGACGGAGCATAGCGGGCTGACAATCAGTGTACCGGATGCGGAGTATTCAGACCGTCCGATCCCACACTTCACCCATAGCGGTACGGGTTATCAGTTGCTGGATAATCTGGGTAAAGCTTTTGGCGTTACGGATTACGTCTGGTACCAGCTGCCGGACGGCGGGGTCTATGTAGGTGGCGCGGAAAAAGCCCTGTTTGCTGATCGCCCGATTGAGATCCCCCATGAATTTAACCAGGGGGCGGCTGGCGGGAACTCCATGACGCTTCCCCTGGTGCAGAGTCTGCGCCCCGGCGTGGATCTGAACGGGGAGAGGGTGACAAAAGTCCACCTGCAAAATGACACGATGGCGGTGACATGGACGCCCCGCAACCGCGCTACGGGTCAGGCTCTTCAGAAAACGCCCGTGCAGCGCCAGATTGAAAGCCACTATCCGGAGCTGGCATCCGGGATGCACTTACCAAAATTCGCCCGCGTCATGAATCCCGTTGAAGCGGTGAAAAGCGGCAATTTCTCCGATCCGTTCCGTCCTCGTTATGCGGTTGATGTGCAGCTGTTAGACGCTGATGGCAATCCGGATAAAGACACGCCTGTTTACTCAGCTGTGCCTCTGCCGGTTCCTATGGCGGGTAACGATTCCGGGATGTTCCAGTTTCCCCCTGAAGGGACGCTGGTTGAAATAGCTTTTACTGGCGGACGGCCGGATAAGCCCTTTGTGCGGCAAACCGTTCCGGAGGGAACCAGCTTGCCGGATATCCAGCCTGGCGAGCAGCTGCAACAGCAGCGTGCGGAAGTGTCGCAGCGCGTCACCCAGGCGGGCGACTGGGTGAGGCAGACAGACCAGACGATCAGTGAAACATCTATGGCGCGGATGGTTAAGGCTGATACGGAGCAGCGGGAGCTGGTCAGTCGGGAAACTACCATCAAGGCCACGGATAAAGTTACGGTGCTGGGCACGTCCACGCTGATGGCCGGAGCCATTCAGCAGGTATGTACGGGGGATTATAGCCAGGCAGTAAATAACCGTGTTGCGAGTATCGGCGGCAATGATGAAACGGACATAGCCGGGAGCCAGACAGTCACCACGGGTAAAGACCTGATTGAGAAAATTGGTCAGATACGTAAAAGCGTTGCGGCCGTTCAGCAGCAGATTATTGCCCCGGTAGTTTGGATTGGTTCTGGCACCATCAACGTAGCACAGCTGATGCTGGACACGCTTGACGTGGTGAAAGAGTTGGCAGAGCAAACGGCAAGCCACACGCACAGCAATACGGGAGCACCAACCAATGCGGGAGACATCCGGAGCACCGGAGCGAAAGCGGACACGCTGAACGGCAAATACTCCCCGGTGATTGGCAAATAAAGCATTTAAGACCTGAGCCCGCGCAAGCGGGTTTTTTTATGCCCCTCCATCCTGGCGGGGTGTCTCTTCTCTATCCTCTCAAACAGACTTTACCACGCGCAACCAGTAGCGCTCTGGCGTGTTCCAACCTTTCAGGCAGTCAGCGCCACCCTTAAAGCAGATCGTACCCACAGCAGGGCGCTGGCGCGTCACAGCATGGCAAAAAAAATCTTTCGCAGACAAAAATCGCACTACACCGCACCCGCCTGCGGTTTTTGGATCATAAAATTTTTTCAGTTTTATTTTTCTTCAAACCAGACCGCCAGACCGCGCCAGTGCTGGCGGCTTTGCGGCAAACCGAAACTGAAAAGATTGAAAAGAATTTCAGTGTTTTTCATTTTTATGGATCTTCGGAGGATCTAACGAAATCCATAACTATCAGATAAATAAGGGTAATTTAAATTTTATGTGATAGGGGAGGATCGTTTCGCTTTCCTGGCCAATCCCGGTGTGGCAAAGCTGACACCAGAGCTGGCGCGGCACACAAGCAAACACAAAGGCGTTGGCAAACTGAAAAAGTTTCGCACTATAATACTGGTTATAAATACAGTGTTTTTGGAGGGGCCAAGTCAATGCGGAAAGTTTCAATCAACGGCGCGGTTTTTATCTTTATGGCCAGAGGTGAAAAGCTTAAGGATTCTGACTGGCTCCCTTCCAATGGACTGCCGGACAGTAAATATGTTTTATGGCCGCGCGGGGAAGGGTGGGACGTACGTTATCTTGTGTTCGGTATGAAAGGGGTAGAGTGGTTGCCGATTGAAGAAAAAATTTATTCTGACGAGTCGGAAGCATGGCAAGCGGCATATGGGCACTGGATGGACAAAAGTAAAAGCTGGGGTTAGTGCTGGACAAGTTTTTGCTGGGTGGACGTAAAGTGGACATGGACAAAAAAAAGGGGTTACGTTTTCACGTAACCCCTTGTTTTATTTGGTGGAGCTGGCGGGAGTTGAACCCGCGTCCGAAATTTCTACATCCTCGGTACTACATGCTTAGTTTGTCTTTACATTCGCACGCCAGCTGCGGACAGACACGCCACTAACGAACTAGCCTGATTAGTTTTAACGCTTCAACCCCAGGCAGGGCTTCCACGCGATCTCTTTTGGGTTTGACCTCTCTTTGATCCCCGTCTTAAGAGCGGAAGCTAGGGAGAGAGGGCTCAGAGCAGGTTATTAAGCTGCTAAAGCGTAGTTTTCGTCGTTTGCGACTATTTTTTTGCGGCTTTTAACGAGGCAAACCGCCCCTCGGCATGCACCTTGGGTTTCGCAAATCCCGTCGAATCCAGAATCAGCCCCAATAGTGTTGAACTGAGTATACCAGATTTCACTTCCTGGATACCAGCCCGGAACGCTAACTTATTGAATAGTACAATAAGTGTGCAGAATCAACGTCCTGCGTTTTTCATGATGCGCGCTTTATCAAGCTGCCACTCGCGCTCTTTCAGGTCAGTACGTTTGTCGTGCTGCTTTTTACCCTTCGCCACGCCAACCTTCACCTTGCACCAGGCGTTTTTCCAGTACAGCGACAGGGCGACCACGGTGAAACCTTCGCGGTTGATGCGTCCGTAAAGAGATTCCAGCTCACGCTTATTTAGCAGCAGCTTACGGGTGCGCGTTGGGTCACACACGTAGTGTGACGAGGCGACGGTCAGCGGCGTAAAGTTCGCGCCGAACAGGAAAGCTTCGCCATCTTTCAGGATCACGTAGCTGTCGCCGATATTGGCTTTCCCGGCGCGCAGCGATTTTACTTCCCAGCCCTGTAACGCAAGGCCAGCTTCGAATTCTTCTTCAATGAAATACTCGTGGCGCGCACGCTTGTTGAGCGCAATGGTCGCCGAGCCTGGTTTATGTGCTTTTTTCTTCGTCATAAGTGTCGTAAAGCCGTCGGTAATCTGATTTCAAAAAGTCACCTCATTGCGTCCTGTGAGGTCTAACGCGCTATCTTAGCACGAGATGAGGCTTAGCGTTTTTTTAACAGGTGATAAATGTTATTATTTGTCCGTTGTGTGACCATGGAAAATGCTATGCCTCAGATTAGCCGTACTGCGCTTGTGCCTTACAGCGCGGAACAGATGTATCAGTTAGTGAACGATGTTCAGTCTTATCCAGAATTTATTCCGGGGTGTACCGGAAGCCGCGTTCTGGAGTCTGGCCCGACGCAGATGACCGCGGCGGTGGATGTCTCCAAAGCGGGGATCAGCAAGACGTTCACCACCCGCAATACGCTGACCAGCAATCAGAGTATTTTGATGCATCTGGTCGATGGTCCGTTTAAAACGCTGATGGGGGGCTGGAAGTTTACCCCACTGAGCGCGGACGCCTGCCGTATTGAGTTCCATCTGGACTTTGAATTTACCAATAAGCTGATTGAGCTGGCGTTTGGCCGCATCTTTAAAGAGCTGGCCTCGAATATGGTTCAGGCGTTCACGACCCGCGCCAAAGAGGTTTACAGTGTCGCATAAGATTGCTGTGGAAGTGGTGTACGCGCTGCCAGAGAAACAGTATTTGCAGCGCGTGATGCTGGACGAGGGCGCGACCGTAGAAGCGGCTATCCGCGCGTCCGGCATCCTCGAGCTTCGCAGTGATATCGACCTGGCGAAAAATAAGGTCGGTATTTACAGCCGTCCGGTGAAGCTGGGTGACGTGCTGAAAGAGGGCGATCGGGTGGAGATTTATCGTCCGCTGATTGCCGACCCGAAAGAGCTGCGTCGCCAGCGTGCCGAGAAGGCGAGTAAGTAGCGCTTTCTCCCCCGGTGGCGCTGCGCTTACCGGGGCTACGACTCTGCGTAAGAATTCAGAAACAAAAAAGGTGCTCATTGAGCACCTTTTTGCATTTCTGACGCCTGATTATTTGGTCAGGGCAGGTTTGTTGTCTATGTTGGTCAACACACCGGCGCTGCTGAAAGTCAGCGTCAGGGTCTGCTGGGTCACATCTTCATGGCCTGGCTGCTGACGGAATACATAGAACCAGGTGTTAGTGCCGAACGGATCGGACATCATCGGGGTTCCCAGTGCATAAGCGACCTGCTGTTGTGTCATCCCCACGCGGATTTTGGACACATCGTTAGGGGTAAGGTAGTTCCCCTGGTTGATGTCAGGACGGTAAACCACTTTCTCCAGAGTGGAACAGCCTGCGGTCAACATCAGAAGAACCGCTGCGGCAGCGGTCAGCATTTTACAACGCATAGTGATTTGATTCCTTTTCGGGCCCGAGCAGAACGCGGCTCATATGTAATATGCCGATGATAATAGACCTTGCCCCACTTTGAAACCGGTCTGGCGGCGTTTTTGTTGTTCTCTATGACCCAGAGATCCCGAAAAAGTTTATGCCGCCAGCAGTTCTTTCGCGTTCGCGAGCGTATTACGCGTGACTTCACTGCCGCCGAGCAGGCGTGCCAGCTCCTGCAGACGTGCACGTTTATCGAGCGGCATCATGTGCGTTTCCGTCATTTCGCCATCGGTTTCTTTGCTGACAATAAAGTGATGATGACCACAGCCCGCAACCTGCGGCAGGTGAGTGACGCACATCACCTGCGTTGATTCGCCTAACTGACGCAGCAGTTTGCCGACAACCGCCGCCGTTGGACCGCTGATCCCGACATCCACCTCATCGAAAATCAGCGCCGGGGTTTCCATTTTACGCGCGGTAATAACCTGAATCGCCAGCGCAATACGCGACAGCTCGCCGCCGGAGGCGACTTTGGAGATAGCCTGTAGTGGTTGGCCCGGGTTGGTGGTGACACGGAACTCAATGCGATCCGCACCTTCCGCCGTCAGGTGATGCTCTTCAAAGCGAACATCAATGGTGAATACACCGTGCGGCATTGCCAGCGTATGCATGCTGTCGGTGATGTGCTGGCTGAGTTCCTGAGCGTAATGCTGACGGATTTCATGCAGCTTTTGCGCTGTGGCCAGCGCCTGTTCATGATGCAGGTTCACCGCCAGAGAAAGGGTTTCCTGCGAGTCAGCCTGATCGTCAAGCTGCTGCTGCTCTTCCAGCAGAGCCTGATAGTAGCCCGGCAGCTCTTCCGGCGTAGCATGGTGCTTACGCGCCAGGGCGATCTGACGGGAGATGCGCTGTTCCAGTTCAAACAGACGGTTCGGGTCGAGATCCAGACGCTCACAGTAGTGGCGCAGTTCGTCACTGGCTTCTGAGATTTGAATCGCGGCCTCTTCCAGCATATCCAGTACGCCAGAGAGTTTGCTGTCCATGCCTGCCAGCTCGGTGATCAGCTGACGAACGCTATAGAGCTGGCTCTGCAGGTTCGCGTCTTCGCCATCAGCGAGCATATTGAGCGCATTCTGGCTGGTTGAGAGCAGGTGGCCACTGTTGGCGAGGCGCTTGTACTCCTCGTCGATTTGCTCAAACTCACCCGCCTGCGGATTGAATTCGTTCAGCTCCTTAAGCTGGTACGCCAGCAGCTCCGCACGCGCGGCGCGCTCCTGGCTTTGCTGCTGATGCTGAGCCAGCTCCCGGCAGCTCTGATGCCACAGACGGTAGTGTTCTGCCATGAGCTGAGTAAGCGCGTACTCACCCGCATAGCCATCAAGCAATGCTTTCTGCTGTTCTGGTTTGACTAACTGCTGATGCGCGTGCTGACCGTGGATCTGAATAAGCAGCTGGCCGAGTTCGCGAAGCTGAGAGAGGGGGACCGCCGTGCCGTTGATAAAACCACGGGAACGGCCGTCGCTGCTGATCACGCGGCGAAGTAAACACTCACGCCCATCTTCAAGCTGGTTCTGTTCGAGCCAGCGCTGGGCGGCAGGCGTGTCTTTCAGGGAGAAGCGGGCGCACAGGTCGGCGCGGTTTGCGCCCCTGCGCACCATGTCTCCCTCGGCGCGGCCGCCAAGGCACAAGCCGAGGGCATCAATGGCAATGGATTTACCCGCACCGGTTTCCCCGGTGATCGCCGTCATGCCGCTGTGGAAATCGATCTCAAGCTCACGAACTATGGCAAAGTTGCTGATGGTCAGTTGTGCCAGCATAATTGTTTTCCTGTATGAAAAACCATGACTGTGTTTTCATACAGTATAAACTGGTTTTTTATACAGTAAAGTCCTGGATGTAAAATCAGAACAATTTTTTTGACCAGCCGAGCTTCGAGCTTAATGTGTTGAAATAGCTGTAATCTTTCGGGTGAATCAGGTTCAGGTGGTAATCGCATCGGCGAATGAGAACATCTTCACCTTCCTGGATCGGCAGCGCAATCTGGCTGTCGCAGCTGATCTCCAGGTCGTTACGGCGGTGCGAGAAGCGCAGACGTATCGTGCTGTCACCGTTGATGACCAACGGCCGGGCGGAGAGCGTGTGCGGGAACATCGGCACCAGGGTAATAGCATCCAGCGAGGGCGTCAGAATGGGGCCACCCGCAGAAAGTGAGTAGGCGGTAGAGCCGGTTGGGGTGGAGATAATCAGCCCGTCAGAGCGCTGCGAGAAGGCAAAGATTTCGTCGATATAGACTTCGAACTCAATCATATGCGCCACTTTACCGGGGTGAAGTACGACCTCGTTAATCGCGGTGCTGATGCGCTTCTGGCAGTCCTGCTGGCACACCTGCGCTTCCAGTAAGAAGCGCTTTTCGCTGATATAGTGACCTTCCAGCACGTCAGCCAGTTGCTGTTGCGCGTTGTCCGGGTCGAGATCGGTTAAAAAGCCGAGATTGCCTCGGTTGATGCCGATAACCTTGATATCATAGCGCGCCAGCGTGCGTGCGGCACCGAGCATGTTTCCGTCACCGCCCACCACCACGGCGAGATCGGCCTGTTGTCCAATCTCTGCCAGGGTGCCGGTTTTGACGCTCTTGAGCTGCAGCTCCTGCGCAATCTGCTGCTCGACCATCACTTCATAGCCTTTGCTACACAACCAGCGATACAACATTTCATGTGTCGTCAATGCGGTAGGGTGACGCGGATGCCCGACGATCCCAATACACCTGAAATGATTATTCATTTTCTGGAGGTCCTTGTGCCTGATGAATGATGACAATCTCTCTTGTTCCCTTGAATCCAGGAAACTGATCCCCATAATAAGCGAAGTTAGCGAGATGAATGCAGAAAAACGCGGAGAAATTCATGAGTAGTAAAGAACAGAAAACGCCTGAGGGGCAAGCCCCTGAAGAAATTATCACGGAACAGCACGATGAAGTTGAGGCAGTAGAGCCAGACGCATCTGCTGAGCAGGTGGACCCGCGCGATGAAAAAATTGCGAATCTGGAAGCCCAACTGGTAGAAGCACAGAATCGCGAACGCGAAAGTGTTCTGCGCATTAAGGCGGAAATGGAAAACCTGCGTCGTCGTACCGAGCAGGACGTTGAGAAGGCGCATAAATTCGCGCTGGAGAAATTCGTCAACGAACTGCTGCCGGTGATTGATAGCCTCGATCGCGCCCTGGAAGTGGCTGATAAAGCGAACCCGGACAATGCGGCGATGATCGAAGGTATCGAACTGACGCTGAAATCCATGCTCGACGTGGTGCGTAAGTTTGGCGTGGAAGTGATTGCCGATACCAACGTTCCGCTGGATCCAAACGTCCACCAGGCGATTGCGATGGTCGAATCTGAAGAGATTGAAGCCGGTAAAGTGCTGGGCGTGATGCAGAAAGGGTATACCCTGAACGGCCGTACCATTCGCGCTGCGATGGTGACCGTGGCGAAAGCGAAAGCGTAATTTGCTACCTGTAGTGCCGGGTGGCGGCGTTCGCCTTACCCGGCCTACAATTTTATTCGGCAATACTTTCCCGAAGCGGCGTGACGGGCAGAACCTTCACCTGCTTAATCATATTGTCCTGCACGTCCAGGATATCAATATCGTACTGCTCAATGCGCACCCGCGTGCCTGCCGCCGGGATCTCCTCCAGCGCTTCCAGAATCATCCCGTTAATCGTACGCGCTTCATCTTCCGGCAAATGCCAGTTAAAGGCTTTATTGAGTTCGCGAATGTTCGCGCTCCCGTCAATCAGCACTGAACCGTCGTTTTGCGGGGTGACCTCTTCCGCGAGAGAAGGCGACATTGACGTAGTAAAGTCGCCGACTATCTCTTCCAGAATATCTTCGACCGTCACCAGTCCCTGAATGTCGCCGTATTCATTGACGACCAGGCCGACTTTTTTCTTGTTGCGCTGGAATTTAACCAGCTGCGTGCTGAGCGGCGTTCCTTCCGGCACATAGTAAATTTCGTCGGCGGCGCGCAGCATAACCTCTTTGGTGAACTCTTTTTTCTCGGTCATCAGACGATACGCTTCACGCACGCGCAGCATGCTGATGGCGTCATCCAGCGAGTCGCGATAGAGCACGATGCGCCCGTGCGGGGAGTGCGTCAGTTGGCGGACGATGGCTTTCCAGTCGTCATTGATATCAATGCCGACGATTTCGTTCCGCGGCACCATGATGTCGTTCACGCTCACTTTTTCCAGATCCAGCACCGACAGGAGCATGTCCTGATTGCGCCGGGAAATCTGCGTGCGGGATTCGTGCACGATGGTGCGCAGTTCCTCTTTGCTGAGCGCGCTGCTGATGGTGACATCGGCTTTGATGCCCACCATCCGCATCAGTACGCGCGTCACCATATTCAGCAACCAGACCAGCGGCATCATCAGGATTTGCAGCGGCGCCAGCAGGAAGCTGCTCGGGTAGGCGACTTTCTCCGGGTAAAGCGCGGCGATGGTCTTAGGCAGCACTTCAGCAAACACCAGTACCACAAACGTCAGCACACCGGTGGCGATAGCGACCCCGGCGTTGCCGTACAGGCGCATACCGACGATGGTGCCCAGAGCAGAGGCAAGAATATTGACGAGGTTGTTACCGATGAGCACCAGGCTTATCAGTTGATCCGGCTTGCGGAGCAGTTTTTCAACGCGACGTGCGGCACGGTTACCCTGTTTGGCACGATGACGTAACCGGTAGCGGTTTAGGGTCATCATGCCGGTTTCCGAGCCGGAGAAATAGGCGGAGATGACCACCATGACGATCAGGATAACGATCAGCGTGGTGGTAGAGATGTGTTCCAGGGGGAACTCCTTTGTTTCTTAGCCAGCAAATTGCTGTATGAAGCGGCTGCCAAAATAGGCAAGGGTGAGAATGCCCGCCCCCGCGACGTTGAACCAGACCACGCGGCGACCGCGCCAGCCTTCATGATAATGGCCCCATAACAGGACAATATAGACAAACCACGCGATGATGGAGAGCACCGCTTTATCGATATTCTCCACGCTGAACAGGTTCTTCATGTAGAACAGGCCTGTGCAGAGCGTGAGCGTCAGCAGCACCACCCCGACCTGGGTGATGTGGAACATCTTACGCTCAATGACCATCAGCGGCGGCATTTCATGGTTAAACGCCAGCTTTTTGTTTTTCAACTGGTAGTCAATCCAGGCGAGCTGCATGGCGTAAAGCGCCGCGATGATTAACGTCGCGTAGGCAAACAGCGACAGGCCGATATGCACCAGCATCCCCGGGGTCGCTTCCAGATGCGTAATGAATTCATTGGGCATAAAGGTGGCTAAGGCCAGATTGATCAGCGCGAAGGTATAAACAATCGGTAGCAGCAGCCAGCCGCGATTTTTAGACGCCACGATGGTCATTACCGTACAGATCATCAAACTGACCAGCGAGCCGACGTTGAGGACGCTCAGGTTTTGCACGCTGCCGTCGCCGGGGATGATACGTGATTCCAGCGCAAACGCGTGGCTTATCAGTGCGATCACCGCGGAAAGAATAGCCATGCGCCGCCAGCCGCTGTTTTTTTGCAGCAGTCCGGGAACGATCAGCGCGAGGCTGACAGAGTAGGCAACAAGGGCGATCAGTGCGAAAACAGGCATATAGGCATCGACAGTTGTCTTAATAAGAAAGAGAAGCAGTATAACGTTACGTGACGCCTGCTCCAACCGTTGCATAACAACAAAGGCGCCTTCATGTTATACTCCGGCAAAATTCTGTGTATGTGTCGCTCATGGCGGCCCAACGTTTCTACTCAGGCGAGAGACAATGTTTGATAATTTAACCGATCGTTTGTCGCGCACGCTGCGCAACATCAGCGGCCGCGGACGCCTTACCGAAGACAACATCAAGGAAACGCTGCGCGAAGTGCGCATGGCGCTGCTGGAAGCAGACGTCGCGTTGCCGGTTGTTCGTGATTTTATCAACCGCGTTAAAGAGAAGGCGGTTGGTCATGAAGTTAACAAGAGCCTGACCCCGGGTCAGGAGTTCGTCAAAATCGTTCGTAACGAACTGGTTTCGGCGATGGGCGAAGAGAACCAGGTGCTTAACCTGGCGGCTCAGCCACCGGCCGTGGTGCTGATGGCGGGCCTGCAGGGGGCGGGTAAAACGACCAGCGTCGGTAAGCTGGGTAAATTCCTGCGTGAGAAGCACAAGAAGAAAGTGCTGGTGGTCTCTGCGGACGTCTATCGCCCGGCGGCGATCAAACAGCTGGAAACCCTGGCCGAGCAGGTTGGTGTGGATTTCTTCCCGTCAGACGTGGCCCAGAAGCCTGTCGACATCGTTAACGCCGCGCTGAAAGAGGCGAAGCTGAAATTCTACGACGTGCTGCTGGTGGATACCGCCGGTCGTCTGCACGTTGACGAAGCGATGATGGATGAGATCAAGCAGGTGCATGCCTCTATCAACCCGGTAGAGACCCTGTTTGTTGTCGACGCCATGACCGGTCAGGATGCGGCGAATACCGCGAAAGCGTTTAACGAAGCGCTGCCGTTAACCGGCGTGGTGCTGACCAAAGTGGACGGCGACGCCCGCGGCGGTGCGGCGCTCTCGATTCGCCACATCACCGGTAAGCCGATTAAATTCCTTGGCGTGGGCGAGAAAACCGAAGCGCTGGAGCCGTTCCACCCGGATCGTATTGCCTCCCGTATCCTCGGCATGGGCGACGTGCTGTCGCTGATTGAAGATATCGAGAGCAAGGTTGACCGTGCGCAGGCGGAAAAACTCGCCAGCAAGCTGAAAAAAGGCGACGGTTTCGATCTGACCGACTTCCTTGAGCAGTTGCGCCAGATGAAAAACATGGGCGGCATGGCCAGCCTGATGGGCAAACTGCCGGGCATGGGGCAGATCCCAGACAACGTGAAAGCGCAGATGGATGACAAAATGCTGGTGCGTATGGAGGCGATCATCAACTCGATGACGTTGAAAGAACGCGCTAACCCGGACATCATCAAAGGTTCCCGTAAACGCCGTATCGCAGCCGGTTGCGGCATGCAGGTGCAGGACGTTAACCGCCTTCTGAAACAGTTCGACGACATGCAGCGCATGATGAAGAAAATGAAGAAAGGCGGCATGGCGAAGATGATGCGCGGGATGAAAGGCATGATGCCACCCGGCTTTCCTGGGCGATAATCGCTTTTGAGATTGCTTTTTGCCCGAAAATGAGTAAAATTTTCGGGCTTTTAATATGACACCCGGGCTCCGTTCCTCGATGGGGCCCGGTTGTTTTATTCACACAAGAGGA
>OKVN01000101.1_pt1 | contig 53749 bp, 50 predicted proteins | sample 1606961 | NCBI WGS metagenome assembly OKVN01 (sample SAMN03281020, study PRJEB24777) | human gut metagenome | isolation source: fecal sample PR170 from 1 month old male Malay infant, vaginal delivered... | place: Singapore | collected 2005-12-29 | reverse complement strand
ACCGATGCGTTCAGCGAGTTTCAGGGCTTCGTTACGAAATTCAGGCGTATGTTGTTTACGGGGCTTCTTGCTGATTGATACTGGTTTTGTCATGAGTCACCTCTGGTTGAGAGTTTACTCACTTAGTTCTGTGTCCACTATTGGTGGGTAAGATCACTCAGCAACGTATCAAAAGTCTGTAAAATCATGGGCGTTTCGCGTGATACATTTTATCGTTACCGCGAACTGGTCGATGAAGGCGGTGTGGATGCTCTGATTAATCGTAGTCGCCGCGCTCCTAACCTTAAGAACCGTACCGATGAGGCAACTGAACAGGCTGTTGTTGATTACGCTGTCGCTTTCCCGGCACACGGTCAGCACCGGACCAGCAACGAGCTGCGTAAACAGGGCGTTTTTATCTCCGGCAGTGGTGTCCGTTCTGTCTGGTTACGCCATAACCTTGAGAATTTCAAAAAACGTCTGAAAGCACTGGAAGAAAAAGTAGCCCGTGATGGCATTGAGCTAACTGACAGCCAGATCGCAGCACTGGAGCGTAAAGCCAGTGATGACGAGGCCTGTGGCGAAATCGAAACGGCTCATCCGGGATATCTGGGTTCGCAGGACACGTTCTATGTAGGCAACCTGAAAGGTGTCGCGTAATTTATCACCAGACCTTTGTTGATACATACTCAAAGGTCGTTCACTGCAAATTGTATGTCACCAAAATGCGATTACAGCGACTGGCCTGCTGAATGATCGTGTACTGCCATTTTATGAGTCGCATGACCTGCCAATGTAGAGAATACTGACCGACAGGGGCACAGAGTATTGTGGCAAAGTAGGGGGCAGAAGCCAGCAGGAGAAGACTGGGGAGCTTTTCACTGGATGTTTGTGCCTGATGACCTTTTCTCATTTGTTTGCCTTTGGAGGATGGTGACTTGAATATATCAAAATGCAGAACTGACACTCTCTTGCGCTAACAAAACAGCACAAGGGAGTAACTATAACAATGGCCAATAAATAATTTCCCGAATCAAAATTTTTTTGAAAATACCTTCAATACCGATATTTCGGAGACATCTGCATTCAGAGAATAACTCTCAGACAGAGACCTTACGACAACATTGCCGTCCACTCTCACCAGTACAGTCGCCGATGTACCAAAGCCATGTTCAGGCATATTATCAAGGAAGTAAGGGAAAACAGAAACATTATCACGAATAATAGTGATTTGACTATCTGGTTTTTTTTCAGATGATGAGTAAGTTATTAATGAATCTTCAAAATTTTCCGACAGATAATCGACTAAGAAATCATTGCTCATTATTCCCTCCACGCGAGGTATTGGTTCTTTTGTAAGTAGCTCAAGTACTTCAACTGCTTTTTTCACCCCGGTAGTACTGGTAAATCCAGCCAAAGATTTTGTTGTACCAGTATGTACCTTATAAATATATCCTTCTTTTCGGGCAACAATTGTCGTACAACCACTTAGATTTCCGCTTGTAATGATTACTGGTTTACCCTCCTGGACTTCCTCAAGTGCTATTTTAATACCATTCGCCCCACGAGCAGAATTTGACACACGAATTATGCTTGTTTCATTAGTAAGATTATACTTCTTCCAATAAGTTGAGCCGAGTGAAGATGAATCTGATGGAATTTCCCCAGTATAGGTGTTCAATGTTGGAATACCATTTAGCCCCACTGTATTATCATAGAAATACTGATCATAGCCATGGTTATCAAAGCGATCTTTTTTGATGTAGAAAAAGAGAGGTTGTTGCTCATCAGCATTAGCGGCTTCAAAATACGGATAGATTGCACGCTGACGTGTCGATGAAATACTTCCCCGTCCTTTAAGCACATCAATATTACCGCGACTTAATTTCTGAAAGTTAGATTTGGAGGTGCTTTCGATACTTTCTTTAAAATATCGTAGAGATAACAATTTACGTATGGTTGATATATCAGGAGGCGTTGATGGCTCAGGAAAATTAAATCTCCTGTCAACCACAGCCAGTACTTCAACCGGGGCTTCATCAGGAATTGCCCAATGATTAACATATGAAACATTATTATTGTTGATATATTTTACGTGCACTTTTATAACTACCAGAAAGTGTCGTCTGCTTGCTGCATCTGCACTGTTAACATTTGAGGTATATTCAGTAAAACCTAAGCTTGACTGTGGGCCCTGACCTAACAAAATTTCGTGTAATTCTTCTGTACTTCCCCCAGCCGTATGATAAGAGGCAATATTCCATGCTTCTTCCTCAGTAGCTCCTCTCATCAAAGTTACAAATCTATCCCCAAAGCTTCCAGAACCCTTAACATAATTAACAATATCCATTTCTGACGTTGGTTGCGGTAATTTTGGGTTTGTATCAGGATATAAAAGTGAGCTGTCATCATTAATAAATGATAACGGAGATCCGGTCACTGCAGAATAGGGTTCATCTTTAAAAAATACAGGAATATTGAGACTTTCAAAATCAAATGGCTGCCCCCCTTTTAGACCACCACCTCGAGTCCAGAGAATTTCATTATTATATTCGGTACGATAAATTCTTCGGGATAAAATCTCATATCCTGTTTCAATGTCCACTTCATAGTAGATGCCGCTCAGAGAACTCCCTTTTACAGCGACAATTTGATTATCTTCATCACTAAGCTTTACAATATTGACATGCTGCCCGGAACTTTTAAGCTTAACGTCTAACACATTAGTTGAGGATATACTATCTTCAGCAATTCCATATTCCTTCAAAAATATATCGATATTTGTTTCATTCAGAGTCCTGCCCTCATTATTTATAACGCTGCTAAGTACCTCCTGGTTTATTCCTGCCTTACTAATCAAGAGTGGAATTGCAAAAGACAGACCAAGCAATACTGCATTTGTCGCCAAACCAGGTATAGCAGAACGACGTTCTTCATAAGTATCACCATTAATCAGTTGATCAAAACTGATCCCCATACTGGAAGTAATAATCCCCAGTCCAAGCGGAACAGATACCTCCGGGACTACGATATCAAATATAGGGGTCATTGATAAAATCGTCTGGAGTATAGTCAGAGCATAGTCTCGTTGAGCTTCACTGTTTGATTTTATAACGATATCACCATCACTGAAACTGCGTTTCTTAACAGAAATAGCTATAGCATCAAAAACATCTTTATTGCTAAGTGTCTTATTGGAATACAGAAAGTAAGACTCATTAAAATTACCATCATTTTCTATTGCATGTAGAACTGAATTTACTCCTGCATAGGAAACTCCATCTTGACGACTATATAATGAAAAATGTTGGGAAAGTAATTGTTTGTTGTCACTATCCTTAATAAGTTCTTTAAGGGTAAGACGCAAATCAGCGATATTCTTCTTGAATAAAAAAGGTTTTTTTGCACCAGGAATGAAAAGCATTACCTTATCATTATTTTTGGCTACAAAAATATCAGATGAGTAATATCCATAAATATCAAAGAAGAATAGTGATATATTATCACTGCGATTTAAGGCGTTCATGGAGAAATTATATTCACGCTCATCAAGCTCTCCATTTTTATAAAGATACAAAGCAGAAGAAATATAATAATTTTTTAGTAAAAGCTTAAATTTATCATAGTATTTCGACCAGTAATCTGACAGAGCTTTTCCATAAACACCTGCAAAATCACACTGTTGTAAAAAATGCAGGTATTCCGACGGGAGCATTTTTTCTTCATTTTCTTCGTTAAACACATCTGCACTCTTTGTTTTATAAATTCCTGTGCTTGAATTTGCATCATCAAAAACATCAAAACGATAACCAATATTAATAAGAGCGGCTTGAGTGAGTGTCAGTACTTCTGTTTTATATTTCCCAAGATGATCCCATCCAGTATAAGATCTGCTATTACTCCGGTTTTGAGAAAAGCAGATAAAATAAGCATTATCAGGATCAATCCGACTAAACCACGGCAAGTCAGTTTTAAAACAATTCTTAATGTAATCGCTGACAACTCTTTCAGGTGAAGGGAAATTTGATACCAACTCATTGTACTCAAGAAGATATTTTTGTTGCCATTGGTTACCCATAATATTTTTAACTCCTCTGTGAAGATTAATATTTTACTACACCTTATCAGAATACCTAATCACTGGGCGGGAGGTTAGCAATCATGTCGTATACAAAGCGTCTTTGAAACTATTTAATGAATCTTAAACATCACTACTCCGATCCCTGTAGTATAAATTTTGCACTACACAACATCCCGGTATGCAAAACCACTGGATTTCTATTAATATATTCCACATTGAAAGAAAGCTGGTAAACTAGGCATCACCAGGACAGGTCGGGCCAGCAGGTTAAGTATTATCTGAACCCCATTAAAAGGAGCATCTCCAGTGTTCCGACAATAAGTACAGCAATTCCGGAGACTGACACAGGGACAAGCATGCCACAGGCTATGCCATACAGAACAGCATTATATCCCCATATACCTTCATTAATCTCCTCATCAGGATACCGCAAATACCAGGCAAAAAACGGAGAAAGTGCTGCACTGATGGCTGAGAAATACAGTATCCCGGGGTGCCTCATATTAAAAGAGGCTATTCCAGTTGCAAAAAAAGAACAAGCCAGAAACAACATTGTTCTGTAATAATACCTGTGAATCCCCCTAACCAAAGGAGGTTATCACCTGTTTTACTTTCATGAAAAATGTCACACTCGCCTCATACATCAACCATTCTCCGCTTCTGCGGGCCAGTACCTCCCCTGACTCCACCTCACAGCGGATTGTGTATTTTTAAACAATCACAGTCTTCTCATATACTTTCCATTCTGAAGCTTACCTCTTTCTCTGTGATAAGCTTCCGTCGCGGGATGTGTTATACGCCCTGTAAGACAGTTATAAAGGACATCAATGCCATAGTTAATGACTACCGAATTCTAGTGGATAGTCAGTACTGGTTTGCCACAAAACAGTGCAGTCACACATGACAGGAGAAGATATGAGCCGGATACCGCGGCTCTGAGACTTAACGCTCATGTAAACTTTCTGTTACAGACTCTTCCAGAGGACTAAGAAGATAGCTGATTACGCTTCGCATTCCAGTCTTTATTTCTGCAGTGACAGCCATACCCGAGCTTAATGGAATGTGCTTATTCCCGGTTGACAAATCATTCTCTTCAACAGAAACAATGACATTAAAAACGAGTCCCAGTTTCTGGTCTTCTATTGCATCTAAATTTATATTTTTCACCTTACCCACCAGATAACCATATCGGGTGTAAGGAAAGGCCTCCACTTTAATGATGGCATTCTGCCCGACGTTAATAAAACCAATATCTTTATTTTGTACCAGAGCAGTAACCTCCAGCGTGTCATCTTCCGGAACGATGACCATCAGTGTTTCCGCTGTTGTAACAACCCCACCTTCAGTATGAACCTTCAGTTGCTGAACTTTTCCCGAAACAGGGGCCCTGATTACTGAAGCCTGTTGACGCTCTTCATTTTTCTCTAACTCCAGAGTTAATAACTCAATGCTGTCTGTTGTTTGTCTTAGCTTGTCTAAAATTTCATTTTTAAAAAGCTGCGTGACAAGCTGATATTCTTCTTTTGCAGACAATATCTCACTCTCAATTTGCTCCAGTTGCGATTTATAAACCCGTAATTCATTTGCTGCCTCGACATATTTATTCTCCTGCTCAAGTACAGCATGTTTTGCAATTGCCTGTTTATGCAATAAACTCCTGAAATCATCCAGACGGCTTTTTTCAACTCTCGATAAATTTTCATAACGGTTTATACGGGCAAGTATTGTTAATCGCTCTGCTCTTTTCTTATCCAGATTCAGTTCTTTTTGATACTTCTGATTTTGCCATGTGGAAAACTGTTCTTTTATCAAAGAAGTTAAACGCAGTACTTCCTCTTCAGATACATTCTGAAAATAAGGCTCATCAGGAAGCTTCAGTTCAGGTAGTTTATTTAATTCAATTGACCTGCTCAGAATTTGATACCGAGTTTGTTCCAGCCTGGTCTGTAACAGTGATGACTGTGTTTTTAACGTATCAGCTTCAGCTCCCAGTGCTGTAAGCTTTAATAACACATCCCCTTTCCGGACTGACTCTCCTTCTTTTACGATAATTTCTTTAACTATTGAGTTTTCAATAGGTTTAATTTCTTTGCTACGCCCACTTAGTGTTAATTTCCCATTTGCAGTGGCAACAATTTCCACCTGACCTAAAACAGATAAAATGACAGCAATAACCAGAAACCCCATAATAAAATAAGCAACCAGACGCGGCCGTCTGGATACCGGCGTTTCAATTAATTCCAGATGAGCGGGTAAGAATTCATTTTCGTCCTTTTCACGTACCGGAGTATCTAATTGCTTCCGGATTTTCCATGTTTCACTCCAGACAAGTTTATAGCGCAACAGGAACTCGCTGAACCCCATTAACCATGTTTTCATATTCTTCTGTTCTTTCTGTTAGTCTGACTGTAACTGATATAAGTAACTGTATAAACTTTCCGGTTCAGAAAGCAGCTCCTTATGTTTACCCTGTTCAACAATTTTCCCTTTTTCCATGACAATAATGCGGTCTGCATTTTTTACTGTAGACAGACGATGAGCAATGATTATAACCGTTCTACCCTTACATATTTTGTGCATATTGCGCATGATGACATGCTCCGACTCATAATCCAGAGCACTGGTTGCTTCATCAAAAATGAGTATTTTAGGGTTGTTCACCAGCGCCCTTGCAATTGCGATGCGTTGACGTTGACCTCCGGATAATCCTGCCCCCTGTTCCCCGACAATGGTGTTATACCCCTCACGCAATTCAGAAATAAAATCATGAGCGCCTGCTAATTTCGCTGCATAAATAACTTTTTCGACGGACATACCAGGATTAGCCAGTGAGATATTATCAATAATACTGCGATTAAGCAGCACATTGTCCTGCAACACAACCCCCACCTGACGACGTAACCAGTTAGGATCGGCCAACGCAAGATCATGTCCATCAATTAAGACCTGGCCATTTTCAGGAATATAAAAACGTTGGATTAATTTAGTTAATGTGCTTTTTCCTGAACCAGAACGTCCGACAATACCAATAACCTCCCCCTGCTTAATACTGAGATTGATATTATCTAAAATAACCGGAGAGTCAGGCTTATAGCGAAACCGGATATTACGAAAAGTGATATCACCATTAATTTCCGGTAATGCCAGTTTCCCATGATAACTTTCAGTTGGAGAGTTAAGCACATCACCAAGGCGGGTAACTGATATACCAACCTGCTGGAAATCCTGCCAGATTTGTGCAAGGCGAATAACCGGTGCAACAATCTGACCAGCAAGCATATTAAAAGCAATTAACTGACCAATACTTAAATCCCCGGAAATAACCAGGTGTGCTCCCAACCACAGGTTGATGATCATAACAGTCTTTTGTATTAACTGTATTCCTTGTTGACCAATGGTTGCTAATACTGTCACTTTGAAGCCTGCAGCAACATATCCTGCCAATTGTTTGTCCCATATGTTCGTCATCTGAGGTGAGACTGCCATAGCTTTTATAGTATTAATCGCCGTGACTGATTCCACCAGGAAAGATTGATTATCCGCATTCCGTGAAAACTTATCATCAAGGCGACGTCGCAAAATGGGGCTAATAAAAACAGACCATGCAGCATAACAAGGCAGCGAAAATAAGATCACCAGAGTAAGCTTTGGGCTGTAATACCACATTACCGCAAAAAATATGAATGAAAATAATAAGTCCAGAACAGATGTTAATGCCTGTCCTGTCAGAAAATTACGGATCTGGTCTAATTCTCTTACCCTGGCAACAGTATCACCAACACGACGACTCTCAAAATAAGAGATCGGTAGCGCCAGTAAATGCCGGAAGAGTTTGGCACCCAACTCAACATCAATCCGACTTGTACTATGTGCAAAAATGTAAGTTCTTAAACCGCTGAGTATAATCTCAAACACCACCACAACAGATAATGCGACAGTAATAACATTAAGAGTTGAAAATCCCCTGTGCACTAATACTTTGTCCATAACCACCTGAAAAAAAAGGGGGGTTATTAATGCAAATAATTGTAAAAAAACAGATACAACAAGGGTTTCAATAAATATTCTCCTGTATTTTATAATGGCAGGAATAAACCAGGTAAAGTCAAATTTCGCCAGTTTCCCGGCAACAGAAGAACGGGAAGCGATAAGAATAATATGCCCCTGATATAACGCCTCAAACTCAGACTGTTCGAGAACACGGGGATTTCGCTGCTCCAGATCAAAAATAAGATATCTGTTTGCTTCTTTACTGACTTTAGTCAGAATAAAATGACGTCCATCCTCTCTCCAGACTAATGCGGGCAGAGAAATAAAGTTTAATCGGTCAATTGTTTTTTTTACCTGTTTTACCTTTAGTTCTAAAGATTTCGCAGCAAGCAACCATGACGTTAATCCCAGACCAGTCCCGTCTGTGTCAAATCTATGTTTAATTTCTTCCGGGTTAACAGAGACGTTATGGTATTGGGCTAAAATCTCCAGGGCGTATAACCCATAATCAATTTTATGACAAGAATCCATTATGACTCCAAAAAAATAGCAATCTTATGTGGCACGGCCCAGTAAGATTGCTATCATTTAAATTAATATATTATGCTGATGCTGTCAAAGTTATTGAGTTCCGTCCATATGAAAAATCACTGGCATTACCGGACAACTGCAATAGAGAAGCGGCAGATCTTTCCTCCTTAACATCGAAGTTACCTGCAGCTGAAATGATTTTGCTGATTTCATTAATTAATGGATTAAGATTGTCCTGGCTCCCATAAGTTGATGCATCATGTCCATACACATAACTTACCTTGTTATTACTCTGCTGATATTCAAATGCTTTTTTAAGAGAATCTGGTGTGATTACCCTGCCGTCTTTATCAAAAATCTGCTCTATCTGATGATTAGAGAGATCACCTGACTCTTTTTCAAACCAGTTTTTAAATGTAATACCATTTTTGTGGCCAATAGAAAGAACATTACCTTCAGCTTTATACATAATGAGGTCATTCCCTTCTCGCTTAAAGGCAACGTCCCGGAAATCTATATCAGCTAAACTGAGTTTATCGTCTTTCCCCCCATCATCGTCAATAATATGATGGCCATATCCTGAAAGATAACGATAAATATCATTACCATATCCACCTTTCAGAAGATCATTCCCTTCTCCGCCATCAAGCAGATCTGCTCCCTCACTGCCGTACAACTTGTCATTACCTTTTCCACCGGATAATACATTTTTAGCAAGAGAATTCCCCTGAACCTGAAGCTCATCATCTCCGTCACCGCCGTTAAGGTAATTATTACCTGTCCCCCCAATTAACTTATCATTGCCATCACCGCCATAGAGCTGGTCATCCCCGTTTCCGCCCCTCAGCGTATCATTACCTTTATCACCATATAAGCGGTCATTCCCATCATTTCCTTCTATATAGTCATCACCATCCGCGCCATGGAAGATATCAGTAAATTTACTGCCAAAAAACTTGTCGGCACGCGTGGTCCCAATAAGTTCTTCCACGGAATATAAGTTATCTGTCTCTGTTAAATTTTTACCATTGATATGAGTGAATTCATAACTCCGATATTGTGTCTTTTCAGTTCTTTTTCCGACTGAAACCTCCTGCTCCTTCACAACTTCCTGTAAAACCTTAACATCACCACCAAGTACACGTGTTACCGTGTAATTACCCGCTTCGGTTGCTTTTGTGCCATCAATGGTCAGATAACCGGTGTCTGTTTTATCATAATAAACAACATCATGTCCTTTACCTGCGTAGATATTGGCTGAGCCGGCAGATAAAAAGACCTTATCATCCCCGTCTCCCAGGTGTGACTCAATACGAATTTCCCGATACTGGTTATTACCGACTGATGCATGCTGAATCAGGTTAGAGTAATCATATACAGACCCCTTGTCCTGAACCCCCTTCACCGTCCATTTATCAACCCCCTTGACTAATAACTCGGTAATATATTCATATTTTCCGGACTGCCTCCTTTCACGAATTTCCTCACCGGGAGTTAACAATGGCGTAACAAATTTCAATAACGTAGAAGATTTGCTGTCAGAAAGGTCAATATTTCCTTTTAATGGATCAAAGATTTGTTGCTGGAACTCTTTTGGCCTTCTTTCCAGACGCTTTCCCTCTTCATAATAGTCAATATAACTTTTACCACTGAGTGTTTTGTCTCCATTTCTGGTGACACTAGCTAACTCACCTATCAGCATATCCCAATGTTGTTGAGTAATGAGGACTGATCTTTCAACAGAATACTCTTTATTATACTGAGATAATATTTTAAAGTTATCTTCTAAAAATGCAGCATGGCGAGCATCATATCCATTTTCAAAGTAATTTTTACCGTGTTTTTTCTCCCATTCAGCAATAACATCAGCCATTTTACTGGCAACATGTTCAAACATTGCCTGCTTTGAAGCCTCAAGGATACCTGAAATTATCCCCGTAACAGCACCTACCAGTGCGCTTACCGGTGCACCAACAAGAGATGTCGTTGCAGCAGCACTAATACCTGAAGATACTGAAGCCAGTACAGTGCTTATCGTTGTTAATGATGCATCAATAGCTCCTGTTTCTTTGTGGAAAGCAGCAAGTAAACTGTCACCATCGTATCCAAGTTTTTTGAATCGTTGTGAATACTCCTCTATTTTATTTGCACGTTTAAACTTATCGGCAATGGACAGGAATGAGAGGGGACTAATTGCTAATGTCACTACAGAAGCAATTAAACCGGCAGCAGCAGCAGATGTAGATAACCCCTGTGCAGCGCGCTGTGCGATAATATATTGAGAAATACCTTTTCCAACATTACCCAGTACTTTCGTTGTTAATTCAACACCTGCTGCAGCTTTAGTTCCGGTATCTGCATCTGCATTGCTCAGAATGAAGCTTGCTGAAATCGCAGATAAAATACCCGATACAGTATCTAACCCTGCACCGATATTATCAAGGTTAGGTAAATTCTGTAACTTATTACCAACACCGTTCAGGTGCTTTGTATTGGATAATACACTTCCCAGCTTATTGAGTTGTTGAGAAAATGAGTTAACATTATTATTAATGCTGGCAGCTGTGTCCACGAGTTGGTTGATTAGCTCAATACTCGCTTTTGCCAGTTCAGAAGAACTGACATTGCTACCAGATTTTTGTTTCTTTATCAGTTCGTCTATTTTCATTGAGGAAAGTGCAGTACCCAGAAAATTTTGAAACGTTGACAGTACACTGCCTGCCTTTCCTAAGTTATCACCTATATTTTCAGCACTGCCGCCTAATTTATTACCCGCTTTTTGATACTTTTGCAGTAATTTGTCTAATTGTGGTGCAAAGATAGTCACTCCCCGTTCGGTGAGGCCAATGAGTTTCTCTGCTGTGCCGAATACCTGTTTAGTAATCGCCGTGCCATTCTTTTCATCATACTGGACTTCAATTCCCAGTTCATCTGCCGTCCTGACAAGGTCATTAAGGCTTGAACCCTGTCCTTTATAATCTTTAGGGATAAGTAAAATGAGTCTGTTTCCCGCATTGCGGGTTTGCTCTGCTGCTTTTTTTAATGCATCTTTCGTGCTTTGTCCTGCTGAGTGCAATTTATTTGCAGCGGATTGCTTTGCAGACTGTAGTGTGCTTTTAATTTGTGCAGTGGTTATTGTTGGCATTTAATTACCTCTTAACCTGTTAATGAAAAATTGAAATCTGTCTTGTTTTTTACTTCAGTTATTAACTCGTGGTGATATTGTTTAAAAATTTTATTCGCTAACTGTTTATCAATTTTACCTCCGTGAAATTCTGATACTTTACCAACATGAGTTTTGGGATCCACCCTGATGGCTCGGAATAGTTCATCAGGGAATTTTTTTCGCATATATTTGTACAGGGCACCGTTATCCCCGAAAGGAGCAATCCAGTCAATGAACCATTTACGATCACCTGAAGTCCAGTCTTCTGCGACTAATGAGGTAACATCATTAAGATATTTAATTTCATTTTCTAAACTTAAATTAGCCCAACTACAATATGCAATAGGGTAATTATCCCGGGTTAATAAAGCATATTGGTTAGCCCGTATTGCAGGTAATACATTTATTGCAAACAAAGAGACTGGCCAGTTTCTGTGTAATGGGGAACTGGCCCAGAGCCAGGATACATGCCCAAGAACCTCTAATGGATTGTTCATATTCATAATAAGCTCACTATAAATTAAATTATATTCTTGAATAAGTAAACGGAGTCTGTGAGAGAACGATATTAAGCCTTTAAATATGTTTCTTGCATTTAGTTTCATAACGCACATTAACATAAAAAAAGCATTCATTGCGGTAGCAGGTTTAAAAAAAGCAAACCAAAATGCTTACATATGCTTATTTTTATGCGTAATTTATATAAACCATGCTATTGCATTCTCTTCAATATGCATATTCTAAAGAACTGTTATCTTTTTCTTTATCATACATCTAAGATGTATAGTTGCTCATATATATAACTTCCTTACCCAGTACCAATCAGCTGCCGAATGATGACCTGTGAGTTGTCATGTGAACCTCTCTTCTTTTTCTACCTCTGTCAGATAAGGGGTTGAATTAATCAGGTCATACCAGTCAATGCACTTCTTCTGACTTCGGATAATGATTCAAAGTGTTTATCTCATACAGTACGATCCCAGCACGCAAAAGAAGGCGACTCTATTGGCGGGTGCGCAAGTATACTCTAAAATATGAGGAAAAATTATATCATACACACAAAAATGCTGTAGCCATGATTTAATTCCATCCGACTTCGACCGTGTCTCATATTGTATTTTGAATAAGCATGCTACCGCCCTTCCGGAAATTACCCGTATCAACCGGGACCAGAATCCTGTGTAACAAATCAATTCAACCAGAGACGATTTTAACTCTGAGCACTATAGAATAATGACCTACAAATGTTCAATATGGTGGGTATATCTATTACCGTAGCGAAACAGGTTAGCGCATTACACCATAAGACATAGTAAAAACGAGTTTATTTGAAATATATTACTTAAATCAGTATAAAACTCCAGAAAAAAATAACAAAAAAACACAGTTAATTAGCGCGGTAATAATTTTCAGGTTATTAAATTTATAACGTGGAGAATTTTAACGAAAACTGACTGAAACAAATCAGACCAGTTAACCAGTCAGTCGGTTTTATGATTTCACTCACTATACTTTGTTTCATAAGGATTTCAGGATCTGCCAGACTGCGCAGAAATGATGCTTACGAATACACAGTAAAGGCAATGTCATTTCCGATACAGAGCCTGACATTGCCATAATGAGCTATTTATCTGAAAAACGACAGAATATGATGTTTTATCGTAACGTAATTTTAAGTTCTCAACTTATTGAGACATATTGTCTTTTTTACCCATGTGGTCATTTTTCATCCCATCCGTTTTGCTCATGTGTTCCTTCTCCATTTTCTCTTTATCCATTGCATTTTTGCACATACCATCCTTGCACATTTTATCATGCGCGCTGGACATGCTGCCTTTTACTTCATGTGTTTTATCCATTGTGTCTGCTGCCTGAGCATTGAACATGAACAGCGCGGATAGTACAGTTGCAGAAATAATATTTTTCATGGTTCTTCCTCATTTTTAACAATTGTATCAACAACCACCAAACCAGTTATAACCCTGGTCTTCCCAGTACCCCCCCGGAAAATGATTAGTGACCTCTATAACCTGAACATGCTTGGGGTTTTTATATCCCAGCTTAGTAGGGATACGTATCTTTATGGGATAGCCATATTCTTTTGGCAATACCCTGTTATTCCATGTCAATGTCAGCAATGTTTGTGAATGTAGTGCTGTCGCCATATCAATACTGGTGTAGTAACCATCGACGCAACGAAAACTGACGTATTTTGCCCGCATATCGGCACCAATCAGCGTCAGGAAATGCCGGAATGGTATCCCTCCCCATTTTCCTATTGCACTCCATCCTTCAACACAGATATGACGGGTTATCTGACTCACATGCTGCATGTTATATAATTCAGACAAAAACCAGTTACGGTTATCACGTACCAGCCCCCGTATTTCCAATTTATAATCCTGGCCATCAATTACTGGGATCTCTTCTTCTCCATAGAAGGCATTAAAAGGGAATGGAGTGGTAATGTCCTCTGGAAGATATTCTGGTGCCACACTGTTTTTGCTGAACAGAAAACTTTGAATCCGGTCATTAAATCTGGATATACGGAACAATGCTTTTTCAATATCATCATTATTGCTTATATCACAGCCAGTCAGCATCATAATTCCCCCAAGCGTCAGTCCCTGTTGGAGTAAACGACGTCTGTCCGGCGCAAGGATTTTTTCTGCATCTTTCACCACGTAATGGGCATCACTGTCAGACAAAAAACGTTTTTTCTTCATTAGTGACCCCGTATCATAGATAACAATGCACGCGGAACCAATAACACCATAACCAGGTGAATAATAATAAACAGTACCATAATGTTCATGCACAGAAAGTGGATATAACGCGCTGTATCATAACCACCGAATAGTATAGTCAGAAGGGAAAACTGAACGGGTTTCCATAAAACCAGACCAGACAATAGCAGAGCAGCGCCATCTAAAATAATCAGAATATAGGCGACTTTTTGCACCATATTGTATTCCTGCAGATTCGTATGATGCAGCTTTCCATACAGTGCCTGCGTAAGGGATTTTTTCAGTGAGGTCCATGACAGCGGGAAAAACTTGCTCCGGAAACGTCCGCTACAAATTCCCAGAGTAAGATAGATCGTGGCATTAATCAGCAGAATCCACATCAGGGCGAAGTGCCACAGTAACGCACCGCCAAGCCAGCCACCGAGAGTTAATGCTGCCGGATAGTTAAAAGAAAACAAAGGAGAAGCATTATAAATGCGCCATCCACTACATATCATGCCTGCGACAGTAACAGCATTAATCCAATGGCAACAGCGTAACCACACAGGATGTATTTGTTTTAACGGTAATGGCTGCATTATGTGATCTCTGTCTGTAAACTAAGTATATTATGGAAATGAATGTTCATCACATCCTCACAAGAGTTTAAAAAAAATGTGATAATTCATCGTCAAATGCTGGGGTAAAATTCAGATAAAGAATATGTGGATAACTTTTGATGAATAACGTAAAAAAAATACTGCTGATGGAAGATGATTATGATATTGCGGCTCTGTTGCGGCTTAATCTGCAGGATGAAGGGTATCAGATAGTTCATGAAGCGGATGGCGCCAGAGCTCGTTTATTACTAGACAAGCAGACCTGGGATGCCGTAATACTTGATCTTATGCTGCCTAATGTTAATGGGCTGGAGATTTGCCGTTATATCCGTCAGATGACCCGTTATCTGCCTGTGATTATCATCAGTGCCCGTACCAGCGAAACCCACCGCGTCCTGGGACTGGAAATGGGGGCTGATGACTATCTACCGAAACCCTTTTCCATTCCGGAGCTGATTGCCCGCATCAAAGCGTTGTTTCGTCGTCAGGAAGCCATGGGGCAAAATATTCTCCTGGCAGGTGGACTGATTTGCTGTCACGGTCTGTGCATCAATCCATTTTCACGTGAAGTTCATTTGCATAATAAACAGGTTGATCTTACCCCACGCGAGTTTGATCTGCTGCTCTGGTTTGCACGTCATCCTGGCGAAGTTTTTTCCCGTCTTTCACTGCTGGATAATGTCTGGGGGTATCAGCATGAAGGATATGAGCATACAGTCAACACGCATATCAACCGTCTTCGTGCCAAAATTGAACAGGATGCAGCAGAGCCAAAGATGATCCAGACCGTCTGGGGAAAAGGGTATAGGTTTTCAGTTGACAATGCAGGAATGCGATAAATGAATTGTAGCCTGACATTAAGCCAGAGGTTAAGCCTAGTATTTACAGTCGTTTTGCTGTTTTGCGCAGCAGTGACATGTGGCGTTCATATTTACAGCAGTAATCTATATGGCAATGCAATGGTACAGCGTTTATCTGCAGGGCTGGCGCAACAGATTGTCATCACGGAGCCTCTGCTTGATAATCGTGGGCAGGTGAATCACCGGACATTAAAGAGTCTGTTTGAGCGTCTGATGACGCTTAATCCCAGTGTGGAGCTGTATATTGTCTCGCCGGAAGGTCGGCTGCTTGTGGAGGCCGCCCCTCCAGGTCATATCAAACGTCGATATATCAATATAGCGCCCTTGAAAAAATTTCTCTCCGGTGCTGTCTGGCCCGTATATGGTGATGATCCCCGAAGTGTAAATAAGAAAAAAGTTTTCAGTACCGCACCGCTTTACCTGAGGGATGATCTGAAAGGATATCTGTATATTATTTTACAGGGAGAGGAACTTAATGCTCTTACTGATGCAGCCTGGACAAAGGCACTATGGAATGCACTGTACTGGTCGCTGTTTCTGGTAGTGATATGTGGTCTGCTGTCGGGTATGCTGGTCTGGTACTGGGTAACCCGTCCCATACAGCAACTAACTGAAAATGTCAGCGGGATAGAGCAGGACAGTATTAGTGCCATTAAACAACTGGCAATTCAGCGCTCTGCCACCCCCCCTAGCAACGAGGTCGAGATATTACACAATGCCTTCATTGAACTGGCCCGTAAAATATCCTGTCAGTGGGATCAACTTTCAGAAAGTGATCAACAGCGCCGTGAATTTATTGCCAATATCTCCCATGATTTACGGACGCCATTAACATCACTTCTGGGATATCTGGAAACTCTGTCAATGAAGTCGGATTCGCTATCATCAGAGGACTGTCATAAATATCTGACAACAGCTCTCCGGCAGGGACACAAGGTGAGGCATCTGTCCTGTCAGCTTTTTGAGCTGGCACGTCTTGAGCATGGTGCTATAAAACCTCAACTGGAGCAATTTTCTGTCTGTGAACTTATTCAGGATGTAGCTCAAAAATTTGAGCTCAGCATAGAAACCCGTCGATTGCAACTAAGAATTATGATGTCACATTCCCTGCCTCTTATCAGGGCAGATATTTCAATGATAGAGCGTGTGATAACAAATTTACTGGATAATGCTGTACGCCACACACCTCCGGAAGGCTCGATCAGGCTGAAAGTCTGGCAGGAAGATAATCGGTTGCACGTCGAAGTGGCTGACAGCGGCCCTGGACTAACTGAAGATATGCGAACTCATCTTTTCCGACGGGCATCAGTGTTATGTCATGAACCGTCAGAAGAGCCCCGGGGAGGACTGGGATTGCTGATTGTACGCAGGATGCTGGTACTACACGGTGGTGATATCAGGTTGACTGATTCAACGACTGGAGCCTGTTTTCGTTTTTTTCTTCCATTATAACATCAGGCGGCATATTTTGGGGTGGTTATGTGTATCTGCCTTTGTAAAAGGGATACAAGTTCTGTAGTGGAGCACAAAATCAGGACACCGGGATAACCTGTAGTGGTCAACAAAAACTGGCCACCGCTTTAGAGTTTTTCCAGTATCGGTTTTCCGATTCATTTGGTGGCAACCCACCGTTATATTCGTGCGGCCTGAGCGCGTTGTAATACCCAACGATATAGTCCGTTATTTCATGGGCAGCATCGCTGAAGTTCATGTAACCCGTAACCGGTATCCACTCGTTTTTCAGACTCCTGAAGAAGCGCTCCATCGGGCTGTTATCCCAGCAATTTCCTCGTCGACTCAGACTCTGTTTGATCTGGTAACGCCACAGTAACTGCCGGAACTGCCTGCTTGTATAGTGGCTGCCCTGGACGCCCTTCTAAGAGTCAAGCCGTTATCGGGATGCTGTTGATCTGCCTGTTTTGATTACGCAGTAATGTATAAACTTCGCGTGAGATATAGCGCTTCAGGCAGCGTATTGCTTCCATTTTTGTATGCCCTTCCGCTACTCGTCTGGCGACATATTCCTTCGTTTTATCGTCAGTTCGCAAACGTCCGATGGCAATGATGTGAAGTGCACTATTTGCAGCACGATCTCCACCCCGGTTAAGTCGATAACGATTCGTTTTTCCTGAAGATACGGGAACAGGGCTGACACCACACAGTGCCGCAAAACCTGATTCTGATCTTAATCGTTGGGGATTGTCTCCTGCCGTGATCAGCAACTGCGAAGCGCTTTCGTATCCAATAGCATTACGTTTAATCAGTTCAGGCGCCAGCTCATCGACAATTGCCGCAATCATGACATCCAAATCAGCGATTTCGTCATGTAACTCGAGATAGCGTCGGGCAAGGGACTTTAATGAAATACGATAAACGTTGGTAACATTGCGGTATTCACTGGCATCAGGCCGCCAGGATCCCAGAGTCCTGATGAGCTGCATGCGCGTCATATTTCTGAGCTGTTCACGTAATTCATCCGGGGCAGAGATAATATTGGAATGGATAATCTGGAGAGCGACTCTGCGGGCTGATATTGCTGTTTTTCGGCAAGTTTTTAATACCCGCAGAGACTCAATCATGCCATTGCGCGTTTTGGGTGTGACGCTTCTTATTCCGGAGAATGCGGCGTGAGCGGCACATTCAGCATCAATCGTGTCACTTTTACCCCGTTTGCGTCGCTCCATCCGATCTGGCGCAGTCACCTCAAGAACGTCTAACCCGGCATTCTGTAAATAGCGAAGCAGACCAGATCCATAGGTGCCTGTACACTCAACACCAATTCGCTTTAATGCCCCAAACGAAGTCATCCATGCCAGCATCTGCCGGTAACCTTGCCGTGTTGTGGAGAAAAACTGGGTCCCCAGAACTTTATTGTTCTGATCTACGACAGCGGCAACGTGCAGATCTTTATGTGTATCCACGCCACCCACAACAGCGGTTTCCGTAACTTTACCTGCCATAACAGAGCTCCTGTGAGGAAACAGAGTTGAATCTCCAGACAGATAACCCGGACAGGACAGTAACGAGACAAACCGTCAGGCCCTTCTTGAGTCACGCGCATCGGTGAGGAGACGCCTCGCATGAAGGCGCTTCCGGCAACCGACAGGTCCAGGGCAGGACACAAAGGGTCGATCGCTGTGTGAGTCAGGATGCGGGAAGGTCTTCACTGCATCAGTAATCACACCAGTCTGGTTAAACAGCAAACAGAGTGATGATAAAAACTGATACCGGCATTATTACTATCGCTGTGGAACATTACCCCGGCTGGTTTACTGCGGATTTCCCAGGCCATTTTCAGCGCTTTGATGGTCAGTCTGCTGTCCGGAGAGAACGACATTGCCCAACCTACCGGTTTCCTTGCAAACAGGTCGAGAACAACGGCAAGCTATGCCCAACGTTTCCCCGTCCAGATGTACGTCACGTCGCCGCACCATACCTGATTTGGCTCTGTCACTGCGAACTGCCGCCCAAGGTGATTCGGGATAGTGACATGTTCACGACCACCTCGTTTATAACGGTGCGCAGGCTGCTGGCAACTGACCAGTCCCAGTTCTTTCATGAGCCTGCCGGCAAGCCAGCGCCCCATTCTGAAGCCTCTCAGGGTTGCCATTGTGGCGATGCTTCTTGCCCCGGCAGAACCATGGCTGATGTTATGCAACTCAAGTACCTGACTGCGTAATACAGCCCGTCTGCCGTCTGGTTTTTCAGGACGGTTTTTCCAGTATCTGTAGCTGCTGCGATGAACCCCGAACACATGGCAGAGTGTGACCACAGGATAATGCGCTCTGAGTTTCCCGATTATCGAGAACTGTTCAGGGAGTCTGACATCAAGAGCGCGGTAGCCTTTTTTAATATTTCATTCTCCATTTCAATGCGTTGTAGCTTTTTCCTCAGCTCACGTATTTCGATTTGTTCTGGTGTTATCGTAGAGGCTTTTGGTGTTTTGCCCTGACGCTCATCACGCAGTTGTTTGACCCATCTTGTCATTGTGGAAAGGCCGATATCCATAGCTTTGGCGGCATCTGCCACCGTGTAGTTCTGGTCAACAACCAGTTGAGCGGATTCGCGTTTAAACTCTGCGCTGAAATTTCTTTTTTTCATTGGAGCACCTGTGTTGTTCTGAGGTGAGCATATCACCTCTGTTCAGGTGGCCAAATTCAGTGTGCCACTACACTTCGCCGTGTTCTTACCCACCGTATCGACGTAATACCCTCTGCACCAGAACTCCCTGTTCCTGTATTTGAATTTCAAATCACCAAACTGCTCGTAAGGCATCAGACTGCTTTTCCCTTTCAGATATCCCATAAAGCCTGATACGCTCATTTTGGGCGGGATCTCCACAAGCATATGGATATGATCTGCACAGCATTCAGCTTCCAGAATCCGTACACTTTTCCACTCACACAGCTTTCTCAAAATACAGCCTATTGCTCTACGCTTCTCTCTGTAGAACACCTGTCTTCGGTATTTTGGCGCAAATACTATGTGATATTTACAGTTCCATCGGGTGTGCGCTAAGCTCTTTTCGTTCCCCATTGGGACCCCCTTTTGATTTCTTGTTTGACACTTGCAGTTGCCAGACCGCAAGGTGTTTTAACAAATCAAAAGGGGTTTTAATAACTGGCTCAAAGCTGAAAGCTTTCCGGAACCCCCAGCCTAGCTGGGGGTTTTCTGTGCACAAAAAGAGCCAGTCAGTTGCTTAATTGACTGGCATTACTCCAGAATGGTGACGTGAATACCTGACGCTGCCAACGAACAGCCGAAAAAACTCACCTGACCCGGAGAAAAAAGCGGATTATTCGACAACAGCATAATATCAGCAGCAGTTCTCGACACGCTTGCGCTATAGACAGAGGATGAAACGCTGCTGGCCGGAGTTCTCTGTACATTTTTGGCAACGGAAGAACAGCTCACCAATGCCTCAACGTCTATCAGCGTTCCGGTGAACAGGAACAGCACGAACAGAATTTGCAGGCAAATATTCTCCACGGTCTGGAGCAGCGTAGGTTTCAATTTAAATACCCCCGGATAGTCCTCTGAGTGCTTCCCTTTTCATTAAGTTTTTAATTATCGTTGCAATACCTTAATGATATTGGTAATTATTATCATTAGCATTTGCGCTAACGTTGTCTCTGGTAAGGCTGAAAGGGAACACGCATCGCCAGTACAAGGTCATTTTACTTACAGGCCAGCGAAGGCGAGACTATCAGGATGATGCAAGCCGTGTGTCTAAAAAGTCACGGATCTTTCCAGATTCATTGTCGGTCTAACACTGCACAAATGCGTCAGAACATCCCGGCGTAGCTGTCCGACGCCGGGATGTTCAACAGGACAATGGCGCGTAAGCGTTAATGGAAGTGGGGATACGGAGTTCCCTGTTCACCTGTGTATGTCACGGAAAAGTCTCTGACTGATCTGTCCATAACGCTGGTGAAGCACAAATGGCGCAGCATCTGGTAAAGCAGGTTTAACGAAAAGTCGTGTCCTGCTGCTGGCATATGAGTGCGTCGACTGCCTGATTTAGATCGTCAAGCGGAGAGGGATTTTCTCATGCGTATTTTGTTTGTAGGCCCGCCTCTCTATGGGCTGTTGTATCCTGTGCTGTCCCTGGCGCAGGCATTTCGCGTTAACGGTCATGAAGTACTGATCGCCAGCGGAGGACAATTCGCACAAAAAGCGGCAGAGGCCGGGTTGGTGGTGTTTGACGCTGCCCCCGGTCTGGATTCCGAAGCTGGTTACCGCCACCATGAGGCACAGCGGAAAAAAAGTAACATCGGAACCCAAATGGGCAACTTCTCATTCTTCAGCGAAGAAATGGCAGACCATCTGGTGGAGTTTGCCGGACACTGGCGGCCTGACCTCATCATCTACCCTCCACTCGGAGTCATCGGGCCGCTGATTGCCGCCAAATATGATATACCGGTCGTGATGCAAACCGTAGGCTTCGGCCATACCCCCTGGCATATCAGGGGTGTAACGCGTTCGCTCACGGACGCCTATCGTCGCCACAATGTCGGGGCCACACCACGCGATATGGCCTGGATCGACGTAACACCGCCGAGTATGAGCATTCTGGAAAACGACGGTGAACCCATTATTCCGATGCAGTACGTCCCATATAACGGTGGTGCGGTGTGGGAACCATGGTGGGAGAGAAGGCCCGATCGTAAACGTCTTCTGGTGAGTCTCGGCACTGTCAAACCGATGGTTGACGGCCTTGATCTAATCGCCTGGGTTATGGATTCTGCCAGTGAGGTCGATGCCGAGATCATCCTGCATATTTCAGCCAATGCGCGGTCCGATTTGCGCTCGCTGCCATCAAATGTTCGCCTGGTTGACTGGATACCCATGGGTGTCTTCCTCAACGGCGCAGATGGTTTCATTCATCATGGCGGAGCAGGCAATACCCTGACAGCGCTACACGCTGGTATTCCACAAATAGTCTTCGGCCAGGGAGCCGATCGCCCGGTAAATGCCCGCGTTGTTGCCGAACGCGGCTGCGGGATTATCCCCGGCGACGTCGGCCTGTCGAGTAACATGATCAATGCTTTCCTCAACAATCGCTCACTTCGCAAAGCCTCTGAAGAGGTAGCAGCGGAAATGGCGGCGCAACCCTGCCCTGGTGAAGTGGCGAAAAGCCTGATCACAATGGTACAGAAAGGGTAGCCACTACACCTTCATGATAATCATTTGCCAGCCCCCATCCAGGAGTCATGCATCCATAACAATGCGGGACCGGAGTGTGCTGGCTTTTTTGCGGAACGATCCGGCCAGTGGATCGTATTTTACAGACGGAGGAGGCTTAATGCCTGCGAATCACACTCCCACACCGGCTCAGTCATGGATAGTTCGCCTGGCGCGCGTGTGCTGGGAACGTAAGAAACTTAGTGTCATCGTGGTGGTAGCGTCAGTATCGACTATTTTGCTGGCTGCGCTGACGCCACTGCTGACAAGACAGGCTGTGAATGACGCACTGGCGGGCAATCCGGCCCGCCTGCCGTGGCTGGCCTGCGGGTTACTGTTGATCGCTTTTTTTGATTTCATCGGTAACTATGTGCGCCGTGGTTATGCCGGGATGCTCTCACTCTGGGTGCAGCATACCCTCAGAGGACGGGTATTCGACAGTATTCAAAAACTTGACGGCGCAGGCCAGGATGCGCTGCGCACCGGGCAGGTGATTTCACGGACCAACAGCGATCTGCAGCAGGTGCATACCCTGCTGCAGATGTGCCCGGTGCCGCTGGCAGTGTTCACTTATTACATTGCCGGCATTGCCGTGATGCTGTGGATGTCCCCTGCCATGACGCTTATCGTCGTGTGCGTACTGGTATGCTTGGCGATCACCGCGCTTCGTGCGCGTCGTAGGGTCTTCGCGCAAACCGGAATGGCCTCGGACCAACTGGCGAATCTCACCGAACATATACGCGAGGTGCTGGCACAGATCTCAGTGGTAAAATCCTGTGTGGCAGAGATGCGTGAAACGCACTGGCTCGATAGGCAGTCGCGGCAGATTGTGCGTGTACGCATCGGTGCGGTTATCTCGCAGGCGATGCCTGGGGCCACTATGCTGGCGCTACCGGTGCTCGGGCAAATCGTCCTGCTGTGCTACGGCGGGTGGTCGGTCATGCACGGGCGGATCGATCTCGGTACCTTCGTTGCATTCGCCAGCTTCCTCGCGATGCTGACCGGGCCAACCCGCGTACTGGCATCGTTTCTGGTTATCGCACAGCGCACTCAGGCGTCCGTGGAGCGGGTGTTTGCACTGATCGACACCCGTTCACAGATGGAGGACGGGACGGAGTCGATTAACAGTCAGGTTGTCGGACTGGAACTGGAGAATATGAGCTTTGACTACCACCATGGCGACAGACATATCCTCAGCGATATCTCCTTTTCCCTGCGCGCTGGGGAAACCGTGGCGGTGGTGGGCGCATCGGGTTCAGGAAAATCGACCCTGTTGATGCTGCTGGCGCGTTTTTATGATCCCTGCTCCGGAAAGATATGGCTCAACACCAGCGAAGGCCGACAAAATCTTCGCGATATCAGACTGGAGGCGCTTCGTCGCCGGGTAGGCATCGTATTTGAAGATGCTTTTCTGTTTGCCGGTACGGTGGCGGAAAATATCGCCTATGGCCACCCTCAGGCAACGGCGGACGACATTCGCCGTGCGGCAGCTGCTGCAGGAGCCAGCGATTTTATCAACGCCCTGCCGAAAGGCTTCGATAGCCTGTTAACCGAACGGGGTACGAATCTTTCCGGCGGGCAGAGGCAGCGAATAGCGCTGGCGCGGGCGCTCATTACTGCACCGGACGTGTTAATCCTGGATGATACCACCTCAGCGGTTGATGCTGTTACGGAAGCGGAGATTAATACCGCGCTGGGTCGCTATGCTGACGAAGGGCATATGCTGCTGGTGATTGCCCGACGGCGTTCAACGCTTCAGCTAGCCAGCCGGGTTGTGGTGCTGGATAAGGGCCGTATGGTGGATACCGGAACCCCGGCAGAACTTGAAGCGCGCTGTCCGGCGTTCCGCGCACTGATGACCGGCGACAGCGATTTTCTGGCCACGTCCCACAATAGCCACAACGAATTGTGGCCGGCTGAACCAGCGACACAAGACGATGTAACGGATACGGGGGATAAAGGTTTTGTCGCCCGTATGACCCGCGTACCGGAAAATGCAGTACAGCAGGCGCTGGCCGGTAAAGGTCGCAAAGTCACGTCACTACTGAAGCCTGTGGCATGGATGTTCGTCATCGCCGCTCTGCTGATCGCACTCGATTCTGCAGCAGGCGTAGGGGTGCTGATACTGTTGCAGCACGGCATTGACTCCGGTGTCGCCGCAGGCGATATGTCGACCATCGGCCTCTGTGCCCTGCTCGCCCTGTGCCTAGTCATTGTGGGCTGGTGCAGTTATTCTCTGCAGACGGTCTTCGCCGCCAGAGCGGCGGAATCAGTTCAGCATTCGGTGCGCTTGCGTAGCTTCGGCCATATGCTGCGTCTTGGACTCCCCTGGCACGAAAAGCATGCCGATTCGCGTCTGACCCGCATGACCGTTGATGTGGACTCTCTCGCCCGCTTTCTGCAAAACGGCCTTGCCGGTGCGGCCACCAGTCTGGTGACGATGTTCGCAATCGCCGCCACCATGTTCTGGCTCGACCCGATCCTGGCGCTGACGGCATTAAGCGCAGTGCCAGTGGCCGCACTGGCAACCATGATTTATCGCCGCCTCAGTACCCCTGCTTATGCACAAGCACGGCTGGAAATAGGCAAAGTCAACAGCACCCTGCAGGAAAAAGTCTCCGGCCTGCGTGTCGTGCAATCGCATGGTCAGCAGGAACTGGAGGGCGCCCGGCTGCGCGCGTTATCGGAGCGTTTCCGCGCAACCCGTGTGCGAGCACAAAAATACCTTGCAGTCTATTTTCCGTTCCTGACATTCTGCACCGAGGCCTCCTATGCCGCCGTTCTGTTAGTGGGAGCTTCGCAGGTCGCCGCTGGAGAAATGACTGCCGGGGTACTGGCGGCTTTCTTCCTGTTGCTGGGGCAATTCTATGGGCCAGTGCAGCAGTTATCAGGGATTGTCGACGCCTGGCAGCAGGCGACAGCCAGCGGCAAACATATTGATGAACTACTGGCGACAGAAGGCACTGAGAACCTCGGGTCCTCTTCGGTCCTCCCTGTCACCGGTGCACTGCATCTTGATGAGGTCACGTTCAGTTATCCCGACAGTCACGAGCCAGCTCTGAACAAACTTACCCTGACGATCCCTGAGGGAATGGTTGTCGCGGTCGTCGGTCGCAGCGGTGCGGGTAAGTCGACGCTGATTAAGCTGATTGCCGGGTTGTATTTCCCCACGCACGGCAACATCAGAATCGGTGTGCAAATGCTCGATGATGCCTCGCTCACTGAGTATCGTCGCCAGATTGGGCTTGTCGATCAGGATGTAGCACTGTTTAGTAGTGATATTGCAGAAAACATTCGTTATTCACGGCCATCCGCCACCAATGAAGACGTTGAAATTGCCTCACAGCGGGCAGGGCTGTATGAGATGGTGTGCAATCTGCCGCAGGGATTCCGGACACCGGTGAATAACGGCGGAGCCGATCTGTCCGCAGGTCAGCGCCAGTTGATTGCGCTGGCCCGCGCGCAACTGGCGAATGCTCACATCCTGCTGCTCGACGAAGCCACGTCATGTCTGGATCGCACATCCGAAGAACGACTGATGTCATCGTTAACAGATGTCGTGCATGCCGGGAAGCACTCGGCGCTGATTGTTGCACATCGTCTGACCACCGCGCAACGCTGCGATCTGATTGCCGTTATTGATAAGGGGTTACTTGCGGAATACGGAACCCACGAACAGCTGTTATCTGCAGGCGGCCTCTATACCCGCTTATGGCATGACAGCGTCAGCAGTACTGCGCTCCATCGCCAGCACAACATGAAGGAGGAAACCCCGGGATAGTTACTGGACACGTAATGTATTAAAAACACAGTCAGAAGCGGCGGTACCGTGAATAGCCGCTTTAATTATTTATACTGACATCCTTAATTTTTAAAGAGTATGAATGCTGAACATGCAACAACATCCCTCTGCTATCGCCAGCCTGCGCAACCAACTGGCAGCGGGCCACATTGCTAACCTTACTGACTTCTGGCGCGAAGCTGAGTCGCTGAATGTTCCTCTTGTGACGCCAGTCGAAGGAGCGGAAGATGAGCGAGAAGTGACCTTTCTGTGGCGCGCCCGACATCCTCTGCAGGGCGTTTATCTGCGTCTGAACCGGGTGACGGATAAAGAGCACGTAGAAAAAGGAATGATGAGCGCCCTTCCCGAAACGGATATCTGGACACTGACACTGCGTTTACCCGCAAGTTACTGCGGCTCCTATTCGCTGCTGGAAATCCCCCCCGGCACTACGGCTGAGACGATTGCACTGTCCGGAGGCCGTTTTGCCACCCTCGCCGGAAAGGCCGATCCGCTAAACAAAATGCCGGAGATCAACGTTCGGGGAAACGCAAAGGAATCAGTGCTGACACTTGATAAAGCTCCCGCCCTGTCGGAATGGAACGGCGGCTTCCACACCGGACAACTGCTTACCTCCATGCGCATTATCGCCGGGAAATCTCGCCAGGTTCGGCTCTATATTCCGGACATTGATATTTCTCAGCCCCTCGGGCTGGTCGTGCTGCCCGATGGTGAAACCTGGTTTGATCACCTTGGCGTATGCGCGGCAATTGACGCCGCCATAAATAACAGGCGCATCGTGCCCGTGGCTGTACTAGGCATTGACAACATTAATGAACATGAACGCACTGAGATACTCGGCGGGCGCAGCAAGCTGATAAAGGATATCGCAGGGCATCTGCTGCCGATGATCCGCGCTGAACAACCGCAGCGTCAGTGGGCAGACCGTTCGCGCACAGTGCTGGCCGGGCAGAGCCTCGGCGGGATCAGTGCGCTAATGGGGGCTCGTTACGCACCGGAAACGTTCGGTCTGGTGCTCAGCCACTCTCCTTCAATGTGGTGGACGCCAGAAAGAACCAGTCGACCAGGCTTGTTCAGCGAAACCGATACCTCATGGGTGAGTGAGCATCTGCTTTCTGCCCCACCGCAGGGCGTGCGTATCAGCCTGTGCGTGGGATCGCTGGAAGGTTCGACAGTTCCTCACGTTCAGCAACTTCACCAGCGGCTGATTACCGCTGGCGTCGAAAGCCATTGCGCAATCTACACCGGTGGTCACGATTACGCATGGTGGCGCGGTGCACTGATTGACGGGATTGGTTTACTACAGGGTTGAGTTGACCCACAAACACTTTCAGGAAACGGTACAGACTTCCTGAATAAATCAAATTGTCACCTGCGGAAAAGGAATAATCATCAGATGTATGCCCGCGAGTATCGCTCAACACGCCCGCATAAAGCGATTTTCTTTCATCTTTCTTGCCTCACCCTTATCTGTAGTGCGCAAGTTTATGCGAAGCCGGATATGCGGCCACTGGGGCCGAATATAGCCGATAAAGGCTCCGTGTTTTACCATTTCAGCGCCACCTCTTTCGACTCTGTCGATGGCACACGCCATTATCGGGTATGGACGGCCGTGCCGAATACAACCGCACCGGCATCGGGTTACCCGATTTTATATATGCTTGACGGTAACGCAGTTATGGACCGCCTGGATGACGAACTACTCAAACAATTGTCAGAAAAAACACCGCCAGTGATCGTGGCTGTCGGGTATCAGACCAACCTCCCTTTCGATCTCAACAGCAGGGCTTACGACTATACGCCAGCAGCAGAAAGCAGAAAAACAGATCTCCACTCAGGGCGTTTTAGCCGTAAGAGTGGTGGCAGCAACAACTTCCGCCAGTTACTGGAAACGCGTATTGCCCCAAAAGTGGAACAGGGACTGAATATCGATCGGCAACGCCGCGGCTTATGGGGGCACTCCTACGGCGGCCTCTTCGTGCTGGATTCCTGGCTGTCCTCCTCTTACTTCCGGTCGTACTACAGCGCCAGCCCGTCGTTGGGCAGAGGTTATGATGCTTTGCTAAGCCGCGTTACGGCGGTTGAGCCTCTGCAATTCTGCACCAAACACCTGGCGATAATGGAAGGCTCGGCGACACAGGGTGATAACCGGGAAACGCATGCTGTCGGGGTGCTGTCGAAAATTCATACCACCCTCACTATACTGAAAGATAAAGGCGTCAATGCCGTATTTTGGGATTTCCCCAACCTGGGACACGGGCCGATGTTCAATGCCTCCTTTCGCCAGGCACTGTTAGATATCAGTGGTGAAAACGCAAATTACACAGCAGGTTGTCATGAGTTAAGCCACTAAACACTGCCCGCTTTTACGCGGGCAGTGCGCCTGAAACACTACGATCAGAATGATGCGGTAACTCCGGCATAATAAGCCCGGCCTGGCTCGTTATAGGTATTCGCCCCTTCAGAAGATCGGAAGATCTGTTTATTGAGGATATTACTGACGCCGACATTAAGACGCAGATTTTTATTAATATCGTAATTGAAGTTCGTCCCCACCAGTGAATAAGCGCCCAGCTCTTTACCTGACAGACCGCCAGTATCTTCACTGCGGGTTTCCGCATGAGTACGCGGTTTTTGTCTGCCATATAACGTCCAGTTGACGCTGGCAGAAAACGCCTGGGTGATGGTCCAGTTAAGCGAGTTATTGATAGTATATTTCGGGATGACCGACAGAGGATTACCGGTGTCTTTTTGCTCCGAAGTGATCATCCATGTGGCATTGGTATTCCAGTTCAGACGCTCTTTCACCAGTGGGAAAGACATACTGGCTTCGATACCGTCCACCAGAGCTTTCCCGCCATTCTGCCACTTGAGGATATATGCGCCTGAAGCGGTTTGCCCGATAACGTTATCCCCGGCCACGATCTTATTCTGGTAATCATTGCGGAAGTAGGTCACACTTGCGTGGTAATCTTCCCAGGTGAACTCCAGTCCAATTTCTTTATTGACGCTGATTTCCGGATCGAGATCTTTATTACCGATCAGGTAGCACCCGCCTGATGTAATATCTTTTGGACAGCCATTGCCTTTCGAGTAGAGCAGATAGCCTTCACTGGATTGATACAGGTTTGGGGCTTTAAAGGTTCGGGCAACCCCTGCTTTGACTTTGAAATAATCGCCCAATTCCTGCGAAAGATTCAGACTGGGGCTGAAGTTCCCGCCGGAGTCGCTGAGATAATCAAAGCGCAGGCCGGGAATGATATTCGTGCCAGGAACCGGCTCAATGTTATCTTCAATATACAGCGCACTGATTTGAGAATGATTTTTACTGCTGCGATCCGCAGCAGAGCCAGAAATACCGCTGATATCTCTGTCATTCACCGTCAGGCTGGTAGAGGAAGGATCATCGAGCTTATCGCGGTTCCACTCTGCACCAACGGTCAGCGTTTGATCAACCATCACATTCAAAGGAATATTAAGCTCACCGCTGGTTCGCCAGGAACTCAGGCGATTGGTCGTAAACTTTTCACCCGCTAAAATACGTCCTTCACCACCGCCGGATAATCCTTCATTCATGCGGGTATTATTGGTTTTCTCGTAATAAACACCAAAGCGACTTTGTCCCCAGTCCCAGATGCCATTATGCGTAATGCCATAATTCTGTCGGTACAGGCGGTTCGTCTCTTTGCCGGATTTTGCCAGGCTTTCGGTAACTGCACTGGAAGAACTGTTCTGCGTATCGCCCGCATAGATATTCCCCTGGCGGCTATATCCGACTTCGAAATCGAGAATCTGCTGCGGATTTAATTTCCACGAGACAACGCCGTTAATATCTTTGTTACGTACCCCTTCATGCCCGGCTGCGTTTTTCGTACCGACCGGAGAATTAATATCCCAACTGTCAGCATCCGTTTTATTCAGGTTACCATACAAACGCGTGGTAAGAGCATCACCAGCCAGAGGCCCACTAAGGCTGAAATTGGCGCGACGCGTAGCGCCCTCTTCGCTACTTTCCGGCTGGTTGGTGTATAACGACAGCGAACCGTGCCAGTCGTTGGTGGGACGTTTGGTAATGATGTTCACCACCCCCCCGGCGGCCCCCGAACCGTAGCGCGCCGCCGCAGGGCCGCGGATCACTTCAATACGCTCAACCTGTTCCGGTGGCACCCAGTTGGTGTCACCGCGGGTATCACGCTCCCCACGCCAGCTATAACGCACGGAGTTACGTGACGTCACCGGTACACCATCAATTAAAATTAAGGTGTTTTCCGGCCCCATACCACGAATATCGATCTGGCGGTTATTACCGCGTGTGCCCGAGGCGCTATTGCCGGTAAGATTAACACCAGGCATTTTACGAATAATATCTGAAAGGTCGTTTACCGGAGGGGTCTTTTTAATATCCTCGCTGGTAATAACCGACACGCCCGGCTGCTGTTTTAATACCTGCTCAGCGGTGGCTTCCACCACCAGAGTCTCGTCATTATCATCGTCGGAGTATTTGGCTACTGATACCTGGCTATTCAACCCAACTAGGAGCACAGTTAGCGACCAGAGGATTTTGTTAATTCTCATTCCTATTCCCTAATAAATGCCTAACTTAAAATGTTTGATCGTTAAGCTCACATCCTTGCCAGATATTTCTTACTGCCATTATTGTTTTTATATAAGAATGATAATTAATATCATTTAGCAAAAGAAAAAGCAATCCCTCACAAGATAAATCTATTGATTTTTCATAAATATCAAATTGATATATACCCGTGATCATTGAAGATGCTTGATTTTTCAGCAACAGAAGATCATGCTGTCCAACATGAAAATATTCATTACTGAGCAACAAAAAGCTGAACTTGAACGCCTTCATGATTCCAGTCGTGACGGGCGAGTCAGAGATCGTATTAAAGCCATTCTTCTGGCTTCCGAAGGCTGGAGCTCTGCCATGATTGCTCAGGCTTTACGCCTGCATCAGACAACGATTGATCACCATATCAGCGAATTCCTGAATAAAGGAAAACTGAAGCCCGAAAACGGCGGCTCAGACAGCAAACTCAGTGCTGAACAAACGGCCTTTTTAATCAGCCAGTTATCCGATAATTTATTTCACCATATCCGCGATGTTATTGCGTTTATCACCCGGACATGGAACATCATTTTCAGCATTCCGGGGATGAATAAGTGGCTGCATCGTAATGGTGTCACCTACAAAAAACCGTCAGGCGTCCCCCATAAATTCAGTGAAGAGAAACAAAGGCAATTCATTGAATACTATAAGGAACTGAAAACAACTGTGGGTGATGAGCCGATTCTTTTTATTGATGGAGTCCATCCGACTCAGGCCACTAAAATCAGCTATGGCTGGATACGCAAAGGCCAGAAAAAAGCAGTAAAAACAACAGGCAGCCGCACACGCCTGAATATCATGGGGGCGCTGAATCTGAAAGCACTGACGTCACCGCTAATCTGCGAATATAAAACCATTAATGAATATAATGTATCCCGTTTTTTCAATGAGATACGAAAGGTTTATCCTGATTATAACCAAAAAATCCACGTTATTCTGGATGGAGCAGGTTACCACCGTTCACAGTTAGTGAAAGACTGGGCGGAAGTGGTAAATATCAGGCTGCATTACCTTCCCCCTTACAGTCCAAACCTGAATCCGATAGAAAGAATGTGGAAATTAATGAACGAACATGCCCGGAATAATCGCTACTTCAGCAGTACGCGAGAGTTCAGGGAAGCAATATCTATCTTTTTTAACCAGACACTGCCGAATATAGCGGACTCACTGACATCCCGAATTAACGATCACTTTCAGGTGCTCACACCCGCATCTTGAGGTTTATTGAGTATATAACATATGTTTTTTATTTCATTGTACTTCAGTCAAATAAATTTCTGAAGCACTGCTAGTAGTGCCAGTTCAGCTTTCTTTTTGACTCATTCCGGCAAAGTCAGTACCGTTCATCTTTTGTACTGATGTTGCCACTGGAAAATCGGTGCGCTTGTCGATCATCGGGAATTTTGTCACAATTTCTAACGGATAGTGTTCACATTGTTTCTAACCTGCATTTCAGACACGGGCGCTGCTTATGTATATAAGATCAGCATCACCAGGTCTTTCTGCAACACTACTGCTTTCAACAAGTCAGGCATTTCACACTTTATGAGCTGACATCATCAAGATGCGCCAGTAATTTTTTATTAATGACTTCAAACAGTTCCTGTTCATCATGGGTCAGATAACCCCAGATTTCTTTCAGATACATGCTTTGTGCAAGAGTGAGCCTCTGAATAAAAAACATACCTTCAGATGTCAGACTGATTTTTTTAGCACGGCGATCCTCCCTGCTATCCGTCCTTTTTACATATCCGGTTTTTTCTAAAAAATCTGTAATGCGGGTAATATTAGTTCTGGTAAACTGCAGTTTCTGGCTTATCTCTGAAGGTGACAGACAATGACTCTCCGCTGTGAATAATGTGGTGAGAACCATGTACACTGAGTGATTTATTCCATACGCCCCCAGAAATTCAGATATATTATCCTGCATCCTTTTATTTGCGCGAATACAGAGTTGCATCAACAAATGCTCCTGAAAGGGATATGCGGGGTCTTTGTTTTTTTGGTGTCTGATTATTTTTTCTAATGTGTCTGTGTTATTCATTTCATTATTCTCCATATTACTGAAACACACTGTCTGTGTACAAGCGCGCATCAGTCATCCGGTAAACATCGACTTTCCACTACAATTTATTCCTGCCTGATTTCTGTATAACTGAGATATCCCGGCACAGCGGACAGATAAATTCCCTCAGATAAAAGAACATAAATGCTGGCTGCTGACAAGTCTGTGAAAAAGGATTATCCATGCAGCTCAGTAATCGCGGATAATTCATCAGCTTCCACACGCCTGTAGAGCCATCCCTGACAGCCCTGGACATTCATGTCTCTGGCAATACGGAACAACGCTTCATTTTCAACACCTTCAAGTATCACGCCCCGGTTATGACAGGCAACAGTGTCTGCCACAGCATGGAGAAGCGGCATTGCACACCTGTTTTTCAGGGCATAATGAAAAAACTCATGACTTATTTTTACCCGTTCAAACATCCCGGACAGTCCCCACATTAAGCCTGCATTTCCTGAGCCAAAATCATCCAGCCAGAGGGTGAAACGTTCTGACAAAAAACGTAACAGGGGGTCATCACCGGGTTTTAACGCCACTGCCGGAAAGTCCTCACTGACCTCAAGCCTGATATGTGTTCCCGGCCGCCCCGGGATGCCATGTTTTCTCAGATACAGGGCTACCACCCGGGAAATATTGACACTCAGCATTATTTTCTTCTGCAGACACCATTTATGAAGCGTTTCCGCAGTCTTCAACTGACTGATGAGTATTTTGTACTGAATATCCGGAGGTGCACTTCTGAAAAAAACAGATGCGCAGATTTTCCTCCCGTCTTTTGCTGAACGGATATCCGAGAGCATTTCAAAAGCAAATATTTTCCCGGTCTGATTCCATACAGGCTCAAAAACCGGTGAGAGGATATATTCTGTTCTGCCTGATTTCACCTCCAGTATACTGTTAACTGCCCCTGACATTACTCCTCCGGAAATATGAGCCCCTCCCGACCAGAAGGTCTGGCTGGATAAGCGCAGTTCTTCTGATTTGATTTTTAAACCCTCAGATTTACCATTATCTTTATGATTACTGACAACGCTCAGAACCAGATATACGGCTCATACTGGTTCTGTTTATCTTTGACAAAGACCATATGACAGACTCGTTCCGTCACAACACCGGAAACAATACTATTATCAGCTATTTTTCTCCACAAACAGTGATACATTAAATGAAAAACTGGATATAAAGAGCAGTAATATCATTACCGCCACAACTGCATTCTAGTTGTAGCTAAAAGTCACATTTATCACTGACTGGACAGCACCGGGCGTCGGACTTGCCTGACCGGTCAGAGCATAAGAGGCCTTCAGCCCCAGACTCACAGGAGAGCTGCCTACCTGTCCCAGAGACCTCGGTTGTCCGGCCGGAACCGGCCCCGCGTTGTCCGACAACTGTATACCCACACCGCCAGACCCTGATGCTGCCGTATTTGCGAATACAGTATTACCACTTCCTGTTACAGGACCTGACAGGGTATAGCTGACCGACTGTGTCTGGTCGCAACGTACAGTAAGAGGAACAGCAACCGGCCCTCCGGGATAATCCGGAAGATTAACTTTGACATCATGTGCAGAAACATGGCAGGTACCATACTCTATATATGAATCATTTTCTGCATAGAATCGCCAGGTGAAGTGCCGTACGCCCGCATCCTGGCCATATGTAGACTCTTTCCTGACCTTGATAGTGGCAATGAGGTCTCCGGCATGTATCAGTTTTCCGAATATTCCAGGTTCAGGATACAAATAAACCCGCGACGGAAATGGTTTCCATGCCCCATATTGCCAGAAAGACTCCGTAACCTTTATATCCTGCTGCAGGGGTAATGTCTGACCATAACCTGAGAGGTACTTCGTAAAATCAATTCGCCCATATGCCTTGGTATCTAACGATGAGGAAAGTGCTGTTCCTGCTTCAACATACATATAGTCATAGTTATTTCCAGAGCTGTCTTCATTCTGACATGAAACTAACTGATAAAGATCCAGTAGAGTAATAGAGTGATCGGATTTGATTTCAGGAGAAACATGAACCCGAAACTCAAAATCTCCGGCGTCAGAAACCTGCCCGGTCTGGTTATTTCTGCACAACAGTGCAAACGATGGCTGGGAATATGCCATTATAAGTGTGAATAAAATACAGCCCCTGAGGGCTGTGATTATATTACAGAATGAGAATGCTTTTCTCATGTTCAACACCCATTGAAAGAATAGACAGATTATCTGTTCATAGATATAAACAAAATGATTACCCCATGAATTATAAATATGTATAAGCCACCGTAATTTCTGATCTTATATTCCCAGGAGTAACCCCCCCTTTGCTTACTGCCCGGGCCTGCAGTTCAAAAATAGCATTTCCGTTATTCACATTAACAGTTTTTTGAGTATTGTTTGAATACCTTACACTTGGACTAGCTTTATCAACCAACTCAATTTTCACCCCCCCTGCGGTGCCTGTATTTTTATAATAAGCATTATCATCCACATCAGGAGTTCCAGAAAATGTAGCCTGAACACGGGTCATATTCTGACAAGCTGATAATGTTATTTGTGCATCTTTTAATGATGATGCTCGCCCGGGAGAAGATAGGTCACTTGTATACAAGGTACCTAAGTCGACAGTAATATCAGGGGTAACACATGTCCTTTGTAAAACATTACCCGTTACTGTAATCGTAGAGTCAACTGCCTGTGCTGAAAACGCAATACAGTTAATAAGACCGGTGGCCAATATAATAGCTTTCAGTTTCATCTGTTTTCCTCTGTGTTATATTTACTGATAGTCAAGTACAAAATTAACCACCGCATCAACATTACCGGCCTTTACCGGAAGATAAGTGGCTTTCAGACGGGCATAAAACGCTATGGTCTGTGTTCCCGGCATTAACGCAATTGTTGTCGGCACATTAATTTTCAGCTCATGTTTATCCTTATCAAGAAGCTGAATCCCCACACCCCGTGCACCATTTACGCTGTTTATCTGAATAAGCCCCACATCCTTATTATCTGGTGTGCCCGTAAATGTCAGCTTCACTGCACTGACAGCACTGCCGCAGGAGGTTAACCCGACATGAAATACCGACGCAGGTGTGGTATCACCAGCTGCGGTAAACTGTCGGCTGTCATAACTTCCCAGACTGACATCAAAGTTTCGGGAGTTAATGTCAACATCGCAGGTGTTATCCTGAACATTGCCTGTAATATTCACCACAGAACCCGCTGCACAGACATGACAGGTAACGAACATACTGCCGGCCAGCATGCAGGAGAATGTCACTGTTTTAATAATATCCTTCACCATTTCCCTGCCTCTTTACCTGCAACTAACCGTGACATGACTTAATATCTGTCCGGCGCTTTCCTTCGGTAATTTATAATCTGCAGTACACTGGTCCGTGGTCTGACTCCCCCATTTCACACTAACCTGTCCTGACAGAGGCATTCCGCTCAGATAAACCTGACCATTCTCTCCGGCGATACTGCTCCCCCCGTTTCTGGCCGTAACGACAGAGCCAAAAGGAACTGCTTTCCCGTTTCTCATCAGCGTCATCAGCACTTTCACACCCACACGGGTTTTATAGTCAGCCCGCACAACGGCACCATGCGTGGGCACGACGCTGACCACGGTATTCTCTATATCAACATTATCTGCAAGGGTGTTGGTATCCAGTGCCACCCGGTTTTCACGATAGTCTGTTGCATAAGGCAGTACAGCATACCCCCTCCAGTCTGTAGACACCCCCGTCTGGTTTTCAATGCGCGTATCAGATGCACCTGGTGCACGGACAAGAATCAGCGTATCTCCCAGAGGCTGGCTCAGTGTCAGACCATTGGCATGTGCCAGAATACCGCCACTCAGCCCATAATACAGTTGCCGGTAGCCCCCACTGTGACTGTATCCTGCACTGGCATTACCGTATCCCCCTCTGTAATTCAGAGAGGCATATCCTGTTTTACTGCTCCCCTCATACCCTCCCCGGGTATAACCACTCTGGATGCTGTATCCCAGATTATTGTCCCCCAGCAATGTGCCATACAGCCCTGCTGTACTGGCAGCCTGTCCGTGAGCCTCCAGGGTCTGACTGTAACGGGCACTGGCGTTTCTCCATGCAGATGTGCTGTCCGAACGCATCCAGTGGCTGAACGGAATGCTGACATCAAATGACAGTATCCGGTCAGTTTCATGTTGCCATGCATTCCGGGACAGGCTGTAGTTCAGGGACCAGCTGATGTCATTCACAGATGAGTTAAAGCCAGCATTAAGCTGACGGTCCGTCCTGTCCGTTCCCCAGTAACTCTGGTGGCTGCCACTCAGATACAACGTTGACGATTCCCCCGTCTGCTGGCTGATACTCACCTGCACCCTTCCCCGCTTGTTGTAAGCCAGATTGTAGTAATCCGTATACTTCGGCTGTATCTGTATCACTCCGTCCTGGGTAAGAACACTGTAACCACTCATTTTCTTCCAGGCGGTATCAGCAAAGCTGAAATAGCCCCGTGTGGAGTAGCGGTATCCGATTAACTGGATATTTGTCCCTGTTTCCGTCAGTGACTTGTTATACAGAAAACGATATGACTGACCGTCATGCCGGCTTTCATCCGGTAACCGGGCATTCGCACGGGTGGCATCCAGTGAAACAGCGCCCAGCCAGCCCATGTTTTTACCCACCCCCAGATTGAAGGCACGGTAGCGTTCAGCTATCCAGGCTCCTCCATACACCGTCCAGCCTGCCGGCAGACCATACTTCAGCGTTCCTTCAGCAAAACGGGGATTATCCTGCTGATGTCCGCCACTGCGAAACTCTCCGGCACTGAGAGCATATTTCAGATGCCCTTCACGTTGCAGTACAGGCACCGAAGACCATGGCACATTAAATCGCTGTACACTGCCATCAGCTTCCTGCAGGGTTACCTGTAAGTCACCTCCACTCCCGGCCGGATAAATATCGTTTATCTCGAACGGGCCTGGAGGTAGCGTACTCTGGTAAATTTCATACCCGTTCTGGCGGATACTAATCCGGGATGTTCCCCGGGAAATACCGTGAATTGTCGGTGCATACCCTCTCTGGCTGTCCGGAACCATATTGTCATCAGAGGCCAGTTGAATCCCCCTGAAATTTACACCGTCAAAAATATCCCCCCGGGTATAACTGTCCCCCATCGTCAGACGGGAGCGCAGGGAAACTATATCCCGCTCCAGCCAGGTGTTAATGTGCTGCCAGTTATTCTGGCTGTACCCCTTTCCGGCACTGTAACTCCAGCTGGTGTTGTCCCGAAGACGCCAGCTCCCGATATTCAGTCCTGTTTTCAGATTCAGATAGGCATAATCGCTGGTGCCACCATAGCTGTCGCGCACCCGATTACCACTGAAGTCATAATTCAGCAATGCCGCTGTAATTCCGTTATCCCAGTATTCCGGCGCAATATAACCACGGGCCTGATTACTCATATATAACTGAGGAACGGTCAGGTACAATCGCTGCTGCCCGACATCAAACCGGAATGTGGCACCCTGAATCATGGAATTCAGTGATGTGCAGGTGTCAGCCGGCAGTCTCTCCATACCCGGCACGGCATAACGGTTTACCCCCATCGCACTCATATGCTCCGGACTCAGGCAGGGGGCAAGTTGCTTCCCGTCCTGACTCATCTGAAACTGCACGTCACGGGTTGAGATATACGTATCATTCAGATAAATATCCACCCGGTACACGCCTGGCGGAAGCTCCTGCCCCTGTGTAAATGCAGACAGGTCCGCAACCGCATCCGGGTCATCAGACAGAAAACGCGGATTAAAATAGAGCTCAGCCCGGGCCGGAGAAACAATTATCCCGATAAAAAATGCCAGCGGCAGTATATTAAATTTCATTCTGTTATTACCCCCGCCAGCAGAGCCGGTCAGTGATTTATCAGACAGGAGCTGTCCGCCATCTCCGGAAAACATGTCAGCCCCCACACTGAGCGAAAAAATAAAATCAGCAGCCAAACACAACCAGTACCAGAAATAACTGAGTTACTTCACAACACCCTTCACCTGTTCAGTCAGAGCACCATAATCGTTAATTGTTTTATAAGTAATATCTCCTCCGGTGTATCCTCCAGGGATATTCACAGTGACCTTTCCCTGTGGGGGTACCATGGTGTTTTCAAGACTTTTATTTCCGGCCTTTAAGTCAGTCACTGTCAGATAATACGGCGTCGGATTAAACAGAGTCAGCCCTCCGTTTTCACGGGTGAACTCTAATTTACCCGGTGCCTGTTCTGGCGGAATAACCAGTCCCTGTGGACGGTAGAGCAGTTTAATTCTGCTGACAATTGCAAACTGCAGATAATTCTCGCCGGTTTTCGCCTTATCCATGGCCGGGATGGCCTTGACATTCACCCAGAACAAACTTTCCCTGTCTTCCGGCATCTGTCCGTTTGTGGCATCAATAATTCTCAGGGTATTCTCTTTCTTTCCCTGCATGGAAAATAACGGAGGAGTAATTACAAACCGGGCATCCTTTTTTCCCTCAGCATTTTCAATCCATGACTGAATAAGGTAACTACTTTTATCATCATTATTTGTTACCGCCAGTTGTACCTGTTTTTGCCCTTCAGGGTAAATCACACGGGTGGCCCCCAGAGCAACCCCGGCATAGCTCTGCGGAATATAAAAAAAGACTAAAAATGATGCCAGAACGGCCCATATACGCATGTGCTTCATCATGTTATTAACAGCCTTAATTAAATGGCGTTATATCTGCCAGTTACAGATAGGTCAGAGAAAACCATACCTGTCCATTTGCCTTTCCCCCGGTGACGGGATAATGTGTGGCCTTATACCTCGCCTGCATATGCAGTTTCATATCTCCGCGGGTAAGATGCACCCAGTTCTCCGGAGGCTGATTAAGTTTTACCAGCTCTCCGCTTTCATTAAATAAAGCGATAGCGATTCCGTCTGAGGCATCATTCTCCTCATCCACCGACAGCAACTCCGGCTCGTGAATATCTGACACGCCATAAAAGGAAATCCCCACCCGCTGACTGACGACAGTGCTGCAGCCCTGAAGGTGAATATCAAAGCCCACAGAGTCCCCATACTCACCGGCGGCGTGAAATCGATTGCTGCTGAGTTGCCCCATATCCACAGTCATCTGCCTGTCTGACAGGGCAAGACTGCATGCTTCAGCAATTATTTTTCCCTGGAAGCGCATGTTTCCTCCCGGAAGCATGACATGCCAGTGGTTTCCGGCCAGTGCAGCGGGAGACAGCAAAAATAACATTATTGCCATTTTCGATATTTTCATTAATCTCACACCCGCATGGATAAAAACAGCCCTCCCTGGCCGGGTATATATCCGTTACACTGTTCTGATATTACTGGTACTGAACTTTAAAGGTGGCGTCGGCGTTGGCAATACCAGCAGTGGCCTGTCCAGTTGCGTAGTAAACCGCCTGAAATGGAATTTTGTTGGTTCCGTCAGTTAATGTAAACGTTGAGCTTGCAGTTCCATCTAAAGGTACAACCTTGCCGGTATGGTCAGTAATCTGAACGCCGACGTTTGTTGCAGAACCCGCTGCAGAACTTTGTAAAGCAAGAACATCTGTTTTACCAGTAACTGCTGGGCCTGAAAAGACAATTCCTGCACCAGCAGACACCTGCGAGTCACAATCATTTAATTCAATTGTAAATCCAACTGGATTGCTTTTAGCTCCATCTACTTTCAATCTTTCGGAACGAACCTGTCCAAGATTAACCGTCTGATCGAATGAGTTAGTGTTTACAGCACATGCAGCATTAACCACTTCACCCTTAAAATGAACTGTACCACCATTAACCGTGGTGACAGCAGACGCATTTGTCGCAACACCCAGGGTCAGAGCTGAAAATACAGCCATGGAGATGAATTTTAACTTCATATTTAATTCCTGTTTTTAATTGAACTACGCACACCGTATCTGTCATCACAACAGACACAATCAATATCCCGAACGACGGGAATCTTTTTTCAGGAGAACTTCATAAATGCAATGTGAGAAATACACTCAGGCAGCATTTATGACATTATCTCCCGATAATATTTTCCGGTTAACCGACAGGAATCTTCTCTATAGATAAGATTCCCTGGATGATAAGCTATGAGTTAGCACTCCTGTCTCCACACTGAATGCTTTAGCAAAAGCAGAGAATGAAAGCATGCCTCGTTGATAATACCCGCACTCTCATTTGACTGCAGGCTTATATTTCTCGCGTATTATGTATTGCCCCGGCGTTTTTTATTGTCCGTATTTTACAGGGAAGCAGCTTCAGCTATAGCTGATACACTATCAGTATAATAAGGAGCAAGTCTGGCAACGAGGACATTCAACCTGGTAAGGCGCCCAAGCGTTGTACTGAAATATCCATTATTCATCTGGTATTTCTCGCAGACATCTTTACGGGAATGACCACTGACCAGATAATCCTTCATAGCGAGAATAACTCTGTCACTGTGAATAGAGGAAATACCTATCAGTAAAAAAAATTGTTCTTCAGACATGGAGCCGGATGACAGCGCGCTCTCACGTAATTTTAGTAAAAAAGCATCCCCTCCCCGGGTAATAACTTCATGCTGTGCCATTCGATACTCCCCACCCCGCCACCTACAGGGCTGCCTTAATATTCATCCCCCATACAGGAGGGCCTGGCTCCTTAAGATATATTTAGTTTTTTATGTTGTAAACATGTATTTTGACGATCTTTTGATCTGTAAAGCTGTTTATTTTTAGGGTTACATCTTGCAATGGATTAGTGTTTTAGTGATTAATGCTGCATAAGAATTAATATTCAGTGTAAAAGATCGTTAAAATCGTTTTTTGCAACGTTCCTTACCATTGAAAAAACTATAAAAATAATGTGATAGAAATCCAATCGTGAATATGTTTCGCATATTAAGTAAATACACCAAATACAATATAAAAACATGATAATCACATTTGAATTGTCAAAAACAAGTCAGCCACTTATTATCCTTTTGCTTATATAGAGAGGATGATGATATGCAGAATGAAATAATGGGTTTTCTGAGCAGACATAATGGAGGGAAAACCGCAGAAATTGCGGAGGCGCTGGCGGTAACGGATTACCAGGCACGCTATTACCTGTTATTACTGGAAAAAGAAGGTATGGTTCAGCGCTCTCCGTTAAGACGAGGCATGGCAACATACTGGTTTCTGAAAGGAGAGATGCAGGCGGGACAGAGCTGTTCTTCCACAACTTAATAACTCAGTTTGTGGGCATGCTTCACTGAAACAGATAAAAGTTACATCAGAGTGCAGATTCAATTTTGCAGCATTCGTCACAAAATAAAAATCCAGCATTTTATGTCAGAATACCTCACATGATAATAAAACCTGTCCGGTTTTACTGCATGGCCAGACATTATACAAAAGCAAATCCTGTAAACTCCATTCAGCCTCCTTGCTATCCGGTAACGGAGGCTGTTTTTTCGTTACGCCTTTCCCCGGCAGCATCAGTAGCAGTAATTTATAGATTCTACGAACTGAGACTGTCTGTCCGGGGAGAACATACGTAACCCGGCGCAAGGCTCCTGTCAATTACCTCCGGCCTCTGCTCCCTTGGTTGCCAGACAGAGTCTCTGACGACCATGCTTTCAGTGTCAGCGCCAGTGATATAAGACGGTAAATGGGGATGCGGACGATTTCCTGTATCACGTCTGTTGGCGCTTAGCCTCAGAATATCCACCACCAGACGCTGACTGTCTGACCAAAACAGGCCGTTCAGTGCGATCACCTGCAATCCCGTTTCCAGCGCATACTTCAGTCGTTCACGGGGCGCTTTCACTTCCCGGGCAATTTGCTGCCATGGCGATGATGTATTTTCACTCCCAACCATCCGGCGAATACGATGAGACAGATGATACCGGAATATATCCGGCACACCAGAAAGACTGGCTTTCAGGCTGTACACGCAGCCAAACCGTTTATCGTTGAACACCACATTTTTCTGGCTGATATCCCATGCTTCCCGAAGTGTAACAATCAGCTGTGGCGTCCGGGTTAAAAGCAGACGAAAAGGCAGTTCAAAACTGGTGACGTAATCCACATTCAGCAGTGTAATATGCAGCCGTTCTTCTGCCCCGCCTCAGTCTGCCGACACTCCTCCAGGACATCCTGCCACTGCTGGCGAAGACGTGAGGATTAATTCCGCCAAGGTAAAACAGTATTTATCCGCCATAGAGTCAATTCGTGTACACATACTGAAAAGAATTCCGTATAAAGATTCAGCAGACAAAACTTTATCAGTCTGTAAAAATTAACGGAAGAGTTGATATTTCTCCCGATCATCACCGGATAATTGTTGCAATAACCAGTGGCATCAGAGACTGAACAGCTGTTTTTAACGCAACGTATTGCTCTGATGTATCAGGCCGGGTAACCCGAAAACACCTTTCCACCCGACATTGTCCGCCAGCGTTTATCCCCCGCCAGGCCTGCTGCAGTAAATCCACCACTTGCGAACATTCTTCATCAACTGTGGCACTGACCCGCAGATGGCAAATGCTCGCCTGGCTGAGCAGCAACAGGCATCGTATTGTTGCTCCTCCATGTTGTTCCCGCAACCAGCGTAATACCACCGGCGGTGCTGGACTGGCAGTGTGATTACGCTCAGTAATATGTTCTTGCACCTGTCGGTAAAAGGCAGTACAGAATGCATGAATCTGTTGCCCGTTGATGTTTCCTTCTGCCGAATGGAGTGTGAAGTAAAATGCCAGCAAATGCGGCCAGTGGTCCACCGCCTGCTGAACAAAACGCCGGATGTCTCCCGGCTCTGAAATTAAGGCTTCGGTTATTTGCACGAAATCTTCCTTTTCAAACCCTGTTGGATTTTGTCAAGCCGGTGCAGACACAGTAAAGCGCGCATCAACACCTGAAAGGTACGATACAAACACAAGTTACAAACAATAAGAACGGAAGGACAATTAATCAGTGAGGAATAATAACTAAATTAACCAAAAGAATGTTACTGACAATACCACCAATACTTAAATAGCAATATATTAATTAATGTAAGAACAGATGCCCGGTAAGACATATACACAATACATCCACAAACACACTCTTTTCATTAAATAAATCACCTGATTAAACCATGAAAGTGTGATGTAAGTCAAAATTACTGACACAATCAATTGATAATGATTATCTCTATCATTATCGTGATATTCGAGAATGAAAGGAGAAGTAGTCATTATAAGCCTTTTATAAATCGTCATCATCATAGTAAAGTAGAACACTTTTTATATGAGTTGCTATATGAAAATATACTGGACAAGAAAAAGCATTCCTGAACATTCAGCACTTCCACCTTCATTAAGAAAGAAAAATTTTACTGACGCATATAATGCTGCATCTTCCCATATCGAATACTGGATAGGTGCTGGCGTCTCATTTATCTCGATGATGATTTTATTCAGAGTATATGATTTTCTTTTACCCGCCCAAGATACTTTCCCGGGTGATATCATCAGAAGTTTATGTGTTGTGTGTCCATCCATATTAATCTGGTTTCAGTTTTCGGTATATGTCATGAGGAAATATTACAGACATATTCTGGAACGAGGTAAGGAAACCGAAACCATTTCAGAAAGGTTGATACGTGAGGCTGATACACGAGAATATGAACTATGGCGTCCGGTCCATCGTTTTTTCTCCATTGTTTTTCTCATTATTCTATTAGTTTGCATTCATTCACTGATAACAACTATAAAATAAAAGTTATGGCTGTTCTGATACAGGAAAATAAACGTTCATTCTATGGTTACCTCTTCCTGTTATATAAAAGAATTTTAAACAACAAGTAAGGGAATATAAATGGAAATGACAAAAAATAAAAATGCAACTATAAAAAAACAGTCATCAGCCGGCTGCTTTTCAATGTTTACTTTATCATTTTCTATTACCTTTATTCCTGCATTTCTTACAAACAGGCAGGAACTTATATCCAGGGGACTTCTTGTTCCAGCATTATTTCTTGCTGAATTTCTAATTCTTGTTCCACTGTATTTTATTTTCTTCCGAAAAAGAGAAGGATTAGGAAGAGGTTCTTTTCGACTGGATGTTTTTTTTACTCTTTTCTCTTTAATAATGATTATTCAGTTATTTGTCCCTTATCTGCTGGCAGTGAGGAAAACGGAAGAATGGATGATCTCGCAAATGTCTTTTTCCGGAGCCATTTTATGGATTAATATATTTTCTTCTGTACTTCTTGTTCCTGTATATGAAGAGATTGTATTTCGAGGGTGTCTTTTTAACTCTTTTAAATTCTGGTTTAATGACAATATTTACACCTCTGCTATTGTAACATCAGTCATATTTTCTGCATTACATCTACAATATACTGACTTTCATACATTTTTGATGCTCTTTCTGGTATCGTTAGTTCTTATTAGTGCAAAAATAAAGTCGAATGGCCTGTTAATGCCCATATTACTTCACATGTCGATGAATGCAGTCATAGCAGGAATACAATATCTGGCTTCTATCAGTTATACTCATTAACAGAGCATTTTCTGTTACAATCTCATATGATAAAAATTAAACGGACTGGCATTGTTACTATGCGGTATGCATAAAATAATAAACGTTCGGAGGAGCCTAACTTAAAGCGTTACATAGGCACCATTATCATATAATGAAGCACCTGTAACAGGTGCTTCATTAACAATATAAGGTTTAACTTCCACTCCCCGCAGACGAAGAGGCACTTGATGTACCTCTGCCGGATCCAAACTGGGATGATAATCCTATACCTGAGGGAGACATGGAGGGACTAACCGTCGCAGTCGTTGCCCATGAATGTACTTTATCACCTATATAAGCCCCTGCAATAGAACCAAATCCCGGGCTAATAAACGTACCAGCAAGTGAACCAATAGCAATTAATTCTGCCTGCCCGTCATTCCCGTCACCTCCAGATATTTGTTTTATTTCATTTTCAGATAGTTTTCTCATTTCAACACCTTCGCTATAAGATTTGTGAAGAAGTAAAAATTCACGTTTAACCACAACGATAAAAATGTAACTACAAGTGATAAAAAAAACATATATAGATTAAAAAAATTATATCCATAGTAATAACTAAGATATAATGACACCGGAATATAAAAGAACAGATAATTGATAACAAAAGCAATCACTGTTATTTTTATATCCTTCTTGACCTCCCCCATCGACAAAACTCCTTACAAAGTTACACCAGTGGATTTTAAATAGAAATAATCCTGTCAACAGTTCTCAACGTAGTTTCTCTGTGTGCAATAATCACCCGGGTGATATTCATTTTTTTTATGGCAGCATTAACGAAACGTTCACTTTCTGTATCAAGAGAACTTGTAGCCTCATCCATAAATAATATTCCAGGTTTCCGGTATAAAGCTCGGGCAATGAATATACGCTGTTTTTGACCGCCGGAAAGACCTTCCCCCAGTTCACCTATTAACGTTTCATACCCCATTGGCATTTTCATTATCACATCATGAATATGACTTGCTCTGGCACATTCTGTCATCCATTCGTCGTCTGTTTCTTCTGCAAACCCACAGATATTTTCACGAATTGATCCTGAAAATAGCCGGTCGTCCTGCATAACACAGGCTATCATACGGTGATAATTATTTATTCCAAGTTGACGTATATCCGTGCCATTAACCAGTACTTTTCCACTATCTGGTTCAAACAGTCCACATAATACTTTCATTAATGTGGTTTTTCCGGCACCGGAGGCACCAGTTATAGCCACACTTTCTCCCGGAGCCACAGACAAATTCAGACCACTGAATACCTGTGCTGACTGGCTGTCATACCGGTAGCTTAAATCAGTGGTTTTCAGTGAAACCGGGCTCATGTCAGCAACGATTTCAATTTCCGGTTTCTTTTCTTCCTTTTCATGTAGTGCAATATCTGCAATGCGCTCATTATGCAGACTCATTATTCTCAGTTGAAGAAGAAAACTGGTCAGCGAAGCAACCCGATCCGAAAACTGCCCACGAAAAGAACCAAATGCCACAAACATCCCTATTGTCATCTGATTATCGATCACAAGGCTTGCACCCAGCCATAAAATCGCCACCTGATCACAGGCGGCAACAAAAGTATTTATTCCCCCAAAGAGCAAATCCATCCTGGTTAACTTAATACCTGAATTGATCGCATCTATTTTCAGGTTAAGCCAGTGTGTTCCCCGGATCCCGACCATACCCTGGATTTTTACCGTGGCAATACCATACAGGCTTTCCATAAAATAGGAGCTGGCCCGGGCCCCCCTGACAAGAGTTTCTTCCGATATTTGCCGGTAATAGCCGTATGTCACCAGACGAATAAGAACGTAAACCATGGTAAAACCGAGAACTATCCAGGTAAGATATCCTCCATATAACAGCATCATCACAAAAACACCCACAACCATAATACTGTCCATGATTGCCCCAACCACACAGGTGGTAAAGGTGGCCCTCAAAGTGTCAAGGGAGCCAAAACGCGACTGGATATCACCTAATTTACGGCGTTCAAAAAATGCCAGCGGCAGTCTGAGAAGGTGGTTAAACAGACCCGACTGCCACTGTATATTGATGAGCGTGCTCATAACCAGTGAGGACCATGCACGCAGCATACTCACCGCGGCCCTGAGCAATATAAAGAACATCAGGCCAGCAGAAATAAGCGTCAGCAGCCCTCGGTCCCCCGCCGGAATCGCATGATCCATAACCAGCTGAGTTCCCACCGGCATTACCAGATTGATTGCTTCAATTACAGCTGACAGACAGAAAATTTTCGCCAGTGTTCTTTTAATACCGTAAATACTGTTAATCAGTGAACGGAGACTTATGCGGGTTTGCTGGGTTTCCGTCCGGAATTCACCTCCGGGCCAGACCTCAAGTGCAATGCCCGTAAAATACCGGCTCATTTCCTCCCGACCGAGATATCTTCTTCCTCTGGCCGGATCATGCAGTACATAACGGTTACGCTTTACGCTGACCAGCACGACGAAGTGACTGAAATCCCAGTGGAGAATACACGGCATTTTGAGGGCACCAAGTTCATCCAGCTCCAGTGAAAGAGCCCGGGTGATCATCCCCAGCTGCTCCGCTATTCCATTGATTCCTGCAAGGTTTGCTCCACGGGCCGAGAGATTAAACTTACGACGAAGAGATATCAGGTCAATATTCTTACCAAAATGACCGCATATCATTGCCAGGCAGGCCAGTCCACATTCAGCGGTCTCCGTCTGATGAATAACCGGAACACGACGTCGCCAGCGCATATCAAGCTGATTTATAATTTGTCTGAAATTCCCGTTAGTCATTGAGCGGTCCTGTTGCACTGTGTTTCATGTCATAGAAAGGAGAAAGCATCCACTGGTAAATACGCCTTTTTTCCAGAAATAGTGTACTTTCGGCTTTCATTCCATTTTCCAGAGGGAGGTTTTTTTCGTCATATCTGATAATCTGCTTTTCAGGCATCGCAATGACTTTATACCAGGGAACAGAGGCGCCCGGCGTATTCTGTGGTGCTCCCTTATAGGTCAACATTTCCTGTGTTGATGCAGGAGTCCTGGATATAGTTTTAACCGTAGCAGAAAACTGCCCAAATTTTTCTGCCGGAAAGGCTTCATAACGAATATTCACTTTGTCACCAGCCGAAATATAAGGAACAGCATCATTCGGGACCCAGAGAATAAGATAATAATTTTCAATGTTCTCAGGAATAACCTGCAGAAGGTTGTCTCCGGGATTGACCATTTGCCCGACAGTGACACTCAGGGAGTCAACTTTCCCGTCAGTCAACGCCCGGATAATGATTTCGCCCTCCACATCAGTGTTAACCAGTTCTTTCTGTAACTCGTACCGTTGCAGTTCCATCTGGTAGATACGGTTATCAAAATCTGCTGCCTGAGTCTGAATCTGACTCTCCAGAGTGGTTATCTGCAGGGCATTCTGTTCGTTCTGTCCGCTCAGGCTAAGAAGATTGTTTTGTTGCTGATAATATAATGCCACCTGGTTAGTTAACTGATCTTTATTAATCAGCCCTTTTGTCTGATAGTTTCTGTAATTCTCCATGTTGTTTTTCATTATTTTTATCCCTTCCTCTGCACGCTGTATAATATCTGATGAGCGACGAAACGCATCTGTGTATTGCAGGCGTTGTTTTTCCAGGGTATCCAGCGTTATTTTTTTACTTTCTTCCAGACGGGAAATAATCTTGTCCACACGAACCAGCTGGTTTTCTATATCCCGACGATGATTATCAGTGACAATACCACTACGTGTACTTTTACTGATGTCAATCAGATAAACAGGATCCCCTTTTTTTATCAACTGTCCTTCATGAACAAACTGCCTGACAACAAATCCCTGTACACCTGAATATATATTGACAGCTCTTGGCCAGGTTGTGACCTCACCACTGACATTAACACGGCGGCTATAGGTACCAACAATAATGAACATCAGAAATGCCGTAATAAACACTATGCTTCCCAGCATGATTAACCATAGTGGTATTCCGGGAAGTAATATTGCCCGTCCCTGCCACTTCATTTTTCTGTTTTCTAAAGCATCCTGACGAAACAAAATAGCTCCTCTTACTCACACTTTTCCTGTAATACCTTCACTGGTTAACCGAAATGCTATAATCAAAGCCAGAAAATACAGAGTCCTGTCAAAATAGTATCAGCGATGCATTTACCCCGTAATTTACAATTATCTCTGTATCTTCAGAGGTACTACGTTTTATGCAGCCGCTCAGGGATGTATGTCACAATTTTCTTTCGCCTGCTTAACCATCGTACTTCTCCTTCTCCCCATGGCTGAAGCTGTATGAGATAGTCAATAACTTTTCGACCAAAGCCTGGTTTACAACAGAAATCCAGAATCCAGATCCTTCCATCTTCATTCCATTCAGACGGATGCAACCTGAATTCTGGATCCCTGAGCAGGCGTGCTTCTGTATCAGCCTCAAGATATGCCCAGGTAATATACGCCAGTGGAAAACCTCGTGAATCAAACAGGAATTTAATCTGATTATGCTGTATCGCATATTCAGTCCAGTATTGAATGGTTAACACCGGATACAGACTGTAATTACGATTGTAGAGCATACAACTGACCGCAAAACCGATCTGTTCATAAACAGTCCATTCATCTTTTCCTCTGATGGTTTCCCTTATATAAGACATGATTACTATTTCCCTTATATATTTATTACACTGTGTTTCTTATCGGTTCAAGATATCCAAATGCATCTCTGGAAAACTTAAGCATAAAATTTTTCATATCAGAAATTGCTTCTTGTAAAAAAAGGGGATCATCGCCATGATTATCCAGCAGGATGGCAATTTTTTCGCACATATTCTCTTTCCTCAGCTCTTCCCTGGGTTGCAGCCTTTTCATGGTATGATGTTCAATTTCTTTCAGGAGTAATGAGGCATTTATCTGACGTCTGGTACTGCCTTGCGTCAGCCAGTGGATGGCCTGGGAAAAACACTGTTGTGCAACGGTGAAATAAACATCATTCTTGATGCTACTATTCAGTGCCTGCTTTTGATTATGCCTATGATGGATTAGCGTCACAACCAACTTTTGCAATGGTGAACCATCCTGATTGACAATATCTTGGGCATGTGATTTCTCGTAGTATTTATTGAGTAATGCAACAAAACTGTTAACCAGTTCTTTCAATATATCAGGTATCTCTTTTTGTGTTATAAATTCTCCAGGAATACCCAACAGTTCTAGATAACAGTAATAACATGCTTCATGAAAAGTTTTCTGAAATATCTCCTCAACCTTCAAACGGGCTGCAAGAGTGAAGTCAGGGTCAAACATATATTTTCCGATATACAAGCAGAGATCAGACAGCCCTTGCATAAGTACCATCGGTTCTTTTGCCAGTTCAGCTAATCTTAGTTTATACCCAAAATCAGCTGGGGAATCTCCCGGAAACAGACAACTGAGTCCGTTAAAATCCATTAATCTGCCATCCATTGCAATATTAGAAGGAGAAGTTGTCAATCTCAGGAAACGTGTTCGACAAAATGCCATTTGCCAGGCCTCACGACGTGCCAGTTCACATAACCCCTCAATGCAATAAATCCGGGGATCAGTTCGTGCTTCAGCATCAATTTCTTCCGGTGGTACAGGTAGATATCCTGGCAGCTTGTGGATCACAGATCTAACCCGACAGGCATCGTGAATTAACAGACTGGAATACTCCGGTTTTACTTGGAAGTAAGGTGCCCGTTCAAAATGCGCCGGGCGAACAACAGGCTCACGTACCAACAGGGCTCTTCGTGATTTCCTACCGGAGCGCTCAAATGCCTTTTCAGTATAGAGATCTGTAAGTAAAACCGCCCGAACCCGCACAGCACTATAAGGTAATATTTGAGCCAGTACTTCTCCCCACAAAGCCTCATATATTGCATGAACAGCGCCGAGTGCACCATTAGAATGACGTTCGTCAGTACCTTCGCCAACCAACGGATTACTTCCTATTCCTTTAACCTGGTAGTTACCATCAAACCCACAACGTGCACCACCTCCATTACGCTGAATACCACTGCCACCATAGCGCTCTGCATGGAACACTTTGGCAGAAGCTGTACTGCCAGGATCGATAATATAACTGCAGGCATTTTGCAGCTCGTCTGGATTTCTGACATCCTCTGCACACCAGATTAATGAGGACTTGATCTGCCTGGCAGTGAAAGGCACCAGGTTTTCATTCAGTTCAGAAAGTGAACACTGATGACTCATCTGGCAGTATTCTCCGTTTCAATTTTCATAAAAGAGTGTTCATAAAAGAGCAAGTAAGTGTCCTGACAGCTTCTTCCTTATTACAATAAAACTCTATTAATTACACATAAATTAAAAAATTATTTATCAACGACTGTAAATCATATCTTCATCAGTAAAGTGTTGAACATAAAAACACACTTATAAATGGATCTTCTATCTGTTTTAAACAAAAAGGATATATTTTACAGGTACTACCGAAAAAGTACCTGTAAAATAAATAAAAATATAATTAGCTACCGCCACCAGCAGAAGAACTGGCACTACCACTTCCCACGGTCGAGCCAATTGCTGTTGTCAAACCGGCAGATACGGCTCCAACTACAACCCCAAGTGGACCACCAGGTATTCCGGCGAGAGCTCCAACAATAGCTGCAGCACCTGCAGCATTAGCTGAAGTCGCTGGCGCACCTCCCGCCCCGGAAATATATCTTAACTGTGATTCTGTTATTTCTCGCATATAAACTCCATCATATTTAACTTCCGTTTTTCCAGCCTGACCAGACCAGAATCCTTCGAATCCCATGAATCAGCTCAATAAAACCAAGAAATATTATAAAGCTTAGAAAAACGTCAACATAAGAATTCCCTTCGCCAACAATCCGAAGGGATGAAAGTGAAACCAATAAGATAGTAATAGGTAAACTGAATATAGCCGTCAATTGGGACAGTTTTTTATAACTCATTAATACCTACCTGTTGCTTTATTTTCATTATGAAAAGTTACCAAATCTTAGCACCTCAGTCAGGAGAGTCAGGTCATCGATAAAGAATATTCCAGTAGAGTGGCGCTCATGATCAAAGATAACAGCAAAGTTGATGACAGTGCTGACCGACTGTCATTTACAGAAACTCTGTTTGTAGCAAATTCCATCTTACCTGACCTCACCCAGACAAAGACAAAAGAGAATGATTGTTATTTACTTTTCAAAAAAAGTGTCATATTGTCCATATAAAGTCAAGAGGTATTTTACGTTATGTCACTGATGCAATTGTTAGTCAGGATCTCATGGTTGTCGCTCATGTATAACCTGAGACTTGAACGCACACTAATAGCACTGACGGTCATACATCGGGAAATGTGAGGAGGCATAAGAATGAATTGTGATAATAATCACAGAAATGAAGAATTCATTGTTACCTTTGATAAAGGCAACAAGCAAGACAATTCAAGACGAAAACACGATAATTTTCCTATAGAGGTAGAATCCTCCGTAGAGCAGGAGACACACTGTATCACAAATAATAAGTCGGCTTCCGGTATAGTAACACATGACTATGATGCCGATTATATTTGTGGTTGTGGTGAAATTATGTGTCCTGGTTGCGGTCATGACCTATAACAAACATTTTTGCAAACTGATACCTGATCAGGTACAAGCCTGTTGATTATTATGCTGAATATTCCATGTTATAAAACCATCGATATAAACATTAACAAGAAAAAACATATATTGTTTATCTGAACATTTATCGATGGAAAACCAAAGGGGAAAGTATGTATCTTACGAAAAAGATTATAATAAGTATGATGTTAATATTAACATCCGCTGCATTTTCATCAGATCCACCTCCCCTTCAACAATCGTTAGAAAAAACAACCTATTTTTCTATAGGTATGAATGGGTTTTGATCTTACCCACCAATAGTAGACACAGGACTAAGTGAGTAAACTCTCAACCAGAGGTGACTCATGACAAAACCAGTATCAATCAGCAAGAAGCCCCGTAAACAACATACGCCTGAATTTCGTAACGAAGCCCTGAAACTCGCTGAACGCATCGGT